>Ga0209567_10001160_pt1 | contig 13865 bp, 11 predicted proteins | sample COG_12_FD_184756 | JGI IMG/M metagenome (GOLD analysis project Ga0209567, IMG submission 184756) | Pelagic marine sediment microbial communities from the LTER site Helgoland, North Sea, for post-phytoplankton bloom and carbon turnover... | ecosystem: Environmental > Aquatic > Marine > Neritic...
AACGCCGGCTCGGTGGGGGCAAAGGACATGGGGTCCACCAGAGCGCGGAAGTGAAGCCCCGACCCGCCGGCGACGATCGCGGTTGTCCCTTCGGCCTCGAGGGCGTCGAGGACGGTGCGGCCGGCCGACTGATACTCAGCAACGCTGTAGCTCTCCTCGGGCTCGACCAGGTCGATGAGGTGGTGGGGAACGCGAGCGCAGGTAGCGGCATCGGGCTTGGCCGTGCCTATGTCCATACCTCGGTAGACCTGCATCGAGTCGACCGACACGATCTCCCCCGAGAGCTGAGCGGCGATCGCCATCGCCACATCCGATTTGCCGGACGCAGTCGGACCGAGAATCGCAACGACGGTCAGATCGGTCGTCCCATCAGGTGATGCGGCGCCGCCCGAACGATCTCTGCGTCGAGCACTGTCCCCGGCGACCAGCTCCCCGGCAGGTGGACCAGCTTGTTGCCCCGGGTCCGCGCCGTGGCCATCTCGGGGTCCTTACGCGATGGACCCTCGATCATCACCTCGTAGACGCCACCCTCCATCTCGACGTTCTTCTCGAACGTGATCCGGTTCTGCAACTCGATGAGGCGCCCAAACCGCTCCTGGATGACCGCGGAGTCGACGTGGCCGTCCATCGTTGCCGCCGGTGTCCCCTCACGCGGCGAGTATTGGAACATGAATGCGGAGTCGAACCGAGCCGCAGCGACCACATTTAGCGTCGCCTCGAAATCCTCCTCGGTCTCACCCGGGAACCCAACGATGATGTCGGTCGACACCGTGAGATCCGAGATGGCCCGTCGGGCCAGGTCGAGTTTGGCCAGGAACCGCGCCGCGTTGTAGCCACGGTGCATCGCGGCCAAGATGCGGTCACTCCCGGACTGAAGCGGCAAATGGAGTTGCTCGACGACGGCGGGTGTCTCAGCCATGGCCACCGCAACGTCTTCCTGGAAGTCCTTGGGGTGCGGACTGGTGTAGCGCACCCTGGAGACCCCCTCGACTTCGCCAACCCTCCGCAGCAAATCGGCGAAGATGGGCCGTCTCCCATTCATCTCGAGGTCTCGACCGTACGAGTTGACGTTCTGACCGAGCAACGTGACCTCAACAACTCCTCCGGCGGCGAGTTGTTGCACCTCGCGCACGATGTCGCCGGGTCGCCGGCTCAGCTCTCGACCCCGCACCAGGGGAACGATGCAGAACGTACACGAGTTGTTGCATCCGATGGTGATCGTGACCCAGGCCGAATGCTCGGCTTCCCGGTGGCTGGGCAATGCCGACGGGATGTCATCGACGGAAGCCGTCTCCTCCCAGATCTCGGTGACGGGGCCCCACTCTTCGGCATGGTCGAGCAGGTCAAGCACTCGGTGGGTGTTATGGGTGCCGAAGACGACGTCGACCCATGCCGCTCTGGTCTGGATGACCTCACGGTCCTTCTGGGCCATGCACCCGCCGACCATGATCTGCATGTCCGGCCGCTCGCCCTTGATCTGCTTCAGGGCGCCGAGGTACCCGTAGAGCTTCTGGTCGGCGTTGTCACGAATGGTGCAGGTATTCAGCACGACGACATCGGCCTCTTCCGGACGGCCAACCGCCGTCATGCCGTCGGACTCGAGCAGACCCCCGATACGTTCAGAGTCGTGCTCGTTCATCTGGCAGCCAAACGTTCGGATGAAGTAGGAACGACCCTGGCGGGTAGCCGGGCGCGGATCTTTGACGGTGGGCATACCGAGCATGGTCATCTCACCCATGGACGTCCCTCATCGAGCGGTGGCGTGGCCTATCGGGCGAAGTCCTTGGCGCGGTACTCGCGGATGACCGTCACCTCGATCTGGCCCGGATACTGTAGGTCCTCTTCCAGCCTACGAGCTACCTGCCTGGCCAGCTCGGACGAAGCCAGGTCGTCGAGTTGGCCCGGGTCGACCACGACTCGGATCTCTCGGCCGGCCTGCATCGCAAAGACCCGCTCCACACCGGGGAACGAGCCTGCAAGCTCCTCGAGCCGCTCCAGGCGCCGCACATAGGACTCGAGCGCTTCGCGTCGCGCCCCGGGACGGGCGGCCGACACTGCGTCGGCGGCCTGCACCAGAATGGCGGTCAGCGTGCGGGGCTCGACCTCGTTGTGGTGCGCTTCGATGGCGTGAACGATGGCCGCGTCCTCACCAAACCGGCGGGCGATCTCGGCACCGATGAGGGCGTGGGACCCGCCGACTTCGTGGGATACGGCCTTGCCGATGTCGTGAAGGAAGGCGGCTCGCTTCGCCTCGGCTGCGTCGATGCCCAACTCGGCAGCGAGCATGCCGGCAACGTGGGCGGCTTCCACGAGATGATTGAGAACGTTCTGTCCATAGGAGGTCCGGAACTTGAGCCGTCCCAGCAAGGTGACCAGCTCGGCGTGCATCCGAGTGACACCTACTTCCAGCAGGGCCCATTCCCCGGCATCACGGATCGTCTGCTCGACTTCGTCACGTGACTTCTGGTAGGCCTCCTCGATCGAGGCGGGGTGGATGCGTCCGTCCTCTACGAGGCGTTCGAGGGTGAGCCTGGCGACTTCGCGTCGCACGGGGTCGAACGTTGAGACGGAAACGGCCTCAGGAGTGTCATCGACGATCAGGTTGACGCCGGTGATGGCTTCGAAGGTGCGGATGTTGCGCCCGTCTCTGCCGATGACGCGGCCCTTCATGTCGTCGGCGGGCAGCGGAACGACCGACACGGTGGTTTCGGATACCACGCCGGCGGCGAGCCGCTGGATAGTCGCGGCGAGGATGCGGCGGCCCCGCCGTTCCGCTTCCTCGCGAGCTTTGACCTCGATGTCTCGCACCAGGACCATGGCTTCGCGTCGCGCCTCGTCCTCGACCTTTTCCAGCAGCTCCTGTTTCGCCACTCGCGAATCGAACCCTGCGAGGCGCTCGAGGTTGGATCGCGCCTCTTCCTGGAGGCTCTCGGTGACGGCGCGGGCCTCGGCGAGCTGACGATCCTTGTCGAGCATCAGATCTTCGCGCTGCGCCAGATTCGCCGCTCGCTGTTCGAGAGTTGCTTCGCGCTGGGCGAGGCGTTCCTCGAGTGAGGTGATCTCGATGCGACGGTGCTCGAGGGTGGCTTCCTCTCGTTCCCGGTAAGTCTCCGCCATTGCGCGAGCTTCTTCGTCGGCTCTGGAGAGGACCCGCTGCGCCTCGAGTCGAGACTGACCGAGGATCTCCTCTGCAGAAGACGACGCCTCACGAGTCCGGCGTCGATGGAGTTCCCTCCCGGCAAAGAATCCAATCAGTCCGACAATCAGGCTCACCAGGGCCATGGTCACCCAGTCCATGTCGGCTCCCTCCCCGGACCCCAAAACGCACACGTGCCAAGCCCTTGGGCTCGGCACACACACGGCCTCACGACGCGTCGAACGGCGTCAGCTATTCGCTACAGCACGCTCCTGGTCGTCTGTCGTGAGCCATGGTCCCTGCGTTTCAGTCGTTCCGGTGGTTTGTTGTTCGGTAATTCGTGTGTGTGTGTCTTGCCTCGATGCTACCCCAGAAAATGGTCGAACGGAACCATCGATTTGCTGATTCTGGTTTCGCGGGCTCGCGTTGACCTGCCGGCGCGGGTTGGGGGGCCCGCCAACTCCGGAACCCCCAACCCGGTGTGCCTGGGCGGGCTCAGCCCTCGTCGGCAGCGTCGCCCCTCTCGGCCCCTTCGACCGCTTCGGTGCCGTCGCTCTCGGCTTCCTCGCCTTCGATCACCCCGACCGCTCGCAACACCCGGTCCTGGAGTTGCATGGCAAGCTCCGGGTTCTCTCGCAGGAACTGTTTCGCCTTCTCACGACCCTGTCCGAGCTGATCGCCATCAAAGGTGTACCAGGCTCCGGCCTTGCGAACGATCCCCTGCTCGACGGCCACGTCGATGAGGCTTCCTTCGCGCGAGATGCCCTCTCCGAACATGATGTCGAACTCTGCCACCCGGAACGGCGGCGCCACCTTGTTCTTGACGATCTTGGCCCGCACCTTGTTGCCGACGTTGTCGGTGCCCTGCTTGATGGCTTCGATCCGGCGCACGTCGATCCGCACACTGGCGTAGAACTTCAGGGCCCTTCCACCTGGCGTCGTCTCAGGGGAGTTGTGCACCATCACGCCATCGGCCAGGTAGTTGTGGTGGCCTTCGATTTCGATGTCGAACTTCTGCATCGACCGCGTCGGCGGCTTCTCGTGAATGTCAACGATCGGCGCCGGCGTCAGCTTCATGCACTTCTCTGCCGGTTCGACCGCAACTGTTCCGCGGCCCCGATGATGTTGCAGCAGCTTGTACGACATCACGTCCGGCACGTAGGGCGCGATCAGGGCGTGGAGCGCCTCGGTACCGTCCTTGTCGAAGACGATCACCGCCTTGCCACCGCGTTCGGTGAGCTTGCTCGACAACCCGTAGGTGTCATTCAGAAGTCGAACGAGTCGTGTCCGCGACGTTGCTTCCATTGCTTCAACGCAAACCTCGGACCGTCCGGCCGATCCGTCGACCCGGCGTTCGGAGAACGACCCATCATCGAGGTACCAGATGGCCAGAGCGAACGGAGTGAGTTCCTTCAGGTAGTCCCAACTGAACACCTTCTTGCCTCCGAGGTAAACGGCCTGCCGAAGACCATCGAGTTCGATCAAGGGCGTGGTCTCGACCATGAGGCCGCCCTTGGCGTGGGGGCTGATGGACGTCGGCACACCTTCGAGGAGGGACGCCTTCCAGCGGGCGTAGCCGTCTTGCTTGGGGCCGTGCCCAAAACGGAAGCGTGACTTCAGGGTCACGCCCACGGCGTGAACAGGCTTCGGCGAGATCGACCCATCGCCCATCAAGCCGCCGTAGACGAGTTGGCGCTGCTGAGCCGACAGGTAGTGCGGTAGCGGCATCAACACCGAGTCGCCCACCCGTAGGTCAGCGGCTTCCTGCCACCCCAGCGGCGTCGCAATCTTGTGGGGATCGGTCACCGCGAACTGCGCCCTCCCATTGCCCTCCGGCTTGTAGACCGTGAACTGCAGAAAGCGCTCAGCCTTCCCGTTGTCGAACCAGTTCACGATGCGCTTCGGTTCAACCGTTCCCGTCTCAGGGTCAACAGCGAGAACTTCGACATCCATCTTCTGGTTGACGATCTTGCCGATCTTCTCCTGCGTTCCATCTGCGAGTGTGACCCGCGTTCCATATTGGAGGCATCCAAACATCACACCGATCTTCTCGCGCAACTGGTTGATGAAGATGGCGGTGGTATCCGAGCGGTTGATCGTGCCGGCCAGCTTCCGCAATGCCTGGGACATCAGGCGAGCCTGGAGACCTACGTGGGTATCGCCCATATCGCCTTCGAGTTCAGCTCGCGGCACCAGGGCGGCCACCGAGTCGACCACGACCACGTCGAGGGCACCGGACCGAATCAGCATATCGGCAATCTCGAGCGCCTGCTCGCCCGTGTCCGGTTGTGAGATCAGCAACTCATCGACATCGACCCCAAGCGCCTTCGCATAGATCGGATCGAGTGCATGTTCGGCATCAATAAACGCCGCCACTCCGCCGTTGCGCTGCGCTTCCGCCACGACATGCAAGGCAAGCGACGTTTTTCCGCTGCTCTCCGGTCCGTATATCTCGACGACACGGCCGCGAGGCACACCGCCGATACCAAGAGCGAGGTCAAGTGACAACGCGCCGGTTGGGATGGCCGCGACGTTCTTCACGGCACTGTCGCTGAGCTTCATGATGGCGCCCTTGCCGAACTGCCGCTCGATCTGCGACATCGCCATGTCGAGGGTCTTGTCCCTATCCGCTTGATCCACCAGAAGCTCCCTTCGGAGATTGTCTATTGCTCACTCACCGGCAGCGTATGCGGTGCGTGTGACAAAACTACATCGGTGTAACCGCAATCGGCTACCCCCGGTACAGTAGGCGAACATGTGTTCGATGGCAACGACCTGCCGCCGGTCACAGCTCAACGATGTCGAGCGCCTGGTAGACGGCTCCCCCTTTGCGGAGATGGCTCTCGTAGAGGGTGATCGCCGTCACCGGCATCTTGACGGCGAAGGGAGGGAACGTCTCGGCCAGGTCCGTCACGTCCTGCGGCGGGCGGATCCGGCTCAGAGTCAGGTGGGGGTGATACGGCCGGTCCTCTGGCTCGTATCCGACGGTCTGCGCCGCCTCTTCGGCCACGGCGGCCAGTTCGCCCAACTCGCCGGCGCCGCCGTCGACACCGAGCCAGAGCACCGTGGCCCGCCGCTGCTTGGGGAATGCACCAAGGCCCCCGAAGCGCACCACAAAGGGCCCGGGCATAGGTGACTCGTCGAGCGCCCGCATCACGCCGTCCCGCTGTGGCTCGGTGGCCCACCCAAGGAAACGAAGCGTGAGATGCCAGTTCTGGGACCGCACCGCCCGGCCGGGCAGAGCGCCACCACCATGTGCCGTCAAATGAGCCGCCAATAGCCGCCGAGTCGGCTCATCGAGTGCAGCGGCGAGAAACAGCCGGCGCCGCGACGTCTCCGTCATGGTTTGCGCGACACCCACGTGTTGCGGTCGCTGCTCCCCCACCACACTCCTTCGAGGGCGAGCCGGGTGAGGTGGAGCGCGGCAGTGGTGGTGTAGGTGCGCACCCGTTCCCGATCGCCCGGCATCCGCAAGGTGCGAGCCCGGGTCTCGTCGGGGGTGCGGACGGCGACGATCATCGTGCCGACCGGTCGATCTTGCGGGTCGGGTCCGGCCGATCCGGTGACGGCAACCGCGACCTGCGTTCCCAACAGGTCGGCGACGTGCTCGGCCATCACGCAGGCCACCGGTTCTGAGACCACCCCGTGCTCTTCGATCAACGAGGCGGCCACGCCGAGTTGGTTCTCCTTGACCTCCTCGTGATAGGCCACCACGGCACCGCGGAACACAGCTGACGCTCCGGGCACCGAGGTGAGCCGCGCCGCGATCAGGCCACCGGTCGCCGACTCGGCCGTGCTGATGGTCCAGCCGCGAACCTCGAGGTGAGCAAGGATGACCCGTTCGATGGTGTCCTCGTCGGCACCGAAGATCCGCGACCCCATCCGGCTGCGGACCTCGGCCTCGACGGGAGCAATCAACTCGCGTGCCGCTTGCTCGGTCGGCGCTTTGGCCGTCAACCGCACCTTGATCTCACCCGCCGATGCCAGGAACGCCAACGTCGGGTTGGTGTGCTCAGCGAACAGGTCACCGAGCATGTCGGCCACCTTGGACTCGGACTCACCCCACGACCGCAGCAGCCGGCTGACTACAACCGCATCCTCGCCACCGGCCTCTCGCTGGAGGAACGGCAGGATGTGTCGCTCGACCATCGGCAGCAGTTCCGCGGGGACCCCGGGCACGGCGAAGATCCAGGTGTCACCCGATCGCACCTTCAGACCCGGAGCGGTGCCCTTTGGGTTTGGGATCAGCGCGGCCCCCGCTGGATGCTCAGCCTGACGGAGGTTTGAGTCGGGCATCTCCCGCCCGCGCTCCTCCCAGCGCCGGTGCAGCACGGCGGCGTAGTCCTCGTCGAACACCATCTCCGTATCGGTAGCGACGCAGATCGCCTCCCTAGTGAGGTCGTCTTGGGTCGGGCCGATCCCACCGGTGATGATCAACGCACCGGCGCGCGACATGGCGAGCCGAATGGCGTCGACGATCCGATCCACGTTGTCACCGACAACGCTCTGGTGGTAGTGATCGAGACCGGCATCGGCCAGGCGCATCCCCAACTGGTTGGCGTTGGTGTTGACGATCTGACCGAGCAGCAACTCCGTCCCGACGGCAAGAACCTCAACGATCATTCCTCGCCCACCACCGTGGCCGACAGGTCCGTGCCGTAGCCGCCGGAGATTTCTGCGGTCAGCCACTCCCCCGGTTGACCACGGTCCAGGAGGATCACGCCGTCGATCTCTGGTGCCTCCCGGTAGGACCGCCCCACCGCTTGGCCATCCTCGACCTGATCGACGAGGACCTCGAGGGTCCGGCCCCGTTGGTTGAGGTTGCGGGAGGTGGTGATGTCGTCCTGGATAGCACTCAGGTACCTGAGTCGAGCCGCCTTCTCGTCGTCGTCGATCTGACCGGGAAGGTCGGCAGCCGGCGTGCCCTCCTCAGGCGAGAACGGGAAGAAACCCGCCCAGTCGAGTTGCGCCTCTGCCAGGAACTCCGCGAGACCTTCGACATCGTCTTCCGTTTCGCCGGGGAAGCCGACGATGAAGCTCGAACGGGTCGCGGCGTGGGGCGCCGCCTCTCGAATCTGGCGGATGATCTCGAGGTGTCGCTCGCCGCTACCGGGTCGCTTCATCGCTCGCAGCAGGTGCTCGGCCGAGTGCTGAAGCGAAAGGTCGAAGTAGTCGGCGATCGTGGGCGTCTTCGCCATCGCGTGGATCAGTGCCGGGCGGATCTCGCGGGGGTACAGGTAGTAGAGGCGGAGCCGGCGCAGACCCTCAACGTCAGACACGAACCGCAGCAGCTCCACGAGGCCGCCGGAGGCATCGATATCCCTGCCGTACGAGGCGAGGTCCTGGGCGACGAGAACGATCTCGCCCACGCCACTGTTGGTCAATTGGGCGATCTCGTCGCGAATGTTCACCGCCGAGCGAGAGCGCTGCTTGCCCCGGAACAGCGGGATGGCACAGAAGGTGCAAGGTTTGTCACACCCTTCTGCCACCTTGACGTAGGCAAACGGAGTGGAAGGAGTGGGGCGTTTGACCTGATAGAGAATGTCCATATGCGAGGTGCGAGCCGGGCGGATCCGGATGGGCTGCCAGTCGGTCATCCCGTCGAGTTGGGCGACGAGTTCGGAGTACCGGTCGAGACCGATCACGGCATCGGCTTCCGGAAGCGACTCGACCAGTTCCGTCTCGTAGCGCTGGGCCATGCAGCCGAGCACGATCAGCTTGGCGTCGTCACGCTTGACGTCGGCGAGTTCGAGGATCGTGTCGATCGACTCCCGGCGGGCCTCCTCGATGAAGGCGCAGGTGTTGACCATCACGACATCTGCCGACTCGGCGTCTGGCGCGTCGATGTAGCCGGCGCCGTCGAGCAGCGAGGTGACCTTCTCGGAGTCGACTTGGTTCTTGGAGCACCCGAGCGTGACCAGATGCACGCTCGGCGGGTGAGGGGAACTCATGGCCGGCAAGGATAGGGTCTGGCCGGCCCCTGAGGAGTCGCCGATGAGGGCGTGGCAGTCGGCGGCAAACATCCAAACTCCCCGCCTGCCTCGCCCCACGTTCGCAGGAGCCTCAGCCGAGCGGGCGGTAGCGGCCCCGGAAGTAGACCAAGGGGTCGTCGAGTTCGCCGAGTTCCATCTTGTCGATTGACCCCTCCACCATTACGGAGTACGTCTCCTCGTCAGAGTCCAGCATCGTGCAGTAGGCCCGGGTCCCGAAGTCGGTGAGCACCGGGCCCCACTCCGACTCTTCGACGTCCAGCCCGGCGAATCGTCCGCCGGGGCTCGGTCGCAGGCCGGCGAAGACATCGGAGAGCACTTGATGGCGTGCTTCGCACACGTGGATGACGAACTTGCCGGTTTGCTCCAGCTTGTAGAACAGGTCGGTGGTCGAACCCGCCAAGAAGTATACGTAGGGCGGTTCACCTTCGGCGACGACGAGCGACGAAACGGTGAGCCCGGCAGCGTGCTCCCCGGATCCCGCAGTGATGATCGTGACCGGCGCGGTCAACCGTCCCCGGAACTGGCGGACCGGGTCACGATGCTCCGGCGGTGTCATGAACGGGTGCTCATCGTGGACCTCGCCACCGGTCGTGTCCCTTTGATCCGACATCCATCTCTCCCCTGGCTCGCGTCGCTACCCCAATGGGACTTCTTCGGCTTCCCGCCGCCGAAACCGTAGCCGATGCGTGTAGCCGGCGGTGCGCGCCGCCTCGATAGCCTGATCACGATCGCGCCCGCATTCCTCGGGGTAGTGCGCATCACTGGCCAGTGTGATGGGCACGCCTTCCTCGTTGAAGATCGCCAGGAACTCGGGTGCGGGATACATCTCGCCTACCGGCTTGTGAAGCCCGGCCGATGACACCTCAACGGCCGTGCCGCTGGCTGCGGCCGCCCGCGCCGTCTTGCGATACAAATCGAGTGGAGCACGAGGAAGGCGATAGCCGTACTTCTTGACCACATCGGAATGGGCCAGGACATCGACCGTGCCCGAAGCAGCGAGCTGCGTCTCCCACACGAAGTAGTCCTCATAGGCTTGGTCAACGCCGCGGCGGGCGAATTCGTACTCCACCGCGGAATGGTCGATCGACCAGCCGCCGACCCAGTGGATCGAGCCGATCAGGAAATCGAACGGGTACGGCTCGAGCAGGTCGAGTACGCCTTCGATGGTGTCCGGAAAGAAGTCCACCTCGAGCCCCAACTTCACCGGCAGTCCGCGGTCCTGGGCATCGGTCACGACCTCGACATATCGTTCGAGCGACAGATTTCGCTCACCGGCAACAAACTCCGCGGTCTGGGCGGCGAGGTCGCTCCTCGGTTCTGACTCCCAGAATGGACCCAAGGCATCAGCCGATTCGACGCACCGAAACAGGTGCTCGGTGAAACCGACTTCGTCCGCACCCCGCCCCAGCGCCGCCTCGACGTATGCGTCGAGATGCCCCGGCGGGTATTCGCCCGGGGGCGGACCCACACCTGAGTAGGGACCATGAGGGTGGAGGTGTACGTGGTAGTCGCCCATGGTGGCGAGCGTAGCCTCCCGACCCGAGAGCTCAGCCCTCGTTCTCGACGTCGACGCCGCGGTCGATGAGGATTCCCTTGATCCGGCCGATCCGTTCACTGATCGCAGCCGCGTTGTTGGCATCGGCGATCTTCTGGTTGAGCCCAAACGTGCTGGCGTCCTTGCCGCCCCCGCCGCCACCCAAGCCACCACCGCCGGCGTCCGAGACCAGATCGATCTGCTCGTCGACGATCGCATCGAGGTGATGCTGTTGGGCCTTGAGCTCCTTCACCAGCTCTTCGGTGGGGCGCTGCGCATCCCAGTCGTGAGGCAGATGGGCGGCCTCGTCGCGCAACGCGTCACGTCTCTTCAGCAGCTCGTAGCGTTCGGCGAAGGCATCGTCGGGCAGCCGCCAGATGGCGTCGTCGACCTCGGCGAGCTCTTTCGTGATGCGGTCTAGATCGCTCACAAGGAGCCTCCCTCTCTCACCGGCTCTGGGGTTTGCACCCTACCCGTTCTCCGTCTCCGAATGCAGGCGACCCGTCAGCCGAACGCCAACCGCACCGCCGCGATCACAGCGGCAACCACCAGGACCCATCTCACCCACCCGGCCCCCTTGGTGATCGCAAGGTGCGCTGCGACCCATGCCCCAGTGATCTGCCCGACAGACAGGACGGCGCCGACCGCAAGGTCGACCTGAGCTGCCCGCGCGAAGAACAACAGCGCCACAGGGGTGTACGCCGCGATCAGGACGACCTTCGCCGCGTTGCCGTTGACCAGATTGAGCCCGCCGCCGAGCACCAGCCCTGCCAGCAGCAGGAACCCGACCCCGGCCTGGACGAACCCGCCGTAGAAACCGATGGCGAGAAAGGCCAGCGACCGCCACGGCTCGTGCAGAACGACGTCGCGCTCTTCGATCCAACGCGAGGGACGAAACAACACCGAAGCCGCCACCAGCAGCAACACGACGGCAAAGACCTTCCTCATCACATCGCCCGAGGTGATGGTGGCGACCCAGGCGCCCGCCGCGGCGCCGAGCACGGTGGGAATGATGAGGGGAACGACTCGGTGCCACGGAACCGCCTTGCCGCGCTGGAACCCGGCGAGTGCGCTGAGGTTGGCAAGCAGGATCGCTACGCGGTTCGTGCCGTTGGCGGTGCTGATGCCGACCATTTCCGTGAGGATCGGGATCGTGATCGCCGAACCACCCCCGGCAAGCGTGTTGATGAACCCTGCCGCGGCGCCACCGAAGGCGAGTATGACGCCTTCGAGCAGCGTCACGAGTCGGTGGACCCGAGCGCCTCGATCAACGCCCCCATGAAGGAACGCCCGGTGGATCCGTCGATGGCCCGATGGTCGTAAGAGAGACTCAACGGAAACTCGCGGCCGACCACGATCTCACCGTCGCGCACCACGGGCCGGGGATCGGCTCTGCCGACCGAGAGGATGGCCGTCGTCCCGTACGGCACGATCGGCGTTCCGTAGCGACCGCCGACGGCGCCGATGTTGGAAATGGTGAAGGTCTGGCCGCGCAATTCGTCGGGTCGGGCGCTCCGATCTCGGGCTGCGTTCGCCAGCCGAGCAATCTCGTCACCCAACTCGGGAACCGGTTTTGCTGCGGCGTCTTTGACGACGGCGACCATTAACCCCTCGGGGGTGTCGACGGCGAACCCGATGTCGTAGTGGAGCTTCTCGACGATCTCGTCGCCGTCGACGGCCGCGTTGAAGGCGGGGAACTGCTCGAGCAGGGGGACGATCCGCGCCATCAGCACCGCCTCGAGCGGTGGCTTGCCGGCTGCGGCGCGGGCTCGAAGCAGCGGCTCCGAATCGACCTCGCCGTAAGTGGTCACATGGGGGATCTCCCGCCACGACCGCGCCAGGCGGTCGGCAATGGTCCTGCGCAGCGACGACATCTTCACCCGGCGGACCGGTCCAGCCGTCGTCACGGCGGCAGCTCGCACGTCAGCCTCGGTGATGCGCCCACCGACCCCGCTGCCGATCAGCCCCGCCGTGCTCACCCCCACATCTGCGGCCAGACGCCGCACCCGCGGCAGCATCTCGCTGTGGGCCGACGGCGTCACTGCCACGGTCTCAACTGCTGAGTCCAGCCGACCGACGATGGGCGCAGCTTCCTCGGCCTCGGCAGCGTCCGAGGTCGATGGCAACGACCACTCCTCACCGGCGTCGCCGACCACCGCCAAGAGCGCCTCGACCTCGAGCGTCTCGCCCGGCTCGGCACCCTGATACAGCAGTACGCCGGCGTGGGGCGAAGGAATATCGATGACCGCTTTGTCGGTCTCCACCTCGACCAGCGGGGCGTCCATCGTCACCGTCTCGCCGACTCCGACGTACCAGCTCATGACGACGGCTTCGGTCAGGCCCTCTCCGACATCGGGTAGATGAAACTCGTGTGCCACGGTCGGTTAACCCTCCATCGTGCGTCTGGCCGCCGCAACGATGCGCGCTACGGTCGGTACGTAATGGTGTTCGGCCCGCCGCAGCGGAACCACGGTGTCCCAACCGGTCACTCGCTCCACCGGCGCCAACAATGAGTACAGCGCCTTCTCCTGGATCTGGGCGACGATCTCGGCGGCCAATCCGGCAGTCCGGTGGGCTTCCTGGGCGACAACCGCACGTCCGGTGGCTCTCACGGAGTCCACCACGGCCTCGCTATCAACTGGGTCCAGCGTGCGCAGGTCGATCACCTCGGCAGAAACGCCGGCGTCGGCCAGCTCATCGGCTGCGGCTCTCACTTCGCGCATCATCGCCCCGTAGGCGATCATCGTCACATCGGTCCCCTCACGTTCGATGGCGGCAACTCCAAGCGGCACCCGATACGGCTCATCCGGCACATCACCTTTCACCGCCCGATAGATTCGGATCGGCTCGAGGAAGATCACCGGGTCCGGGTCATCGACCGCGGCCAGCAGCAGACCCTTCGCGTCGCGAGGATTGGAGGCTGCCACGACCTTGATCCCGGGCGTGTGGGCGTAGATGGCTTCCGCCGACTCCATGTGGTGCTCGGCCGCCCCGATCCCAGCCCCATATGGGATCCGAATCACCATCGGGGCCGTGAAGCGGTGCTGAGAACGATTCCGAATCCGGCCGACATGACTGATCACTTGGTCGACGGCCGGATACGAGAACCCCATGAACTGGAGCTCGGCGACCGGTCGCAGCCCGGCGACGGCCATCCCGAAGGCAGCACCGATTATGCCCGACTCCGCCACAGGGGTGTCGA
>Ga0209567_10001161_pt1 | contig 13860 bp, 10 predicted proteins | sample COG_12_FD_184756 | JGI IMG/M metagenome (GOLD analysis project Ga0209567, IMG submission 184756) | Pelagic marine sediment microbial communities from the LTER site Helgoland, North Sea, for post-phytoplankton bloom and carbon turnover... | ecosystem: Environmental > Aquatic > Marine > Neritic...
CCTAGTCCTTGCCGTAAAAGGGGCAGGACGCTAGACTCTCCCAAGCAGGTACATGGTGGATCGCAGGCGAGATGACGGACACGGCAACCTTCAATGTTCTTTCTGCGGAAAGTCGCAGAAGGAAGTAAAGAAGCTCATCGCGGGGCCGACGGTCTACATCTGCGATGAATGCATCGGGCTCTGCAACGACATCATCGCGGAGGAGGTCGAGCGGGAGGAGTCTCTCACGACGACGACGCCGCTTCCGAAGCCCGCCGAGATCAAAACCATCCTCGACGAGTACGTCATCGGGCAAGAGCGCGCGAAGAAGGTTCTCTCCGTTGCGGTCCACAACCACTACAAGCGCATTGACTCCAAGGTCAACGCCGACGATGTCGAGCTTCAGAAGTCGAACATCCTGCTGCTCGGCCCGACAGGCTCCGGCAAAACCCTGCTCGCCCAAACGTTGGCGCGCATCCTGAACGTTCCGTTCGCCATCGCGGACGCCACGACGCTGACCGAAGCCGGCTATGTCGGCGAGGACGTCGAGAACATCATCGTGCAGCTTCTACAAAACGCGGACCACGACGTGGAGCGGGCGCAGCGCGGCATCGTCTACATCGACGAGATCGACAAGGTCGCGCGCAAGGGCGACAACCCTTCCATCACCCGCGACGTCAGCGGCGAAGGCGTCCAGCAGGCCCTCTTGAAGATCATCGAGGGGACCGTCGCCAACGTGCCACCCAAGGGCGGGCGCAAGCACCCCCAACAAGACTTCCTGCAGATCGACACAGGGAACATTCTGTTCATCTGCGGCGGTGCGTTCGTCGGCCTCGACGAAGTCATCGAACGGCGCATCGGCGAGCGCACGCTCGGCTTTGGCGCAGACATCCCGTCGCGCAAAGATAAAAAGATCGGCGAGCTTCTCGAGCGCATCGAGCCCGAGGATTTGTTGCGAGCCGGCCTGATTCCCGAGTTCATCGGCCGCTTGCCGGTCATCGCCACGTTGCACGAGCTCAACGAAGCCGCGCTCGTCGACATCCTGACCAAGCCGAAGAACGCCCTGGTCAAACAGTACCAAAAGCTTTTCGAGATGGATGGTGTGAAGCTCAAGTTCGCTCAGGGTGCGCTGCATGCAGTCGCGCGCCAGGCGCTCAAGCGGAACGCCGGCGCTCGAGGCCTCCGTGCCATCATGGAAAAGTCGATGCTCGACATCATGTATGACGTGCCGTCCCAGGCAGACATCCGGGAGGTCGTCGTCGGTGAGGAAGTGATCGCGTCGGGTGAAATGCCGCTCATCGTCTACGAAAAGGAAGAGGCGGAGCTCGCCTAGTGCGGCCTGCGCCGCACACCCCCGCTTCGTTTGGAGGCAGGGCTTTGCGCGGAGCTGAGTAGACGATGTTCTTTCACCGAAACGAAAACGACGATCAAAGCCAAGGCGCTGGCACGCCGGGCGGCGAAAGCTTTCCACTGCTCCCCCTGCGGGACATCATCGTGTTTCCGCACATGGTGGTGCCTCTCTTCGTAGGCCGCGAGAAGTCGATCAACGCGCTCGAAGAGGCGATGAGCCAGCACAAGGAAATCCTGCTCGCCGCTCAGAAGAAGGCAAAGACGAACGACCCGACTTCAGAGGATATCTTCGAGGTCGGGACCGTCGGCACGATCATTCAATTGCTGCGCCTTCCGGACGGGACTGTGAAAGTTCTCGTCGAAGGTAAGCGGCGAGCGCGAATCACGGGCTTCTTGCCGAACGAGGAGTTCTTCCTCTGCAACGTCGAACCGGTCGAAGAAATCTACGCGGCCAACGTCGAGATTGAAGCGCTGATTCGATCGGTTCAGTCGGCGTTCGACGTATACGCCAAGCTCAACAAGCGCATCGCGCCTGAGATGTTGATGACCGTGCAAACCATCGACGACCCGTCGAAGCTTGCGGACACGGTCGTCGTGCACCTGACGAGCATCAAGCTCGCAGACCGCCAAGAGATTCTCGAAACCATCGACCCGGCAAAGCGACTGGAGCGTCTGTTCCAGCTGATGAACGCCGAAATCGAGATCCTCCAGGTCGAGATGAAGATCCGCTCCCGCGTCAAGAAGCAAATGGAGAAGACCCAGAAGGAGTACTACCTGAATGAGCAAATGCAGGCCATTCAGAAGGAGCTCGGCGAGCGAGACGAATTCAAGAGCGAGATTCAAGAGCTCGAGGCGCAGCTCAAGCAGAAGAAGCTCTCCAAGGAGGCGCATCTCAAAGCCCGCAAGGAGCTCAAAAAGCTCAAGATGATGCAGCCGATGAGCGCGGAGGCCACGGTCATCCGCAACTACATCGACTGGGTGCTTGCCCTTCCCTGGGGCGACAAGAGCGAAGAGAACTACGACATCGACGCGGCGGAGCAGATCCTCGAGGAGGACCACTACGGCCTCAAAAAGCCCAAGGAGCGCATCGTCGAGTACCTCGCGGTGCAAGCGCTCGTGAAGAAGCTCAAGGGGCCCGTGCTGTGTCTGGTCGGCCCGCCCGGCGTGGGCAAAACATCGCTGGCGAAGAGCATCGCGCGATGTACCAGTCGCGAGTTCGTACGGCTGTCCCTCGGCGGCGTGCGCGACGAGGCCGAGATTCGAGGCCATAGGCGCACGTACATCGGCGCCCTGCCCGGCCGACTGATTCAATCGCTACGCAAGGTCGGCGCCAACAACCCCGTGTTCTTGCTCGACGAAGTCGACAAGATGTCGGCCGACTTCCGCGGCGACCCTGCCTCTGCGCTGCTCGAGGTGCTCGACCCGGAGCAGAACCACAGCTTCAACGACCACTATCTCGACCTCGACTACGACCTGTCGGACGTGATGTTCATCACGACGGCGAACACCTTGCAAGGCATCCCGCTCCCGCTTCGGGACCGCATGGAGATACTCGAGATCAGCGGCTACACCGAGTTCGAGAAGCTCAACATCGCGACGCGGTATCTCGTGCCGCGCCAGCGGGAAAACGCCGGCCTCAAGGACATCGACATCGAGGTCAGCGAAAACGCGATTCGCCAGATTATCCACTACTACACGATGGAAAGCGGCGTCCGGAATCTCGAGCGCGAAATCGGCAGCGTGTGCCGCAAGATCGCGCGGCAAGTTCTCAAGGATGGCGAAGAGTCCGGCGAGAAGAGCTACCGCGTCGAAGCAAAAGACGTTGCCCAGTATCTTGGTGTGCCGAAGTACCGCCCCGACAAGACCAACGAGAAAGACCACGTGGGTCTCGCCAATGGTCTAGCCGTCAACGCGTTTGGTGGCTCGATCCTCGAGTGCGAGGTCGCAGTGGTGCCTGGCAAGGGGAAGCTCAACATCACGGGCTTGCTCGAAAAGGGCATGCAAGAGTCGGCGCAGGCGGCGATGAGCTACATCCGCTCACGACAAAAGGTGCTCGGCCTCGAGGTGGACTTCCACTCGAAGTACGACGTGCACATTCACTTCCCGAGCTTTGTGCCAAAGGACGGTCCGAGCGCGGGCATCACGATGGCGACCAGCATCGCGAGTGCCCTTCTCAAAATCCCGGTTCGCAAGAATGTCGCGATGACGGGCGAGATCACGCTTCGCGGCAGGATCATGCCGATTGGCGGTCTGAAGGAAAAGCTTCTGGCCGCGCACCGGGCAGAGATCGAGGTCGTACTGGTGCCGAAGGAAAACCAAAAGGACCTCAAGGAAATCCCGCGCCGCGTCCTCAACGCCCTACGCATCGTCCTGGTCGAGCACATGGACCAAGTGCTCCGCGAGGCCTTGGTTCTGAGCGACCCCGATGCCCTCTTCGGCGAACACTCGGTCCGCCCGGCCGAATACCGCGAAGGCGAGCTGATCACCCCGGAGTCCCCCGACTCCGGCGACGTCCCCGAACCCACCGTAGACGCCCCGGGCGCCCGCCAATAGAGGTCGGGGATCGTTTGTGATTTCTTGAGGTTGTGGGGGTGGGAAGTGTCCCCTATGCTCGCGGGCACTTTGGGCGGGTAGCTCAGTGGTAGAGCGCTGGCTTTACACGCCGGATGTCGCAGGTTCGAACCCTGTCCCGCCCACCAAATAGGGGTCTGACCCCTTTTTCTTCTGTTTTTCTGTGGGGGAAACGCTATTATTTTTGCTAACTCTTGGTCAGTGACTGACTGACGGTCATCGTACGTACGGAGGGCAGGCATTGGCGGTAGCGGCGCGTAGAGAGCGGGAGCGGACCGCGCGGCGGGAGGCGATTCTCGACGCGGCGCAGGAGCTGATCGCGGAAGAAGGCTACTACGGGATGCGGATGGATAGCGTCGCGGAGGCTGTCGAGCTGAGTAAGGGCACCCTCTATCTCTACTTCGAGAACAAGGATGCCCTGTGCGCGGCCGTTGCGACCCGGCTGCTCGATGCGCTCATTCCATCCATCGAAAGCGCTCTCGAAAACGCATCCTCCGGCTTGGACGCGGTCCGGCAACTGCTCCAGAACTACCACGACTTCACACAGGACAACCCGCATCACTTCCGGTTTGCGATGCAGTGGCTGAGCGCGGGAGAGCGGATGGATGATTCGACCGAAGCCTTTCAAATCTACCGCGGCCGGGTGGGTCAGGTTATGTCCATGGGGGTCGCCGCCCTGCAGAGGGGGCAAGCAGACGGCAGCGTCCGCGCCGACATCGACCCCCTTCCCCACGCCATGCAGCTTTGGACCAGCTTTTTCGGCGTCGTGATGGTGGCGCTGAACAAGGAAGGTATGGCACAGAGAATCCCAGCACCTGTAGATTTGGAGCAACTGGTACCCCTACATCTGGACATGGTGGTACGGTCACTTTCGAGCGAAGGGCCTTCATGATGCGCGGCACGATTCTCATCCTCCTGGTCTCGGTGTTGGCCGTTGGGTGCAACTACAAGAAACAGACCGACATCCCACCTCCGGTAGAGGTGCCGGACACCTTTACGGAGGGAGCCGAGGTTCCCCCACCGCCGGAGCCCGAGGCGGAGCCAGTTCGTGACGCGCGTTGGTGGCGGCATATGGGTGACCCCACCCTCACCGCGCTGATCGAAGAGGCCCTCAACCGTAACCAGACCGTACGAGCCGGCTGGGCCAGGGTGCGGCAGGCCCGGTACGTCGCCAACCAAGTCCGCGCGGCACGCATGCCGCAAATCGGCGTGGTGGGTGAAGCCGGCATCGGCAGGGACTTCTCGCCTTTTGGCAAGTCACGCGCCGTCAACATGCGCGGCTCTTTGCCGGTGTCGTACGAGGTGGATCTGTTCGCCCGCTGGGCCCGCGAGCACCAGGGCGCCAAGCTCGACGCCGAAGCAGCGCGTCTCGATCAAGAGGCCCTCGCAATCGCGATTTCGGCGGAAGTGGCGGAGGCATGGTTTGATTCGGTCAACGCACGCATCGAAGTCGCCGTCGTGACGGGGCAGCTCGATACCGATCTACGATTTCTCGAGCTGGTAGAGCTCCGCTACCGAGAAGGCCTCAACTCCGCGGTCGACGTGCATCAGCAACGCCAACGCGTCGCAAGCCAACGCGCCCTGCTCGCGATGGCCGACGCCCAAACCGACCTCACCGATCAAAGGCTTTCGGTGTTGCTTGGCGAGGCGCCTGGCCGACAGTTCCCGCTCGAAGGTAAGGTGCTCCCCGACATCGGGCCGACGCCCACGATTCAAGTCCCGGCCGCGCTGCTGGACGCACGTCCCGATATTCAAGCCGTTCAGAAGCGTGTCGAGGCGACGGACCGTCGCGTGGCGGCCGCGGTTGGAGCACGGCTCCCCCAAATCGTGCTGAGCTTTGACCCCGCGTACGATTGGTTGAAATCCCAGGTCCAAGTCTCTGAGTCCGTATCGGGAGGGGCCGCGCCCCCCGGTTCGGGGGACCCAAGCACGATCCACGGGCTCACCTGGAACGCCGGGGCGCGCTTCTCGGTTCCGTTGTTCGACGGGATCCGCGGTTGGTCCGTGATCAAGACGCAACGCGCTGCCCTCGACGAGCTGCTCGAGCGTTACGCGGAGACCGTCCTCATGGGCCTGATGGAAGTCGAGAGCTCGCTCGTGCTCGAGCGCCAAGAGCGGCTGCGCATCCAATACCTCGAAGACGAGTTCCGGTTGGCCAACATCACACTCGAAGCGACCCGGGATCGCTACCGAGCCGGCCTCAGTGACTTTCTGCCTGTTCTGACTGCGCTGGCGACGCGACAGATTTCCGAGCTCCAGCTCGTTGCGTCACGCCGACAACTGGTTTCCTACCGCGTCCAGCTCTACCGAGCCCTCGGAGGTGCGTGGCCCAAAGAATTTGGAGAGCCCGAAAATGAGTAAGAAAACCGACCGCCGCATGAAGTGGGCCATGTCGATCGGCGTGATCGTCGGCTCGCTGGCCATCGCGCTCATCCTGATCGCCACCAAAGATGAGCCTCCGCGCGCGGAGAAAACACTCGAGGGAACCCTGGTCGAGGTCATTCAGATCGACGCGGGCCAGCATGAGGTCGACCTCTATGCCAAGGGCACCGTCGTGCCGGCGAGGGAAGTCGTGCTGCAGGCCGAGCTCGGCGGGCGGGTCGTCTGGCAGAGCTCCGAGCTCGTCGCCGGCGGCCGCTTCAAAGAAGGCGAGCCGATCCTTCGCATCGACCCTCGCGACTACCAGCTGCGGGTGGAAACACATCGGTCCCAGGTCAACCGGGCCAGGCTCGACCTCTCCATCGAGGCGCGTCGAGGCGAGGTGGCCAAACGCGAGTGGGATGCCTTCGGTGAAATCGACGTCTCCGACGAGCAGCGGGCCCTTGCCCAACGCGAGCCGCAGCTCGAGGCCATGAGGCTCGCGCTCAAGGCTGCGCAGAGCGCACTCAAGAAGGCCCAGCTGGACTTGACCCGCACCACGCTTCGCGCCCCCTTCAATGCGATGGTGGTCAGTGAGAGCGTCGACTCGGGCCAGTTGATCAGCCCGCAAACCCCCGTCGCGCGGATGGTGGGCACCGATGAATACCATGTGCAGATGTCGGTCCCCGTCGTCTCTCTTCGAACCGTGCACGCTCACACTCCAGAGGCCCCTGGCTCGGCAGCCATGATCATCCAGCAGGTCGGCGCCGAAACCATCGAGCGACGCGGAGAGGTAATCCGCCAGCTGCCAGACCTCGACCCAGGTGGGGCGATGGCACGTCTGTTGATCAACATCGAAGATCCGCTGGGCAAGGAAGGGGACCTGCCCCTGCTCCTCGGGTCGTTCGTGAACGTCGCGATCACAGCACAAGCCATCGAAGACGCGATTCGGCTTCCTCGAGTCGCTCTGCGAAGCGGGCAGTATGTGTACGTGATGAACGACGAGAACGTCCTCGAAATCCGCGACGTCCAGATCGCGTGGACTGAGCCGGATGCGGTTCTCGTGACGGGCGGCCTACAGGCCAACGAGCGCGTCGTCACCAGCCGAATCGCAACGCCGGTCCCAAACATGTTGCTGCGGACTGGGACACAAGCACCTGAAGCTGCGCCCACAGAGCTTGAGGAGACCACCGAGCTCGACGAGACCGCCGAGCTCGAGGAGACCGCCGCGCCACCCGAACAATGAGCGCGTCTGACGACTTCGATCCCGACAAAGAGCGCGGGCCCATCGCCTGGATGGCGAAGAATTCCGTTGGGGCAAACGTCCTGATGCTGATCCTGATCGTCGGGGGCCTCGTGACCCTGGCATCCGGAATCAAGCAGGAGGTGTTCCCCGAGGTCGAGCTTGATATCGTCTCGATCAGCGTCATCTATCCAGGCGCAAGCCCAGCCGAGGTCGAGCAAGCGGTCGTGCTCGCCGTCGAAGAAGCCGTTCGGGGCACCGACGGCGTCAAGAAGGTCACCTCATCGGCAATGGAGGGGCAAGCAAGCACGTTCGTCGAGCTGTTGCTCGGTACCGACAACGACCGCGCCCTGAACGACGTCAAGAGCGCCATCGATCGAATTACCTCGTTTCCCGAGGACGTGGAGCGCCCGACGGTCAGCCTGATTTCAAACCGGCAACAGGTGATCTCGCTGGTCCTCTATGGAGACGTGGATGAGGGCACGCTGCGATCGGTCGCGGAAAACAGCCGCCGCGCGCTGCTGCAAGACCCGCGCATCACCTACGTCGAGCTCTCCGGAATCCGTCCCCTCGAGATCAGTATCGAAGTCCCGCAAGCCCAGCTCCGCAAGCACGGATTGACCCTCGACGAAGTCGCAGCGCGCGTACGCGCGGCATCCGTGGAGCTTCCGGGCGGAGGCGTGAAGACGCAGGGGGGCGAAGTCTTGCTCCGCACCACCGAGCGCCGCGATCGGGGTAGCGAGTTCAGTGACATCATTCTCCTCAGTCAGCCGGACGGCTCCCAGGTGCGCGTTCGCGACGTGGGGACCGTGCGCGACGGCTTCCGGGAAATTGACAAGGAAGCAACCTACAACGGCAAACGCGCCGTCATGATCAACGTGTTCCGCGTCGGTTCGGAGACGCCTCTCACCGTGTCCGCCGCGACGAAGGAATACGTCGCAGAGCTCCAGAACACCTTGCCGGAAGGCCTCTACGCGGCGGGCTGGTTCGACACCGCCGAGATGTACGAAGGACGCCTCTCGCTGCTGATGCGCAACGCACGCATCGGCCTCGTCCTCGTCCTTCTCACACTTGCCTTGTTCCTCGAGGCGAGGCTGGCGTTTTGGGTGACGCTCGGCATCCCGATCTCGTTTGCAGGGTCCCTGCTCTTCTTTCCGGCTAGCGATGTCTCGATCAACATGATCTCACTCTTCGCGTTCATCATCACGCTCGGCATGGTGGTCGACGACGCGATCGTGGTGGGTGAAGCGATCTACAAGCAACGCATGGACGGCAAGGGACGCCTCGAGGCCGCCATTGGTGGCGCAAAGGAAGTTGCACAACCGGTTGTCTTCGCGATTCTGACGAGCTGCGTCGCGTTTGCCCCGATGCTCATGGTACCCGGCCCGATGGGGAAGTTCTTCCGTGTCGTACCGATCGTCGTCATCGCGGTCTTGATGATCTCGCTCGTCGAGTCACTCCTGATCCTTCCCGCTCACCTCTCGCATCCGATGCCGTGGTGGCTACGAATCGTGCTGTCGCCCTACCTCTGGTTCATGCGTGTACTGGCAAAGCTCGACATGGCGAACCGCCTTCAACACCACATTCAGCACACATACCTCCCGGTCTTGGACAAGGCGTTGCGCTGGCGGTACTTCACCATCGCGGTGGGCGTCGCCCTCCTCATCGGTACCATGGGCTATGTCGCCGGCCGGATTCCGTTTACGTTTCTTCCCAAGGTCGAGGGCGACTTGATCACGGCACACCTGAAGATGCCTGTCGGCACACCTGTTTCTGAAACCGAACGGATCGCGGACCAGATCGCGGGTGTCGCGCAAGCGATCGTCGACGGAGAAGACGCCGACACCGACGGCTCCACGATTTCGCGAGGCTTGTACGAGGAAGTCGGCGCGATGAGCATGCTGGAGTCGGGTCCCGAGGGCTCTCTCTCGACCGAGGGGAGTCACTACGCCACGGTGATGATGTATCTCATCGATGCCGGTGAGCGCAATCTGACCACCCAGCAGTTCGTTCAACGATGGCGCGACGAAATCGGCGAGATCCCAGGCGCGGACTCGCTGACATTCGCATTCGAGGTTGGTGTCGAGCCGGGCAAACCGATCGAGATTCAACTGATCCACGACGACGTGCCTACTCTCGAAGGCGCCGCCGAGCGCCTAGCCTCCGAGATCGCCGCGTACAGCGGCCTCCGCGACATCGATAGCGGCGTGACCAAGGGCAAGGACCAGCTCGATTTCCGTCTCACGGAGGCTGCCTCGGCACAGGGCCTGACCGAGTTCGAGCTCGCGCGTCAGGTTCGCGCCGCCTTCTTTGGTGCGGAGGCGGTTCGCCAACAAAGAGGCCGCGACGAGGTGCGCGTGTATGTCCGACTGCCGCTCGAGGAGCGCCGCTCCCTCTACAACGTCGAGGAGCTCGTCGTGCGCACCCCCATGGGTGGGGAGATGCCCTTGTCGCAGGCTGCCGTCGTGACCCGCGGGCAGGCCTACACCGTCATCAAGCGGACCGACGGCCGCCGCAACATCAGCGTCACGGCGGACGTGGCCGATGAGAACGCCAACGCCAACGAGATCAACGCCCAGATCCGCCAGCGCGAGCTACCACAACTGCTCGCGGACCTCCCCGGGCTTACGTACAGCCTTGGCGGCGAACAAGAACGCCAGGCCGAAACGATGGGCGCGCTCGGGCTCGGATTCATTCTGGCTATGATCGTGATGTTCTCGATGCTCGCGGTCGTGTTCCGCAGCTACGCCCAGCCGATCCTCGTGATGTCCGCGATTCCATTCGGCATGGTTGGGGCGGTTTGGGGACACGTGGTGATGGGCTTTTCGCTCAGCGTGATGAGCATGATGGGGTTGGTCGCGTTGTCCGGCGTCGTCGTCAATGACTCGCTGATTCTCATCGTCTCGATCAACCGCTACCGAGAGGCCGGAATGACCACGTGGGAGGCGGTCGTGGCAGGCGGCGCGCGGCGCTTCCGCCCCATCCTGCTGACCTCGCTCACGACGTTCTTCGGGCTCGCGCCGATGATCCTCGAAACCTCGGTTCAGGCCCGCTTCTTGGTTCCGATGGCCGTGTCCCTAGGCTTTGGCGTCTTGGCGGCGACGATGATCATGCTTCTCATCGTGCCTTGTGCGTATCTCATCCTCGAAGACGCCCGGCGCAACGCGGGCAACTTCTTCGCGAGGCTTCGCGGGCAGCCTACGATGCCGCCACCGCCAACGACGGTCCCAACGGAAGCCGAGGTCGAGCTATTGACCGCGGAATAGCCGCGGGCCCGAACGAGGCGTCAGGAAGCCTCTGAGAAGGTCCAGGTGCCGGTTGCAGCGTGGTTGCGGTTCAGCTCGACGGGCTTTCGCATGAGACCCATCGCCGCCACCGTCGAGTGCATCCCCGCCCAGCGGGCAAGGCTACGATACGCGACGAGCTGCGAGCCGCCAGGATTGCGCCGGGCGTGGTCCTTGGCGACCTCGAAGACCTCGCGGTAACGCCGAACGCAAGCCCCCGGATCGGAGCGCTCCTTTGCGTTGCCCGTGGCGTGCTCGGACATCTGTCGGCGAAGTATCGTCTTGTCGAGCAACAGCTCGACGTGCCCGCCGAACTGACGGTCCGCGTCGTCGCCCTTGGGATCGACCAGGAAGCCATCTTGGCCGTCAGTAACCTGGCCGGCGACCCCCATGCCATCGTCCATTGCGACAACCGGGAGGCCGCACCAGAGCGCCTCGCTGACGACCTGGCCATAAGTCTCGGAAAGGGACGTGTACACGAAAAGGTCGGAGTGTCGGAACCAAGCTGGCATCTGCTGGAGGCCTTGCTCACCGACGAAGAACGTGCGGTGGTCGATGCCCAGCTCCCTGGCGAGCTCCTTGAGCGCCTCGCTCTCAGGCCCATCACCCACGAGCGTGAGCGTGACGCCTTCGACCCGCGGGTACACGTACCGCGCGAAGATGCGCAACAGACGGTCGACCTCTTTCTCACGCGCGTGGCGGCAGACGACGAGAAGCCGCGCGCCTGGCGCTGCCTCTTCGGCAAAGGGATCATCTTGACCGATTTGATCGAAGATGCGCTTCTCGATGGCGCGCGGAATCACGTGAATCGGAACCTCGACGCCGCGCTCCTGCCAGTAGCGCTTGAGGCCTGGGCTCAGACATACCAACGCGTCACCTGCGTTATAAGCATCGGTCGTATTCGACTCGACCCAAGGCATCACCCGCTCCTCGAAGAGGCGGTTGACCGACGACACGTGATTGAGCGCCTCCGGAAGGATCACGTTGTACACGCTGGGCATGTGGAGCGTATTGACGCAGACGAGCGGCACGCCGTGCTGTTGACGGAGCCAGCCGCCTGCATAGAGCAAGCCGCTCGGGCTCTGCGCGAGCAGCATGTCGAAGTTGGCGTCTTTCAAATTGTCGAGCGAGGACCTAGAGGGCATCGCGAGGTAGAACCCGGGGTGATTGCGAAGCGGAATGCTCGGCAGCGAGATGTGTCGCGGAGGAAGCTCGCTCGGCAGGGCGTGCGGGTCGTCGGGGCCGACGATGGTGACTTCATGGCCGCGCTCGGTCATCTCCCGGTAAAGGAACTGCGACGCGTAGGACGACCCATTCGCGTACGGAATACGTACGTAGTCGTTCAGAATCGCCAACCGGCGCAGCCAGCGTCGCTCATGCGAATACATCAAGGCCCTCCGTGTGTCTCACCAATGACACCGTCAACCGTGAATCAGATTCACACTCTGTGAAAAAAACCGTCGCCTTATGACTACGGCCATGCAAGTGAAGCCCTTCGCGCGACATGGTTTACCTCGCTCTTTGGGCCCTTTCTTCAGGCTTTTGGGGACACTACCCCGCTGCATTCCCGTCTAGTAGCGAAAACCGGGCCAACTCGTTGTCGGACAGATCGATCGTCGGTCAGTCTGCTTCGGCTTGGCGCAGAAGCGATGCCATCGAAACGATGATTGCGGGTCCTACAATCAGGAATGCGGCCGCGATGGAGAGGTACATCCAGGCACAAATCTGCGCCAGCAAACGAACGTCAGGATCGGACACCTTGTCTGCAATTGCCCAGAAGCAGAAGGCAATGACCAGGTCGGAACCTGCCGTGAATCCAACCGTGAGCACCTGCATTTGCATGAGCGTCCTCCATCGCATTTCGAGAGGCATTGGAGCACCCTGGGAAACTCCTGAGGCAATCTCGATGTTCTTGCGATTGAAAACGACCAGGATGCGATGCGTGAAAAAACCCGCAGCGATGAAGAGCGCCCCAATCACTCCGATGACGTTGATCTCTGACATCGTCTCCGCCCTCCAATCCGTCGTGCAATGAAACCAGACACGGCTTGCGACGGCATCAAACCTGCCCGGTGAGGGGACGGTACTTGCTTACGGATTGAGGTCGCAAGGGTCAGTCTGCTTCGGCTTGGCGCAACTCCGATCTAAGTTGGACGTAATGAAAAGGGGTGAACACGATCCAACCCACCGCCGCACTGAAAGAAAAAAACGCGCACAGATACGCGAACATTTTGACGCCCTCGACGACGGCGTGCTGGCCAATCAGCGCGTATCCGATTGAGAAGATGAAGCTGAAATTGACCACAATTGCGGCCGCAACAACCCAGTTGACGTTGAGCATCAACCGGCGACGCTTGAGAGATACCGCGACACCTCGAACAACACCGGTCGCAATCATGTCGTTTAGATCCTGCAACCAAGTGTTGGCATAAACATAGAGATACATATGCGCAATTCCAAGCGCCATAATCATTCCGACCACCTCGAGATTCGACATGACTCTCTCCAATCCGTCATGCATTGAACCCGAGACACAGCCAGCGACGGCATCAAGCCCTGCCCGGTGAGTGCACGGTACTTGGTCAGGGATTGGAGTCGCAAGGGTCAGTCTGCTTCGGCTTCGCGCAGGATGGATCGGAAGTAGCTGACGTCCATTGCTGCGGCGAGCGACCAGCCAATCGCCACGAGAGCGCCGATGAAGACGCCCAGGTACGCCAGAGTCTTGACGCCCTCGTCGGATGTTGCTGAGCCGATTTTGAGGTTCACTGCCGCGACTATCGCGCAGCTGCTCACGCCCGAGGCGACAACGTAGGTCCACTTCTCGATCATCTTCCGCCGCCAGGCCATCGGGATTGGCAAAGAAGATCTAACCGACGTAGCGGGCAACGCGGAGACGCGCAGTGGAAAGCCGCACGATTTCGCGCGTTGGCGTCCGCCGGCGGGTGGCGGCGATCCGCCAGAACGAGCGAGGCAAGCCCCTGAAAACACGGCGCCACGTGTTGGCATTGCTTTCGCTTTCATCACACTCGATGACTCGACCACGCATCGTGGATCCTGGCGCCATCCTCGCCGTCT
>Ga0209567_10001162_pt1 | contig 13848 bp, 11 predicted proteins | sample COG_12_FD_184756 | JGI IMG/M metagenome (GOLD analysis project Ga0209567, IMG submission 184756) | Pelagic marine sediment microbial communities from the LTER site Helgoland, North Sea, for post-phytoplankton bloom and carbon turnover... | ecosystem: Environmental > Aquatic > Marine > Neritic...
AAGGCGCTACGCGTCAACCAGCTTCAAGCCCCGGATGGCCGCAGCTAAGAGCTCCCGTCTTCCCGAGCTGCCCACCGAGTCGCTCACGCTCGGGAACAGTCTGCGGGTCCGCCTCGTTCCGCTAACACACCTGCAGTCGGCGACGGTGTCGTTCTTCGTGCGTTTGGGTTCTCGCTACGAGACCGCTCAGACCAATGGTTTGAGCCACTTTCTGGAGCACATGCTGTATCGCGGCACCGCGGTGCACCCCGCGGCAAACGAGCTCAACCTCGCCATCGAGCGACTCGGTGGCACCCTCGACGCGGCCACCCACGTCGACTTCACGAGCTACTTCCTCTCGTTGCCCCCCGAGGCCATCGGCAAAGGGGTAGAGCTCCTCGCCGAAGTGCTGCAACAACCGCTCTTGACCGAGCTTCGCACCGAGAAGCAAATCATTCGTGAGGAGATCCTCGAAAACTTCAATGAGGAAGGCGAGCAGATCGACGTCGACAACGTTTCGCGGCGACTGCTCTACCCGGCCCATCCGCTCGGCTTCACGATTCTCGGCCCGCTCGACAATCTGGACGGATTCGAAACCGAAGACCTGCGGCGGCATCACAGCAATCACTACAACGCATGCAACTCCGTGCTCTGTGTCACGGGCGCATTTGACGCTGGGGAAATCGAGCAGACGATTCGCTCGAGCTTCGACGGGATGGCGAATGGCAGCACGATGGAGCCCCGCCAGCCGCCCAGCACTCCCGCGCTGCGGCGCTTTTCGTACGTCCATGAGCACGGCAGCCAGACCGATGTGAGGCTCTCGTTCCACACGCCTGGCGTCGCGAGCTCCGAAGCGCCTGCCCTGCTCTTGCTGGACCGAGTGCTGGACGACGGGCTGAGCACGCGCGTCCATCAAACGATCTGCGAGGAGCGTGGGCTGGCCTATGAGGCTTTCTCAGGAACCGATTCGCTCGAGGATTGCGGTGTGTTCGACTTCGGGGCATCGGTCGAGCACGGGAAGGCCCCTTATCTCGTAGAGACCATGTGCGAGCTCATCGCCGAGCTTCGACGGAACCCGCCGACGGACGACGAGGTCGACAAGGCCAAACGTCGGTACCTCTGGGATCTGCGGACGGTGCGCGATGACCCCGAGGATACGGCACAGTTCATCGGAAGCAGCGCGCTCTTGGGTCTTCCCGAACGCGTTGGCACCGTGGCCGATCGAGTCGCGCAGGTTACACCACAGGACATCCAGCAGGCCGCGCAGCGCTATCTCGATCCGAAAGACGCCTATCTGACGTGCGTGGGAGTCTTGGACGAAGCGCTTCTGTCGGACCTTCGCGGCCTGGCGGGAACCTAGCCGTCGAGGTTTACCCAATGGGCCTGCCCATCGGGCCCCCACTCCTTTTTCCAAAGCGGCACGGTCTCTTTGATTCGATCGATCGCTTTGCGGCAGGCCGTGAACGCGTCGTCCCGGTGCGCTGAGCTTGCCGCGACACAGACCGCGACATCCCCCACGCCCAGCTTGCCGACCCGATGGACGGCGGCAATTCGGACGCCCGAGTGCTCGGCGATGACCCCTTCGAGGACGCGCGCCATTTCTTTTTGCGCCAAGCTCTCGTGTGCTTCGTAGTCTAGCCTGGAGACTGGCTTGCCGTCGGCTCGGTCACGAACGATGCCGTGGAAGACACAGACGCCGCCGGCCCCGGGGTGCTCGACCGCCTTACGAACCTCGTCGAGTGAAATCTCTTCGTCGCTGACTTTGCAAAGAACGACCGGAGAGCCACCCGCAACGGGTGGAAGAACGTCGACCCGATCTCCGTCGGATAAGATCTGCGAGGCGTCGACGAAATCACCGTTCACCGCCAGCCGCATGCGCTCGAGGAAGGCCGCCAGAGACGGATAGCGGTCGCTGACCAGGCGCCGCAATTCCTCCTGCGGCAGGCTTTGCGACCCCAGCTCGAAGGTCGAGCTCGAGCATCCGGCAAGCTCGCGGGCAGCTGCGTAGAAGTAGACGTCGATCTTCATCAGCCACGAAAGCCTAGCAGGCCCCGAAATGAGGGCAGCTCCGCCCGGCGTGTTAGGGTTCCGGTCAGGTGAGCGAGTCTTCATTCAAGCTGATCGCCTGGATCGTTGCCGCAGGCTTTGCGGGCGCCATGCTCGCCCTCCCGCAGCCCGTCGATCCCTGGGAGATGCCGAGTCTGGTGCTCGACCGCGCCGCGGTGTCGGACGCCATCGCGCTCGACGAAACCCTTTCAAAGGAAGCTCCGGACAGCGAGGAGGCTCGAGCGTTGCGCTCGCTCTTTCTCGACCATGGTCGATCGGAAGCCAACCCTCCCTATGAGCGACGCGAATACGATCGCCGCCAGGCTGCGATTTACCGTGCAACGAAAGCCGTGATCGAGAAGCACGGAGAGCCTGCGTTCGAGGCGATGCGGGCCGATGCCGTCGAGGAGCTCGTCCGCGTGCTTGGCGATGGCGGCCGCGAGGCCCGGACCGAACGTGAGGAGGGCATTCTCGGGGGCTTCCCGACGGTGTTGAAGCAGTACGGGGCCCTCCGCAGAGACGTGATCGTCGCACCGCCACTCACGCTGCGCGTTTTCTACAAGGCACGCTGGAATTCCATCCATCGGCGACCGTTCGTGGAGGGCTTTGCTCCGATCGAGAAGCAGGCGTATTGGGGCTGGCTCGCGCTGCATGGCTGGGGAAAACCACTCGAGAAACGAGAGGACGCCTTGCTCGCGTTTCGTGACGCCGGTGGCTTCGGTACCCTGGAGGCCGCTGCCCTTTTCGATCTTCTAGAGGGGAATCCCGCTCGAGCGTCGAATTCCTTGAACCAGCTCTACGAAGCGAGTGGGCAGCTGCGCTTGCGAAATTTCTCGCTCGCGGTGCTTCAAGTCGGCCTTTTACCCCCGGGTTCGCCGTGATACGACCGACGCAGTGGACACGAAATTCCCATTCTCGTAACCTGGAGGACCCGCGTACGCGAACGGAGTCGAGCCAGGCGTGAAAGTCGACCTCAAGAAGAGCCTCTTCATCCTCCCGAACCTCTTCACACTTTCCAGTGTGCTTTGCGGTTACAACGCCATCTTGATCCTCTCGGACCAACCGACTTCCGATGATTTCTATCGCGCGGCGCTCCTCATCGTCTTCGCGCTCTTTTTCGACGGGATCGACGGTCGAGTCGCGCGCTTGACCAAAACGCAGTCCGCCATTGGCGTTCAGCTCGACTCTCTTGCGGACGTGATCTCGTTTGGCGTCGCGCCCGCAATTCTCGTGTATCACTGGTCGCTCGCGGAGCTCGGCACGGGCGGGATGTTCATCGGATTCCTGTACGTCGCAGCCGGCGCAGTTCGGCTCGCGCGCTTCAACGTCACCTCGACCGGCGATGACGGGCAGCCGGAGCATCCTGGCAAGTACACCCAGGGTCTGCCCATTCCCGCAGCAGCCGGAATCCTGATCTCGATCGTGGTCGCCAACACGCTCACGGGGAAGCTGCCGTTTACGCCCTATGTGATTTCGGCTCTCGTACTGGCGCTCTCGATTTTCATGGTGAGCGCGATGCCGTTTCGCTCATTCAAGGACCTGCGTCTCAACCTGCGCACGGTGCTGTTCATTTTGGTCGCACTCGGCGTGACGGTGTGGATCGCCTTGAAGGTACACCCTTCGATGGCCTTGGTTTGGCTGCTTGCCGCCTACGTGATCATCGGCATCGTGGAGAGCCTCATCGTTCTCATGAACAAGGCCAAAGCCGGCATCGACAAAGCCAATCAGCGCTCGGCCTAGCGCGCGGGTCTCGCCCGATTTTTGTACACCGAGATGATGGGAACACCGTCGTAACGCAGAACGTAGACCGGTTGCACGCTCCCGAAGGCAACCCAGGCCTGATAGTCGACCTCGGCAAAATGGGCTTCGTGGTGCACGAGTACCAAATCGGCTGCGCTCATCGATGCCTCCGCGCGGATGTTCGACGGAATGAGACCGTCACGCTGCATCATCGCCCAGGATCCATGGGTCGTGTCGCAGGTCCAGACCGAGCCGCCGTTGGGAAGCTTCTCGGCGATCCAATCGCCAAGGCTGCCGGTGGTGAAGCCCCAGAACTGGCGATTCATGCCCAGGTCGGCCGCGCCGGGCACGCCACCGGCAAGCGGCGTGTAGTGCGACAAGCCAAACGGATGGCTGTGCGCGGTTTCGAACGCCGCGGGCATAAGGCAGAGAGCCGCAAAGGCCCAGGTCGGCCAGCGCCGGCCCATCCAAGATGAAATTTCTGCTCTCTCCGCCACGGCAAGAAAGCCCAGGCCTGCGAAGAGCGCCAAGAATGGATACGCCGTCATCCAATGTTTCGTGCCGCCGAAGATCGGGGAGCTCGGAAGCGCGATCACGAGAAGCGGTGCGAGCAAACAGCCCAACCAAAGCACCTCGGTCCGGCGATTGCTTTGAGCGTCGGGCTTGGTGAGCGACGGAGGACGGAGGGCGGCCCGACGATCGTAGAGGCCGACGAGGCAAAGGGCGAGCACGGTGAGCGACACGGTGAAGAGTGTCATCACAAAGGGCACCGAGATCGGCAGCGGAGGCTCGAAGTAATTGATGCCCAGATATTCGTAGGTGTAGTGAACGTGTCGCAGGTGAAAGCTCGCATAGGCGAGCAAGCGGCGGGCGGTGTCGTGCCAAAGCCACGGCCAGGTTCCGATCAACACCAGCGGACCAAGGAGCAGCATCGACGGCAGCCAGGCGATCGACGCTCGCTCGCTTCGCCCGGAGCGCACTTGGTCGCGACGAATCCACACAAAATGAATGAGAAAGATCCCGGGCAGGATCCAACTGTTGTGCTTGGTGGCGAGCGCGAGGCCGAAGGACAGACCCAGCCATGGAACCCAGCGCAGGTCAGCCAGGGACCGCCAGTACGCGTAGGCGGTCAGCGTGACGAAAAACGCGATGGGAATGTCGAAGCATGCAAGATGGCTGTGATAAAAAACCCTGGGCATCGAGGCAAACGCCAGCGCCGCGAAGATCGCCCCCTCGCGGCGCATGACCGAAGCGCCCCAGGCATAGATGAGCCAGATCAAGAGCGCTCCGGTGAGCATGCCCGGAAAGCGAAACGCCAAGGACTCCGTTGGAAACAGGCCCAGGTGCTTTTGCGCCAACCAACTCCACGCAAAGCTCAGCTTCATCCAGGCTGGATGCTCCCAGTTGTATCGCCACGCCCGGTCGATGCTTTCCCTTTCGAGCGCGGTTGAAGGGTCGGCTAAGATTTGACTCATCCAGTTGGCCGCGTTTTTCGCGGCGTGAACGTAGAAGCTTTCGTCGCGGGACATCGCCAAGTCGGATGCCGTTGCAGTCAGAAGCAGCAGGTAGCCAATGCACAAGGCTGCCCCGACCAGATGGTCGCGACGGTTCAGGGCCCTGGCGTCATTCATCACGGTCTCCACCGGGAAGGTGACTTCTCACGCTCGATGCGGACCAGCAGAAAAGGCGGGAGGTGGGATCGTCGGCTGTGGTCTCGAAGCGAACGATGGCGGGATCGCGAGGGAGCTCGGAGGTGTCGATCTCGAGGCCCGACCAGCCGTCGCCGTCCTCGTGGACCAGCTCGGCCGCCATTCGATCGTTGATGAAGACGCGTAGCGTGACCGGAGCATGGACCCGTCGACGTTCCGCCTGGTAGTCGATGCCCCCGCGGATCAGAAGGCGGTCGCCCAACGGCACGTCGGTGAAGGTGACGCGGACAGGATCGGGGCCGGCGGGGTGCTGCCAGATGCAACGCCTCGGCCGGAGCTCGAGGTCGGCAACAATGGTCGCGCCAACCCAGAGCCAAGGACGGCGCGGGTCGCAGACGAAGCGCTCGCCCGGCGTCATCGGCCCCCGCTCGAGGCCGCCCGGCGCCTGGCGCGCAGCCACCCAGGGGCAGGCCTTGGAACGATCCGCGCGGACGAGCTCCACCTTTGCCCCCGAAATCTCTTCCACGAAGTCGTAGATGAGCTCGTCGCCGGGCAGCGACCACATTCGCACGTGCACACCGTCGAACTCTTGCTCGAGCGTAGGGGGCTCGTCGCGGCTGGCTGCGCCTCGAATGCTCAGCTCCCAGACGCGATCGATGCCCGCAGTGTCCGGGGGAGCCGCCATGCGCAGCGATAGAAGGTCCCCGAGCTCGCTGCGGACGATCGGTCCTACCCAAGCCGGCGCACCGACGATACGATCCGAGGGCTGGTACTGCGCGCGAACGAACGCGGCGGCCGCCTGCCATGACTCGTCGCTCGGCCTCGCCGCACGGATAATCGGATGCGCCACTAGCTCGAATATCGCCAGAGCAGCGATCGCCAACCAGACCCAGGCAGCAAGGCCCAGGTTTCGCCTTGCATCAGCCACGCCGGTCCGATGCTAGCAGGGCTCAGATCATTGCGCAGCTTCGCAGAAGAACTCGAAGCTCCAACCGTCGAGAGTCGGTGTCGCCGGTGGGCTGTTCGACGCATTGAGAACCGCCGTGATCTGGATGTAGGGCAATCCGACGGTCTGACCGGCCGCAATGAGCTCTTCTCGGATGTCGAACGTGCCGCTCGAGGCACTACCGGTGATTGGGACGATGACTGGAATTGCGGCGGGCAAGTCTTCGAGGGAAGGCGCGGTCCGGATCTGGAAGTCGATGCTCGAAGCAGACGGCGTGGTGCCCTCCCAGGTGAGGACGCCCCACTTGGGAGCTTCCAGCGCGACGCAACGGTCGGTGCTATCGTACACGTTGCGATAGAAGGCCGAAGCAGGAGTGTCGTCGAAGACATGGGCTGCCGCGTCGGGCACCATGACCCGAACAGGAATCCGCTCGACCTCGACGACATCATCGGCCCAGACGACGATTTCGAAGTCGAAGACCTGAGAGTCGCCAATCGGCGACACCGTTCTGTTCGCGAAGATGACCTCGTACTCCAAGGCAGCGCCGAGATCGCAGCGGATGCAGCGATTGCCGGACCCAGAGTCGCACTCGTCGGGCTGTCCTTCGGCGCAACTGCCGTGACGAAGGTCTGCAATGAACTCTCGCTCGTCGAAGCTGGTCGCATCGTTATCCAGATCGACCATCGCAATGTCGTAAGCCGAGTCGTTCTTGGCAAGGGCGATGATGTCTTTGATCGCGTCGGCGAATTCTTCGTATTCAGGGCTTGCCGAGGTGAGCTCGGTGACCCAGGGAATGTCGAATCTCGCCAGCGCGTTGGTTGCGACTGCGATGGCCTCCGCGTCTGGGGCGCCCTCCAAGGTCATGCTCATCGCGTTCAAGGTCACGACGCTTGCGACCCGGATGTTGCTCGCGAGGAGCGCCGCCTCGACGTCTGTCCAAGCGACCGGCGCGTTCGCGGTAAACCACTCGGGGTTGGGGGCTGGATCGCCGGAGTGAACGATTGAAATGCTGAACGCACCCTCCGCCATGACCCCCGGGTCGGCAGCCGGAATGATGCCATCGGCGACCAGGTAGTACTTCCGAGACGTCTCCGGAGTCCAAGTGATCGACCCCCAGTTTCCGACGCCGACCGTGCCGCCGTCGCATGTCAGCGCCGCGGCCGGGTTGAGGGGCACGTCATCGAAGAGAGCGACGTTGGCTCCGGGCCAGTGGGTATTGTTGGCAAACACGTCTGCATCGAGCACCAGGGAGTCGAAACGCAGCGCGAGGACGACATCTATACCATCCATGTCGGCGCCGGGCGGCATTCCGGACATCGTGTCGCAGCCGATCGCAGCAGCGGTGTTCACCTCGTTGGTCAGCCCGGTGCTCATCCCCGGGGTCCGCTCGATGTCGATGCTCATTCCCATCAGGGTCAGCGATCGGTCCGAAAGATCGCCCAGATCCAAGGCACTCAACGCCGTATCGGCCTCAAACAGCGCGGGAAACATCTCGACCGGAGGGAGGGTGTCGTCACGGGGGATATCGCCGGGCGCAAACCCATACTCCGGGTCATCGTACTGAGGACCCGCCGGACTCGGTCCGTTGAAGACCTTGGCGTCGGTGATGTTCATGACCACGTGCAGGGCGCCATCGCGAAAGCAGGGGAAACCGATGTCAGCGTCCGGAGCGTTGGGGCAGGAACCGCGATTGGGGACCGTATCGCCGAGGCCGAGGCCCGACGCCACCGAATAGAGCGCCTGCGTGGCAGCCGATGCGCTCGTCGCATTTTGCACGGTGTTGAGCGTGCTGACCGCGGTCTGCACGAGCGCCGCGTCATCCGTGAAGTCGAGAATGTGGTGATAGGGCGCTTGGCTGTGCGCGGCCGCGAGCGGAGCCAGCGGGTACTCTCGATACAAGCCAAGGCCGAACTGAGCCTCGGGGAAGCTGATCCGGACGTCGTCGATGATGTTTGCAATCTGGTCCTGCAGAGCCTTGATCTCGTCGAAAAGCGTGGGCGTCGCGTCGATCAAGAAGTAGATGTCGACTTCGGGGATTTCGGCAACGACGTCGACCGTCGAGCTCCGAACCACCTCGTCTGCCCCCGTGGAGTCATAGAACACCGTCTGGTAGAGCCCGTCGTTCGTGGGATCGCCGTCGCAGCTGATCCAGTCAGGGGTGCCGGGGCAATCGTCGGCGTCGTTCGGAACGCCGTCACCGTCGTCGTCGGGCAGAGACGCCACACGGTCGATGACCAGGGAGCGCGCTCCGACCGAGTAGCGGATGCCCGCGGAGTTCTCGGCGGTCAGCTCGCTTTCCACGGGGAAATCCTCGCTGATCCAGCAGTCGGGACGGCCCGAGGAACACTGCGCCGGCGGATCGATCACAGCGTTCTCGCTGTCGACCGCGGCTTTGCTCTCGCCGCAGGCCGCGACCGAGATCAGCATCGCGCAACATGTCCAATTCGGGGCGGTTTGTCGGAGAGATATCATTGTGAAATTGCTTACAATCGGGGGAAACCACATTACCGCATATCGCCGTCTTGTGTAAGGGCTACATTGCCGAGCACATCGCCGAGCCGGCGGTGCACTCTGGTGGGGTGCCCGTTCGCGGGGTCGCACAGACCTCGCGAGGCGCGCAGACGCTCGAATCCACACAGGATCCGCCTGGCAAGACGCACTCCTTGCGGCCGTCACCCCAAAGGTCCTGGCAGTCGTCTCCGGGCACGCAATCGTCTATCGAGGCACAGGGGCCGAACCGGCCGCAGACCGCAACCGTCCCTTCGACGCTGGTTTCGCAGACCGGTGCAGCAGTGTCCTCCATGCACTGCAGCAAGTCGCAGGACATGGGATCCGGCTCGTTGGGCATGCGCGACGGCATGCATTCCATCGCCCCATCTCCATCCGCGTCGCCACAGGGTACGCCGAGGGTGAGGCAATCGATGTCGTTGTCACAAGGGCGCGTGATGCGGCGGCAGAAACGTTGGTCGGCTGCGGCGAAGAAACAAGTGAAGCCGTGCGGGCAGTCGGCACCGGACACGCAGGGAACGCGGCGGTCGGCACATGCGCCGTCCTCGCAAGCGAATCCGGCAATGCAGTCGTTGGAATCTTCGCAGCCGCCACCGACACGGAGACAGCGTTTGATTTCTTGCTTGCACACGTATGCGGGGTTTCCGCAGTCCTCGTCGTCTTGGCAAGCGCCGGCGCCGCTGACGAAGCAGCGCGAGAGGTCTCCGCAGCCCGTGGGAAAACAGTCTTCACCGAGGGGGCACGGGTTTGCGGAATCGCACAAGGCGTTTGGGTCCGGGCAGGACGGACAGCAGTCGCTGGTGTCACACCAGGAGCCGCCGCCATCGACACCGCCATCGAGACCGCCGTCGACGCCGCCGTCTACCCCGCCATCAGGGTCGCCACCATCGACACCTCCGTCCGGAAAACCGAAGCCCCCATCCGGATCGGTCGAGGCGACGTTGCCCGCATTGTCGGGGGACGTCGAGGCGGCCGTCTCGCCACAGCCGGCCGCGACCGCAGCGGTCAGCAGGAAGGAAGCAAAGAATCGCATTGTCTGGGGGGGACACCGCAATCGACATCCCTGGTAGCGCGGAGCATAGCGCGTTCGCCCCGGCGTCGCATCCCCAGCTCCGAGGGAGCTTGACCGTCCACGACTACCGCCCCAAGGCTCAAGGTATGGCGTCACTTGATAGCGCTTTGATCGCGATCGAGCGTGCGTGCGGGAGCGGTTCCGTCATTCGCGACCCGAGCTTGCTCGAGGGCTACGCGCATGACGAAAGCGAGGTCGACCCTTGCATGCCGGAGGCCGTGGTCCGCGCTTCGAGCACGGCCGATGTCTCGGCGGTCATGAAGGCCGCATACGAGCACGAGATTCCGGTCACCCCGAGGGGCGGCGGGACGGGCCGCGTCGGCGGCGCGGTGCCAGTGCCCGGTGGAATCGTCCTGGCGTTCGAAAGGATGAATGCCATCGAAGGCATCGATAAGGGCGAGCTCACGACGACCGTGCAGCCCGGCGTGATCACCGGCGACCTGAAGCGGGCCACCGAAGAGGAGCAGCTCTTTTACCCTCCAGACCCGAATTCGCGGGACTCCTGCGTCATCGGTGGGAACCTCGCCGCCAACGCCGGGGGCCCGCGCGCGTTCAAGTATGGCGTGACCCGGGAATACGTCATGGGGATGGACGTGGTCTTGGCGGACGGGACGATTCTCAAGCTCGGGCGGGAGACCAAAAAGGGCGTAACCGGCTATGACCTGACTTCGCTGATGGTTGGTAGCGAGGGCACCCTCGGGATCGTGACCGAGGCGACCCTGCGATTGATTCCGAAGCCCGAAGCGACCGTGACGGCGCTGGCCTGTTTCTCGAGCTTGGACGAAGTGGCGCCCGTCGTATCAGCGCTGGTTGCGCAGGGGCAGCTCCCTTCGTGCATCGAGCTCCTCGACCAAGAAGCAATCCGCATCGTTCGTCCGGAAGCCGGCTTGACGATTCCAAACGAGACGAAGGCCATGCTCTTGATCGAGCTCGATGGCGAAGAGGCTAGTCTCGAGGCAGAGCTCGAACGAACAGGCAACATCCTGTTCGACCTCGATGCGCTAGAGGTGTTGGTGGCGCAGAACAGCAGCGAGAGAGAGCGGCTTTGGGCGTCGCGTCGTGAGCTCAGCCACAGCTTGAAGCGCCACGCGAAGAACAAGCTCTCGGAAGACGTCGTGGTGCCGCGCAGCAAGATGGCCGAGCTCCTCGGCTACTGCGCGCAGCTCGCCGAGCAGAACCAGCTCGTGGTGCCAACCTACGGCCATGCCGGTGACGGCAACCTTCACGTGAACTTTTTGTGGAACGACCCCGACGAGAAGCACCACGTGGACGCAGCCATCAAGGCGCTTTTTCAGCGCGTCATCGAGCTGCGCGGCACCTTGAGCGGGGAGCACGGGATTGGCGTCTTGAAGGCTCCGTATCTGTCCATGGAGCAATCTCCGGCGCTGATCGCGCTACAGGAGAAGATCAAAGACGTGTTCGACCCGAAACACATCCTGAACCCCGGCAAGATCTTCCCCGCCGACGCAAAGCGCTTCCACGGGTCGTGCTGACGACGGGGGACCAGCGCAGTCTTTGACGCTGACACCCCGAAGAGACGCCCCTCCGCGGCGTCCACGGGGCTTCGCTGACGCTGGCGCTGACGCTGACGCTGACGCTGACACTGACACTGACACTGACACTGACACTGACGCTGACGCTGACGCTGACGCTGACATTGACGCTGACGCTGACATTGACGCTGACGCTGACATTGACGCTGACGCTGGTGAGTCCAGACTTTGTCATCGCTTGTCCTTGGTTTGGGTTTGGGTCGCACGGAAGTGAGACCCAAACCCAAACCAAGGAGTCGCTGATGCAAAAGACGAATGTTTACGACGGAGCGTGGTGCGAGAGCTGGTGCCGCTCCTCCACATCATTCGCGAGCACGACAAGTCGCTGGCCGATCAGCTGAAAAGAGCGGCGCAAAGCGTGGTCCTGAATATCGCCGAAGGTCGAGGGAATGACGCGGGCAACGCGCGGGCTCGATTCTCGACGGCTTGCGGCTCGGCAAAAGAAGTCCGAGCGGCGTTGAACGTCGCGAGCGACTGGGGCTACATCGAAGCCCACATGGTAACCCACGTCGACGACAAGCTCGACGATGTCTGTGCCATCACCTGGTGTTTGGGCCGTCGGCTCTAACGGCCGGAGAGCCTCCAAGACATCGCGCAAATTTCATCGAGCGCGATGTCCACCGCGTTGACCATGCTGTTCGGCACGTATCCGTACGCGACCGCTAGCTGAAGCCCCGCGCGCACTTCCTTTGCCGAGCCGCACGCCGATGCGAATCGCGCTCTTGCAGTTCCCGGGTCGTTCCCATCGGCTTCGGCGATGTTGAGAACGACGCTATTCATAGCCCGGTGAATCTGGTCGAAGAGGGACTTGTCCCGCTTCCGAACCACCGGAAGCACCTGCCGCAAGCCCCCTGCCGCCTGAAGCGACCGTTGTTGAATGATAAGTCCCATGAGTGATCTCCTTTTTTGCGAGTGGGTTGGGTTCACCCAACGGACCCAAATCACTCGCAAAGAAGGAGACCACGATGACCAAGTCACGTCACAGGAGCCAGTGTCGCTCGCGCTCACACTGACACTGACACTGACACTGACACTGACACTGGCACTGGCACTGACGCTGACGCTGACGCTGACGCTGACACTGCCGCTGACCCGGTCGCCGCTCAAAGCAGCATGTTGAGCGGGGATTCCACGATCCGCTTGAACGCCGCCATGAACTTTGCGCCGGTGGCTCCATCGATGAGCCGATGGTCGCAGCTCATCGTGAACCGCATGCGCCGGCCGGGTACGACGGCGCCCTCCTCGACGACCGGCTCGTGGCGGATCGTGCCAACGGCGAGGATCGCGCCTTCGGGTGGGTTGATGACTGCAGTGAACGCTTCGATGCCGAACATGCCCAGGTTTGAAATCGAAAAGGTTCCGTTGCTCATGTCTTCAGGCTGAAGCTTCTTGTCCCTGGCGCGCGCGGCCAGGTCGCGAACTTCGTCGGCGATCTGCGCGACGCCTTTTCGGTCCGCATCCCGCAAAACCGGCGTCATCAGGCCGTCCTCGACGGCCACGGCGATCGAAATGTCGACGACCTGATGGTAGTGAATCTCTTTCCCCATCCACGAAGCATTGACCTCGGGAACCCGGCGAAGGGTCACAGCGGCGGCTTTGATGATCAGGTCGTTGAGCGAAACCTTCTTGCCTAGCGCTTCGAGCTCGGCGTTCATGGCTTTGCGGGCGTCCGCGAGCGCTGCGATGTCGACGTCGATGCTGAGGTAGTAGTGCGGGGCCGTCTGCGTGGATTCGGTGAGTCTTCGCGCAATCGTCCGCCGCATGCTGCTGGCTTTCACGACCCGTGGGGGCAGGCGCTCAGCGGAGGTAGAAAATGAAACCGACGCTCCTCCGTCATAGGAATCGATATCGCGCTTGACGATCCGTCCCCGAGGCCCGCTGCCGTGCACGGCCCGAAGATCGATGCTGCGCTCCCGCGCCAAACGGCGAACGAACGGAGAAGAGAGAACCCGACCCTCAGTCGCAACCCCGGACACTGGCGCCGACACTGGCGCTGACACTGGCGCTGGCACTGACTCTGGCGCTGACACTGGCTCTGACACTGGCGCTGAAGCTGAAGCCGCCGCCACCTCTGCGATCAGCCCACTAATGTCCTCCCCGGACTTTCCAATGATCGCCACTGGCACATCCGGCTCGAGGGTCTCGCCTTCCGGGACCAAGATCTTCAACAAGACGCCTCGATCGAACGATCGGAACTCCATCGTCGCCTTGTCGGTTTCGACCTCGGCCAGAAGATCATCGACCTCGACCTCGTCGCCTTCTTTTTTGATCCAGGCCACCAAGGTGCCTTCTTCCATGGTCGGCGAAAGCTTGGGGAGTCCGATGATCTTGGCCATTGCTCAGCTCGCGTAAGCG
>Ga0209567_10001164_pt1 | contig 13822 bp, 12 predicted proteins | sample COG_12_FD_184756 | JGI IMG/M metagenome (GOLD analysis project Ga0209567, IMG submission 184756) | Pelagic marine sediment microbial communities from the LTER site Helgoland, North Sea, for post-phytoplankton bloom and carbon turnover... | ecosystem: Environmental > Aquatic > Marine > Neritic...
TCATCGTCGATGCCTATCACGAGTTTTCGCACCCGCGCGAAATGGGCGAGGCAATGTACAAGGCGCTAAGGCCTGGCGGCCGTCTGATCGTGGTCGAGGATCGTGCCGAATCTAATCCGAGCTCCTCCGGGAAGCTTCACAATATGACGGAAGCGCAGGCACGCAAAGAGATCACGGCATTGGGTTTCAGTTGGCTGAGAACGGAATCGTTCCTTCCGCAGCAACATTTCCTGGTGTTCCAGAAACCCGCATCGCCTTAGCGAAAAGTGGAAATATCCGGGTTTTCCGCGTGTCCGTGGTTCACAAAGAGCGCACTCTAGGCCGAATCAAATACGGAATCCACAGCACTGACGTGTCGCCCGATGTCATCCGGTGACAGAAAGCTTGCCGTGAACGCGTTTCTTGCAAGAGTCTGCAATTGATTTGCATCCAACCGCAGCGCTTGCTGGACTTGCAGGAAGTTGTCTCCGATGTAGCCACCGAAGTAGGCCGGATCGTCGGAATTCACGGTCACGCAGAGACCGGCGTCCAGAAGTCTCGCCAGGTTGTGTTGCTCAAGCGTGTCGAAAACGCGTAGCTTGACGTTCGACAATGGACAAACTGTGAGCGGGATTTGTTCGTCAACCAGCCGCTCAACCAGTTCCGGGTCTTCAAGACAGCGAACGCCGTGGTCGATGCGCCGAACCATGAGCAGATCCAGCGCTTCGCGGATGTACTCCGGCGGCCCTTCTTCACCGGCATGTGCAACGGTAAGCAGGCCGGCGTCACGGGCGCGGTCAAAGACACGCGTGAACTTGGACGGCGGGTGACCGACCTCGGAGGAGTCGAGGCCAACGGCGTGCAAGCGCGCTTTGTGCGGCAGCGCCGAATCAAGCGTCATCATCGCCGCGTCGGCACTCAGATGCCGCAAGAAACACATGATGAGTCGGAAGGTGATCCCAAGCTGTGCCTCGCCGGCTTCGAGGGCGCCGTAGATTCCGTCGAGCACTGTGGTGAACGCAATGCCACGTTCAGTGTGTGTCTGTGGATCGAAGAAGATTTCGACATGTCGTACGTTATCGGCCGCAGCGCGCTCGAGATACGCGTACGTCAGGTCATGGAAATCCTGCCGGCTTTGCAGCACCGCAGCGCCGGCGTAGTAGATGTCGAGAAAAGACTGCAGATCCGTGAATTCGTACGCACGCCGAATTTCCTCGACACTGTCGTAGGGGATGCGGATTCCATTGCGCTTTGCCAGCCGCATCATCAGCTCGGGCTCCAGCGTGCCCTCGATGTGCAGGTGCAATTCAGCCTTCGGTATTTCTTTAATCAGTTTTGTGAAATCCATGGTCGTGAGTGCCAATCGAGCGCTCAGCCGTGCTACTCGAACGCACTCGCGTTGACCAGAAAATGCACATATATGCTGGCCGCGTAGCCCAACGCAATGGCCCAGGTCCACTTCAGATGCGCAAAGAAAGTGTAAATACCGCGCGCTTGTCCCATCACGGCGACACCGGCAGCCGAGCCAATCGACAACAATGACCCGCCAACCCCGGCGGTCAGGGTCACGAGTAGCCACTGACCATGGTTCATGTCCGGCAGCATCGCCAGCACGGCGAACATGACCGGAATGTTGTCAACGATAGCGGATATGATGCCGACGAGAATGTTCGCGGTCGTGGGTCCCAAATCGCCGTACATAAACTGCGAACCCATCGCCAGGTAACCAAGCGTGCCCAGGCCACCCACGCACAAAATGATGCCGTAGAAGAACATGAGCGTGTCCCACTCGGCGCGCTCCAGGTTTTTGAAGATATCGAACTGCTTGCGTCCCGACGTCGGGGGTTCCTCACCCATCTCGATCTCCAGTGCCATGTCGCTAAAGTCCTCGTCTGCTGTCCCGGGAAAGAAAGCAGCGCGCCGTTTGAGGTAGTAGCCGTACAACTTCAGCAGACCGAGCCCCGTCATCATGCCCAGTACTGGTGGGAGATGCAGGACGTTGTGCGCGGAGACGGCCATCGCGATGGTTACGATGAATAAGCCGCATACTACCCAGGCGCCGTGACGAAGTACGGCTTCCTCGGTAACCTCGTCAGGCTGGGCGTCAGAAATCGCGAAACTCATGATCACGGCCGGGACCAGCCAGTTCACCACGGAGGGAAGAAACAGGACGAAGAATTCCTGGAAATTTACGATGCCTTTCTGCCACACCATCAGCGTCGTGATGTCGCCGAACGGGCTGAACGCGCCGCCGGCGTTCGCGGCGACCACGATGTTGATGCAGGCAAGGACGACGAACTTCTTGTTCGAGCCGCCGACCGCCATCGCGACCGTCGACATGAGGAGGGCAGTGGTCAGATTGTCGGCGATCGGGGAGAGAAAGAACGCGAACAGTCCCGTGAGCCAGAAAATCTTTTTGAGCGAGAACCCTTGGGAAACGAGCCACACGCGCAGTGCGTCAAATACGCCGCGTTCATCCATGGTGTTGATATAGGTCATCGCTGCCAACAAGAATAGAAACAGCTCGCCGAATTCGACCAGGTTGTGTCGGACCGCCTCCCCGGCGGTGTGCGTGTCGCCGTGCTGCATGTAGGCGATGGCGACCAGCGCCCAAATAATGCCTGCGGCAACGATGACGGGTTTGGATTTCCTGAGATGGAGCATCTCTTCCGCGATCACAACGAGGTAGGCGACAACGAAAATAGCGAGGGCCGCGAAACCGGCCCAGTGACCGGTGAAATCAATTGCACTGCTTTCCGATGCCGCTACAGCGGCGGCGGGATACAGTAGCGCACCTAGAAGTGCGATGAGAGTTGCGCCGACAAACGCCGATGCTACGTAGCGATGGTTCGGATTCATGGTCGGACCCCACGGAGGATGGATGGCCTCGTTCCAGGCCACATGTTCTTGTTGGTTATGGATCAAGTATAGAGCATCGGCCCTACCTTGGGTCACGGTGGACGGCAAAACCCGTTCACCGAAAATCCGCGCGTCGGGAGCTCTGCCCCTCGGCCGTATCGATTTCAGGCTGCCTGTTTGTGGAGGGGCAATTCGAATTCGAATCGGGTACCGGCATTGACCTTGCTCTCAACCGTGATACGGCTTTCGTGCAGGTCCAGTATTCGCTTAACGATCGCGAGACCGAGCCCTGCCGATCCGGAGCGCGCATCATCGCCCCGCGGAGATTGATAGAAACGATCGAAGATGTGCGTGATCTCCTTGTCGGGTATACCGCTGCCCGTATCGGATACGGCAACGGCTATCGACTGCGGACGCTCCGAAATGCTCAACGTCACTTCGCCACCCACCGGCGTAAACCGGATCGCGTTTCGAACCAGGTTTTCGAGCACCCGTTGGATCAGGCCAATGTCACCGATCGTAGCTGCAGACTCCGTATTGCGGTCGATAGACAGCGTGATCTGTTTCTTCTCAGCCTCGAGCTGAAATTCCTGGGCTATGTCCTGAACGAGCTCGGCAACGGAAAATGCTTCCAATCGAGGCGTCACGCTCGCAGAGTCGAGTTTCGATAATTCGAAAAGGTCGCCAATGAGGCTGCCAAGCCTTACCGTGTGTCGACGAGCAATCTTGAGGTAACGTTCCCGCTCTTCGTCAGGCAAGCTTTCGCCCTTGATAATCAGGGTTTCCAGGTAGCCCTGCATCGCCGACAGAGGCGTACGAAGATCGTGAGATATATTTGATACGAGTTCACGACGCAAATTGTCGTTTTCCTTCAGCTGCGCAAGCTGATCCTTGATCTTGCCCGACATCGTTACGAAAGAGCGTGCAAGTTGGTCGATCTCGTCTGAACCTGCGGAGTCGACATCGAACTCGGGTACCAGGTCGAAGCCGGAGTCACTGACCCGCCCCATTTCTTCGCTTAATTTCTTCAAGCGTCGCGTGAGCAAGCCGAACACCAGCAGGCCGATGATCGCTGCCGTTACGACAATCGCGATGGCGATGAAGAAACTCGTTTTCCCGACGTAGGAGTTTCCAATATCCCGGGAAAGCGTTTCATACGTCTGCCCGCCAAGAACTACGTAGAGATACCCTTCGAGCCTCTCCTCGGTGCGAACCTCAAACGCAGAGAAAACTTTGCGGGCCGAGCCGCTGCGTGGGTCATCGCCGCGAATCGGCATCGGCGCCGAGCCTCGTATCAATTCTTTTAGTGGTTCCAGGTCCACCTTGTCGAGCATGACGGTTTCCGGCGGCAGGCCGTGACCGAGAATCTTGCCCGTAGTATCCAGCAAATAAATCTCGGCGGTCGGGTTTATTACCATTGCGTGGCTCGCGAGATCCCGGAGACTGTCGAGGTCCGGAGCGCCGTCCGTGATCAGGTCACGCTGTCCGGTGACGTACATTGCGATGGGTGAATTGAGTCGCTGGGTTAGTTCTTCGTAGTAAAGGCGCGTATTGATTCTGTCGACAACGAAAAATACAGACCCCATGAGCGCGACAATGATCAGTAATGCCGTCGACAGTTTTGCAAATAGCGTATTCACGTCTCTCAAATCGCGGAGTTAGCCGATTCCTGGCGGGAAAACTTGTAGCCCACGCCCCATACGGTCACGATCATTTCCGGCTTCGACGGGTCGCTTTCGATCTTGGCACGTAGGCGATTGATGTGGGAATTGACGGTGTGCTCATAGCCCTCGTGGCCGTATCCCCACACCTTGTCCAACAAGTCGGCGCGGCGGAACACGCGCCCGGGATTACGGGCGAAGTAATTGAGCAGATCAAACTCTCGCGCAGTCAGGTCGATCTGCCTGGTGCCGAGCGTTACCTCTCTACGGTTTGGATTGATCGTCAGGTTTCCCGCCTGGATCTTGTCGTCTGGATCTGTACTCGCACGTGGAGCCTGCGCCATGCTCTCGATGCGCCGGAATATCGCCCGCACGCGCGCAACGAGTTCCAGCACGCTGAACGGTTTCGTCAGGTAGTCGTCTGCACCGGTTTCGAGGCCCAGGACGCGATCGAGTTCGGCGGATTTTGACGTCAGCATCAGTATCGGCTGGTATGGGAGCTCGCGCCGAATTGCGCGGCAGATTTCGAGACCATCGGGGCCTGGTAATCGAAGATCGAGGATCGTTAACGCCCAGCTCTCGGATGTTGCGAGACGCATGCCTTCGTAACCATCCCGCGCGACTACGAAGTCGTCACAAAGATCGCCCAGGTGAAGTGACACCAACTCGGCGATGTCTTGTTCATCCTCTACCAGGAGTATGCGGCGATTTTTCAACGAAACTATCCCCTCGTAAGCCCCTTTCTTCTGCGTCCTTTTGGGCGTATTGGAATAGTAGACCGGAAATATCATGAAAATATCACAGCGGCGAAACGGGTCGCGGCGCGTCCGTGCGCCGCTTCTGGCTTCTACGCGCGGCCGATCGAAGCCCGCCGGCCCGAATCAGTCGCTGTCACTGTCGTCATCACTATCGTCACCCCGGTGGCGCACCCGTTCTATCTCGATCTTTGCGACAGGATCGCTCCAGCCGTGCACTTCGGGAATCAGGTCGATGCCGCCAATGATCCCGACGTGGGGGATGACGACGCCGTCCTCGGCCAGCAACGGATTACTCGTGCCAGTGCCCGGATCATCCGAGGAAACACCTATTAGGCCCTGGCAAGGCGGCACGATGTCGGCGAAGTCTTCGGTATTGGTCTCGGTTCTCGCGTCATAGCCCGCCGAATACACCGTCTTCCTGGATCTCGGCAGGCTGACAGTGTCGAGACCTGTAAATCCGTCATTCGTGCAGATCAGCATGCTTGCGAAGGACAGGAAGCGGGCTCGTCCATGGGCTGTAATCTCGAACGTCATCGAGTTCCCGAATCCGGTGCCGCCCGGGTCATTGGCCGGAACCAGCGGGGCCATACCTGCCACTACCTGGTGCACATTTGCGTCATCACCAAGTGCGGCCAGTAGCGGTCCATTGTTGCCGTTCTCCGCGATCGCCTGTATCGCTTCGCTGGCCGTCTCGCCAACACTGAATATCCCCGTTCGTTTCGAATGTGTTACGACTACGGGAGGGCTGAACGGCTGCCCAGCGGTCAGATTCGTAATTGTCACCTTGTACGTTTTACCGCCTTCGCTACGCGCAAGTTCGGGAACCAGCAGCATCAATGCGATGCCGCAAGTGACGCTGGCTATTAGTCTTGGGTTCATCGGTAAACCTCCTGTGAAAGACATGGAGGCAAAACCTTACGCGGCGAAAATCACCAAAGTGTCACGGAGATATCCAGATTTGATAACCGATGAGGGCCCGGACCATCGCCAACGTAAACTAACATTCCATATGCTGATGGACGGCATCGCTCAAAGTCGCCCGATCCGTCGGAGCCAACGCGGTGAGCGGCTCGATAGAGGTTGGCAAGGTTAAAGCGGCCCCATCAGGGGCCGCCCGGGTCGTCAAGTCTGGGCCGTGGGGTCCAGCCGAATGCTCGGTTGGCTACGGCGATAACGACAAGTTCACTGGTTACCCGCCCGAATTATCGATTTCGAAGTCGACTGTCGTAGTCTCACCCGCCTCGATGAGTGCTTCTGGCTGGTCGTCCAGCGGTAGCACAAAGGTCTCCCCGTCACACGTGTACACAGGGTCGTAGAGACCGGCGAGCAGGAAGCCGATCGAGTAGCGGTACTGCATCGAACCGTCATCCTGTTGCTGCTGCGTGACGAGGCCCGTCGCTACCGGATCGAACTCGTCCGGGTCGTCCGGATCATTGATCGGGTTCGGATCGACGCCTTCATCGAAGACATAGACCTTGGGCGCGAACTCGGAGTCGCAGGCCGGTGGCTCCACAGGCGCAGGGTTCACCAGCTCATCGGCGACCTGTCCCACGAGCGTGCCGACTTCGTTATTCGCAACCAGCTTGACGACGGGCTTCATGAGGGCGTCAGGCGCGAGTCCCGGCGGTGCGATGAAGGACTTGCCGAGATCCCACTCGGCCGTGTAGTCGCCAGAGGCATTGACGGGAATCGTGATGTCCTTGATGAGCTTGAGGCCGCTCTGATCGCCACTCGGGACGAACAGGTTGTAGGTATTGCCGTCCGGATCGAGCAGGTACGAGCCGTCGCCGTCTACCTCGCACGCGTCGGTCGCCAGCCCACCATCGTTTACGCCACCGTTGCTGCCCCTACTGGCATCGACCATCAGGCGGATCCATTCGTAGGTCCCTGCGGGAACCTGTTCGCTGGTGATCGGCTGCGAGTTCGCACCTTGATTGGCCAGCAGGTTGACGATTACCGGTTCGTCGAGAACGATCTCGATCGGCGGGTCTTCGCCGGTCGGCTTGATCTGGACGCCGTCGAACTTTATGCAGACCTTCGCGGCTTCGATTCCGCCGTCACTGACACTGAGGTTCAAGACGCCCATGCCTTCTTCGGTCGGACCGGAGCCGGAGCCGCCGCCGCAGCCGGTCAGCGAAATCGCTAGTAAAGCCGCCAGCCCGAGACTGGATCTCTTCGAAATAATGTTCATTGGTTCACTCCCTCAAACTCAATTAGGACGTATAAGAAACTCGTATATACGGCCTAACGACGTCCGCCAGTCGCCGGTTGCACCTTTTTTACATAAAACCGGCAAATATCCCTTTCTTGTGTTATGTCAAAATGTTGCAACCAAAGTCCCCGTCTCTACGTTAACTCTCAGGTAACGCCATCGAAATGACGCACGACTCGCGAAAAGTCCGGTTTGAAGCGATCTTGCGGCCGCATTTCGACGCGTTGTACGCCGCGGCACGCCGGATGACACTCTCGCCGGTCGATGCCGAGGATCTCGTTCAGGATGTTGCCTTGAAGGCGTTCGAGAAACTGGACGAGCTCGAGCGTATTGAGTTTCAACGAGCATGGTTGCTAAGGGTCATGTACAACAAATTCATCGATGAACACCGCAGTTCCAAACGGTCGCCCGTCGACCAGGCGGCAACGGGTGTCGACTCGGAAGAGCCGGAGAATCACGAGCACAATGAGTGGCTGCCCGAGGAAATGCTCGATCGGGAGATACGCATAACCCGTATTCTGATGGCGATGAAGCGTCTCGACGCCGAATCCGCCGCGCTCGTAGCGTTGCGCGATATCGAAGGTCTGACGATCGCGGAGCTCGAAGAGATGACGGGTTCGCCTTCCGGGACGATCAAGGCAAAGCTCCACCGCAGCCGGTCCAGGCTCGGTCGGATCCTGTCCAGCGATGAGGTCCTGAAACCGGAATTGAAAGCCGTAGGCAGGGCAGAGTGAGCTGCGAATTCGACAAAGACAGGCTTCGCGCACTGGCCCGAGGCTCGCTCGCGGGCGAGGAGCGGGACAACGCGCTTCTGCACGTCGATCGCTGCGAGGATTGCCGGGCCGCCCTGCGCGGCGCGGAAGCGCTCGCCGAACTGGCGGCGCGAGATACCGGCATGCCGCGTGCCGGTTTGTTCGAGGCGGTGGTTGAGAAAGCCGTTTCGCAACCCACCCGCGCACCGCGGGACAATCGCTTCTGGATAGGTGCGGGTGTCGGCGCCATAGCCGCATCATTGCTTGCGGTGGCGCTGTTCTTCGGTTGGACTGACAGTCGCATGCCGGCCGGGAGTGTTCCCGAATTCGTCGTTTCGCTCGAAGAGCCGCGGCAGATGAACCTGGCCTTCGAAACGGATCGCGTCCTCGAAGGCGCAACGATTACTATCCTCTTGTCGGGCAGCGTCGAGATCGAGGGCTACGGTCCACGCCGCGAGCTTAGCTGGACCGAGAACCTCGAAGCAGGCGTTAATCGTCTGAGCCTGCCGGTCCTCGCGAATGGTTTCGAAGGCGGCCAGATCGTCGTACGGCTGGAGCATCCGCAAAGCGAGCAGGTGTTCGTCGTGCGATTAGCGGTAGAATCATGAGCCAGGGCACGACGTGATGAAATCAGCAGTCGACATCAGGAAACTTTTCCTCGGGCCTGGCCTCCTGTGCCTGCTCCTGAGCTCCAGTGCGGTGCTTGCACAGGAAGACGACGCCAGCCCCAAAGACCCTGCCGAGGCGACCATCCGGCTCATGGGCGCAGCCGAGACCGAGTTCCCGGAAGCCGTCACCAATGAAATCAAGCTGCCACCAGCGGCCATCGAGAACTCGGCGGCAGTCGAGAACGCCGCGCGCGGATTGCAGAAGGCACAAGAGAAACGCGAGCGTCGCGAGAACGGCCTGTCCCGCGCGGACGAAGCCCGGGAGCACGGTGCTGAAATGGCCGAGGAAGCTCAGCAGAATCGCGAGAACCGCGGCCGATTCGAAGACCGCCCGACACCGCCGGATCGACCCGAGCCACCGGACCCGCCGAGAGGTCCGCCCGGCACCTGAGAGCAGGCGAAGGTACAATAACGACAGTGCCCACTGTGTGCTCGCACAATGGGCACAGTCGTGTCGGGGCTCGGTTACGGGGACGAATCGCATCGTCAAGTCAGTGACAGGCAGGCTTCTTATCGCGATCAGCGCGCTGTTGATTGCCGTGCTTGCGCACGCCGACGATTGGGCGAACGGCAACGCGGCATTCAAGCAAGGCGATTACATAGCCGCGCTCAGTTTCTTCGAGGCAGCCCGGGATTCCGGCGTTACCGGTCCCGCCGTCCATTACAACATTGCTGTTTGTCATTACGAACTCGAACAGTATGAAGAAGCCAGCGAATCGTTTGCGTTCATCGTCCGCGAGTATCCACGCATGGCCGGCCTCGCCGAATACAACCTGGGCCTCGTAGCGCAGCGCATGGGCGATACCACCGATGCAGCCGAACATTTTCTCCGCGCCTATCGCCTGAGCCGGGACAACGAAACGATCAGAGTGCTCGCCTCGAACCAGCTTGCCGGGATCGAATCCGAGGCGCGCCCGGCGTCCCGCTGGTCCGGGGCCTTCGGAGCTCGTGCCGGGTACGACGACAACATTGTCTTGCGAGACACGGCTGGAATTCCGCTAGGCGTTACGACCGAAAGCCCGATGCTCGATATCTTCGCCTCGGTGGCCGGGCCATTCTCCGCTCAGCCCGGTGGCTGGCGATTCGAGGGCAGCGTCTACGGGATCCGATATTTCGACGATGATGATTTTGATCAGGACGAGATCAGCGCGGGTGCGGTGTACGAGTGGCGCACTGGTGGCTGGCGACTCAAAGCCGGTGCTTACGCCGGTGCAGGCTGGCTGGGTGGTGACAGTTTTGATCGACGCATTGGCCTGGGTGTCGAAGGCTACCGGTCACTGGGAGACAACGGAGCCGCAACCCTCGCTTACTATTACGACGACATCAGCGAGGGCGATGACATTTTCGACGGTATCAGCGGCAGCCGACATCACGTTGTTGCGCGCTATCGCTGGTATTCCGCCGACGGCCGGCGCCTGTTGGTGCGGCTCCGCCACGAAGACAACGATCGTCGCGACCCGGGCGTATCGCCGACGCGCACAGGCGCTTCGGTCGACTACCGCTATCTGCCGGACTCCGGCTGGGGCTTCGAAGCTGGCGCGAGTTATCGACGTAGTCGCTTTAGCGATGTTGCCGTATCGCGCACCGAGAACCTCGTTTCCGTGCGAGGCGCGTTGACAAGGTACCTGGTCCGGGACTGGATTCTTTTGGTCGAGTATCGGTACTCGGATAACGACTCCGACGATCCGACGTTTTCTTACGATCGAAATGCGCTGACAGTCGGTGCGATGCGGACGTTCTGACGGCCCTCGCGGCGACTTGTACAAGTGAACGGGTAGCCTGGCAAGTGGCGTCTGGCATCGGTGAGCCGGTGTCATCGCGTGCGACATGGCAATTTCACGGCATCGGGTTTCAGGCGGCTGAGAACGGAATCGTTTCTTCCGCAGAAACATTTCCTGGTGTTCCAGAAACCCGCATCGCCTTCCACGCTCCAGGATGGCTTCGAATAGGGGCTTGCAGTTCGACGTATATCGAATGCTATGTTCGATTATAAAAGGGGACATCCTTCCGAATCCGCGGCCAGAGGGTTCTTGCCGGACCTGTTCATCAAAGTATGAGGCGATACGTTGACATACCCAAATCGGGTACCATAATACCCAAATTGGGTATTTTAATGATGTCGCCTTCCTCATCCTCACTTGCCGGCGCCTTGTTTACGTCGACGCAACAAAAAGTTCTCGGGCTTCTTTTCGGCCAGCCTGATCGGTGTTTTTTTGTCACGCAGATCATGGAACTCGCAAAATCGGGGCGCGGGGCTGGTCTTCCTAGCCGGCTCATCAGGCGCGCCCAGTAGGCAGTGTAGGTTGCCTCCTCGCCCGACGTCAGCCAGCGATGACGTTCGCGCAAGACGCTGACCGCAACGCGACCAAGCCCGACATTGCGGTAAGCCTCGATCACCTCGCCTGATGCAATACGTGTGAGTGCCGCACCATCCCGATGCACCAGCTCCAACCCGAGCAGCGGCAGCCGTTGCTGCGATTCCGCGCTTTCCCACACCGAAACGTAGCCGTCCTGGTCGCGCTCTCGTTCGACCAGGCCGAAGCCCTGCAACAGCGTGTCAGGTTGAGTCCAATCAACACACACTCGCCCGAACTCGAGCGAAGTGCCCATTTAGTGCCCAGTCTATCAACACGGCTGCTGTTATAATTTGAGAACAGATGACTGATACCAAGACGGCACCTGACGCCCTCACAGAGTGGGCGGAAAAGACCCCGGAGCGCACGTTCCTGACGCAGCCCTTCGAGGGCGACGTTCGTGAATGGACCTTTCGGAAGGCATACGACGACGCTGCACGGTTTGCATCGGCATTGCTGAAGCTCGGGCTTACACCCGGCGACAGGGTGGCCATCCTCTCCAAGAATTGCGCAGAGTGGGTGATTGCGGATATCGCCATTTCGATGGCGGGCCTGGTATCGGTGCCGATCTATCCAACCGCCGGTGCAGACACGATCAGCTACGTGCTGGAACACAGTGGCGCGCGCGTCGTCCTCATCGGTCGACTTGATAATCTGGATGCGGTGCGACCGGCGTTGTCGCCGGAGGTCGCGACGATCGGGCTGCGCTATCCCGGCATAGACTGCCAGCACGACTGGCAAGCAATGATTGATGGCAGCGAGCCGATCGGGTCGCTGCATCATCCGACTGGCGATGAGGTGATGACGATCCTGTACACGTCGGGAAGCACCGGGCGGCCCAAAGGCGTCGTCACCAGCTATGGCGCTTACGAGTATGCGAGCAGGGCCGGGGCAGAAATGATGGGCATCGCGCCGGAAGATCGCGCCCTCTCGTATCTGCCGCTTGCACATGTCACGGAGCGAACGGTCATCGCCGGGCCGGCGATCTATTGCGGTTTTCAGCTCTTCTTTGTCGACCGGTTGGAGACGTTTCTGGCCGACCTTCTGCGGGCGGAGCCAACTCTTTTTATCTCGGTGCCACGGCTCTGGGTCCAGTTTCAAAACGGCGTGCACAAGAAGATTCCGCCGAACAGACTCGAGCTGCTGCTAAAGATACCGGTGATCGGCAAACGGGTGGCGCGCAAGGTGCGCAAGGGGCTTGGTCTCGACAGCTGCCGCCTGGTCGGCTCGGGCACGGCTCCGATATCTCCCCTGACACTGCGCTGGTACGAGAACATAGGTGTGCACATCAGCGAAGGCTGGGGCATGACCGAGACGACCGGGCTGTCGTGCACGAACCTGCCGTTCAGGATTCAATGCATCGGTACGATCGGCGCACCGCTGCCGGGTACCGAGATGAAGCTTGGCGAAGGGGGCGAAGTTCTTATTCGCTCTCCCGGCCTGTTTACCGAGTACTACAAACAGCCGGAGTTGACGGCCGAGGTATTTACCGCAGACGGTTTCTTTCACACCGGCGACAAAGGCGAGTGGCAGGAAGACGTACGGGCATTCCGCATAACCGGGCGCGTTAAAGACATGTTCAAGTCGGCAAAGGGCAAGTACGTGGCGCCCGTTCCGATTGAGGGCAAGCTGGCCGGCAATCCACTGATCGATCAGGTTTGCGTCATGGGCGCCGGGCTGCGCGCACCGGTTGCCGTGGTCGTGCCGTCGACGGCGGCCAGGGAAGCGTCGCGGGAAGCCATCGACAGCAGCTTCGAGACGACCCTTCGCGAGGTTAACGACATGCTGGAATCGCATGAGAGACTGTCGACGATTTACGTTGTTAAGGATCCCTGGACGATCGAAAATGGCCTGCTGACGCCGACGATGAAGATCAAACGCGACAAGCTCGAGGCCCGCTACGACGAACTGATCCGCCAGGACGGCGGAACGATCGTCTGGTGGGACTGAATAGTTCGAGTGCGCTTGTATTTCATGTGGTTTATGGGCTGTAAATGAAGCGTGGTTTTGCTTGAGAAGAAAAGGGGACAGCAGCCGGTCAGAGTCCATTCGGTTGCTGCCCCTTTAAATGCCGATTAATCAGTGCTCGTTCGATTCAGTGGTTTCAGCGGCGTTTGTTCCACATATCGATAATAAACACGCAGTCAAAATCGATCACTCCAGAACCAAATTGACTCAAGTTCACAAGGCCTGACAGACGGACCGAACCCGCCGCCTTTTTGAACTTTCTGTCACCATAGATCACATTATTTTCAGCCGGTGAAGGTGCTGCGCCGGTAACGTGGGTAAAATCTTCCAAACCGTCAAGCTTCGGCTGCACCGTGACCAGACCCTGCGATACCAGGGTGCCACCCGGGAAGTAGAAAAAGGTGGTGGCGGTCAACGACATACCATTGTCGGTCTCACTTGGAGTCACACGAGACAGGCAATCAGCGCCACTACCGATCACGTTACCCGTCTTGGCATCAATCAGGTCTATGTCGAAGCAGGTTGCACCACCCAGTTCCGCCAGCTCGTCGTCCAGTCCAAGCTGATAGAAGTGTTCACCGCTAACATCAGCTGTCCCGGTACCCCCCAGG
>Ga0209567_10001167_pt1 | contig 13812 bp, 13 predicted proteins | sample COG_12_FD_184756 | JGI IMG/M metagenome (GOLD analysis project Ga0209567, IMG submission 184756) | Pelagic marine sediment microbial communities from the LTER site Helgoland, North Sea, for post-phytoplankton bloom and carbon turnover... | ecosystem: Environmental > Aquatic > Marine > Neritic...
ACTTGTCGGATATTCTGATACAGGCCAACTTGCTCAAACAACCGGACGCCAAGCTTAATCTGGTAAATGCTGCGTTTCTCCCGGATTCCGGGAACAGCAAGTAATTACTCTGAGTGTTTCAGGTAATACAGTGAGCGTCATACGCCGTTACACACCGCGTAGACTCCTTGTGGGGCTGCTTTTCGGGTGCCTCACCATGATGGCCCATGCTGTTGAACCGGTCAGAATTGGCATTTCTGCACTGTCCAGCGTATCCGAAAGCCAACATCAATGGTCACCCCTGGTGAATTCGCTCAAGCGGGCCATTCCCGACCAGAACTTTGTCATCGAAGCCTTCAGCCCCTCACAGTTGAAAGCTGCCATTGAAAGCCGTCAGCTGGACTTTGTGCTGATGGAGCCCAGCCTCCATGTGCTTATGGCTCACCGAATTGGCATATTGGCACCACTGGCCACCTTGCACAATGTTCAGATGGGCGTCCCCACTCTCGCCTATGGCGGGGTTATCTTTAGCAGCAGCCGTGACCCCGCCGTACACAATCTTGAAAGTCTGTCCAACAAGCGCATTGCCGTAACCGACACCGCCAGTTTGGGCGGCTATCAAATGCAGGCCTATGAACTCCTGCAGGCCGGGCTGCCCCAACCTGATCCTCAGCAACTGATTCTGACCGGCTGGCCGGAAGAACAGGTCGTCGATGCGGTGTTGTCGGGCAGAGCGGACGTGGGCTTTGTGCGCACCGGACTACTGGAACGATTAGCGGCGCAAGGGATAATCGACTGGAAGGCCATTCGCCTTGTTAATCGCAATAAGCTGCCGGGCTTTCCCAACGCTTCGTCTACACGCCTGTATCCCGAATGGCCGTTTTCGGCCCTGCCCCATGTGGACGACAACCTGGCACGCAAAGTGGCGGCTGTACTGTTCAGTCTTTCAGAGGCTGACGCTGATACGGTGAAGGCGATCAACATTAACGGATTCTCCATTCCCGCCAACTATCTACCGGTTGGAAAAATGCTCGAAGCCTTGCGTGCACCGCCTTTCGACACCGCCCCCGAATTTACAACGGGAGACGTTTTTAAGCGCTACCAGTGGCCAATCGCGGCCGCTTTGATCATGATTCTTGCGCTTATTTCCCTGGGCCTTGCCTTGCTGGTAAATAACAGGCGACTCATTTCCGAACGCGCCAAAGTGGAAATGCAAGCCAAGCTGCTCACGGAAAGCGAGGCCAAGCTGCAAAGCTTACTGGATTCCTCCGCTATCGGCATATTCTGGTCGAATGAGCAGGGCGTCATAGAATACACCAACGACCAGTTTACCAACCTGTTCGGTTACACTCCTGCAGATACACCCAACCTGCAAGTCTGGTATGCAAAGGCTTTTCCTGATCCGACTTACCGGCAAGACATTACCGACAGCTGGGAAGAAAGCACCACCTTCGCCAAGGCACATAACACCCCCATTGAGCAAAGGGAAGTAAACGTCACCTGCAAGGATGGCTCAGAACGTCATGTCATTCTGGCCGGATCATGGGCGGGACCCAGGCTCATGGTTAATTTCAGTGACATCAGCGAGCGCAAGCTCGCGGAAGAAATCATTCAAAAACAAGCCAATTTTGATATCCTGACCAGTCTACCCAATCGCCGCCTGTTTCGGGATCGACTGGAGCAATCGATCAAACAGTCCACTCGCACGGGTCATCCCAGTGCACTGATGCTCATCGATTTAGACTTGTTCAAGGAAATCAACGATACGTTCGGGCACGACCAGGGCGATATCCTGCTCATTGAAGTGGCAAAACGAATCAGCCAATGTGTCCGCGACAGCGACACTGTCGCGCGCCTCGGCGGCGATGAATTTACCGTCATCCTTGCGGACCTGACAGATGAGCATGGCGTAGAAGCCATTGCCCAGAAGTTGGCTGTGGCCTTATCTGTGCCATTCCAGCTTACCCATGAAAAAGGATACATTTCCGCCAGCATTGGGATCGCCATCTTCCCGGACGACGCCAACACGGCTGAAGACCTGATCAAGCACGCTGACCAGGCCATGTACGATGTCAAATCACAGGGTCGCAATGGTTACCGTTATTTCACGCAGGCACTGCAAAAATCCGCCAAGGCCAAAATGCGCCTTACCTCAGAACTCAGAAATGCGCTGGCGCTGGGTCAGTTTCATCTGCTCTATCAGCCCATTGTTGAGCTTTCCAGTGGGCATGTGCATAAATGCGAAGCGTTGATTCGCTGGCAGCACCCGGAACTGGGTCTGGTTAGCCCCGCGTCTTTTATTCCTATAGCCGAAGATACCGGTTTCATCAATGATATTGGGGACTGGGTTTTTAAAACCTCCACGACCCAAGTTAAACAATTCCGTGAGCGATACCACCCGGACTTCCAGATCAGCATCAATAAGTCACCCGTGCAATTTCGCGACAAAAACAGCGTATTCCTCAATTGGCACACGTATCTGCAAAACCTGGAACTTCCCGGCCAGTGTGTCTGCATCGAGATCACAGAAGGCTTGTTGCTTGATGCAAAATCCCCTGTCATGGAAGAACTGTATGCCTTTAGGGATAGCGGCATTCAAGTCGCCATTGATGATTTTGGAACGGGCTACTCATCCTTGGCCTATCTCAAGAAATTCGATGTGGATTACCTCAAGATCGACAGAGTTTTTGTGCACAATCTGGAACACGACAAGAATGATCGGGCTTTGTTTTCAGCCATCATCATGATGGCCCATACGATGGGTTTTAAAGTTATTGCTGAGGGTGTGGAAACAGAAGCGCAAAAGACCTATCTGATACAAGCCGGGTGTGACTATGCGCAGGGATACCTGCTTTCCAAACCCATCAGTGCAGAACGTTTCGAGGCGCTACTCAAAAACCAGATCACGCAAACGCAATAAATCAAAAAGTGCGCTTACCGGGAATGGTGAGTCGCCCCGACTACGATAATTCCCAGTCCGCTGAATAGCCACGTCGGTACTGTCAACTTAACGATAGTTAACCTCCCCTTAAAAACCACGCGACTGCCGGACTTGTCGGTCCAGGTTGACAGCATCAGCGAGGAAAGCCCCAGCATGCTGAATGCCAGGACCAGTCGCGCGATCAGCGCCTTCAGCAGTGAACAACCTCGCCGTTCAATTCTTATATTGTTGAAATTAAATGGCATTATTAAGATTTGGCGTCCAGTTGCCAGGATGCGAAGTCTAACTGTGAGTTGCTGCCCGGGTTTTGGGTTGCGGAGTCGACTGCTTTAGGAGGGGTCTTTCAGCGCAACTGCAAAATGGCCGTTTTAAAGTATCTTGTCGCCAACCCGATATAAGTATCGCCGAGCTGGCTGCTTCGCGCAGGCCACAGCGGCTCACGGACCGCAATGCCGGTTAAAAACTTATGTCAATCTGCACAGCATTTCGGCTGAAGGTGTGGAGGAAGAATAAAGATGAATGAAACAAACACAGGGTCTGGGACTTGGCTGGCAGGTTCTTTATCAGCATACATGCAGCAGCTGCGCAAAAGAAAACAATATATCAATAACAAGACGCTCCAGCTGCAGATTGTAAAGCACTTGACCGTCATTGCTGTGATTGGTGGCATACTGGCGTTGAACAGTTTATATATTTACAAGAGCCTGGTGCCATTTCCCAAGGACGGCACTACGCTGCTTGATTTTTCATCGAGTAATATTCTTATTTGGGGATTCGCGTTCTTGTCGCTGGCGATGAATGGTCTGCTGTTCCTGGTAGTGGCAATTTTATACTCGCACCGGCTGATCGGACCACACGAAAAAATCGTTGCGACGCTGCAGCAGATCGCACAGGGTGATTTACAACGGACTATTCGTCTCAGAAGTACCGATCACCTGCAGGAAATCGGTAATGCTGTGAATCAGGTAATCAGTTCCCACTCACATTCGATCAGTGATTTAAGTCAGGCCGTGAGGTCTCTGAAGGATCATCAGCAACTGGATGGTCGGGAAATCGACCGGCAGCTTGTTGCCATGGAAGCTGTTCTGAATCGTTATGCCATAGCCCAGGAAAAGGGGGGCGACGACGCAACATAAAGACCCGGGAAATGGGGTTTGGCCTGAATCCCTGCTTTCCACGCAAGCAGGATAGTCTGCCCGGACCGGCGCTTCGTCACCAATGACTCCAAGGCCAGGACTGTCACCCGATCACAACTGGACAAGGTCCGCGAGGGACACGTCCGTATGAGCCTGGTGCTGCAGCAGGCCTTGGGCAGGAGTAGAAACAAGCTAATGAGGAAAACACGCGGATTTACTTTGGCGGAATTGATGATGACGCTGGCCGTCGCCACGATATTGGTGACCGTGGGTATGCCCAGCATGCAGGATCTTATTCGCAACAACCGGTTGACAGCGGCCACCAACCTGTTTGTGTCCTCGCTCAATATCGCCCGCAGCGAGGCGATCAAGCAGGGCCGCAACGCCACTGTGTGTGTCAGCGATACCCAGAATAGCTGTTCGGGCGGCAACTGGCGGCTTGGCTGGCTGGCGTGGGTGGACAGCGATCAGGACGGGAACCTCGACTTTCCCGGCGAAGTGCTTCGGGTCGTTGAACCGCTGGCAAATTCAATACAGATCACTAGTGCCCAGAACAGTTTTCGGATCGACTCGCAGGGCAACGTGGATAACCCGAATACCACCCTCGCGGTATGTGACAACAGAAGTGGCGAGACCGGCCGCCTGCTGCGCGTCATGGCGACCGGCGGCATCAGTCTGAACAGCCAGTACGGCAGCTGTAGCTAGGAGAGTTCAGGTGAGTAACATGCATTGTGAAACGACTGCGTCTTCCATCGCGTCCCGCCCGGCCGGCTTCACGTTGATTGAAGTCATGATATCGGTGCTGGTAATGTCCATCGGGCTGCTGGGCCTGGCCAGTCTGCAGGCCACCAGCCTGCGCTTCAACAACGATTCGTCGGCACAGACCCAGGCAGCCTATCTCGCCAGTGACATGGCCGACCGCATGCGCGCCAATGTCAGCAGGGTGGCCGATTACCCCGGCAAAGCGGCAGGCGCCAACGCCAGTTGTTACACCGCAGCCGGCTGCTCGCCCGACGAAATGGCCGCTAATGATATCCAGGAATGGAACCAGGCTCTGGCCACGCTGCCTGCCGGACAGGGCGCCATTACCGCGCTTGCCGGCGGCCTGTATACGATCACGGTGATGTGGGACGAGCAGCATAGCGGCGCCACCGGCACCAACTGTGACCCGGACGATCCCAACGATCTGCGCTGCGTCTCTATTACAACACAACCCTGATGAACGCCATGCATACACTGACAGACAACACCTTCGGCCAGCAGTCAAACGGTTTTACCATGGTCGAACTCATGGTCGCCATGACTATCAGCCTGTTGCTGATGGCGGGCGTGTTACAGATTTTCAGCGGCTCCAAGATGAGCTATATCATGCAGGAAGGCAACTCGCGCCTGCAGGAGAATGCCAGGTTCGCGCTGGGCCGCCTGTCACACGATATCAGTGCCGCCGGTTACCTGGGCTGCCTGGATAGTGCGAACCCGGTCCGCCCGTTTACCAACGACCTGTCGGACCGAACAGCAGCCTCCGGTTACGATTTTGCAAGACCGCTGTTCGGCAGAGAAGGCACCGGTGCCAACAGCAGCGACACCATCAGCATAAGCCGGGCCAGTGCGACCACCGGTATACCGCTGACAGCGTCGATGGACGAACCGATATCCGACCTGCAACTGGACGCCACCGATCGTGCCTACCAGGCACTGGAGCAATTCGACATTCTGGTCGTCGGCGATTGCGGCAGCGCATCGGTATTCATGATCACCAACGACCCCACCACCAGCGGCGGCGTCATACAGCATGCCGGTGGTGTACCCGCCACCAGCGGCCCCAACCTGGGACAGTCGAATCTCAACGGTGACCTGGGCAACGTATACGGGGCCGACCGCGCATCCGTTGCGGGCGCCTACCGGGTCGGTACCTCGACATACCTGTTGTGCAACAGCACCTCCGGCACCGGCACGTCGTTATTCCTCAACGCCTGCGGCAACCCCGCCAACGAGCTGGTGGAAGGTGTGCAGGATATGCAGTTTGACTACGGCGTCGATAGCGACACGGTGGTCGGCGCCGACGAATACCTCGATGCCGGCCAGGTCGCCGCCGCCGATCAGTGGAACAACGTCGTCAGTGTGCGCATGACGCTGACATTCGATTCCATCCAGAACATACCCGGCGGCGCGCTGACCAAACCGTTTGTCACCACCGTGCGTGTACGCAACAGGGGCGTTTGAAACGGACAGGAGACAATGAGGATGACAACACTCACAGCCACGCCGACGGCAAATCATACGCCAGTTCGCCAGAGAGGCGCGGTACTGGCCATCAGCCTGCTGGTACTACTGGTGATGACCGTGCTCGGCGTAGCGGCAATGGGCAGCACCACGCTGCAGGAGCGCATGGCCAACAACAACCGCCAGCAGCAGGTCGCATTCCAGGCAGCCGAGGCTGCACTGCGTGCCGCCGAAAATTATCTGGGCAATACCATAAACAGCGTGACGGCATTGAATGTCAATTTCAACAGCGCAGCACCAATGATCGGGCTGTACTCGCAACGGGCACCGATGACCGGTATGGCCACTTTTCCGTTACCCGCCGGCTTCGATATCCACGACGACAACGACTGGCTGGCGGCCGGCAACGCGGTCAAGGTCAATACCGTGACCTCGGTAACGCAGCGTCCCCGCTACCTTATTGAATACGTGGGGCGCGTGGGACCGCCACCGAACGACTACAGCGGCAAGAAACCGGATACCCGTCAGTACGGCTTCCGTGTCACCGCCATTGGTTGGGGCGAGGGCGCCGCGCCGAACGCCCGCCACCTGCTGCAAAGCAGTTACCGGATACCGCTATGAATAAATCCACGCAGGATCCAGCAAGCGCAAAAGAATATTTTGTGAGTACTTTGTCATGAAAAAGGTGGAACTGAAACCCACGACCCTGTTCATCAGCAGCAGCACAGCAGGCCTGCTGGCCCTGGTCATGGCGACCAGCACACCGGCAGCCCCGGGCACATTGGCCGGCAGTCCGCTGTTTCTGCAAAACGGCTCGGTACAACCGAACATCTTTTTCATGATCGATGACTCCGGCAGCATGGACTGGGAAGTGCTCAAGTCTGCCGGCGCCCTGGCTATCGGCGACTACTCGGGATTCCGCAACCGCGACAATCTCGACTACACGCCGGATCGAACCGACCGGATTGAATTGCTGGAATCCTGCTCCGGTTACAACGTGCTCTATTATAATCCCAGCAAGACCTATACGCCCTGGACCGGTGTCGACATCAACGGTATCGCCTACCAGGACCAGAGTATTACCTCCGCCCTCAACGACCCCTACGATCCCGCCTCGGGATCACGCGACCTTACCGACGATGAAGGCCTTGGTGATCCGCCCGGCTACATGACCTGGACCGACGACGGTGACGGTGTCTTTGAGCAGGGCGAGTGTCCGGATGTCAACGACGCCGGCTTTGCCTACAACAGCCAGTTCGTTGCCACCGTCACCGGCTTCGGCCCGACCCGGATGACGGCAGCCGAGCAGACCAATTTTGCCAACTGGTACAGCTACTACCGCAAGCGCGAGTACGTGGCTAAACGGGCGCTGTCGCAGATCATCGACGCCTCCGACGCCAGAATGGGTTTTACCACGCTGCATAACAACAATACCGTGCGCACGCTGGTGCAAGATATCGACGATATCAGCACGCCGATCGATAACACCGCCCGGGCCAACAAAACTGCCTTGCTGAGAAACATGTTCAGGATTGATTCCAACGGTGACACCCCGCTCAGACAGGCGCTGCGCGATACCGGCGAATACTTTGCGGATAATTCCGGCTGGGGATCTTCGCCGATACTCCCAGCCAGCCTGGGTGGCGAGTGCCAGCAGAACTTCACCATCCTGATGTCCGACGGCTACTGGAATGGCGGCGACCCAGGAGTCGGCAATACCGACAGCGACGGTTCAGGGCCCTACGACGGCGGCGACTATGCCGATACTTTCAGTAATACCCTGGCCGACGTCGCAATGAGGTATTACGAGACAGACCTGTCGACGCTGGCCGACAAAGTGCCGGTGATTGCCGGTGTCGATGAAAACAACGCCCAGCACATGGTGACTTATACCGTGGGCTTCGGGGTTAACGGAAACCTCGCGGACGATCAAGTGCCCGGCCAGCCCAATTTCAACGGCTGGCTGGAGCCGATACGAGACACGCCGACCACCATAGACGATATGCGCCACGCGGCCTTCAACGGACGCGGCCAGTTTCTCAGTGCCGGGGACTCGCAGGAGCTGATCGATTCGCTGACCCGGTACATTGCCGACATCCAGTCGCACACCGGTACAGCGGCCGCAGTCAGTTTCAACTCCACCAATCTGAATACCGGCACGCGTATCTTCCAGTCGATCTTCCACTCGTCGAGCTGGTCCGGCGATCTGCTGGCGAAGGACATTGTCATCAACCCGGTAACCGGGATCGCCGGCATCAGCGGCACCGCCTGGCAGGCTTCGACCGATATCGACGGCAGAGCCCCGGCCTCGCGGCAGATCATCACCTATGACGGCACCAGCGGAAACGGCGTCAATTTCGAGTGGGGTTCGCTGAACACCGCGCAGCAGAACGACTTGCGCACCAACAGCGGCGGCGGCACCGATACTGAAGCGGCCGGCATGGCCCGCCTGGACTTCATTCGCGGCGAGCGCAGCTGCGAGAGCGACGGCCCCGGCACCTGCAGCCACACGGACTCGAACAGCAACACCTACACCAGCAAGAGCTTCCGCGCCCGCGCCAGCGCACTGGGCGATATTGTGCATTCGAGCCCGTACTTTGTCGGCGCGTCGTCGCTGGCCTATCCGGACAGCATCGAGCCATCAGCGCCCTACTCGGCGTTTGCGATCAGCAACCGCTCACGAGCCGGTATGACCTATGTGGGCTCGAACGACGGCATGCTGCACGCGCTGAACGACAGTGGTGTGGAGGTGTTCGCCTACATACCGGCGTCACTGTTTTCCACCGACGCCGGCGCCGGCTTGCACTATCTGAGCGATCCGGGCTATACCCACCGTTACTATGTCGATCTGTCGCCTACGGTACAGGACGCCTATATCACGATTGGCGCTACAACCGCCTGGCATACCGTCCTGGTCGGCGCGCTGCGTGGCGGTGGCAAGGGCGTGTTCGCCATCGACGTCACCTATCCGTCGGCACTCGCCAGCAATGCGGCCAACAATGTGATGTGGGAATTCTCCCATAACGATCTCGGTTATACGTTCAGCGATATTCAGATCGGCAAGATGAACAACGGCGAATGGGCGGCTGTTTTCGGTAACGGCTACAACAACGACCCGAACGGCGACGGCCATGCCAAGCTGTTTATTCTCTACCTGGATGGTTCCAATGTCGGCTCCCCGATCGTGATCGATACCGGCGCAGGCAGTCTGGACTCGACCAGCAGGGATTGTGCAAATTCCAACAGCGACTGTAACGGCCTGAGCACCCCGAGGCTGGTGGACATGAACGGCGACGGCACCATCGACCGTATCTATGCCGGCGACCTGCACGGCAATCTGTGGGCATTCAACGTAGCGGACAAAACCAATACGACAAACTGGACGTCGGCCTATGGCATCAACCCGCTGTTCAAAGCCTGCCCGGCGACGCCCTGCACTGCCAGCAACCGCCAGCCGATTACGCACCAACCTGACATCACGCTGCACCCGACGAAGACGGCCTATAGCACCCGGCCGAATACGCTGGTGTTCTTCGGCACCGGCCAGTACCTGACCCAACTGGATAACGCCAATGCCCAGCAGCAGACCTTCTACGGGGTATGGGATTCAAACACCGGCGACCTGGAGCGCAGTTCACTGCAGGCACAGACAATCACCACCTCCAGTGACGCGGTGCTGGGTAACGTTCGCACCATCTCGTCGAACACGGTGAACTACGCCAGCACCGAAAAGGGCTGGCTGGTTGACCTGCCGGTTTCGGGGGAGCGGTCGGTTACCAATCCGGCGGCGTTCGGCTCGGTGGTCTTCTTCAATACCGTGATACCCAGCGTGTCCAGCAGCAATATGTGCGGCGTGGGCGGTTCGGGCTGGTTGATGGCGGTCGATCTGCTGACCGGTGGCGCGCCCGCGTTTATTCCGATCGACGTGAATAACGATGGTATATTCGATGCCACAGACCAGCTGTCGGGTGTCTCGGTTGTCGGCACAGAATCGTCCGGTGCGCCTGCGGAAAGCCGCTTTATCTCCGATAAGCGTGTCACCGCGGATTCCACCGGCGCTATCAACATCGACAACATCCAGTCGGGACTGCCGGAAATACCGTCGCGCATGTCCTGGAGCGAACTCAAGGCACCCTGATGCCGGCAAGCTCCACGGCACCGGATGAACACGACAAGTTGAGGTATATGACATGAAAATGCAGACGTTAATCACGGCACCGCTTCTGGCTGTTGTGCTTATGGCAGGGGCCTTCCAGGCCGGGGCCGATCAACAGCGCACTTTCGGCTTCACCGGTCAGGTCGACTCGTTCAACCGTGGCGGCGGTACGCTGGTGGTCGAGGACCAGGTGTTCCTCATCAGTGAGTCCACCCTGGTGCGCAAGCGGCGTGGCGGCAAGGGCACGCTATCGGATATCAGGCCCGGCACCAGAATCGGTTTTTATCCGGGCTCGGATAGTTCGTCTTATGTCAACAAAATCTGGATCCTGCCAAAAAACTGGAAAGCAAATCCCGGATACGCCGTAACGCCTGACGAATGAGACTTAACGACTAACGCGATAATCGTCATGGCAGACCATAATGCAACCGGGTTTACCCTTATCGAGTTGGTGATAGCGATCGCCATCGTCGGCATACTGGCCTCCATCGCTTACCCGAGCTACATGAACCAGATGCAGCAGACACGGCGCGCCAACTGCGAAGCGGGACTTATGCAGCTGGCAAGCGTCATGGAGCGGGATTTCTCACGCAATAGCCAGTATCGAAACCTTATTACTCCGGGCATCATTGGCAACCAATGCCCGATCGACGGCGGCACCGCGACGTATACTTTGGATTACCAGGCATTGACAGCAACGACCTATATTTTACGGGCCACTCCCGCCCCTCCCCAAGGGGGCGATCCTTGCGGTACCCTGACCCTGACCAACACCCTGCTAAAGGGTCAGTCGTCAGGCACGCTGGCGGATTGCTGGCAATAGCAGCGGGGGGGCTAGCGCCGTAACACTGGCGCCGCTAAGGGGATAAACAGCTGTGACCCGTAAAATATTTATCACATTGACCGTGAGCACAGCACACCAGGAAAATTGATTCGGGCCTGCAGCCCTCACCCCTGCGGGGGGCGCCCGCGCTTCGCTTGGCGTCGTCTCGCACTGCATAAAAACACCCCTTACGGGGCTTGTGTTATGGCGGAGGAGGAGGGATTCGAACCCTCGATGTTTCATTTATTTTCAATCACTTACAAAGCCATCGTGTCCAGATCGTGTCTATTGGTACCTGTGAACTTACGAGCGCCGACCAACGCTTGAGTCAGTTATTTTACCTGTGGTGCGCTTGAAGTAATCCAATACCTTCGACCGCCTGGTTCGTAGCCACATCAAGGCAATTTACTTACTATATTAATCAGTCACTTGCGGTGCTTGCCCATCCAATACCGTAGTTGAGTTATCAATCACTTGCACTTCACTGTCACTGGAACTTAGCACAAAACTAGCACAGTCCTTTTACACACTGAAATATCTCAATTGCCACAATAAATCGGGATTCGCCATGCACAGGCGATTTTTCATTGCAATAATAGCTATAATAGCCGTTATGGACATAGAAGCTATTTTTGAGACGAGGTTTCGATTATGAAGGCAATTACAGCAAAAGACGCTAAAAATCGGTTCGGTGAATTAATGGATACCGTACAGCGAGAACCCGTCAGCATTGAAAAACACGGGAGACCCGTCGCTGTGGTCCTTTCCGAAGTAGAGTATGAAAAAATGAAAATGGAGCGTCTTCGGGCCATCCTTGCAGTCGGAGAAGCGCAGCTTGACCGTGGTGAAGGAATAGACGGAAAAGAATTTTTCGAGGAGTTGAGACAAGGAAAATATGATTAATGCCATCCTACAGCCTTTCACCTGAAGCTAAAAAGGATCTTCTTAATATTCGTTCTTATACACAGAAAGAATGGGGCAACCAGCAAGCACAGAAATACATCGATGCACTGGAAAAAAGGTGTGACGAGTTAGCCCAGAGACCACACACGGGTCGAGAACGACCAGAGATAAAACCTGGCTACAGAAGCGTAGCTGAAGGGAAGCACGTCATTTTCTACCGTGTGGGTGATAGCGGTATGGAAATTCTACGTATACCACACGGACGCATGGATATTAAACACCGCCTAGGGCCAACGTAGACAACGGTATCGACAAGCTAAGTTACGTGCCGCTGTATATGCTCGATAATCTATCTACTATAGCGCCGCTGCACATTTCCAGGACACAAAGGCTCGCATTCGTAGCATCCGATAATTCTTTGCTGATACCAACTGGCGACCAACATTGAATAGATTGTACACGGCCGCGTGTACACCCAAAAAGCGTTGCGCTTGTCGGCAGAATTTGAATCGTCGCATACCCCGCTCCCGGTCGCGCGTCAGCTGATGAGAAAACTCTGCTCTGTTATTGGTTGTGGTTCCCGAAAACTCATATCACACATTATCACGCCGCTAACCTTTCGTAATGATGATGTAGGCCACCGGCTTCTGGAAATTGCACGACCTTTCCAAGCGCAGGTGGCTGTACCGATCGCGACTCAGGACTATCCATTTCCAGTGACAGGTGCGTGCGCCAGCGATGATAATAATGAAAATAGCGGGTCAAGATTCGTTTCAAATGTCGATCGTTCAACACAGTGACGTGGTCCAGGCAATCTCGCCGGATGCTGCCGATTAGGCGTTCCACAAATGCATTCTGCCAAGGACTGCGCGGCGCCGTGAGCACCTCTTCGATGCCCATGCTTTTAACGCGCCGCTGGAACTGGCTCCCATAGATCGCATCTCGATCCCGCAGTAGATACTTTGGTACCGTATCCCACGGGAATGCTTCAACGATCTGCTGACCGGTCCACTGGGCAGTCCGTGGCGAACCCCATACGACATTAGCCGCAGACATCTTGGGGATCAACGCCCTGATTTCTTTGCATACCGGCGGTCTGCCGGGCCTGCCCCGCTCGCTCAATTTGGTCCAATGATCGCGAAAGCGCTTACGCTGCCAGGCAAGCACGGTCCTCGTCTGGACAAAGACAAGAGCACCCCACCAACCGGACCAGCGGCGCGAGAGCCAAGACCAGAAAATACGATCTCCTGGGTTAATCCGGGGGTGCTGGGTTGTCCGCTGATAGACAGTGAGCTGATGTCGTAATGCGACGATCTCGAGTTGCAGTGAGAACTGCGAGCGAAACAGGGCGGACATAAATGCGAGCAGCGCACAAATAATGGTTTTCATGATTCTGAATGCTCTTTGGCAGCAACGATGTCCAAAGATTTCAGATTGACGTCTCTCCTGAAAAAGGTCAACAATATCAACTTGTACGAATTTTCGGGAAGGACAATATTGTACAAGCCGCGGAGTACGCTTTGCACAGAGCGTGGTTTCGGCCATGCGCCGAGCAGAACCAGTTCCGTCACCATATCGGTAGTACCTATGTCCCTGTCCAGGCCGACCACATCACGGGTTCTGTGACAGTCTCCAGTGGCGAGATGGCTGC
>Ga0209567_10001168_pt1 | contig 13807 bp, 12 predicted proteins | sample COG_12_FD_184756 | JGI IMG/M metagenome (GOLD analysis project Ga0209567, IMG submission 184756) | Pelagic marine sediment microbial communities from the LTER site Helgoland, North Sea, for post-phytoplankton bloom and carbon turnover... | ecosystem: Environmental > Aquatic > Marine > Neritic...
ACCGGCCGAGCACCGGCTGGGCCGTCGCGCTCGGCGCCTCACTCGCATTCGGAAGCGCCTTTCGTCCAAGCTTCGTCGTCGCCGGCATCGGCCCCATCCTTTGGGCGATCGGATTTCGGCGTTTCTTTCATCTGTGCATCGCAGGCATCACGAGCCTTACGGGAGCGCTCGCTTGGATGCTCCCGACTTTTCGAGCAAGCGGTGGCTTCGCGCAATGGCGCACCGCCAACGAAGTTCTGGTTCAGCAAACCATCACGCGTACCAGCAGCCCCTTCAGTGACGAGGCGATCCCTGGCTTCGTCGCGTTCAACATGAAAAGCACAGCACTGTGGTTGGTGCTGGCGCTCGCACCCGCCTTGGTCGCGATGCTCGCCCGCGCGGGAAGCGCTGAGCCACCGGACCCTGCGTACAGACGAGCCCGATCGATTGCACTGTGGAGCGCCGGGCCTTCGATTCTCTTCTATTTGGCGATGTTCTGCTCGGAGCCTGGCTATCTCCTCGGCTTCATTCCCGCCGTGGTCGCGGTCACCGCGCTGGCCGTGAGCCCGGAGCTGCCGCAAGTCCGCCGTCGAGTCGCACTAGCCGCGGCAGGAGCCACGCAACTAGCCATCCTCATGCTTCCTCCGGCGTCGGTCGAAGTGGCGAAGGTTCCGTCGGTGCCGGAGCTGGTGCGCCGGGAGGTTCTATACAGGACGGTGTTCGAGCGGATGGCCGATCAGCTCCCGACCGGAGCACGCGCTCTCTACGTGTCCGACTACCAAGATGTCGTTTTGAGCCGACAGCTCCCCGTCCTGAGCCCGGCGGTCCACTCGATGGTCTACCATCGCGAGTACGAGCCGCCCTACGAGCAGACATCGATCAGCTACGCGACCCAAGACGACTGGATCCCACTCCCTGGGCCGATCCTCTTGCAGCCTGGTCCGCCGGCGATCGTCGAGATGCCGTTTACCTACGACTTCATCGTCATTGACCCGATCGCGAGCGCAGACCTCCGCGAGCAATTGGGCCAGACCACGAGCTGCGACGTCGGACCCACCGATGGCGCTATCGACGTCGCGGTTTTGCCTACAGGGCGTTGCTTCCCGCAAGGAATCATCGAATCCCACGGAAGAGGGGTACGCTTCGAGTTGCCAGCCGGGTCCGACCCAGGCTGAAAGAGAGTCACCATGCCTTCTGTTCGCGTTCACTATCTCAACCACGCCTCTCTTCTCGTCGAGGTAGGCCGAGTTCGCATGCTGTTCGACCCGTGGCTCGAGGGCACGGCTTTCTCGGGTGGGTGGGGCCTTCGATACCACGACCCCAACGCCATCGAGCTTGGCGCGACCGCCACTCACCTGTGGATCTCCCATTGGCACAGCGACCATCTGCATGGACCGTCGCTCGAAAAGCTCGCCGACCTGAATCCCGACATGGTCGTCTTGGCCAACGTGTCGGCGAACTTCTCGATGGTCGAGCGAATGGCGAGCTTTGGTTTCCGAGATGTGCGTCCCATCGGGGAACGTCAAACTATCGAGCTCGACGCCGAGACGACCTGCTGCCGGTATCCGACGGCTGGTATCGACAACATGCTGCACATCGCCTCGGGATCGTGGTCGATCCTGAACTACAACGACTGCAACCTGCCGGCCAAGGCAATTCAGTCCCTCCGCAAACACATCGGTCCGATCGACCTTCTCTTCACGAACTACAATCACGCCGGCAAGCTGTTCGACGCAGTCGACGATGAAACCCGCAAGAACCAGCTCGTCGAGACGCTCGACCTGACCACCGACACGTTCGAGCCGAGCTGCGTGGTGCCCTTCGCTTCGAGCCACTACTACCGAACCGGAGAAAGCGCTGACCAGAACGCGTCGATGCTCGACTTCGATGACCTCGAAGAGCTCGCGAAGAACGACGACCGCTACATGGTCCTCCGAATCGGTGACGAAGCGACCTTCGAGTCCCCTACCCACGCGGTGCTCAACCCGCGACGTCCCCCGCTGTCGCAGCAGGAGTTGCAGACCCACGACTACGGCCCATCGGTTCCTTGGGATGAGCTTCTCGACGAGGTCTCCGTCCGCTCCAAGGCCTTGGAGGGGCAGTTTCTCCACCTCGGCAAGCTCGGTGTACCGGACCTCGTCGTCCGCGTGAGCGACTACGGCCGCAACCTCCGGCTTGCCATTGGCCAGGAGGCGCGCGAGGCGGATGCATCCGACACGCCACATATCGAGGCGCACTCTCAAGCGATGCGGATTTGGCTCGCCCGACGCTTCGGCGACGACACGTTCATTGCGGGCGCTCACTTCAGAATCCTCGACCCAGACACTACGGTCGTCGAACGCTGGGCATTGGTGACGTTGCTCGAAGCGAGCCACCTCGACCCCCAGAGCTGTCTTCACTACCTCGGGGAGCCCGAAGGTCGACGCTTCTTGTGGAACCGCCGCGAGGAGATCTTAGCGACGCTCCTCGGCCGCCGGGTGAAAGCCGGCCGTATGCGAATCTAGGGGCCCTAGCGGGGTTTCTGCTACAACCGGTACCAAGGGGGCTCGTTTGATTCTCACCAACATCGACAGCGTGCCGGGCCGGCAAATCGTGAGGCACTTCGGCCTCGTGCAGGGGAGCACCATTCGCGCGAAACACTTCGGCCGCGATTTCGCGGCGGGGCTCAAGAACATCGTCGGCGGAGAGCTCAAAGGTTACACGGAGCTGCTCCAGGAAAGCCGCGCGGAGGCCACGAGCCGAATGGTCGCGCAAGCGCAAGAGCTCGGGGCCAACGCCGTCATCAACGTGCGCTTCACGACGTCGTCGGTCGCCCAAGGCGCTTCAGAGATCCTGTCGTACGGCACGGCCGTCTTGATCGAGTAGCGCCATGTCGATCGAGCTCCTGATCTCCATCGGGATTCCCATCTTTCTCATCGCTCTGGGGAGGGTCGTCGGTTCGCGCATCGAACGCGACCACTACCGGAGCATCGTCGAGCGTGAAGCCCACTTTGGCGGTCAGCCGGCCCTGTCCACCAAACAGTCCGATGCAGCACTTCCGATTCGATCGGCGAGTCTTGCCATCGGATCCGTGGTGGTCTCGGTCGACCACTTCAAACGCTTCCTCAGTGGTTTCCGGATGATCTTCGGTGGGGAGATCCGTTCCTATTCGTCGCTCATCGACCGCGCTCGACGCGAAGCAGTCCTTCGGATGAAGGAATCGCACCCCGACGCGGACGCGTACCTCAATACCCGCCTCGAAACATCGACCATCTCGAGTACTTCGGAAAACGAAGGAATCGGCACCATCGAAGTGCTGGCCTATGGGACTGCCGTCCACTACGATCGCGCGCCATGACCGACGAACGACCTCGTGTGGTGACCGAACGGGACGGACACGTCTTTCACATCGTCCTCGACCGCGCCGACAAGATGAACGCCTTCGACCTGCGCATGCTGAGAGAGCTTGCCGAAGCGGTCACCGAGTACGAGTCGGACGAGTCGCTTTGGTGCGCAGTCCTCTACGCGAATGGCGACAACTTCACCGCTGGCCTCGATCTTGCGGAGGTGGGTCCCGCCGTGCGGGATGGCGCCCCCTTGTTTCCGGAGGGCTCGGTCGACGTGCTCAGCCTTCACGAGCCGAAACGAAAGAAGCCGCTCGTCTTGGCGGCACAGGGTTGGTGTCTGACCATCGGTATCGAGCTCATGCTCGCGGCCGACATTCGCCTGGCCGCGGAGGGGACGCGATTCGGACAGATCGAAGTCAATCGAGGCATCTTTCCGTTCGGCGGCGCTACGATTCGTCTCCCAGAGATCGCCGGATGGGGCAACGCCATGCGCTGGCTTCTTACCGGCGATCGATTCGACGCCGCGGAGGCCCTGCGCATCGGCTTGGTCCAGGAGGTCGTCCCGGCCGACGAGCTACGCGACAAAGCGATCGAAATCGCCCGCACCATCGCCAAACGCGCCCCTTTGGGGGTTTGGGCGACTATTCGCTCCTCGCGGACCGCTGAGCTCGAAGGCACCGACGCCGCAGTTGCCGAGCTCCTCGTGATCGCCCGTGAGCTCATGGACACCGAGGACGCCGCAGAGGGTATCCTCTCGTTCCTCGAGCGACGCGAAGGCGACTTCAAGGGCCGCTAGTCGCCGCGAAAGAACACGTTGCTCGTAATCGGATCGCGCGGCTGGCGCGTTTGGTTGGCGGGAACGTCGGGGTCCTCGTACCCGAACGACAGCCCGCAGAGGATCTGCTCGTCATCGGGGATCGCGAGGTGCTCGGCCGCAAGCTCGGGAAATGCACGCAACGCAGCCTGAGCGCACGAGCTGATACCGCGGGACTGCATCGCAAGCATCAACGTCTGCACGTACATGCCGACATCGAGCGCAACGCCGATTCCAAAGCTCTTCGCCATGCAGACATATGCCACGTGCGGGGCATCGAAGAACTCGAAATTGCGTAGGCTCGCGTTGAAACGCCCCACCCGGTCGCCGCGCTCGACGCCCATCTTGCCGTATAGCTCCACCGCGCACGCGATCTGCTTTTCACGGTATCCCCCGAAGAACTCGTCGACGGGGGCGGCTACGACCGAGGACTCGCCCGCCGTGATCGCCTCGACGAGGGCCGAGCGCAGCTTCTCGACTACTCCCCCCGACGCAACATAGACGCGCCAAGGCTGCACGTTGCAGTTGCTCGGGGCGTGCTGCGCCACGCCCAACACCTCTTCGAGGAGGTCACGAGGCACCGGCCTCGGGAGAAAGCCCCGCACTGACCGCCGCTCGCGGATCGTTTGGTCGAGATCATACATCGTCACCCCTAGATCTGCGCGGTCACAAGCGCCGCTTCGCGGTGGGAATCGTCTTCTTGATGTGGATTGCGCAGTCGTCCCCAACGATCTTTCGGAGGGCTGGCTCGATGACGCCCGTGCGGACGTACTCCGCGCCCACGCCGAACGCCGCGCGCCCCGTCACACGAACGACCACCTCGTCTTCTGTCACGTCGAGAAGCTCGATGGTGCTCTCGTCGTTTTGAAGGAGTGGCTTGAGAAGGTCGTCGATGACTTGCTGCACCGCTTCGCGCACGTGCGGAGCATGCGTAATTGCGCCGCCAAACGCAAACATCCCCGGCTCCCAGCGCCGACTCGAAGCTGAGCTACACTCCGGGATGCGCGCCGACCGGCTTTTCGCGACTACGCTCATGTGTGTGGCAGCAGCAGCGTGCAGCCCCGCGACAAAGCCCGCCCCGTCTCCGCCGACGCAAACCGCGGGGCGCAGTCCGGCCGCGGCCCCCGCAGCCGGCGGCCGGGCAGAGGCGATCGATTGGGGCTCCTTCGACTCCACCTCCATCCGAAACCCAAACGATGGGTCATTGCGAGGTGGGGTGCCCCTACCCCTCACCGGGCCAGGGGTGCGCTTCAACCCATCCCGCGATTCGAACGCCCGCTACGGAACGGTGGAAATGGTGCGCGGCCTCGTGGACGCAGGCGCTCGCGTCGAGCGAGAGCTCGGGGGTCTGCCCGTGACGATCAACGACCTCAGCTACGAGTCAGGGGGACCGATTCCCCATCACCGATCGCACCAAAGCGGCCGCGACGTCGACGTGTTTTTTTACCAGCTAGACGCCGAAGGAGAGCCGATCGAAAGCGTCGGCGCGTTTTTCGACCCGAGTGGGTCAGGCGTGGATTTTCGGGATCTAGCGGATGCCTCTGACGACGTCGCCCTCCGGCTCGATATCCCCAGGACTTGGCTGTTTCTTCAGGCGCTCATCGAAGACGACGGAGCGCAGCTTCAACATATCTTCGTCGCGGAGCACCTGAGAACGCTGTTGATGGACTACGCGCGCGGGCATGGCGTCCCCACGGCGACGATCGCGCGGTTCGCCGGGATGAGCTGCCAGCCAAGTTATCCTCACGACGATCACTTCCACTTCCGTTTCTTCTGTGCGCCGGACGACATTCCTAAGGGTTGCCGGGACTCACCACCGATGTATCCGTGGCAGCGTCGGAAGCTCGAGGACGCCGGCGTTCGTCCCCGGCCACTGGCTCCCAGGCGCAAACAGGCGAAGGCCAAGGTCGTCACGCACCAGGAGGCCCGCGAGGCTGCTGGGCCCATGGACGCTGAAGTGGAACACTGGCTCGACCGCCGCCAGCAATGGCTCGACCAACCGCACCCGGGTCGCGCCTATTGTCCATGACCGGATGAACCACCCGTGATGCGCTAAGGTAGCCCCGTGGCCGACTTCGACTGGATCACCAACCAACGAGACTTCGACGAGCTAGTCGACGAGCTTTCGGGTGTGAGCGCCTACGCGTTGGATACCGAGTTCCACCGCGAGCGAACCTACCTGCCCCAGCTCGCGGTCGTTCAACTTGCGACGCGAGACCGCATTGCGTTGGTCGACGCCCTTGCCGTCGACGTGCGCTCACTCAACCGGACCTTCCAAACCGATGCGGTGTGCGTCATGCATGCGGGCTCCCAGGATCTCGAAATCTTGGAGCTCGCATGCGGCGCCGTGCCCGCACGTATGTTTGACACCCAAATCGCCGCCCTCTTTTGCGGTTATCGCACCAGCTCTCTCGGCAAGCTGGTCGAAGGGTTCTTGGGTATCCAGCTCGACAAGAGCGCGCAGCTCACCGACTGGACGCGCCGTCCCCTGCCCGAAGACGACCTCCGTTATGCCGCCTCCGACGTCGCTCACCTCTTGGAGCTTCGCGACGCATTGGTCAGCCGACTCGATGACCTAGACCGTCGGCAGTGGGCCGAGGAAGAGATCGAGCGCTTCCGTTCGAAAGACAGATCTGCTCCGGACCCCGAAACGCTGTGGTGGAAGCTCCGCGGCAAGACCAAGCTGAACGGGAGAGCCCGCGGGGTCGCGCAGGAGCTCGCAGCCTGGCGAGACCGGGTCGCACAAAAAGAGAACCGTCCACCTCGAACCGTTCTCTCCGACATGCCATTGCTAGCGCTCGCCCAGCGCCCCGCGCGCAACGTCGAGCAACTGAGAGGTATCCGGAACCTCGACCTCCGGCGCTTCAAACACACGGACCAGTTGCTCACTGCGATCCATCGGGGAACCCAGCTTCCGAAGAGCGCGATCCGCCTTCCACCGAAGAAGCCCGAAAACCTTCCAAGCGTCGACGGCGTCATCGCGCTGTGCCTCGCGTGGCTCGCGCAGCGGGCGAGCGCCGAGGGTCTCGACATGAGCGTGCTAGGCACCCGCGACGACGTGACGAGCCTCGTGCTTCATCAGCCCTCGCGCCTCTCGAGCGGTTGGCGGGACGCCCTCGTCGGCCGAGAGCTGCGCTCGATTATCGACGGAACTGCAGCGCTGGGTGTGAGCGGTACCGAGCTCGAGCTACTGGATCGCCCGCTCTCCTGATCCGCGCTACATTGAATGGGTGGCTGTATCCAAAGGCGGACGCGTCGTCCTGATCATGGCTTCGATCATCGTGATCGGAGCTGGCATCAAGCTTGCTGCGCCCCTGCTGGTTCCAGTGCTCGTCGCCGCCTTCATCGCGATTGTGACGGCGCCCCTCGTGATGTGGCTCTGCGACCGAGGCGTTCCTCGACTGGCGGCGGTCCTGTTGGGGCTTTTGTTGGATGTCACCGCCGGTTGTGCTCTCGGCTTCCCACTGGCGGGCGCTGTCGCAACGTTCACCGAGCGAGTTCCGGAGTACGCGTCGATGCTCTCCGGCCAATTGGAGCAGCTCGAGCTCTGGCTGGCAGGCTACGGCCTCTACCTCGAGTCGGTCTACGACTTCTCCGAGCCGACTTGGATGCTGAATCTCGCGACCACTAGCGCCCAGTACGCGGCTTCGTTCGTGTCGCAAATGGTTCTCGTTCTATTGATCGTCGCCTTCATGCTTTTCGAATCGACAGGGCTCCGCGAGAAGCTGGGCAAGATCGCGACGCCGAGCCAAATCGAGGACCTGTCGGAAGCAGCCCACGAGGTCAATACCTACCTGGTCGCCAAGACAGTCATGAGCGTTCTGACCGGCGTCCTGGTGTTCGTTTGGTGCTGGTGGCGGGGCGTCGACGTGCCGGTACTCTGGGGCTTGCTCGCATACCTCCTCAACTACATCCCAACGGTCGGCCAGATCATCGCTGCGGTTCCCGCGATCACACTCGCGCTCATTCAGTTTGGCCCAGGGCAAGCGCTGGTGGTCGCAACTGGGTTTGGGGCCATCAACCTGGCGATCGGAGCGATCGAGCCGAGGGTGATGGGTCACGCGCTAGGGCTGTCAGCCCTGGTCGTTTTGGTCTCCATGGTGGTTTGGGGGTGGTTGTTGGGCCCCGTCGGCGCGCTCGTCTCGGCGCCACTGACCATGGTGATCAAGCACTCTCTAGCCCACAGCGACGAGCTCCGATGGTTGGCCGAGCTCCTCGGGCCGTCACCAAAGCCCGCCGGCAAATCCGGAGCCAAGAACCCAGACTCTGCGGACGAGCTCAGCCGCGCTTGAGCGCATCGCCCGCGCGTTCGGCAAATCGGCGAAGGACCTGCAGCGCAGCGGCACTTGGCGTCGCGCGCCCCGTGCCAACCGCATCTTCGAGCTGCGTGATCAATGCGGACAGCTCGGGGTCGCCGCGAAGCGCGTGGCGAAGCGCGTCTTCGATCATGTCCCACATCCATTGCACCTGCTGGGCTTGTCGCTTCCGCTGGAGCTCGCCACTCGCTTCGGCATCGCGCCGACTCTCGACGATCAGGGCCCACAGCTCGCTCAAGCCGGTCTTCTCGAGCGCACTGCAAGTGACGACCGGCGGCTCGACCCCGGGCCGCATGAGCCGCAATGCGCTCTGATACGATGCTTGTGCGCGGGTCGCGCGCTGCCGATTGTCACCGTCGGCTTTGTTGATCGCGAGCATGTCTGCGACCTCGAGAATCCCTCGCTTGATACCTTGAAGCTCGTCGCCTGCGCCCGCGATCAGCAGCACGAGGAAGAAGTCGACCATTCCGGCCACGATGGTTTCGGATTGCCCTACGCCAACGGTCTCGACGAGCACGACGTCGAAGCCCGCCGCCTCGCACAAGAGAATCGTTTCGCGAGTCTTTCGGGCGACCCCTCCAAGTGTTCCGCTGGTCGGCGACGGACGGATGAAGGCGTTTGGGTCGTTGCTCAGCGTCGACATTCGGGTCTTGTCGCCGAGGATGCTTCCGCCACTAATGGTGCTGGTAGGATCGACGGCGAGCACCGCCACGCGATGCCCCCGGTCAGTCAGCATCGTGCCAAGCGCGTCGACGAACGTGCTCTTGCCAGCGCCGGGCACACCGCTGATCCCGACGCGGTACGCCCCGCCGGTTTCGGGCAAGAGGGTTTCCAACACTTTCTGGGCCAGCTCCGCGTGCGCGGGCTGCTCGCTTTCGACCAAGGTGATCGCTCTAGCAAGAATCGCACGATCGCCGCCGCGCACTCCGTCCACGTAGGTGTGCGCGTCGAGACGTTTCACGACCCCCCGAGTTGGGCATCGAGCCGTTCGAACAACTCGACTGCAGCGTCGGCAATCACCGTGCCCGGTCCGAAGATCGCAACCGCCCCCGCTTCGCGTAGCGCCTCGTAGTCTTCCGGCGGAATCACACCACCGACGACCACCAGGATGTCTTCCCGGCCGAGGTCCGTCAGCGCCTGCTTGAGTTGCGGAACCAACGTCAGATGACCGGCGGCGAGCGAGCTGGCGCCAATGATATGAACGTCATTTTCGATGGCCTGCTTGGCACTCTCCTCCGGCGTCTGGAACAGCGGTCCGATGTCGACGTCGAACCCGAGGTCCGCAAAGGCTGTTGCGATCACTTTCTGACCGCGGTCGTGCCCATCTTGACCCATCTTTGCTACGAGGATGCGCGGCCGGCGGCCGTGCTTGTTCAGGAACTGCTCGCTTCGCGCACGCACGCGGTCCACGGCTTCCGAGTCTTTGCCTACTTCGCTTCGATACACGCCTTCGATACTCCGAATCGTTGCTTGGTAGCGCCCCCAAACGCGCTCGAGCGCGTCGCTGATTTCTCCCACGGTCGCCCGATGCCTGGCTGCGTCGATCGCCAACTCGAGCAGGTTGCCTTCACCAGTCTCGGCGGACTTGGTCAATGCCTCAAGTTTCGGTATGAGAGCAGCTTCGTCCCGTTCGGCGCGCAGCTTCCGGAGACGGGCGATCTGTGCCTCCCGGACCGCGGTATTGTTGACCTTGAGGACCTCTAGGTGGTCTTCTTCTTCGAGGCGGTACTTGTTGACCCCGACGATCGTCTGCTGTCCCGAATCGATTCGCGCCTGAGTCCGCGCCGCGGCTTCTTCGATACGGAGCTTCGGCAACCCGGCTTCGATCGCCTTGGTCATGCCTCCAAGCTCCTCGACCTCTTTGATGTGCTCCCAAGCCCGTAGCGCGAGCTCATGGGTCAACCGTTCGACGTAGTAGCTCCCGCCCCAAGGGTCGATCACGTTGGTGGTGCCGCTCTCGAGCTGAAGATAGAGCTGCGTATTGCGGGCGATGCGCGCGCTAAAATCGGTCGGAAGCGCGATCGCCTCGTCGAGAGAATTGGTATGAAGGCTTTGCGTATGCCCCTGGGTTGCCGCCATGGCTTCGATGCACGTACGAACGACGTTGTTGTAGACGTCCTGCGCGGTGAGGCTCCAGCCCGAGGTCTGACAGTGTGTGCGAAGCGCTAGGCTCTTGGGGCTCTTCGGGTTGAACTGCTCGATGAGCTTGGCCCACAACAGCCGCCCCGCTCGAAGCTTCGCGACCTCCATGAAGAAGTTGGTGCCAACTGCCCAGAAGAAACTGATGCGGGGCGCGAACTCATCGACGTCGAGTCCCGCTGCCATCCCCGTGCGCACGTACTCGAGGCCGTCCGCCAGCGTGTAGCCGAGCTCCAGATCCTGCGTCGCGCCCGCTTCCTGCATGTGATAGCCGCTCACACTGATGCTGTTGAAGCGCGGCATGTTCGCCGAGGTGTATTTGAAGATGTCGGCAACGATCCGCATCGAAGGTGACGGCGGATAGATATACGTGTTGCGAACCATGAACTCTTTGAGAATGTCGTTCTGTATCGTGCCGGTGAGCTGCTTCGGGTCGACGCCCTGCTCCTCCGCCGCAACGACGTAGAGCGCGAGAATCGGCAACACCGCGCCGTTCATCGTCATCGAAACGCTCATCTGGTCGAGCGGAATCCCGTCGAAGAGGATGCGCATGTCCTTGATCGAGTCGATCGCGACGCCGGCCATGCCGACATCGCCTGCAACGCGCGGATGGTCGGAGTCATACCCGCGGTGCGTTGCCAAATCGAAGGCGATCGACAGCCCCTTCTGACCAGCTGCGAGGTTACGGCGATAGAATGCGTTGCTCTGCTCGGCCGTCGAGAAGCCCGAGTACTGGCGAACTGTCCACGGGCGACGCACGTACATCGTGGAGTACGGGCCTCTCAGGAATGGCGGCAACCCGGGCATCGTCTGCAGGTGGGTCACGGGGTCGAGATCGTCGGCTGCATACACCGGTTTGACCTCGATCCCCTCGGGCGTTGCCCAGCGTTGGTCCGCTCGAGCACCGGCAAGCACCTTCCAATCCGCGAGCGAGGATGCGGGGTGCTCGGCGGTGTCGTCGAACTCGATGGTGGCGAAATCGGGGAAGCGGCTCATCGTTGCACCCCAATGGAATCGAGGACCCGGCTCATCACGTGGAGCACGTCGGCCCCAACGAACACGAAGTCACTGACGCCGCGCTCGCGAAGCAGGGTCTCCCGCTCACCTGGGCGGCCCGCGATCAGCAGAAGCGGGCATCCGGCCTGCTTCAGAGCATCGACGGCCGGAGCCAGCATTTCCTCATAGTCCTCGTCACTCCCGCAAATCACCGCGAGCGACGCCGAGGAGTCTTTCCACGCCGCGGCCAGCGCTCCCATATCGTCGAAGCCTTCGGTGGTCACAGCGTCGACGCCCGCCGCAGCGACCAAGTTCTGAGCCCATACGGAACGCGCCCTATGAGATGGGACCGACCCGAGATTGGCGAAGAAAGCAGTGGGCCGCGTTGGGTGCCCATCGCTGCGCGCGCGCAGCTGCTCCCATACCTCGGCTTCTCTCCAGCGCAGAATCGGCTCCACGTGCAGATCGGGCTGGCCGTGCTGCAGCACTGTCGCCACGCTGTACATGTCTGCCCCGCCCGTCGTGGCGGCGACGCAAGCGTCGGTCAGTGCCCCCGGCCCGCGCTCGGCATCGTTCGCCGTCCGTACGATCGCGAGGAGGCGATCCTGATGTGCCCCAACATCGAGCGAATCCACGGAGGCTTTGATCAGGCCCTGGATGTCGTCGGCTGTGACGGGCGCGCGGCCGACCGAGTCCTCGCGGAGATTCGGAAACTCGCTCACGCCGACCACCGGGGTCTTGCGCTTGCCAAGCCGCTTCTCCCGCTCATCGGCTACCTTGCCGACCCCATCGAGTAGCTTCCCGGAACCGAGGGCGGCAACGAGACCGCCGGCCGCCTCTATCGAACGCAGCTCGTCCCAGGCTGCGCGCGCTAGATCATCCGTGAGCCGCTCGACGAACCAGCTGCCGCCAGCGGGATCGGCTACCTCGCCGAGGTGTGATTCCTCCCGCAGAACGACCTGCGTGTTGCGCGCGACGCGGCGCGCGAGCTCATCGGCGGGGCCAATCTCGCAATCGAACGGGAGCGTCGCGACGCTTTGGGCGCCTCCGAGAACCGCGGCAGTGCACTCCGCGGTCACGCGCAGCATGTTGACCCAGGGATCGCGTTGCGTCTTGGTGAAACGAGAGGTTCGACAGTGGATCTGCATGGACGCCGCACTTGGCTCGCCGCCGGCTGCGACTACCACCTTGGCCCAAAGCCACCGGGCCGCCCGAAGCTTGGCGACCTCCGTGAAGAAGTCGCTCGAGATGGCGTAGCTGAATCCGATCTGACTTGCGGCGGCGTCGACGCTCATGCCGCCCTCGGTAAGCTGACGAAGGTACTCGAGGCCCGTTGCGATCGTGCAGGCGAGCTCCTGCACTGTGCTCGCACCTCCCTCTGCGTAGGGGTCGCTCGACACGTTGGTGGCGCGTAAGCCAGGCGCATTGCTGGAACACCAAGAACCCAAATCCCGCAGCTCGGCAAAGCGCGCACGAAGCCCGCCATAAATCGCCCCGTCCGCTGCGAGCAGGCCAATGGGGTCCATGGCAAACCCGCCGTTGAGCGCCGCGTATGGGACCTCTCTGCGCTTTGCCACCGCGAGCAAGCCCGACGCGACGGCGAGCGTGTCTGAAGCACCGTCCATCCAAATCGATGTGGTCTCGAGGTCGACCGGACCGAGAAACTCGTCGAGGCCGTCGATCGTCAGCACCCGGCATCCGTGCCGTGGCCCCATCCGCACCCAGAGCGCTTCGACTCCTCGCTCCAAATCCTGCCGGATCATTTCGCCGCAGACGTCAGGACGAGGGTCGTCGTATTCCTGCCGAATCAGCCAGCCACCGAAGGGCGAAGCGCCACGGAGATACGGAAAAACCCCCGGCAAACCGGAAGCGGCAAGGCCTCGGGCGCACTCCGCCGTATAGAGCGGCTCGAGGGTAAGGCCCCCAGGGGTCGTCGAGCGCAGGCTCGCAAAAGAGGCGCCTTTGAGGTCGGCCTCCACCTTCGCAATCCACTCCGACTTGGTCACGGGTGGAAACGCATTCAGGTGCTCGTCGGTGTCGGACACAGCGAGAGCTAAATAGACTAGAGAGATTGCGGCCGCAATGCGCCCCTAAGGCAGCCTGGGATCGCTGGAGTTGGGGTCTCGAAGTCCCTCCCAGAAAGCCTCGACGGGTCCAACGCGGTCTTGGAGATCGACATAGACGTCGCTGAGGTTGACGAGCACGTAGCCAACGCCCTCCTTGCGGCCAAGACGAGT
>Ga0209567_10001169_pt1 | contig 13807 bp, 8 predicted proteins | sample COG_12_FD_184756 | JGI IMG/M metagenome (GOLD analysis project Ga0209567, IMG submission 184756) | Pelagic marine sediment microbial communities from the LTER site Helgoland, North Sea, for post-phytoplankton bloom and carbon turnover... | ecosystem: Environmental > Aquatic > Marine > Neritic...
TTACCGCTCATCGAGCAATACTTCAGGATACTGTTAAAAGCTGTAACTCAGTGCCAGAGCAGCTTTGTACTGGTTCTTGTCGCCTTCATCGTCGACAACCGGGCTGTCTTCCGCATCGCCGGTCAGACGATAGTAATTAAACCCTGCAATGAGCCCCCAGGTTTTGCTGAACTTGTAATTAGCCGAAATGCCCAATCCATAGTCCTTGATGCCGCCGTCCGCTTCATAAAACGGCAGGCCACTGCTTGCTGCATCGCTGCCGTCCACCCCGAAGTATTCGTCCATGTACTCGTCATCGACATAGGAAATACTCGCAGTGTAGGTGAAGCTGAAGTCACTGTTGACTTCCTGCCTATAACCACCTTGCAGGTCACCGATATAGCCACCGTAGGTATCCGAAATATCAGCCATAATACCCAGGGTGCCAAACCAGGAACCGGACCTGTACGAAATGAAGCCACCGGCCTCGGCGGCGAAATCTATATCATCCATTCGCTTGACACGCTCGTTATCGGGATCGTTGCGCTCATAGCGAAAGCCCAGCGCCGGACCTATCTCCCAGGATGAACTGGGCACCACATTGAGCACGAAGCGCCCGGCCCGCGCCGCGTCAGCACCGCCCACCAGTGCAAGATAACGCCCCTCACTGAAATTGTAGCGACCCAGCAGAGCTGGGGCAGCCACGTAATCATCACCACCTTCGTAATCAGGTGCTGCGGAGACGCCTGCCGCTACAAAACCACCGTTGGCTGCTAAAGGGCCCGCCGACATCGTTAACGCCATAGCCAGGCTTCCGACCGTAAAAAATCGTTCCGAGCGTTTCATCTTAGCTCTCTCCTGTTGTTAAAATCGACGAATTATACTTATAGCATTTATACAATGTGCCATCCTTGATTTGCGTCAGCCCCGGGTTCCGAGTCAGCAATAACCACTGACAACATTCAGAGCCTTGCGAAAAAATCTGAAAATGCATAAACGAGGAAATATAGCATCTTTTCGGGTGAGGCAACTTGCCATTTTGTGCCGGATCATAAAGCAAACACGACCGGTAGCCGCAGCCGTCTCTGCCGGAAGAGGTGCTTTCCGCAGGCGATGAGCCGATGCTCTGTGCGATGGCCGCTATGAAAAAGCCGGTTTTGGGGCATTACGCGCTATCTGCCCCTCTGCACGATCTTTAACAGCGTCCCGGCGCGGCGAAAGACATCCTCGGGTACACCAAAGGCTACTTTCAGCGCGACATCCTGGTCCCACTTGTTGGCGATGCCGCTCACTTGCCAGGCATCGTCAACACCGATGTGATTCAGATGATACCAGGACGAAATCAGCGGGAAGAACTGCAATGGCCAGTCCGTACCGTATAGCATGCGGTCCGTGAGCCCCTCCACTTCGAGTGCCCGTCCCAGATACCCGAGTTTGTTGATCTGGGTGAGGCTGGAAATATCCACATATAGATTCGGATATTCCGTAAACAGGGGCAGTATGCGCTCGAAATTATCCTGTCCTTCGCTTTCCCCGGTGGTCGCTATATGCGCGGCGATGACGGTAACGCCCTGCGCGAGGGGTAAGCGGAGTCGCAGTGGGTCGGCGAGCTCGTCACGGGCATTGGCGAAAGATTTTTCCATGCCGGTATGGGTCAGCAGGGGGATGCCCAGTTCCGCCATGACCCGGTAAAAAGGAATGTGGCGCGGGTCAGCAGGGTCGATATTCATAATGGACGGAATCCATTTCACCAGTACCGCACCGTCACGCCGTGCGTCGCGCAGGCGTTCGATGGCGTCCTCGCGATTGGGATTGATGCTGGCGCCATAGATCAGGTTATCGAAACGCGCCGTTTCCCTGGCGACATAGTCATTGGGTACATAGATCTGGGTTTGATTCTTATCGAGTATTCCTGCCTCGCTTACATAGCCGTCCATGGCGAGAATTACTGCCTTGTCAACCGTTTCCGAGGCCGCGATTCTGCTACTCAGCTTATCAAGCATAATGCGGTCCCCGTGTTGGCGGAGTTCCTCCTCGGTGACATCCATGGCCCACAGATAAAAAGGGAAACGCACATTGTCGCGCATGCTGGCATTAATAAAGCATCCGCTGTCTCCGTAGCCCAGGCCGGCAACGTGGACATGCATGTCGACAATGGATTTGCCGGTACCGGGATCGAGTTCGCCCAGATCGTTGGAATGTATCGCTGCAAAAACACTCAGCGTGATAACGATCAGTGACAGCAGTAACAGTAATCGCTTCATACACAGAACCTCAAAATACTAATGAGCAGGTAAGTTGTAAGGATGTGTTCACAAGGTGAATTGCTCCGCATCGCCCTCAGGCGAGAGAGGGCCCCTCAGGGAGATGGTGCCCCGGGGCACAGCGGGTCCCGAGGGAAAACGGGTTTGAGTTTATCAGCGGATGCGCGGAAATGGTACGCCCCGGTCTGGTTTGATAGCAGTTGAGGGTACGGACAATTTCCGGATACAGAAACCGATAGCATTCGTCTGGCCTGTTGTTCCGCACTGATTGAAAATGCAAGCGCCGGAATTGATGAGTATTTTTTTCGCAGGCACAGTCATTCGCCCTGATTGCTGTCAAATTTGTGTGCAGCAGCTATATTCCTAGGGTGAGATAGGTCTTTCTGCGTTCAATCACAATACAGCCGTTGTCGGGGAGTTATTTACAATGTCAGTTATAGTGCGGATTAGCTGAAAGCATCATGTCAGACACAACAAACCTGCACTGGTCATCGGCTTCCAGGACACACGTGGGCATGGTGAGAAAGCTTAACGAGGACGCCTGCCTGGAGTTGGCAGGGCGCGGTATCTGGGCAGTGGCCGATGGCATGGGTGGGCATGCGGCGGGGGATTTTGCCAGTCAAAGCGTCGTGGATGCTCTCGCTGCAATTCCGCAAGCGGCCAGTCTCGGGGCCTTGGTGGGTGAAGTACACCAGCACCTGCAGGCGGTTAATCAGAGATTGTCTGACGAAGCCGGCAAACGCCGGGAACAGGTTATAGGCAGCACGGCGGTGGTGCTGCTGACTTATGGTAACCACGCCGTTTCGGTATGGGCCGGAGACAGCCGGGTTTACCGTTACCGGCAGGGTGAACTGACGCAGTTGACCCGGGATCACAGTCAGGTTGAAGAACTCGTCGCTCAGGGGCTGATTACGCGAGAACAGGCCGAACACCATCCCTCGTCCAATGTCATTACCCGCGCGGTGGGTGTGGCGTCCAATCTGGAGCTCGACTCGGATATGTTTGAAGTGCAGGAAGGGGACGTTTTTCTGCTCTGCAGCGATGGGCTTTACAATGAAGTAAATGATCATGAAATCAAGGAATCGCTGGCGGTTGGGGATTGCCAGTATTCATGTGATCTGTTGGTCGATCGTGCGCTCGCCAGGGGAGCTCGCGATAACGTCACTGTAGTGGTGGTCCGAACGGTCGACGAGGGACAAATTACCAAAACGCAGTTGAATCCATCGACGGCGGTGGCACCCGGAGTCGAACAGGACGATGACGATCCGACAATATTGAAATAGCCGAACGGCGCGGAGGATTGTCAGATACGCACACCAACTGTGTTGCATTTCAGCGAACAGTTTCCGTAGGGATTGTTTGACAGGATCATACTTATGTTTTACCGGGCGGTCGGGCGTGGCCCCGATCCGTACCACCGGCGATCTTTTAATGCACTGTTTTTAATAATATTAAATCTATTCCCAAGTAACTCTGCCAGGTTGGCATGGCTGGTGCTACTGCAGTGTAAGTCATAGGGCTGCACCTTTAGCAACGTTGCCCGCCGGACCTGGTTGACAGGTCCCGGTTGGGTGTCAGACTCAAGGTGTGGATCATTAAACTTTCAAGCTGAGTTGGCGTGTGCCTGGACAGCGCATGCGCGAGCGTTGGCGGATCGGGAGATCGAGTGTGGCAGAGGGCGGAATAAATCAGGGCCGGAGAATTGAGCGCGGTGCCTATCGAAGCGATCACCGCCGTGTCGATGTCCTGCGCGTCGTCCTGCCGGCTGTTTTTTATCTGACATTATTGCCTGCCTGCTCGAACCTGGGCGGCCCGGAGTACCAGCAGCCCGATACGCCATCAAAAGCAGACTGGTCGGAAGATGCCGACGCCGGGGTCTCGGCCACAGCCGTCATTCAGCCCGACTGGTGGACCGGCTTTGCTGATCCCTACCTGAACGAGCTTATCAGCAGGGCGATTGCGGAGAATATCGACATTAGAATTCTCGCCGCACGTAGCGGAGTGGCAAAGGCTGCCATCGGTCAGGCCGAAGCCGGCCTGCTTCCGACCATCAGTGGTGGAGCGGGCACCGATACACTGAAAAGCTCCGGCAACTCGGCGCGGACACAGTACAGTGTTGCGTCTGATGTCATTTGGGAGGCCGATATCTGGGGCAAAGTGCGCAAGGGTGTCGATGCCCAAAAGGCTGAATACAAAGCCACGGAAGCTGACTGGCGGGCCGGTTACCTGGTCATGGTCTCTGATGTGGCAAGCGCCTATTTCCAGATTCGCCAGTTCGATGAACAAATGGATCAGCAGCAGAAAACCATCGGGCGTAACCGGCAGATTCTTGCAATCTATGAGCAAATGTATGGGGAGGGCCTGGTTCCCAAGACCCAGGTTCTTCAGCAGCAGGCCGAACTGAACCGCTTGCAGACCGGTCTGCTCGATCTGCAACGATTGCGAAAACTGACGGAGAACGGTCTGGCCACGCTGCTGGGTATGCCGGCGGACAGCCTGAGGGTACCGAAGGCCGGCCTTCGATCGGTTCAGGCCATCTCCGTTCCTGCCGGCCTGCCATCTGACCTGATTTCGCGGCGCCCCGATATTATCGCTGCAGAATACCGGGTTTTGCAGGCCTACAACCTTGAAGGGCAGGCGCGTCTGGAACGCTTGCCATCCCTGAGACTGACAGGCAGAGCCGGCTCTGCGAGTTTTGACCTGGTTGATTTGCTGAAAAGCTGGACGTTCGGACTTTCATCGCTGGCGTCCATCCCGATATTCGATCCGAATATAACAGCTAGAATTGAAGTCAGTGAGGCCCAGACCGGTGTCGTGGAGGAAGGATATCGGCGAACGGTGCTTGGTGCGTTCGAGGAGGTGGAGAACGCGCTCACCAGTCTGGCAATCCGTAAGGCGCAGACGGGTGAATTGTCCAGTCGTCGTGCGAATCTTATCACCGTTTCTGAACAGGTTTACGCGCAACTGGAGGAAGGTATGGTCTCCCAGCTTGAGGTATTTGAAGTTGAACGTACCTTGCTGGATGCGGAACAGGAAATGCTGGCAAATCACTGGCTCGTTCTCACCGATACCATAGCCCTTTTCAAGGCCCTGGGCGGTGGATGGCCCAGTGAGGTAGTAGCCCGGTCAGCCAATTAGTGAACTGCCCCACCGGCTTGTTATCTGTTGGGGTAGAATGACTGCCGCGGCGTGAGGGCGTCCGGTATCCGGGCGCTTTACGTCGCGTTGAGTCCGCCAAACCGCGAATCCAAAGATAATAAACAAGGCACAGCATGCAAGTCATCCTCAAACCAGTCACTCACCCCGAGTTGGGTGAAATAATAGTCAAAGACAGCCTGTTTGCTATTGGTCGCCATGAGGCGCCATTTTCGAATTACGATCCTGAGTTCGTGCAAAAACTTTCCAGGCGACATGCCCGTATTTTCGAGCAGGACGGTATTGTCTATATTGTCGACCTTGGAAGTCTGAACGGAACTACGGTTAACGGTCAGTCAGTGGAGACCGTGCCGGTAAAACTTCAGCGGGGTGATGAGATCTGTTTAACGGGCAGTCTGTGTTACCAGATCGAGATCCTTGGCGCCTCCTCGAACCGTCCTTTAAAACACGCGCCTTCGCTGTTGCCGCAGCTTATCCTTCATCCAGACGGTCAGCAGCCACTGCTTGAACCCATCGTTGTCACCCAGTTTCCCTTTCTGATCAACAAGGCAAGTGATGTGTTCTCCCGTTACAAGGATACGCTGCCGAAGGAGGTCAGTTACCTGTCCCGGCGCCATGCCCATATATTTCTCAAGGAGCAAAGCTTATACATAGAGGATCTCGGTAGTACCAACGGTACTTTTGTATCGGGCAGTCGTCTCGAGGAACATGCCCGGCAGTTGCAGAATGATGACATCGTTGCGTTTGGCGGAGATAGCTTTGCCTACCGTGCGGAACTGGTGTTCGAAGAAGAGGAGATAACGAATCAGGCGCTGCAGAGCAGTGAACAGTTGACAGGGACAGCCCAACAGTTAACGGCGACAGCCCACGGTATCGATGATGTCACCAGAACCACTTTTGTTACAGCGGCCAATTCGTTTCTGGATATTTATTGTATCGATGACGAAGTTGCAGGCGCTGAGGAACACAGCGCTCGGTCAGCGGCAGGCGCTGGAAAGCAGGGTATCAGCAGCGTCGACCAAGCCGGTTCGGTTCGTGGATGGCGAGGTCTGTCAAGGAAGACGGCGTCCATGATCCGTGAATTCAAAGCTGCATTTTCCGATGAAAAAGAAGGTCGTTCCGCTAAGCTGTGGATAGCGGCGGCATTGCTTGCCGGTGTTGTCTCTTCGGGGCTCTATCTGGCCACCTCGCCAAAACGGGAAATCAGGGATCTGTTGGAGCAGGAGGCGTATGTGGACGCTGTGGTGGAGGCAAATCGTTATCTGCAAACCAGGCGTGATGACAAGGAGGTGCGCGAGCAGGCGACAGAAGCTTTGTTGAAGGCCACGGGACCCGCCTGGCTGGACTTTGTGCTGGCGGGCGAGTTTCCGGATGCAGAGCGGGAGCTTGAGCGAGCTGAAATTCTCAGCCGCTTCAATCCGCCGGACCAGCAGATACTTGATCTCATGGACTGGGTTACGCAACTGGAACAGTTTGTCGAGCAGCGGGGCGGCGCGGATTCACCTGTGATTATGTTTGAGCAGGAAAAGCGGATAAAAGAGATCCTTGACTGGTGGGATGCGGATGCCAAGGGTCACCGTCACTCTCTGGGCATTATCTCGCGCCATGTGCCCGCCTTTGCCGGGCTCCGTGCGCGTGTATTCAGCCATCTACGCAGACTCGAGAGTCTGCGGTCGCTGGACATCGCCGCAATAGACCGACTGATGGATACGGTCGATAAAAAATTTCAGGCTGATGATGCTGGTTCGCTGCAGGTGGTTTTTGCTGACTTCGGGGACAGGTATCCGCGTATTGTCGGGATAGAAATATTGCGCAGTGATCTGGATAACTATCTTGTGCTTGACGCGGAGATCAGTTCGAAAAACTGGATCCGGGCCCATCGATTGCTGTCGGTGGACGACTATCAGACGCCGGTGTTCCGCGAGCGCATTCTCACCATCAGGGAAAAAGTGCTTCCACCAGCCGGGATTGTAAGTCGATACGAGCAGGCTTTGAGTGCCTGGCAACAGGGTGAGCTCGATGTGGCGATGGCTGAACTTGAGTCACTCAGTGGGCAAAGGTGGGGTGAAGTTGCAGCACGCCGGTTGCAACATAACCGCAGACTGATAAGCGCTTTTGAGACGCTGCAACAGGCAAAGGAAAGTCCGGACTACGAGAAACAGCTGCTGACATTCTACAGCACGCTGGACCCCGGGCAGGATGTCTACTTTGTGGAGGCGGTAGAAGACGAGTTCCAGCTACACAGAAAGAAAGCGCTGGCCGAGGCGCAGCAGGCATTTACCGACGCCCGGGGTGCCTGGGGAAAATATCAGAAAGGCGGTGGAATTCGAGGTCTGCACAGGCTCGAGGCCAAGGTCTCACCGACTTACCGGCGACTGGCGAAACTGTTAACAGAATCCTATAACAATATGACTCGGGGGCGGAGGGTCTATAAGTTACTGCGTACAGACTTCGCTGCTGAGTGGGATGCGCTGTATGTAAAGATACTGAAGGAGGTCCGTTTGCAGCGCCGATCCTTGACCGAATTGGCGATGGTACTGGAACCTTCGCTGAAGCAGGCTAAACTTGACTTACTGCCATTGCCGAATTCCGCGGCATCGATGGAGACGCCGGATAAACGCGGTCAGGCAAGACCCGGGCCACTCAGAATGGATTCCGCAGGGGGAGCTTATGAGCGCTAACGATGAGAAACTCAGGCGTCTTTCCACGGCACTGGAGGATCACAGCGCTGAGGGTATAGACATTCTCTATTCCGAGCCCTCAAGAATAATGCGAATGACGATTCTGTCGGTGCTGTTGCTTGTTGTGGCGGTGCTCGTCTGGTCATTTGTCGGGCGTGCGGACGTGATTATATCAGCGCCGGGTATCCTCAGCCCGGAAGAAGAAGTGCGGCGCGTATACACGCCCATTGGTGGGGAATTGGTGGAGATTTATGTAGCTGAAGGTCAGCCTGTTTCAGAGGGTGACGTGCTTGCGCGTCTCAATGCGCGGGATGCGATACAGGCGGCGGCCAATGCCCTGGAAGCGGAACTCGCCCTGGCAGAGGTCGAGCAGGAATACAAACAGTTTCCCGCCCGTCGCGATCTTATGCAACGTCACGCAGAAGCGTTGAAGGATCAGATCGAGACGGCGGAACGGCTTCAGGAAAAGCGTGTAACGGAGGGGCTGGACAAACTGGCACAGTCGCAAAGGGCCAAGCTGGAAGAGGCGCGCGGCAGGCTGGAAAAAGCCTCCAGGGCGCGCAATGCCGCCGAGCGGGACTGGAAAAAATTCAAGCGCCTGTTCGCCAGACCCGGCGGGGGGGGGGTATCCAAGAATAAGGTCGAAGAGAAGAATGATATCTATCTGGCGGCTAAAACCGACTACAGACTAGCCGAAGCAAAACTTGGCGAGTTGGAATTCCAACTGAGCGAGGAATACGCTGAATCGAAGGCGGAATTAGAGGGCAGCGATCAGAAGCTGGCAGAGCTTAAAATAGAGCATGAAAAAGCACTCAATGAAATAGAACGGGAAGAATACAGCATAGAACTGAAATATCGCAGTGCGCGTCTGGCGGCGGATGCGGCAAGCCGTATAAAGTTCGATAATATAGATGAAGAAAATTTCCTTCGCATCCTGTCGCCGGTATCCGGTGTGGTGACGCACGTTGCCTTTACACAGCCCGGAGACAAAACACAGGCCAACACCCCACTCGTCAGTATTGCACCCAAAGGTGCGCGTACTGTTCTTAAACTGGACATCAATGAAAGAGACAGGGGTTTTTTGCGTGAAGGTCAATCGGTAAAAATGAAGTTCAACGCCTTCCCGTATCAGCGGCACGGGTTCATCAATGGAACACTGGAGTACATCTCACCGTCGACACAGCGCTCGTCGGAAACGGAGGTCGCGGTTTTCAAGGCGAATGTCAGCCTGGAGAAAAATTACTATGCCGTCGGGGATGTCAACTATCCGTTGCGTTTCGGGATGACGGCGACGGCGGAGATTGTGGTTCGGCAGAGGCGGCTTATCGATTATGCGTTGGATCCGCTGCGTAATATATAATCCGGAAACGCGGCGCCAGTGAATACAGGGATACGGAAACTCATCAATGAAACCTGCAGGATGGGGGTAGAAGACAATGACTGATCTAGTAAAAATCGATGACGAAGTGATAACAAGCGATGATTTTATCAAGTTGCTGAAATTTACCGGCCAGTTTGAAACGCTTATGGAAGATATCGTCAAGGACAAGTTAATTGTACATGCTGCGAAAAGACAGGGTGTCGGTATAACGTCCGAAGAAATTCAGGAACGGGCCGATCAGCTGCGAAGAGTCAGAGGTTTGCACCGTGCAGTTGATATGAATAAGTATCTCGACAGCACCGGATTGACACTGGATGATTTCGAACAATATGTCACCGAGATGATATTGCACGAAAAGATCCTCAAGCAGATTGGAAACGATGATGCGGTAGAGGAATATTACAGTCTGAATTCACCAAAATTCGACAGCATAGAGGTCAGCCATATTGTCCTGGATTCCGAGGGCAAGGCCAGGGAAATCATGGCTATACTTGAAGATGATCCGGAGAGTTTTGAGGATATGGCCCGCGAGCATTCGCTCGCCGATACACGCGAGGAGGGTGGATATATTGGCAAGGTTCTTCGTGGCGCCCTGCAAACAGAGGTGGAATCGAAGGTGTTTAACGCCTCGGTAGGGGATCTGCTTGGACCGTTTCCCTCAGGCGATGAACCCTGCTTTGAAATCTTTACGGTGAACAGCAAAGTACCATCGACGCTTAGTGGCGAGACCATCGAAGAAGTGCGCAGAATCATCAAGGACGAGTGGATAGCGACGCGTGCCCAGGAACACATAATTGAAGCCTGTTAGCGGGCTGCACCGGATTCAGAGCCGGCGGCTGACATTGGGGAGAGGGTAATGAGCGATGACGCTGTCATTGACTTCCTCGGCTCTGTCGAGATTTTCTCGGCGTTCAATGCGGACGAACTGGAAGAGTTGGCGGGCCATGCCGAAACCCGGCATTATGACTTTGGCGACACGGTATATAATGCGGGGGATCCGGGTGACGGCTTGTACGTCATCAAGTCAGGCGCAGTGCGTATCTTTACTGAAGAACAGGGAAAAGAAATCAGTATGGGGCTGCGTAAAGAGGGCGAGGTGTTTGCAGAGCTGGCAATGCTCCGCGATTATCCTCACGAATCTTCGGTACGCTCTTCTTCGAAAACCGAGTTGCTGTTTTTCCCCCGGGCGATTTTTGCGCCCGTTCTGGCGCGCAGCGAGGCGGCACAGACTTTTATCAGCAGTTATGCCGCTATCAGTTCAGTCGGCGGTTTTGTCTCACGCTTGTTCAACCTTCGTGGCAAAGTCAAAAAACACGAGATCGGGGAATATATACGCAGTGTCGGTATTAAGCGGGTAAAAGCCGGCAAAGTTATCCTCGAGCAGGACAGTGTAGAGGACCGGCGCCTGTATGTGCTGCGCCAGGGTCGTGTTCGGGTGGTACGAAAAGACGGGCAGGTGGAATACCCCCTCGGCAACCTGGACCCCGGGGAAATATTCGGGGAACGAGCCTGTCTCATGCGCCAGCAACAACCGGCGTCGGTAATAGCGGAAACCGACGCTGTGTTACTGGTCATCCCGGAAAAAACAATTCACTTCATTCTGGAAAGAAATCCAAAGCTGAGCGAAGTCCTGGAAGAAAGAATCCGCTTTGCCGAACGCGATCTTAACAGGCAGAAATTACTCGCGGAGCGCAGGAAGAAACCGCTACTCCTTGATTTGTGGTCCAGGCCGGCACGTGACGAAAAGCTGATTAAGCGTTTCAGGCTGGTGGAACAGGCGGAGGAGATGGATTGTGGCGCTGCCTGCCTGGCGATGATATGCAGGCACTACGGTATCCCCATGACGCTGGGGAAACTGCGGGAACTGGCCAATGTAACCCGGGAAGGTGCGACACTCGACAGCCTGTCCAGAGTCGGAGAATCGCTGGGATTCACCACCCGCGGTGTGCAGTGTAACTATGAAGCCTTACTCGGTTTCAACCTCCCCTTCATTGCGCACTGGGAAGGTTACCACTACATCATTGTCTACGGTATATCGAAGCGTCATGTCTGGGTGGCCGACCCCGGTCCGGGTTTCCGTAAAATGACGGTTGAAGAGTTCGAGAAGGGCTGGACAGGAACCTGTCTGCTTTTCACCCCCGGCAGCGATATGGTCCAGCTGGCGGCTGGGCGTTCACCCTGGGTCCGTTTCATAGCTTATCTGAAGCCCTACAAGAATATCCTCGGCTACCTGTTTATCGCCACCTTCGTCATCCAGGTGCTGGGTGTGGCGCCGCCCGTGATCATACAGCACATCCTCGATCAGGTTCTGGTTCATCAGAATGTATCGCTGTTACACGTGCTGATAGGCGGGCTGGTCATAACCAGTCTGTTTACGCAATTGACATCGGTCATGCGCGCCTTCCTTTCCACTTTCATGATCCGGAATCTGGATTTCTCGATGATGTCGGGCTTCCTGAAGCACGCCCTGTCGCTGCCGATTCCGTTTTTCGCCAAACGGAAAACCGGTGATGTTTTCGCACGCTTCCAGGAAAACCAGACCATCAGGGCCTTCCTGACGGAATCGACCGTAACAACACTACTGAACCTGCTGATGGTGTTCATCTATTTCAGTATTCTGTTCATGTACAGTGCGAAGATGACCCTGCTTCTTGTCACCCTGGTCATCCCCATCCTGATACTGACTGTTTCTGTCACCCCGAAGATAAAAGCCTACGCCCGGGAAGCGTTCCGGACGTCGACCGACGCTGAATCCACGCTCATGGAAATCATCGGCGGGGCCGAGACCGTCAAGGGCATGGGCATCGAACGGCCCATGCGTCTGAAGTGGGAAAAAAAATACGCTAATTCGCTCGACGTTCAGTACCGGGCACAACGATTCAGCATCCTGGTCGGGCTCGTGAGCCAGATCTTCAACACAATGATCACCATTGGTGTGCTCTGGATGGGCGCCAATCTGGTCATGGCACAGGAGCTGACCATCGGTCAGCTCATCGCGTTTAACGCCTTGATGGGCAGCGTCCTGAGTCCGCTGATGGGCCTGGTCGGTTTGTGGAATCAGGTTCATGAGGCCGGCGTGGCAATGGAGCGCCTGGGGGATATCCTGGATATGGAGCCGGAACAAAAACCCGGCGAACTCGCCTCCCGGGTGATTCTTCCGGATCTGCAGGGGGATATCGAACTCGAAGATGTCTATTTCCGTTATGGCGGTAACGAAACCCCCTATGTACTGGAAAAGATCAATCTGAAAATCGGCTCCGGCCAGCTGGTGGCTATCGTCGGCCAAAGCGGATCAGGGAAGACAACGCTTGCCAAGCTTCTGGTGGGTTTCTACATGCCGACCGACGGAACAATCAGCGTTGACGGATACGATATGGAAGCTGTCGACAAGGAATATTTTCGAGCCCAGGTTGGTTACGTCATGCAGTCAAATCTGCTGTTCTCGGGGTCTATTGCGGAAAATATCGCCAGTGGTGATGACAACCCGGACCGGAACAGGATTATCGAAGTGGCAAAACTGGCGGACGCACACGGATTCATTTCCAATATGCCACTCGGTTACGAGCAGGTGGTTGGAGAGCGCGGCGTCGGTCTGTCTGGTGGGCAGTTGCAACGTCTGTGTATAGCACGTGCACTCTACCATGATCCGAAGTTGCTTATTTTCGATGAGGCCACCTCGGCACTCGATACTCAGTCTGAAGGCAACATCCTCAAGAATATGAAGGATATCCTCACGGGCCGCACAGCGGTGGTAATTGCACACCGGCTGAGTACCATCATGAGCGCTGACAAGATACTGGTCCTCTACAATGGAAGTGTAGTGGAAGAGGGGAACCACGAAGAGCTGGTGGATAAAAAGGGAATGTATTTCCAGCTTGTCAAGAAACAGATTGCCTAGGGGTTGAGGGCCTGTTAACACGATGAAAATTATTGACGTCAAGGCCGAATCAGCAATTTCATACGGTGGGCTGATCGAGAAGATAGAGATCCTCCGATCAACCCTGAGGTGGGCATCGAAGCTCGATCGTGCGCAGATTCAGAAGCTGCTTAAACAGTGTAATTCCCTGCGCGATGAGGTTATGCAGCTGTCGCACAAGGAGCGTTTTATCAAAGCGTCTTCAAGCGCTGGCGGGTCTCGCCGTAAGCAAACGATTGCACAGCGGCGCAAGGCTCTGCTTGACCGAAGTTTTGTGTTTGAAGGTGTATTCGGGGAGAGTCGGAAGCTGATCGATGCCCTCGAGATTGCGGAAAAAGCAGCGCCTACAGACCTGCCGGTATTGATCGATGGAGAAAGTGGAACCGGCAAAGAGCTGATGGCAAAGGTCATTCACGCCAATGGCAGCAGG
>Ga0209567_10001172_pt1 | contig 13776 bp, 9 predicted proteins | sample COG_12_FD_184756 | JGI IMG/M metagenome (GOLD analysis project Ga0209567, IMG submission 184756) | Pelagic marine sediment microbial communities from the LTER site Helgoland, North Sea, for post-phytoplankton bloom and carbon turnover... | ecosystem: Environmental > Aquatic > Marine > Neritic...
AGCCCAGGTGTAGAGGGGGTGGGCCTGAAGGGATTCGATGAACGCTTCGGTGATGGGCATCGGCTCTCGCGGCTCGTCTCGCTTGGCCCTAGACTGGCCCGGTGGGTGCTAATTGGTTTATCGGGTTCCCGATGCAAGTGGGGAATTTGCATCTGCGACCGGTTCCGCCCGCCCGCGTGCGCGTGTTCGCGACCTCAGACCTGCACGTTACATTGGGCTTTCTCGGGGCGGTGCAAGAGTCGGATGCGAGAAATGCATGGGACCGGATCGGTGACTTTGACTCGTTTCGGGAGGTAAAGGGGTCGTTCTCCGGCGTCGAGCCGCTTGGGCATCCCCGGAAACCTTCGGCGCTCGCCGCGATCGTCGAAACCGGGCACGACGCGCTGAGCGACATGATCGCCCAGGCCAGGGATCCGCTGTTGAGGGCAGCCGGGGCCCCCGAGGAAAGCCGGTCGCCGCTTCCGCACATGACCCTGGCGCGGATCCAGCGCAGGGCAAGCGCGTCCGAACGTCGAGAGGCGCTTCGCTGGGCTCAGGCGATCGACTTGCGCGGCGTGGTCTTCACCGCGGCGGCGGTCGCGCTCTACACCTGGGCCGACGATCGCCAGGAGCGCCTCTTCCAGATCGTCGAGCGGCACGACTTCGACTCCTGACCCCCCCTGCGGGCACCCAATGGGGCGATGCACCCCGGAGATTTGTGTGCTGCCTCGCGCAGCGGGCGGCTTGGCTTTGTCGGAACGTGGCATTTTTTTTGCGAATCGAGTTCAATGCAGCTCGTAGGCAAACCGCGCGATGTGGAAGAAGGCAGTGTTTGGGACGGTTTCGGCAGGCTTCTTGGCCTATGTCGTCTGGCTCTCTTGTCTCAGCCCGGCTCGCCACCAAATCGAGTGGGACGTCGCCACGCGTGTCGGTGATGTCCTCGAACGCACCGGCTTCAACGAGGTGGTGCCCGTCGTCGATGGACGCGACGTAGAGCTTCGCGGCCAGGTCTCTTCGGAGTCGGAGGCACGGCGCGCGGAGCGCATCGTGCGCATGGTCCGGGGGGTGCGCGTCGTGCGCATGGACCTTCATGTCGCCGGCGAGGACAGCCTTGGGGGAGGTGAGACGTGACGTATCTCATGTTGCAGATGATCGGCGGCTTGCTGATTTCGGCGGTTCTGGGGGCGCTCTTGCTGTGGCTCGGGCAGGTTTTCTGGGGGCGACTGGTCGCTCCGGTGCGGGCCAAGACGCTCGAATACGAGTTGGAGGAGGCGCGCGCCGACCTCGACACGCAGGGCACGCGCATCGAAGGGCTTCAAAAAGAGCTCGAGGGCCAAACCCAGCAGATCGAGACGCTCCAGCGCGCGAAGCGGCAGCTCACCGCGACCTTGGATGTGCGCAATCGTGCGATGCAAGAAGTCCACGAACGGCTTTCGGTGGTCGACCTCGAGGAGCGGCCAAGCGCGCGAGAGTCCGCCGAGGACCTGCGACGCGAGCTTCGCATCGCCGTTCAAGAACGAGACGAAGCGAACACGACGCTAAGGCAAGCCGAGGCGCGCGGCGCGCGCTTGCAAACCGAGCTCGAGGTGCTCCACGGAATCCACGAGCGGATGCTCGACGACATCGAAGGTCTCAAGGGCCGACTCCGAGACGCCGAGCTCGGGGTGCGGAGCAGCGGCGAATCGCGCCCACCGGCCTGGGTCATGGTGCAGCCGTTTGGGCCGCGCGACGACTTGCAGCGGCTCGAGGGCGTCGACCCAAGCCTCGAACGCATGCTGAATCGACTCGGCATCTACCACTTCCACCAGATTGCCCGGTTTGAATCGTCGGACGTCGAGTGGCTGGTCGAGCACGTGGACGGCGTTCCCGAGCGCACGATTCGCGATAGCTGGATCGTCGACGCCGCCCATCTTTGTGGCGCAGCGGACAACTGACGCCGACTAGGACGCCGCTTCGAGCGCGCGGTCCGCGAGAGCCGTGAGGGCTTCCCGGGCCCCTTCGAGGTCGCTTTCGATGGCACCAAGCAACGGCCCCGCTTCCGCGATGGATTTCGTGGTTTCGATCTTCAAGCTGGTGGCGCCGAGCCTACGTGCGCCGAGCTGCTGGCTGCTGCCCCGAATCATGTGGGCCGCCAGGTGCAAGGCCTTCAGGTCTCCGCTTTCGACGGCTGCTTTCATGCGGGCGACGTTCTCATCGGCGTTTCGGAAGAAGCTATCGATGACGTCGGCGACGAAGCCGGGGTCCTCTTCGTCGAGCTCCAAGAGCTGAGCTGTGATCGTCGTGTCGAGCGCGTTGGGGGGAAACTCCGAAATGCTGGCAGCGGGGCGCGCGGCCCAGCGGTTGAGCGCTTTTTGAAGCTCGTTCCGCGTGAAGGGCTTCGTCAGGTAGTCGTCCATCCCGGCGGCCAGCGCCGTGTGTCGATCGCCCATCATCGCGTGCGCGGTGAGTGCGATGATCGGAACGCGCCGATGGCCGGATGCTAGCTCGCGCGCCCGTTGCTCTCGCGCAGCCTGATAACCATCCATTCTCGGCATTTGACCGTCCATGATGACTGCGGCGTAGCAATGTCGGGCATCGCTCAGAGCTTCGAGTGCCTCGACGCCATCGTTCACCGCGTCGACTTCGTATCCGAGCGCTTGCAAGTGCGCGACGACCACCCGCTGATTGATCACGTTGTCTTCGGCGACGAGAACCTTCATTCCATTGGACTGCAACTCCATCGGCACCGAGGGAGGCAGGGATGCGCCCAAGGCTTCGTCCGCTGGGGGCGCTGGCTCGCTGGTGCGATGGAGCGTCTCGAGCAGAGCAGCGATGATTTTCGCTCGTCGAATCGGCTTCTCGACATGCACGCTGACGCCCGTTTCCACCAGTTCCCTGATTTCGTGGCGGTAGGAGCAGATGGCGACCAGTGAGAAGCTCTGTTTCGCCGCCATGGTGTTGAGCTCGGTGATGCGGCCTCGCCAATCGGTGCCGAGGCTGCGCAGGTCGATCAACATGACGTTGGGTCGCTGCGAGACGCGCAAAGTGCTGAGCGCGCCGTCGAATGTCGTCGTCGCCCAGGGCTCCATGCCCCAGGATTCGAGCTGTGCGCTGAGCGTTTCGCGCGCGCGATTGTTGCTCTCCAGGATCAAGACCTTCATCCCGCGCAGGGCTTCTGTGACGGCCTGCAGCTCTTCGCTGAGTCCCTCTTCGAGCTCTAGGCGCGTTTCGAAAAAGAATGTGCTTCCCTGTCCGGCGGTGCTCACCACCCGAAGCTCACCTCCCATCAAGGCAACGAGCTGCCGGCAGATCGGAAGCCCGAGCCCAGTGCCGCCGTGCTCGCGCGTCGTCGACGCGTCGGCCTGCGAGAAGGGTCGAAAAATGCTTTCGACGCGGGCTTCGGGAATGCCTTCGCCGGTGTCGGTCACTCGGACTTCGAGATCGACGTGCCAAGGACCTCTGTCGCGGACGCGCACTCCAACGACGACCTCTCCCTCTTTGGTGAACTTGAGGGCGTTGCTGATGAGATTGGAGATCACCTGCCGAAGGCGCAGGGGGTCACCGCAGACCTCCGCCGGGACTTCAGGTGCGACGTGGGTAATGAGCTCGATGCTCTTGGCCTGCGCCGCCGAAGCGTAGTTCACGGCGATTTCCTCGGTCATCGAAACGAGGTCGAATGGCACGGATTCGAGGCGCATTTCGCCGGCTTCGATTTTCGAAAGGTCGAGCAAGTCGTTGACGATCGCGAGGAGCGCACGGCCCGACTTGTGGACCTCGTGTAGGTATTCGTCCTGCGGTTTGGGTAGCGCACTCGCGTCGATTAGCTGAAGCAGCCCGAGGATGCCGTTGAGGGGGGTGCGAACCTCGTGGCTCACGTTGGCGAGGAACTGCCCTTTGGCCTGCGCGGATGCCAAGGCCGCATCGCGTGCGCTTTCCAAGGTACGCGATTGCTCGGTTGCCAAGTGCCGCATGGCTTCGGCTTGTTCGGCCTGGTCGTAGAGGCCGAACATCAGCTGCCGACGCGACCACAGGAACAAGCCGCCGACGGTGCTGGCGGCTACGAGCTGGAGGATCCCCATGCCGATCTCACGGCTCTCGACCTGAAAGGCGAGGGGGAACCATCCGGCGAGGGCGACGACGATCATCACGACATAGATCGAAAATCGGTAGGTCACTGCGGCCGTGGCCATGATCGCGATCGCGAGGGTCGTCGTGTTGCTGAGCGAACCGCTGACGGCGAGCATGGCGAGCCCCATGCCGGCGGCGATGCAGATGGTGGCGACCGAGGCCGGCGTGTCGTGGCGAGGGTCGTTCACGCGCATGCTGGTCCAGACCAGCAGCGCCAGCGCCGCCGAAACCGTGCAGATCAAGACATGCGGCCCGTTGGGGACGAACGGCGGCGCCAAGAGAAAAAGGACCGCCCCCGCGGCGTAGATGAACGCCAGGACGGGGAGCACGTGCTGGAGCGCCGCGAGCGAGCGAAGCCGCATCTGCTCGTCGCGCATTTGGTCGCGACGAGCCTCGAGTTCCGCCTCGCGGTCCCGGAAAAGCTGCCCCTGTACGTTCATCCCCTGTTTAACAAAGTGCCCTAGGGAGGAGGGGATGTCACAACATGACCCCAAAAGGTGATTTCGAGCCTCGGCCGGAGCGCCCTGTCTCCTTTTGAAAAGGGCTAATTCTGACAAGGTTTGGGGATGGCGGGTCGAGCGCGGGACGGAGTCGAGCTGGAGCAGCTGAGCGAGCAGATTCGCTATCACGAGGCGGCGTACCGGGCAGGAGCACCCGAGATCACCGACTCGGGGTTTGATGACCTGGTCGAGCGCTACCGCGAGCTTGCCGATTCGCTCGGCATCGACCCTGCAGAACGACTCGATGCGCAGCCGGGGCAAGATCACACGACAGGCTTCGAGACCGTGGAGCACCGCGTACCGATGCTCTCGCTCGAAAAGCTATCCCCGAACCGGCGCGACAGCAGCGGAGCGCCGATGCCGATTTCGGAACAGCTCGCGGCGTGGTTTCGGAGACGAAGAAAAGAGCTCGAGGTGGACGCGCTGCCGGTCCTGGTCGAGCCGAAGGTCGATGGGATTTCGGTGTCGCTTCTCTACGCGGACGGCGTCTTGCGGCGCGCGGTGACGCGAGGCGACGGCCGCAAAGGCGATGTGATTACCAAGCAGGTTGCGCAGCTCGGGACGGTGCCGATGAAGCTCGAGCGGGCTGGTCGCGGCGAGCTCGAGATCCGAGGGGAGCTCTATTGGCCGCTCGAGGAGTTTGCCCGCTTCAATGCGACGCTCGACAAGCCGCTGATCAATCCGCGCAACGGCTGCGCTGGAATGATGAAGCGCAAGGACCCGGCTGGCCTCGAAGCAACCGGGATTCGGTCGTTTTTCTATCAGGTGGCGTGGGACCAAGGGGTGAAGCTGCCGCCGACGCAATACGAGACCCTGCAATGGTTGGGCGACCGCGGGGCCGACGTATACATCAGCGAGGTTTTCCAAACCGATTCCGATGAAGAGGCGCTGCGGTACTGCGACGGCTATCAGGCGCGGCGGGAAAGCCTGAACTACGACATCGATGGCATGGTCATCAAGGTCGATGACCTCGGTTTGTATGCGCGGCTCGGAGCCACCGGCCATCACCCCCACTGGGGCATCGCGTACAAGTTCGCTCCGGAACGCAAGCCCACCAAGCTGCTGGCGATCGAAGTGTCGGTCGGCAAATCGGGCAAGCTCACGCCGGTTGCCATCCTCGAACCCGTGTTCGTGTCGGGGACGACGGTGAGCCGCGCTTCGCTTCACAACTTCGTCGAGCTCGAACGCAAGGATGTGCGCGTCAAGGACACGGTGCTGGTGGAGAAGGCCGGTGAGATCATTCCGCAGGTCGTCGAGGTCGACAAGAGCAAGCGCAAGCGTGGGGCGAGGCGTTTCGTGCCGCCGACGGCGTGCCCGACCTGCGGGACGGAGGCGGTGAGCGAAGAGATATTCGTTTACTGTCCAAACCCGGCCTGCCCGGACCAGGTTCGCGAGCGCTTGCGTCACTTCGCGAGCCGGGGCGCGATGGACGTCGACGGGATGGGTGAGGTTCTCGTCGATCAGGTCGTCGACAAGCTGGGCGTGCGTTCGCCCGATGATTTGTTTGCGCTCGACGTCGACGCGCTCGCAGGGCTGGACCGAATGGGGCAAAAGAGCGCAGAGCGGGTGAAGGCCGGCCTCGAGGAAGCCAAGCAGCGGGGCCTTGCGCGCGTGCTCCATGGCCTGGCGATTCGACACGTGGGCGAGACCATGGCCGAGGACTTGGCGGCCTACTTCAAGACTGCCGATGCGCTCTTGGAGTTTGCCGGGCGATACGTGGCCGAGGACGAGGAAGCGATTGAGACGGTGGCGCCGGCGAAATCGACCGAGCGTGGCGCCATCGAAGGCCTCGCGCGCAAGTCGGCGGACAGCATTTTCCACGAGCTCGCTTCGCCGGCGGTCCAAAAGGTGTTTGCAGGCCTGGCCGAGGTGGGCGTGAACCTCGCCGTGAAAGCCGCAGACCTGCGCGCGGTCGAGGCCGTGGCTGGGAAGACCTTCGTCCTGACCGGCACCTTGCCGACGCTCAAACGAACCGAGGCTACCAAGCGCATCAAGGCCGCCGGCGGTAAGGTGTCTGGGTCGGTATCGAAGAAGACCGACTACGTCGTCGCTGGTGAGGACCCGGGCAGCAAGTTCGAGAAGGCGCAGACGCTGGGCGTCACGACCCTCGACGAGGCGGCGCTGATCGAGATGCTGGGCGGGGACGGGTGACGCTCAGAGCTCGGGGACCGCGCGCGCCAAACGACGCAGGCCCTCTTCGATCTGCTCCTGCGACGTGGCGAAGCTGAACCGAACGAAGCCTTCTGCGGCTTCTCCGAAGTCGCGACCCGGGCCCAGCGCCACGTGCGCCTTTTCGAGGATATCGAAAGCCAAAGTCAACGAGTCGCGCCCGAAGTGGCGCATGTCGACGAGGACGTAGAACGCCCCCGGTGGATCGATCGGAATGGAAAGGCCCATTGCTCGAAGGCCGTCGATCAGGATGCGCCGTCGAATCGCGTATTGTTGGCGCATGTGCTCGACATGCTCGGCGCCATGCGCCAGCGCTGCGATGCCCGCTTGCTGCACGAACTGCGAGGTGGAGATGAAGAAGCTCTGCATCAAGCTTTGCAGCGGCCTCATCGCGTTTTCAGGGGCGATGAGGTAGCCGAGGCGGAACCCTGTCATCGCGTAACGCTTGGAAAAGCCATCGAGCACGTAGCAGTTCTCGGTGAAGCCCAGCGGCGAGGTGACCTGGGCGCCGTCATAGGTGAGACCGTCGTAGATTTCGTCGGAGAGGATGGGGATGCCGAGCTCACTGAGCTCTTGGACGACTTCGTGCGGCTGGACGGCGCCCGTTGGATTGGCGGGTGAGGCGAGGAAGATCGCGCGCGTCCTCGGCGTGATGGCGGCCCGGACTTTGGCGACATCCATCACGAAGCCGTCCTCGGGCCCGGTCGGCACGAGCACCGGCGTGCCGCCGCAGACCGAGATCATGTTTGGGTAGCAAGGGTAGTGTGGCGTCGCGAGAATCACCTCGTCGCCCGGGTCGACCAAGAGGTTCAGACAAAGGAGGATCGCAGGCGAGGTGCCGCTGGTGACGATGACGTGGTCGGGGTTGACTGCGACCCCGCGACGCGTTTGGCAATCTTGCGCGATCGCTTCGCGCAGAACGAACAAGCCACGGCTGTCGGTGTAGTGCGTTTCACCCGACACCAAAGAGTCGACCGCAGCTTGGACGGCAGCCGGCGGCGCATCGAAGTTCGGCTCCCCAACCCCGAGCTGAACGATCGACGTCCCCGCTCGCGCCATGCCCATCCCCCGCTCCATGACCTCCATCGCCAGGAACGGCTCCACCTCTCGCGTACGCTTCGCGAACATGGGGACACGCTCTAGGGTCCTAACTGCCCGAGATCTAGTCGCTTCTCCGGCAAAGATCGCAGCGCCCCCTGCGAGCCGCTGCGATCTTTGCCTGAAAAGCCTTGGAATGTCGGGTGATTACGGGTATGGAGCGTGTCCCCTATGGAGTCGCTTGTCGTTACAGTGATTGGGAAGGATCGGCCTGGGCTGGTCGAGTCGGTGTCGGCTGCGGTCGAGGAGCACGGCGGGAGCTGGGTGGAGAGCCGGATGTCCCGGTTGGCGGGCGAGTTCGCCGGCATTCTTCGCGTGAGCGTGCCCGCCGCGCAGGCCGATGCGCTGTCCGGGGCGCTCGAAGCGCTTCGGGCCGACGGGCTTCGGGTCGTGGTCGAGCGCGGCTTCGAAGAGGCCGCCGAGGAGGGACATCTCATCGTCCTCGAGCTCGTTGGCAGTGACCGGCCTGGTATCGTTCACAAGATCTCCGAGGCGCTGGCGGCACGCGGGGTCAACGTCGAGGAGCTCAACACGGAATGCGAGGGCGCCCCCTGGTCGGGCGGCACCCTGTTCAAGGCGATGGCCCGGCTTCGCGCGCCGAAGGGTTTAGACTTCAATCAGCTTCGAGAAAGCCTCGAGGCGATCGCCGCTGACCTGATGGTCGACATCAGCATCGGCGAGGCAGACTAGCGCGTTCGCCCGCGCGCGAGGGTAGCGGCGCAGGAGCTGCCTGGCCGCGCGGGCCTTCTCTTCGGCGCTCATCCACATTCGAAGCGTTGCAAAGCGATACATGGCGCGGATGTTCGGAAACAGCGCCAAGTAGATCTGCCACGAGCCCTCGTAGGCGCTTGCATCGAGCGCGAACGCGAGCTGCTCTTCGCCGACCGAGGAGGTTGCGTCGATGCCTCGGGTGGCCACGAGGGCGCGGACCAGACGATCGACCGCGTGCCCTCGACCCCGGCGCATTTTTCTGCCGCGCGGATTGAACGAGCTGCGGCGGCGGGTCCAACTCTTTCGCCAGCGTTGGTCCCAGGCGTAGAGCAGGGTATTGTCGAAGTGAGCGAGCGCGATGAGCCGGCTCCAGCGCATGCACTGCTGAACGGTCCCGCTTGCCCGAAGATTGACCTCGGGCACTTCATCGCGCGAGAGGGGTGCGCGCCGCGTTCCAAACTGCGCGTCGAGCCAGGCGAATTCGGCCGGGAACTCGTTGGCCGCGATCTGCAGCGGGTAGCTCGGTTGCTTTCCGAGGTCGAGGGCGATGTCCTTGAGGTCGTCGAAGACCTGAAACGACGCCAGCAGATAGCCCCAACGACGAATTTCGCGCGTGTACTTCGACGGGTCGAGGCCGAGGAGGCGCGCTCGGAGGTCGAGCCAAAGCATCATGACCATGTTGTTTTTGCGATAGAAGTGCCAGGCCGTGTCCTGCAAGGGCATCCGGTCGGCGCGACGTTCGCGTGCGTTGCAGCAAAGCTCGGCCTCATCGAGGTAGGTCTGGAAGCAGTGGTGCAAAAAGAGGTTCGTCGCCTCTACCGTCTCCCGGTTGGATTCCGCGAGCCGCAAGTCGATGGCTGTGGCCACTTGATCGAGCGCGTCAAACAGCTCTGACAAGGTGATTCCGAACTTGGTCGTATGTGCGTCGGGCCAGATGCCGAGCTTGCGCAGGTTCGCGAGAGAGAGATCGCAGAGTGGACGCTCGGCGGTGTCGTCTCGGTAGAGCGACCTCAGCAGCTTGCCGGCAGCGTCATGTCCTCCAACCGCCGCTGCGAGCTCATCGAGGAACTCGTCTGCCAACTGCATGTAGAGAAAGGCGACATCGGCGACCGCAACGGCGGACGAGACCGGCGAGGCAGCGGCCCCCTTGAACGCGAAGTTGTCGACGAGAGGACCGATCTGCTCGATGGCAGAGAACGTTTCGCGAAGCCGCGGGTTGTCGAGCACCACGTTTGGCAGGAGCCTGCGAATCCTTCGACGCCGTAGCCAGTAGAAGGGAAGGATTGCACCGTGGCGAAAGAAGTCTTGGGTTTGAGCTGCCTTCTCGACAAGGATGGACTCGAGCGGGCGGCTGGCGCGCAGCTCCTCCCATTGCGTGGTGATGCGCGCGACCTCTGCGGCCGTTCTTCCGTCCTCGTCGGCGCACTCGGGCTCGGGGTGAAGCAGGAGCGCGGTCTCATAGCGAAGGCGCACTTCTTCCGAACCCAGCTCGTCGCGCACGGCGTCTCCGAGCTTTGCTTCCCAAGCGCGAAGCTTGGCTCGAAGCGCCAGCGCGTTCGAAGCGCCCTCGGTGTGAAGCAAGGCGAGACGCGCGCTCAGCACGCCCTCGAGCTCATGGGCGACCGGACCTCCGGTGCCCAGGTCGACGCGCATGTAAGGGTGGCGAGCGAGAACGCCTTCGATGCGTCGAAGCGCGAGCCGTTCCTGGGGCTCGAACGAAGGCATCGTGATGGAGGCAAGCACGGTCATGAAGGGATGGCGGTTGTGACACGCCTTGGCTGGAGGCTCCAATTCCCGCTCCCGGGGTGTTAGGGTCACCGTCTAAACGATGACAGCCAAGGGCCGAAAACCAAGCTGGCGGGCGCCTTTTCGCCGCGTGGCGATGGCGACCGAGAACGCCCTCGAGCTCGCGCGGCTCGGACATTTCACCGACCCGGAGCATGCGCCGTACAAAGTCGCGCACCAGATGCGGATCGCGCGCCTGCGCCGCTACGGGGGCGACGATTACCGGCCGCCGGTCGCCGCGCCCTTACTCCTGATTCCGCCGCTCATGGTCACCGCGGAGATTTACGACGTGGCGCCGGACATCAGCGGGGTGACCGCGTTGACGCAGCTGGGGCTCGACGTCTGGGTCATCGACTTCGGCTCCCCGGAGCAAGAAGAGGGCGGCATGAAGCGCACCCTCGACGATCACATCAAGGCGGTGAGTGACGCGACCGACTGGGTGCGCGGAGCCACAGGCCACGACGTGCATCTCGTTGGTTACTCGCAGGGCGGGATGTTCGCCTATCAAACCGCGGCCTACCGAAGCTCCAAAGGAATCGCGTCCTTGGTGACCTTCGGAAGCCCGGTCGACATTCATCGGAACCTTCCGATGATCCAAGACAGCATCGCGGGTCGCGTGTTCGAGCTCGCGCAAGGCGCCCTCGACGCGCCGCTCGACAAGCTCGAAGGCCTGCCGGGCTTTCTGACGAGCACCGGTTTCAAGCTGCTCGCCGCACACAAGGAAGTCGGCCAGCTCATGGATTTCGTACGGAAGCTGCACGACCGGCAGGCGCTCGAAAAGCGCGAAGCAAGGAGGCGGTTTTTGGGCGGAGAAGGCTTCGTGGCCTGGCCCGGCCCGGCGCTCAAGAAGTTCATCGACGAGTTTGTCGTTCACAACCGGATGCTTTCCGGAGGCTTCGTCGTCGACGGGCGTACCGTCACCCTCGCCGACATCACCTGCCCCGTGATGTTCTTTGTCGGCGAGCGCGATTCGATTGCAAACGAATCCGCCATTCGCGCGATTCGCGGTGCGGCCCCGAACGCGGAGCTTTTTGAAGTCTCGATGCACGCCGGGCACTTCGGCCTCGTCGTCGGCAAACAGGCCATGTCGGTCACCTGGCCGACCGTCGCGGGCTGGGTGCGCTGGCGGGAAGGCCTCGGCCCGGAGCCCGCTCTGCTCCAAGCGCCGGCGCCACTCGAAGAGCCCGAGGAAGCGAGCTTCGATGAGGTCGATTTCGACACCGAGCTCTTCTATCGAACCGTCGTCGGCACCGTGGGCGCCTGGTGGCAGCGCGTTGGGCGAGCCGCGACCGATCTCGGCGAACAGCTGGACAACCTGCGCTGGCAAGTCCCCCGCCTCAGCGTTCTTCAACAGATGCAGCCCGACACCCGGGTGAGCTTGGGTCTTGCGCTTTCCGAACAGGCACACGCCAATCCGGAGGGGACCTTCTTTCTTTGGCAAGGACGTGCCCTGTCCTACGCGCAGGCGGACCGACGCGTCGACAATGTCGTTCGCGGCTTGATTCGCTGCGGTGTTCGCCGCGGCGAGCTGGTTGCCGTTCTGATGGGCGCGCGCCCGAGTTACCTTTCGATGACCGCGGCGTTGAGCCGCTTGGGTGCGGTGCCGATCCTGCTCAGCCCGAGCCGTTCGCGCGCCACGCTCGAAGATGCGCTTCATGGCTCCGCGCCGCGTTTCCTCGTCACCGACCCCGAGAACGCGGCCCTGGGCAAGGAGCTCTCCCAACAGGTTCTCGTCCTCGGCGGCGTGGGCGAAGAACGCTCCCTACCATCCGGTGTCACCGACATGGAGCAAATCGACCCGGACGCGGTGGAGCTTCCCGGTTGGTACGAGCCGAACCCGGGGCTTGCCCGCGATTTGGCGATGATCATGCTCACGGCGGGGAGGGGAAAGAAGCCCCGTGCGGCCAAGATCACAAACCAGCGCTGGGCCTTCTCAGCCTATGGCGCCGCTGCCGCCTGCACCCTGTCCCCACGTGACACCGTGTACTGTTGTCTGCCGCTGCATCACCCTGCCGGCATGTTGGTGACCGTGGGCGGCGGCCTCGTCGGTGGGTCCCGCCTGGCACTCGCGACAGGATTCGACCGCGATGCATTTTGGGACGACGTGCGTCGATACGGCGCGACGGTCGTCTTCTATGCGGGCGAGATGCTGCGCGAGCTCTTGCGTGCCGAGCCCTCCGCTTCGGACAACGAGAACCCGATTCGCCTGTTTGCCGGAAGCGGCTTACGGCGTGACGCCTGGCAGCGCATCGTCGATCGGTTTGGTCCGGTTGGCATTTTGGAGTTCTATGCAGCGACCGAAGGCAATGCCGTGCTCGCCAACGCCTCGGGTGAAAAGGTGGGCGCGCTTGGCCGTCCGCTTCCGGGGAGCGCGGAAGTCGAGCTGGTCCGCTATGACTTCGAGGCCGAGGAGTTCGGACGCGACGAACACGGCCTGCTGGTTCGCTGCGAAGACGGCGAGCCGGGTATCCTGCTCGCGCGACTCGACGCTGACCATCCGCTCGCAAGCTTCACCGGAGGCGACGAGGCCGGCCAGCGCTTGCTCCGCGGAGTCTTCGAGCCCGACGACACCTGGTTTGTCACCTGGGACGTGCTGCGGCGTGATGACGACGGTGACTTCTGGTTCGTCGACCGGGTCAGTCGCATGCTGCGCACCGCGACCGGAATCGTCGCGAGCCGTTCGATCGAGGATGCCCTCTATGGTTTCCCTGCCCTTCGTCACAACGTGGTGTACGGGATCCACCGAGACGGGTTCGATCGACCCGTCGCGATCGTCGTCACCGAGGGCAATCGAGGTCTGAATTTGCAGGCCTGGAACGAGTTTGCCGCAGGACTGGACCCACGGGAGCGGCCTCACTGGGTCAAACGCCTCGAGCGCATCCCGATGACCGACGGCTTTCGCCCCGATAAATCGGCGCTCGAGAGCGCAGCGCTCGGTGAAGGCGCCGAGCTCTTCGTTTATGACGAACGCGCCCAGCGATATGGCGCCGCGCCCCATGACGGCTCCGAGATCGGCGTCTAGGCAGGGCCTCCACTGTACAAAAATCGCGCGCCCCCGGCTCTCTTGCTACATACCGTCTCGATGAACCCCCGAGCGCTTCTTTTGCCCTTTGCTTTGTTGATGGCGCTTCTCTTCGCCTGCGCGAAGCCGATCAACGAGGGCGGTGCGTGCTTCCAGTCGTCGGAGTGCCGCGGTGGATCCATCTGTGCCGACACCGTCTACGGGAAATACTGCATGAAGGTCTGCAGCGCCGAGCAAGTGCGATGTGCGAACGGAACCGCGTGCTTGGAATCGGCCGAGGTGCTCTCCGGCGCCGGCGGTGAAGGCGGCAGCTCCGGCGCCGGCGGCCAGGGCGGCATGGGTGGCGAAGCCGGCATCGGTGGCGAAGGCGGCATCGGTGGCGAAGGCGGCATCGGTGGCGAAGGC
>Ga0209567_10001173_pt1 | contig 13771 bp, 10 predicted proteins | sample COG_12_FD_184756 | JGI IMG/M metagenome (GOLD analysis project Ga0209567, IMG submission 184756) | Pelagic marine sediment microbial communities from the LTER site Helgoland, North Sea, for post-phytoplankton bloom and carbon turnover... | ecosystem: Environmental > Aquatic > Marine > Neritic...
TCCCCACGGACGTGGCGCGTTGCTCGGAGAGTTCCTGGTTGTAGTCTTCATCACCGACGTTGTCCGTGTGACCGATGACCTCGATGTACCTGGCTCTTCTAAGCTGGTCAGTAGCAAGTTCCCGGTTTTTATCGAGGAGCTGCCTACCCTGTTCCGTCATCACTCCGCTCCTGCGAGGGAACAGTGCAACAGCCGGAAACCTCAAGGCGTCCAATGCGCGAGCCTCACCGATCACGATGACCTCCACCCGTCGGTTCTTGGCGCGACCCTCTTCCGTTTCGTTGGAAGCGATAGGATCGTTTTGTCCTCGGCCCACTATACGCAGCTTCTCGTCCGGCGCTCCGGTTTCCACCAGATAGTCACGCACTGCTTCCGCGCGGCGTTTGGACAAGCCCAGATTGTAGTTGGGGTCTCCGATGCTGTCCGTATGCCCGATGATAACAGCAGCGTAGGCTTCGGCCAGCTCCGGACGTATCTCGCTGCGATAACCCTCGATGGCATCTCTACCTTCTTCTGATAAATCTGCTTTGTCAAAAGCGAACAGCGCCGCCGCGGGGATAACGAACTTAGTGATTAGTCCCGACGGGGCACCCTCAACAATCTCGACCTCGGCATCGAGAGCAACAGCAGGTCCGGCATCGCATCCAGAGTTAAGTCCACCCTCTTTCCATTCACCTGGAACAACACACTCACCCTGACTGTTCCGGACGTAATTCCAATGGGTCTTGCTTGGGGGGGTAGGTGTACAGCCTGATACTGCTACAATGCTGCCGAAAATAACGGCTGTGATAGCCAGCTTACTTTTTAGTTTCATTAAGATACCTCACGTATTGTATTTAGTCCTTCAACAAGCGCGCGGAGTTACTACCACAGCTTCATTGGCCTTTCCAACCAAGCATCTTAACTCTAGCATAGTATTTAAGTGCGTTTATCTACTATTAAAACCTGCCAGTTGCATGAATCATCTGCCCGGAAGCGTTTTCGCTCACTGGGACGTTTCGCTGTTTAGCGGCTACCATTGCCCTTATCGTTCCAATGCCCACTTTGCGCCCGGTTCCCGCCGTCCCGAAATTACGCTCAAATGACTGGTGGGGGTCGGAAATGCTCGTTAAGTCGCGGCTTATATTAGCAATTACGAAACGAGCATTTCCGGCCAAGTTGCCGTTCCCGGGACAAAGAAAACCCCGCAAGAGCGGGGTTCCTGATCGGCGACTAACGGCCATCAATTGCCCTTCCGCAACTGTCAGGGAAGGACAATTATGTAATATATCGTTGCCCCCGGTCAGTCATCGTACTTTGCTAACCGACCAGGCGCAGTCATTCGCTACAACGATACGAATCACTGCTCCAGGTCGAAAAACTGTCATGCGTCCATCATTCTCCACTAGCCAATGCAGTAGACGTGGATTCCCTGATTAGTTCGCTTTCTCAATGTCGGGCAGGACCCAGGTCCTGTCGAGGAAAGATTGCTTGGGTGAGTAAAGCCGGAAGTACGGAAACCATGCCCTGCCGGGCTCGGTCGGTATCCAGTTCTTGGCCTTGCTTCCCTCAGGCTTGTCGGGGCCGATGTAGATGTCCACCGAGCCATCGCTATTCATCGCCAGATCCATGCGCGACGAGCGGTCGGCGATCTCGTGCTTGTTGTTGATCAGGGTGCGTGTACTGACCTCATAGGCAGTCATCGACCAGAAAGTTTCCGCCGGTACGTCAGGCGGCAGGCGCAGAACGTAGTTGGTGCCGCCATCGAGCCAGTCGCCGTCTTCGTCCTTGTAAGCCGCCATGTAGACTTGCCCTTTGCCGGTCTTTTGCCCGTGCATGGCAAGGTCGTTGGTCACAGCCTCGTATAACCAGGCGGCGCGTCCATCCAGCTCTTCGTAGAATTCCCGCCGCTGGTCTGGCGGCGAGACGGTAGCGAATTCCCAGTTGGAGCCATCGACATAGTGGGAGTCCTCGAGCCGTGGGTTGAAGAAGTCATTGGCCTTGGCCATTGCTTCACCGATCAGCGCCGCTTCGGTGAGCAGCCCGGTTTGCCGTTCGTCGGGCTTGAAAGGCTTTCCTTTTTCGATCCCGAGCGGCTTCAACATGGCCATGAAAAATCGGTCACGTTCCGCCACAGGCTCGCGGTTGATGGTGTCAGCGAGCAGTTCCCAATACGCCATGCCTTGGGGCGCTGCGGCCATCCAGGTCTTCCCTTCCGGTGTGATGTAGCCACGTGGCTTGGGGTTGGCACGTTCCGCATACGGATAGACCGCGACCTTGTCCAGCACAGCCATGCGCTCGTCGCGGTCCTCCGGCATCAGGCGGATGCCTAACAGAATACCGTTGGTGGGCGACTGAAACGTCTTGAAGCCCTTGACGTTCGGCACTTCCTGGCCAGGTCCCACGAACAGGTATTTACCTGGCTCGGTGACCTGAGTAATACCGATCTGCCACATGTCATGGGCTGCACCGCGTACCTTCCCCGATGGCTCGGGCAATTCCAGGACCCAGGGTCCCTCCGCGAGATCGATGAACGGCAGCACATAGGGGGTGGTGGCGTTGTAGGTCAGGCCGCCGAGCTTGTCCTTGTAGCTCTCCACGAAGACGATTTGCCCGTTCTCGGCGCCAAGCTCCTTTTCGTGGGCATGTCGCCACTGCGCCATGCTGACCACCGGGATCGACCAGATATAGGCCTGCACCGCCCGCTGAAAGTCCATCTCGTCGAAAAGCTTCTCGACTGTGGCGTTGGTGGGATAACCATCGATAAAGGCGTGGGTGAACTCGAGCTTGCCGATGCGGGTGTCGAGTGTTTCGGCCTGTACACTGACACACATCGCCGAGATAATGGCGGCAAGCAAAGTCCGATACGGTTTTCTTGTGTTCAATGTTCTCATAGTGTTTTCGTCCTCTGTTCGCTTTCCGGAACTCAGTTGAGTTTGATCATCTTTTACAGCTTAATTTCTCAAAATCACCCGGTATCCATTTACCTTCAAATAATGGTTCTTTAGGTCCATATAGACGAATCAGTGAGAACCAATTCACTGACTCTGGTACGTGCAGATAATTATCAGCTGGCGCATTTTTTGGTATTACAGGACCAAAGTACAAAGTTGTTGAACCATCTGCATTTTGTTTTGGATTGTCGCGATCACCCAGTGATGGATACTTGTTATTCGATGGCACACCCGCAGCTGTTAGCGCGTCATAAGCCGTTACTGACCAGAATAGTCCCGCAGGCACATCTGCAGGCAAGGTTATAGAATAAGTACATTGACCGTCTAATGGATTACCATCAGCATCCTTGTATGCACCTGCATATTTAGCTCCGACACCAGGTTTCGCATTTATCATTCCATCTGAAACCGAGTAGTGATTAATATACATATGCGCTTTAGCATCAACATTGGTATGCCCCGTTTCAGGGCTGTTATAACTTGTCGTAGATGATGCCTGATATTGATTGCCGTCCTTAGTCAAAAAGTGGGCAATCCAGTAGCGGTCTTTCCAGAATTTGGTATCAGCTACTGCCGCACTGCCTTTTTCGTCAAAGTTAAGCGCAACTTCTTTAGCCATCCGCCAGCCTGTTTGCACCGCTTGGGTCAGCGCCAATTGCTCTTGCTCAGAGGGATTAAATTCAACCCCTTTTTTGATACCCATTGTGGCTAAAATGCCATTCATATAAGGGTCGTAATCCATCACTGGCTCAGCTTGCACCGTTTCATCTAACTGCTTGAAGTAAGTCCAGTCTGTAGCGGCGACGCTATTACTTGGCACCTCTGAAACATGAAAATACTGCATTTTTTCCGCGCTGCCCTTTAAGGGATATACTTTAAGTTTTTCCATTCGTGCTACTGCGGGTGCCGTGTCATTCATATCTTTAAAGAATGAACGTAAGAACAGGAATACTTCGTTAGTCTTGGATTCATAGATGTAATACTTGTCAGCATCATAATCTTCGCGAGACTCGCCAGGAGGAAGGAGTAAGAATAGGCCTCCTTTGCCTTTATCCGGGCCAGCATTGCCAAGATCACCAACATAGTGAGAACCATCTTCTTTCGCGGGGCCAATTAAGGCGTCATGCCGCATATCGTCCACTAATGACTGTAAACCCGCAGGCAAGTCAACAACCAATGGGCCCGTATCTTTCATATCTAACCAGGCCAGGCCATAGATGACATCTGAATTAGGGGTAGTGATCAGGGTGTGGGCTTTTAAACGATCTTCATAAATCGCAATTTTATTATAAGCCGTATCATCCATCATTTTTGCATGTCCCTTTTGCATCGCACGCATATTCACAATTGGTAAAGCCCATAGATAAGCTTGCGTGGCACGTTGAAATGCTAATTCACTTTGCAGGGCTTTTGCGGAATCTGCTGTTGGAAAACCACGATCAAATGGAAGCGTTGCCAGGGTTTGATGCTGGTTATTAACAATCGTTAATGCCTCATTTGCAGAGGTGCTTGCTAATGCACCAAGCGGCACTGAAGCGATAATTAAGGCCAAGAGTGTTTTCTTCATTATCTTATCCTTTTATTGGTTGATGACTTAATAACCATGCGGCAGCAGGAGGTACTTGCGCCTTTGCCCTTGTCGGGACCGGCGAAATAATTTTAGTCGAACCCTAGCATAAGACATAGGAGTTGCAGTAAGACCAAAGAACTATAAGGAGCATGAAACTCGGGGTCAAGGTAGGCAGTAGGGCTATGGGGATTTGAGTTGTGATTTTTCGGTACGGAGCGGCAAAGCTGCCTGTCATCAGGATGCCGAACGCAAAAGGAGTTCCTGGTCCACTGTCCCGGTGATATAGGCCAGAATACGTACCCAATCCATAATAATCCCCACGACCAATTAGCAATAATCGGTAGATTGTAGACCTAATTTGAGACAGTGCACAAAAGCACCGTGATCGGTACGCTATATGTTAAGGTGTTGATATCTCAATATGGATGGGTTTTTTGACCGGACGGGATTCACTCCCTATTCTTACATCTTCAACTATGACATTAGGTTGTGACTCAACATGTTTAACAATAATGTAAAGGTGATAGGGCTGCTGACTGCTACTCTGGTCTTAAATGGATGTTGGTCGAATCCCAGCACAACATCAGACATAGACCAGTTAACTGATGAGACATCGTGTTATAAAGATGCGAATAAGACGTGCTATAAGAAAGTGATTAAAAGGGGAAGGACTTTCGAAGCTGTATATCAAGCGGGAAACTTCAAGCCCTTTAGACGATTATCCGATAGCGGCAGGTTTGATCTAGGGACGTCTCCTGAAGTAAGGTTTCAGCAAATGTGGGACAGTAATCCCGGATGGGTGATGGCCAGCCTTTCCCATGCCGCTTATCTTACGGATAGGGAAGAACTAAAGGCCTTGTTGAGCTATATCGGCGCAGAGGCAGACGACAACTATATTTTCGACGTGAATAATCACCAAGGGTATCTTGCTGTTTTTCCCGATAAGGCCATCCTGGTGTTTCGCGGAACTGAGCCTGATGAGTTCCCGGATTTATTGGTGGACGCTAATATATTGACTGACAAATCCGAAGGCATTCGCGTTCACGAAGGTTTCTATGAAGCGACAATCGAAGTTTGGCACGGGGCAGGTATTGAACAGAAATTAAACAGTGTCAGCAAGACTCTGACTGATTCATCCAACATCTACGTAACAGGACATAGCCTCGGGGCGGCGTTAGCTGTAGATTCAGGTTTTCTATATGAGTTCAGGGAGATAGTCACTTTTGGACAACCCAGAGTAGCCAAAGATGACCTTCGACCGGTACTGAAAGGAAATCCCCGACACCTACGCTACATTAACGGTAATGACAAAGTGACGGACCTGCCACCCGAAGAACTCGGCTGGCAACATAGCGGAACCGCCAATAATATTAAAGACCAAGATGGGCCATTCACTGGCGTACTACCTTACCCGATCAATCTAGACCACTCACCACTGAACTATGCCTACATCTTGTTTAGCCAAACCCCATCGTTCAATTGACTAACAGATGAAAAAACTCAAGTAAGACTGTTAATTTGCATCGAATTTTGACGCCACTGGTCCAGAGAGGCTGAACCTACCGCCACCGCGCCACGTTTCTACCGATTGCTGACGATTTTTCATGCTAATCATCAACCTATTCGAATAAATCGCCATCCTGGCACTCGAAATATCTTCCGGCCGTTCTTTGGTCAATCAAGAATTAGCAATATATGCCATGCTATTTTTTACTTCGATACCATTTTCTTAAGAGGTGCGCCATGGCGACGATGAACATTTCATTACCCGAACCCATGAAAGACTGGATTCAAGGCCAAATTAAAAGCGGCAAGTATGCCAGCAGCAGTGACTATGTCCGGGACCTAATTCGCCAGGATCAGGCGTACCAGGATAAAAAGGAGATGTTGATTCAAGCGCTGATTGAGGGCGAGGAAAGTGGTGTCAGCGGGCGAACGGTCAAAGAGATTATTCAGGACACCCAAGCTAGAATAGATAATGGAGCGCTTTAAATTATCAGAAAAAGCCGACCAGGATTTAACAGGGATTTACTTCGAGCACAAAAATGTGGGAGGAATTTTAGGTCGAGTTGCGCCCTGCTTTGAATGTTTTCATAAAATGGGTATTTTTGCACAACGCCTCGAAAAGGTGCCAAAATAGCCGAAGAGCAGGATTTGTCTGTTGAATCGGGCACTGCAAGCGATAATGAGAATAGTGTCGCGCATTTGATACGGCGCGGCTGTGGCATGCAGGGGCTTTGAGACAAATGCGCCGTGGGTTAAATCCGACAGACTCCTGGATCGGTTTAAGTTTTTATGGTGCCTGGGTGCTCACATTCCCTGATCTGCCTGCATAAGATCTTCTTCGACATGCCTCATGATAGTTTCGAAAAGGATCTCTCTTGGAAAGTCATTCTGGTTGAAGAACGCCTTGGCGAGTGTTTCGTGTGAGCGGTCAATCGGCAACATGACCGCCCAGTGATCCGCCTGCAGATAGGCCAGCAGTGTACTGCCCGGAATCATCTGGCCATAAAAAATCACCTGGGTATCATTACGGGGATCGACCTGACTCAGCTTGTCGTAACTGGAAACCAGGCCCCTGGAAACGTGAGCCCGATCCGGGTAGGTAATAACGGAGTAGTACTTGACTGCATCGGGAAGTGTATGCTGCGCCAACCAGTCCATCCGTGTGGACGTCCTGAGACTCTCGACGGCCCCGCCGTCGCCTAGCGGACAATCGTCTCCGAGCAAACGACTGAACGTATCCAGCAAGGAATCCGCTGCACCATCGGCCAGAGGAGAGCCCCCTACCGCACCCGCAATACCGACTACCGCGGCAACGCGATCGACTATCTCCGGATACAGGACCAGCGTTTCGAGGATATCCGGCACGCCTTTCGAATAGCCGATCAGCACCAGTTTTTCCCCGTTCTGCAGGTCCGTCATAGCCAGTAAAGCATCCCTGATCTGGCTCGCATTGTGGGTGCTGCTCGACAAAGGAGCGACCTCAATTGTCGTAAACCGGTATCCAAGTGCTTCTATGTGATTTATGGCGGCAAGCTCGGACGGGAGAATGAAATCCTCGAAACAGCTCCAGCCCAGCCCCGGCACCATGGCGAATTTCAGCCCGGATCCTGACCTGCCCAGATCAACCGGCCGGCCGGTCGGAGCCGGCTCACCGCCCAGACGCACCAGGGCTTCGTCGCAAGGACGGTGGTCCTCGAACTGTTCCCCATGTGCATCCGTTGCGGCACAGAATATCTCACGGAAACGCGCACGCTGGTCCGTGACACCCACGGCGGAGGCCGGGGCCAGCATCAGCGGCGGTGTCTCGGTTGAATACTTGATCAAGGGGGCGGGTGTACATGCTACGAGAAACACGGCTGTCAGCAGGCAGGTAAGCATGCCCCGGGTTTTGTTCCACCAAACAGTTGATGTCGATACTGGCATGACAGCTTATCCTCTTTCGATGGTGGCAGACGGGGTACACAACACGGTATCAAATTATTGTGGGCGCATCCAGTTTGCGGTTGAGTTGCGCGAGGGTGTCCCTGGCGAATTATTACTCAAGCGGCAACCGGGAGTTGGAATAGAACGCCGCAATGCTTTTTCCATGCATAATTATGCAGCGGAGCAGGTTGTGCGACTCTGCCACCGCTGATTTCAGTGGGCGTATTACCGTCGAGAGACGCATGCGTACACGAACGATTGTAGTAATCTTTGAAAACTTCCAGCTTTCGCTCCAAGTCAACCGCATTCCAGAATAAAATGTGGTCCAGAAATTCCCGGCGAATGGTTCCGATGAGTCGCTCAATGAAAGGATGCGAGCAGGGTATACAGGGAATGCTTTTGACTTCATCAGCATTCAGGATACGAATATTCGCTTGCCATTGCTGATATTGGAATAGCGGATCGTAGTCAGAGCTGAGATATCTGGAGCACCCATGGTTGAGATGGCCGTGTTGAACATTCGGCATAACGCCACACCATCCACCCGTTCTGACCGTACCCGTTAGTCGCTGCCTGTCGGATGTCCGGCCATGGACGCGTTATTCTATTCTACACTGACACTAACGTTGCCGACTGAAATTGAGCGCACGCGTCATCAATTGAAATACTCAACCTGGTTCACGTTAATGCTCCAGCATGCTGTGGTCCACGCCCGCCGTTAGTGCACCTATTGGGTTCCCACTGTCTGGATCGAGGATTGGCAAACTGATCTGAATCACCCACGCCAAGTCGGAGGCGATCAACTCGCGCCTGGAAGCGTATTACAAGGTAGAAAGTCCCGACGCCGCACCGGACTGGAACATGGCGTTTACCTTACAGTTCCTCTCTCCAAAACAGCCCCGTCAGAACGGGAAACCGGCATTGAACGACAGCCCCTGGAAGCTGTTGCTGCCAAACATGTAGCCAAAGCCGCCACGCAATCCGCTGATACCGGCAATATCAAGTTCCGGGTTGGTTGAAAAGGTCAGACCGATCTCGTGCAGGATATGAATCCTTCCGGGCTTTTCATTCTCTTGCGGGAATTCCACGTCGTTGGCAAAATATGAAACGTTATAGAACGCATTCACTACCAGGTTTCCGTCGAACATTTTTATAGCGGTCTCACGACCGACATCGATACCCAGGTCGATCTTGGAAAACGTTTCCTCGTTGCCCCCATGTCTGACCTTACTCGCGGCCAGAAGTCCGCCCAAACCAAATGAAACCCTGTAGTCGTTCACATCTGTCCAGGTCAGGGTTTTAATCCCGGCACCGTAGATAAAGGCGGCACTGCCGCCGGAGAAATCCTGACCAATACCGGCCTGGGCATAAGGTTTGACCAGCCACCTCGGTTGCAACATGAACCCCACTTCCAACCCCGGCACAAAGCTCAAGCTGCCCACCTTGTCATCAAAATCGGTGCTGTCGTGAATACCCAGCGTTACTGGAAGAAGAGCCTTGTAGCCTGGCTTGCCCTCCTCCGCCTCGCGAAATTGCCAGGACAACGGCGCCCGGAAGATGGTCATGTTGCGGTCGTTCATCTTGTAGACACCCCCGCCGATCCAGGTCGCGAAGGCGTAATTGATAAAGTCTTCTTCGTCATCTACACCGTCGGCGCGCGCAACCGCCGTAACCAGCAGCAGTGCGGCAAGCAGATATGTTCTTGACTGTACTGATAGCAGCATAGTGACTCCCTGTGCTATCCATAATGTACAGAAACCGAGTGCCATTTGATACCCGAGACAACTAACAGCAGGTGGCCTATACCGAGCAGCATAGGCTGCCGCGGCACGGCTGGAGGGATACGTCTATGCCAGCGTCGCAGAGTGTTGACTGCTTCCCTGTTTATCTCCCCGTCGGCAGGGTCAGCAGAGGCGCGGCCGCGCTGCCGGCGGGCGCCGCCAGATTGAAAAGGACCAGCATAGTTGCAAAGGTTCGCTTGCTGCGTATGTCGGCCCCGTCGATGTAAAACCAGTCGTTACGGTATTTGACTGCCACATAGGGATCCGGCGGGCGTGTTTTTGAAGACATGATATGCAACGGAACCCGTTTGAGCATCTCTGTAAGCGCATCGGGCGGTATAACGACAACCCGACCGTCAGCCTGGTCCCGCTCGGGTATATCGATTCCACGTGAGAGAAACGACATGATCGACAAGAGCGAGCGTGACTGGATGGTAATTTCATCTTTGTCACGCCCCGTCGTCCGGTTGGTGACGCGGAAGCTGGTAAACTCCGGGTCCAGATTCAGGGTGTGCTTGAGTTCATCGATAAGGGCGCTTATACGCGGTGATGTGTTTTTGGCAAAATGTAAATAGGGTAACTTCGATTCGTCACCCTTTCTGTGCTGTACTTCGACGGCTCCTTCCGCGCTGAGAATCAGCAGCAGCTCGAGTGTCCGTTGATATTGTTCAAGCTTGCGGGCCTCTTCCGCAAACTGTCTGTCTGTGTCCACATCACCGGGCGACGGGACCTGCCCGAAGCCCATGTTCTGCACCTCGTTGATACGTTGCAGTGTGATGGTCAGCAATATATCCACCGGCCAGCCGGCCTGTCCCAGGGAGAAGATGATCTCAACGGGAATCGGCTTGAGCAAGCGGCGCGAGAACTCCTCGCCGGCCAACGGCGCATAGGTAATCGTCGGACTTTCCGAGTAAGCAAGGTTCGCGCTGCCGGTGAGTGTTTCAGGCACCAAATCGGACGTACCGTCCGTCCTGGTCCTGGCGATGCCGACGTTCCCGTCGTAGGAATACGAGGCAATTACCGAGCCAACGGTAAGAAAATCCGGGATATCCAGATAGCGCAGGCGCACGATGTTGAGCAACATCTGCTGATTTCTGGATTGCGCCATTGCTTCGTTGTAGTTGAAGCTGTCGCGCGGAATCGTGCGCGACCCCAACGATGTGCAACCCGTCAGCAGCAACAGACCGAGAACGGCAAGCAACCGGTAATTGGTGTGATATCGATACATAGCTGCCTCAAATTCTATCGAATAACCCGGAAAGTGTGCAAGGGTACGCTTTCGCCGTTACCAGCAGCAGTGCGGCAAGCAGATATAGTTGCGGGCATCGGCTTCTATGCGTGGTGCCGCTTGTCAGGCGGCGCGCACGGCACTCGGCGAGCTCCCGGTCCAGCGTTTGAAGGCCCGCGAGAAGTTGGCCGGTTCGGAGTAACCGAGTAGATAGGTCATTTCGGTAATCGTCACGCTCGGGTCGCGGATGTACTGTAGTGCCAGCTCACGGCGCGTGTCATCCAGCAGTTGCTTAAAGGTGGTGTGTTCGTCGCCCAGCCGACGCTGCAGGCTGCGCACACTGAGATTCAGCGCGCGGGCGACATCACCCTCGGAGGGCGTGCCGGCGGGCAGCTTTTCGATCAGCTTGGCCCTGGTGCGCGCGGCAACGTGGCTGCGATCTAGACGTGCGAGATAGGTATCGATGATGCGGTCGCATTCACGCGCTATCTGAATATTTCCCGATGGTAACGCCGCTTCGACCAGTGTGCCCGGCAGGGCGATGCTGTTTTCGTTGGCGCTGTAGCGTATGGGGGCGCGAAAAAAGCGCTCGAAATCCGCTTCACAGGGCGGCGGCGCGCGACGCATATTGAGGCGCAGCGGAGAAGCATCCTCACCGGCACTGATACGCATCATCGCAACGATAGCCGCAAACGCCTCGTCATACTCTGCATCGCTGATCCGGTAGTCGCTCTGGGTGTCATCCCAGAGAAACAGGTAGTCGCCATTGCGCCGGATTAAACTGGCCGTCTCCCGGCTGGTCGTGATCACCTTGAAATAGCGGCCCAGCCGGCTGAACGCCTCGTGCAGGGTATCACTCGCCAGCACGGCATAACCCAGCGCGTGCGCCATGCTGGGATGCCAGTGCTGGCCGATTTTCAAGCCAAAACACGGGTCGCCGGTTTCCCGCAGGACCCGCTCCCAGAGCCGCTTCACCACGGCTAAACGAAAGCGTTCTCCCGGCTGGTGCAGCATGGATGGATTCAGTCCGGCCCGGTCGAAGACAGCGTGTGCATCGTAGCCGTGGTGTTGCAGCGCCCGCCACATCGACAGCGTCGCGGAGGCCAGCAGCGTGGAAGACATGGTCGCATCAACTCCAGGAGCAGGTGTGAAGGGGTCCGGCCGGCGATGGACCTGACAAGGTGTCAGAGGATAACAGCTTGGCAAGTGATGACAAGCCGCCTGCCGGTGCTTCCGCTAGCCTGATTGACGTGATTCTGCCGACAGGAAGAAAACCGATGAAACTAAGACTCGTCGAAGCAGCTGCGCTCAAGCGGCCACCGGTACTCGATAAATGTCACCGCTTCACGCGGCCGGCGCGAATGGCCAGCGCCGGCCTGTACCCCTACTTCCACGCGCTGATGAGTGCGCAGGAACCCGAGGTCATCTGTCAGGGACGCCAGATGATCCTGCTGTGCTCGAATAATTACCTCGGCCTGAGCACACACCCCGACGTGGTGCGCGCGGCCAACGTCGCGACTCGGCATTACGGCACCGGCTGTTCCGGTTCACGCTTCCTGAACGGCACCCTGGATCTGCACGAAGAACTCGAGAGCCGACTGGCCAACTTCCTGGGTACCGAGGCGGCGGTGATATTTCCGACCGGCTATCAGGCCAACCTGGGCATCGTTTCGGCGCTCGCCGGGCGCGATGATCTGGTCGTGCTGGACAAGCTGGATCACGCCAGTATCTATGACGGCTCCCGCCTCTCGGTCGGCGGCCTGCAGCGCTTCCGCCATAACGACGTCGAGGATCTGGAACGCGTTCTGGAGACAAACCTGGATACACCGGCGCTGGTCATCGTCGACGGTGTGTACAGCATGCACGGCGATGTCGCGAATCTACCGGGCATTGTCGATGTCTGTCAGCGTTACAGTGCGGCACTGGTGGTGGATGACGCCCACGCGCTCGGCGTGCTCGGCGCCGGCGGACGCGGCAGCGCCGAGCATTTCCAGCTGGAGCATCAGGTCGATGTGTTTGCCGGTACTTTCAGTAAATCGCTGGCATCGATTGGCGGTTATGCCGCGGGCGCGGCCGATGTCATTCAGTACCTGAAGCACCACGCGCGCCCGCTGATGTTCTCCGCCAGTCTGCCGCCGGCGTCCGTGGCAGCGGCGCTGGCGGCATTGCAAATCCTGACGCGTGAACCGCAACGGCGTCAACGGCTGTGGGACAACGCGCGCTATCTGCGCGAGGGGCTGGAAGCGCTCGGCTTCGATACCGGCCCGAGCAGCACGCCGATTGTGCCGGTCATCCTCGACTCGGAAGACAAAGCGCTGCAGATGTGGCGTCGTCTGTTCGAGCGCGGCATATTTACCAGCCCTATTTTCCACCCTGCGGTGCCACAGGGTACGGCGCTCATCAGAACCAGCTGTATGGCGACCCACACCACCGCACAACTTGAACGGGTACTGGAAGCCTTCGAACGCAGCGGCCGCGAGCTGGACCTTGTCCGAAATTACCGGTAGTACATTTTAATCCCCTCGCCCACATGGTGGTACCAGTCCGGCCCGTGCCATATCGTATGTCTACCACTCATAGCCGAGCTTGACCCGGTAGGTGGTGTCGAGCTTATCGGCTTCCTCGGCGGCGCCACCGTCATATGCGACCTTCATCTCGGTACTGGCGACCAGACCGAGCATGAGCGGAATGCGCAGACCGGTCCAGGTGTCCACGGCGACAGAACTGGTGTCCTGCAGGTTCCACAAGCCGGTCTGGCTGTGATAGAACTGCAGCAGGTCCCAGAGCACAAACCAGTCGAAGTTGATCCCCCAGCCTGCGCCCCAGTAGT
>Ga0209567_10001177_pt1 | contig 13768 bp, 11 predicted proteins | sample COG_12_FD_184756 | JGI IMG/M metagenome (GOLD analysis project Ga0209567, IMG submission 184756) | Pelagic marine sediment microbial communities from the LTER site Helgoland, North Sea, for post-phytoplankton bloom and carbon turnover... | ecosystem: Environmental > Aquatic > Marine > Neritic...
GAATCGTTGCGATCGTCCGATCGTGGACTGATTCGCTAGGGGCCGGGGTCATGAAGATAGGATTGGTTGCTGGCGAAGCCTCCGGCGACCTGCTTGGAGCCGGTCTGATTCGGGCCATTCGCGAGCGCATTCCTGAAGCAATTTTCGAAGGTGTCGCCGGCCCGGCGATGGTCGATGCGGGCTGCGAGCCGTGGGAGGACGCGGAAGAACTGGCCGTTTTTGGCCTCATCGAGCCGCTGGCTCGTATTCCACGGCTAATGAAACTGCGCCGCACTTTGGCCCGGCGATGGAAAGAGTCGCCACCTGATGTGTTTGTCGGTATCGATGCGCCGGATTTCAACCTGGGCCTCGAGAAGAAGCTGCGCAAGGCGGGAATTCGCACCGTGCATTACGTGAGCCCGTCAGTCTGGGTTTGGCGAGCGGGACGAATTGAGACCGTAGGCAAAGCTGCCGATCGGGTTCTTTGCATACTGCCGTTCGAGAAGAAACTCTACGATGAGAAGGGCATTGACGCGGTTTTTGTGGGGCATCCCAAGGCGACCAGCCTGCCAGCGGACATCGATGTCGGGTCAGCGCGGGAAATGCTTGATATAGGCCCGGGCCCGGTGATCGCCGTGCTCCCAGGAAGTCGCGTTGCAGAGATAGAGCGACTCGGCCCTGTTTTCGCGACAGCAGCGGCGATGCTGCTGAAACACAGGGACGATCTGAATTTCATAACACCGGTTGCGACGCCGAAATTGCGACCTCTGATCGAGCAGCAGCTGGCAGCCGCAGGAGTGGCGGACCGCTTCTGCCTGGTCGAGGGTGACTCGATTGAAGCGATGTCGGCTGCCGATGTCGTGTTGCTCACCTCGGGCACGGCTGCGCTGGAGTCCGCATTGCTGGGCAAACCGACCGTTGCGGCCTACGCGATCGCCAAGGTGGGTGCCGTGATTGCTCGCACTGTTGGCCTGCATAACAAGTACTTCACTATCCCTAACCTGGTGGTTGACGAAGAACTGATCCCCGAATTCATACAGGAAGACGTCAAGGCTGGCGCGCTGGCTCAATCGGTCTGGGAACTGCTGCAAGACCCGGCCAGGCGCGAAGAGATCAGCCGCCGATTTGCTACACTGCGCGAGGAACTGGCGTTGGGCGCGGATGAGCGTGCGGCGGACGCCGTTATTGAGCTCGCAGGATAGCCAGCACAGCAAAACCATGCAGCAAGCACAGCTTTTTCAGTTCAGGGGGCAGATCGCCGGCATTGACGAGGCTGGTCGCGGTCCGCTTGCCGGGCCCGTCGTCGCCGCCGCAGTGATACTGCATCCTGCGCGCATCATTACTGGTCTGGATGATTCAAAGAAGCTGGCCGCAGCGCGGCGTGAAGATCTCGCCGCACAGATCAGGGCCAGGGCGCTGTCCTGGTCAGTCGCCTGGTCGGATGCCGCAGAGATCGATGCCATCAATATTCTTGCCGCCACAATGCTGGCGATGCGACGGGCCATTCTCGGGCTTGCGGTTTTTCCGGACGGCGTTCAGGTCGATGGCAACCGCCTTCCAAACCTGCGGTTCGACGGGCGCCGTCTTGAAGGCGATGCGATTGTCGGCGGCGACGGGCGAGTGCCCGCTATCAGCGCGGCTTCGATTATTGCCAAAACGACCCGGGACCGGATCATGGTGCAGATGGACAGGCTCTATCCGGACTACGAGTTTGCACGTCACAAAGGCTACGGCACTGAAATCCACCGCGAGCGCCTGCAGCAACATGGGCCCTGCGTGCAGCACCGGCGCAGCTTCGCACCGGTAAGGATGGCAGGATGAGCACGGCACCATTTGTTCACCTGCACGTGCATACCGAATATTCACTCGTTGACAGTACGGTGCGCATAGCGCCGTTGATGGCTCGATGCGCTGAAGATGGCATGCCCGCTGTGGCGTTAACCGACCAGAACAACCTGTTCGGCATGGTCAAGTTCTACAAAAAGGCGGTGGCGGCGGGCGTCAAACCGATCATCGGTGTGGACCTTCGCATTGCCAACGAAGACGATGCTTCGCGGCCGCTACGGCTGATCCTGTTGTGCCAGAACACGGCGGGGTACCGTAAGCTGTCGCAACTGTTGACCCGGGCGTTTCTCGAAGGGCAGGTGCGTGGTGTGCCGCTCGTCCGACGAGAATGGTTGACGCGAGAGAGTTGCGAAGGTCTGATTGCGTTGTCCGGCGGACTGCACGGCGATGTCGGGCATGCGCTACACAATGGTCACTACGATCTGGCGCAGTCACTGCTGGATGGCTGGCAGGACATCTTCGTGGACCGCTATTACCTCGAGCTCATTCGTACGGGCCGGCCCGGAGAAGAGGAATGCCTGCAGGCATGCCTGACGCTCGCGAGTGACACGCGTACACCGGTTGTTGCAAGCAACGACGTCCGGTTCCTGGATCGCAACGACTTTAATGCGCACGAGGCCAGGGTCTGCATACAGGAAGGGCGAGGGCTTGCAGATCCGGATCGACCGCGGGACTTTAGTGATAACCAGTACCTGCGAAGTTCAGCCGAAATGGCTGAGTTGTTTGCGGACGTGCCCGAGGCGCTCGAGAATGCCCGCGAGATAGCACGCCGTTGCAATCTCGATCTCAAACTCGGGGAGAGCGTGCTGCCGGCATTTCCGGTTCCGGATGGGCAGAGCGAAGCCGAATTTCTCGAGGCCGAAGCGCGTCGTGGTCTCGAGGCACAGCTTGAGCGAATTTTCGAAGCGCAGTCGATTCCGGTCAAGGAACGCGATGCGTTCAGCGTTCCGTATTACGAGCGCCTCAGGACCGAGCTCGATGTCATCAGTGGCATGGGATTCCCGGGTTACTTCCTGATCGTCGCCGACTTCATTCGCTGGGCGAGAGAGAATGATATTCCGGTCGGGCCAGGGCGCGGTTCGGGCGCCGGATCACTCGTGGCCTGGGTACTCGGTATCACGGATCTTGATCCGTTGCAGCACGTGCTGCTGTTTGAGAGATTTCTAAACCCCGAGCGCGTGTCGATGCCCGATTTCGATATCGACTTCTGTATGGAAGGCCGGGATCGTGTCATCGATTACGTCGCCGAGCGCTACGGTCGCGATCGAGTCGCCCAGATCATTACCTTTGGCACGATGGCGGCAAAGGCTGTCATTCGCGACACGGGAAGAGTGCTTGGCCAACCCTATGGATTTGTCGATCGTATTGCCAAGCAGGTGCCATTCGAAATTGGAATGACGCTCGAGAAGGCGCTCGAGCAATCGGACGAACTGGCGTCGATGTACCGTGATGACGAAGAAGTCGCGGCGATCATCGATCTTGCGAAGTCTCTCGAGGGTCTGGCGCGAAACGCCGGGAAACATGCCGGCGGCGTTGTCATCTCACCGAACCAGCTCACCGATTTTACGCCGCTCTACTGTGAAGACGGCGGCACGCACATCATCACGCAATTGGACAAGGACGATGTCGAAGCTGTCGGGCTCGTTAAGTTCGACTTCCTTGGGCTCAAGACACTGACGATAATCGACTGGGCCGAGAAGATCGTCAATAAAGCAGATCCCGGTACTGACTTCGACATCAGTCGCATACCAAATCCTGACGCAAAGACGTTTGAACTATTGCGCAGTACGCAAACGGCCGCGGTGTTCCAGCTCGAATCCAGCGGCATGCGCGACCTCATAAAGCGCATGCGACCGGATCGCTTCGATGACCTCGTCGCGCTTGTCGCGCTGTTCCGGCCCGGCCCGCTGCAGTCGGGCATGGTTGATGACTTCATCACGCACCGGCATGCGGTCAACAAGGACGACATCGACTACCTGCATCCCGACCTCAAGCCGACGCTGGAGGAGACCTACGGCGTCATTCTGTACCAGGAACAGGTGATGCAAATTGCGCAGCTGCTCGCTGGATACACGTTGGGCGGCGCTGACCTGTTGCGACGTGCAATGGGTAAGAAGAAGCCTGAGGAGATGGCGAAACAGCGCGAGATTTTCGTGACCGGGGCGACGGAACGCGGCGTTACGCAGCAGACTGCAACACGCATTTTCGACCTGATGGAGAAGTTTGCCGGTTACGGCTTCAACAAGTCGCATTCGGCCGCGTACGCTGTGCTTGCTTACCAGACTGCATACCTCAAGGCGCATTACCCCGCGGCGTTCATGGCCGCTGTTATGACGGCAGACCTCGACAACACCGACAGGCTGGTTACCCTCAAAGACGATTGTCGCAAGCAAGGTCTCGAGATTGTCGCGCCAAACGTCAACAGCTCCGCGCACGAATTTTCTGTAGCCGACGAGCGCACAATCCTTTATGGACTGGGTGCGATCAAAGGCGTCGGGCGTGCCGTCGTCGAAGCGGTCATCGCGGACCGGGAGGCGAATGGGTCGTTTTTAAACCTGACAGAATTTTGCCGGCGTGTTGAGCACGACAAGATCAACCGCCGTTCTCTCGAGGCAATGATCAAGGCAGGTGCGATGGGAGACTTCGGTATTTCGCGTTGTGCTCTCATGCACCAGGTGCCCGAAGCCCTCGCTAGCGCCGATCAGGCGGCTCGTGCCGCCGCAGCAGGTCAGAACGACATGTTCGGGCTCGAGAAGGCCGCGGTCGCCGTCGATATGCCCGAGGCGGTCGATATGCCCGAGTGGCAGGAGCAGGACTATTTGCGCAATGAGAAAGAAGCGCTCGGTCTGTATCTGTCGGGTCACCCGTTCAATGCGGTGCGCGCCGACGCGATGGCATTTGTAGACGGCAAGCTAGTTGACCTGATGTCTGAAACACCGCCGCAATCGACCAAGGGCGAGCGAAACTACGCGCAGTCCGGGCGGGAGGTAACTGTCGCCGGACTGGTTGCCGATATGCGCAAGCGTGGTAACCGCGTCAGCGTGACGCTCGATGACGATACTGCGCGCATGGAAATCAGCCTGTTTAGCGAAGCGTTCCAGGAGTTTCGCCATCTGCTTGTCAAAGACGAGATCGTCGTTATCGGTGGTGCTCTACGCTACGACGATTTCCTGTCGAACTGGACGATTAACGCGAAAAACGTTACGCACATCGACAGGATCATCGAAAGTCGGGCTCGCAGCATGGTGTTGAGTCTTGCACCAAACGGGCAAGGTGAGGCGTTGCTGGTCAGACTGCATGACGTATTGCTGCCGCATCGCGAAGGCAGTTGCGATGTTTCCGTGCAGTACGTCGGGGAGTCGGCGTCGGCACGGCTAAAACTCGGGCCCGAATGGAGCGTGCGGCCGAGCCGCGAACTTCGTGACAAGTTGTCGGAGTTGCTGGGCAGCAAAAATGTCCGAATGCTGTACGCACCAGCGCGCGAATTGATGTAAGGTTCAAATTCCGGCCACGGATATCTATGCACGATGGACCTGAAATTCCTTGATTTTGAACAACCTATCGCGGAACTCGAAGCTAAAATCGAGGAGCTGCGATTCGTTGGCGATGATTCCGAGATCAACATCAACGAAGAGGTTGCGCGGCTACGGGGCAAAAGCGAGTCGCTGACCAAGAGTATTTTTGCCAAGCTGAGCGCCTGGCAGGTTGCACAGGTTGCGCGTCATCCCATGCGGCCCTACACCCAGGATTACCTCGACCTGATCGCACCCGATTTCCAGGAATTGCATGGCGATCGTATGTATGCAGACGACCCCGCAATTATTGGCGGAATCGGACGTGTCGACGGGCGGCCCATCATGTTCATCGGACATCAGAAGGGCCGCGATACGAAAGAACGTGTACGGCGCAACTATGGGATGCCCAAGCCCGAAGGCTACCGCAAGGCGCAGCGCCTGATGCGCATGGCTCAGAAATTTTCGTTGCCGATCGTCACTTTGATCGACACACCGGGCGCGTACCCGGGTGTCGGCGCCGAAGAGCGCGGTCAGAGCGAGGCGATCGCATACAGCCTGTACATAATGGCCGGTCTCAAGACACCGATCATCAGCGTCGTCATTGGCGAGGGTGGTTCCGGTGGCGCGCTCGCGATCGGCGTAGGTGATCGCTTGTTGATGATGCAATACGGAATTTATTCGGTGATATCTCCGGAAGGTTGTGCGTCGATTCTCTGGAAGAGTGCCGAGAAGGCAGAGGAAGCCGCCGAAGCAATGCGCATTACGGCGCAAAGCCTGAATGAATACGGTCTGGTTGATGAGGTCCTGCCTGAGCCTTTGGGCGGCGCGCACCGTAATCCCCAGGAATCCGCGGACGTCATCCGCAATGCGATTCTGAAGAACTTGGAAGAGCTCGACAACCTGTCGATCGACCAGCTGCTCGAAAATCGTCAGCGCCGTCTCGCCAGCTTCGGTCAGTTTAAAGAAGCGTGAGCTTCGACCGGGAGAGACTGCTCCGTGAGCTCTTCGGGCTGGCGGCGCTTTCCGGCGACCCCAAACGGCTTGTTATCGCCTATAGCGGCGGGCTGGATTCAACCGTCCTATTGCACGCCCTGGCCGTATCCGAAGAGCTTCACGGGAAGTCCCTGCTGGCCGTCTATGTCGACCATGGCTTGCACGAACGATCGGGGCACTGGGGAGATCATTGCGAGTCATTCGCACGTTCGCTTGACGTCGAGTTCACCCGTCTTGCAGTTGACATCATGACGGATGCCGGCAAGGGAACAGAGGCGGCTGCACGCACGGCACGCTATGACATGTTTCGATCGTTGATTCGGGAAGGCGACTGGTTGTTGTCTGCTCACCATAAGGACGACCAGGCCGAGACCCTTTTGCTGAACCTGATGCGCGGTAGCGGACCGTCGGGTTTGTCAGGAATAGCGGAGTGCCGTCCGTTTGCTTCGGGATGGCTGGTCAGGCCTCTGCTGCCATTCTCACAAACAGAACTGCGGACTTACGCCGATGCGCATGACCTCTCCTGGATCGATGATCCTTCCAACGAGGATCGGCAATTCGATCGCAATTTTCTGCGCCATGAGATCTTGCCCAGATTCGAAGAGCGCTGGCCCGGAGTATCAGGTCGCCTGCAGCAAAGTGCGCTACTGGCCAGCGAAGCAGCAACGATGCTCGATCAGCTTGCCGATGACGACCTGCAGGCGTTGGCCGATCGCCCGGATCGACTTTCACTTGACGGGCTAAGGGCCTTGCCACCCGAGCGACAACGAAACGTTATTCGCTATGTGGTGAGAGAGCTCGGGCTGCCCGCACCTCCCGCAACGCAACTGCGCAGTATTGTTGCCGACCTGTTGCCGGCACGTGAGGACGCCCAGCCGCTCGTGCAATGGAAAGGTGCCGAGGTGCGACGCTACCGCGATCAGGTCTATGTGTTGCCTGAGAACAAATTTGGCTCGCAAGAGCTTGCTATGCCGTTGACGGATAGCGGCCTGGAGCTTGGCACGGGAATGGGTGAGTTACAGCTTGATGCGGGCGCGGCACAGGGACTGGCAGGCGAGGTCATCGAGGCCGGGCTGGAAGTTCGCTTTCGCTCCGGTGGTGAGGAAATTAAACCAGTAGGTCAAGCACATACGAGGAAACTCAAGAAATTACTTCAAGATGAGGGCGTCGTTCCCTGGATGCGTGATCGCTTGCCGTTGCTGTATTCAGGTGGCGAACTGGTGGCGGTGGCGGACCTATGGATTGCAAGCGCTGCCGCCAGCGAGCCAGGTGTTGCGGTGTGCTGGAAGAACCGCCCGCCTATCCACTGAGATTTATTGGAATTTGCGTGACAATTAAGGTGACTGTCACCGTGTTTCCTTGTAACCTTTAAAACCGTCTTTATTCCAACGACGGCGCGTATTTCCAAGGGTTGGAGAAAAGCACTAACCGCCAGACCGGTGCTTTTGATCCAGCCCTTTGTTGTTTCCGCCGGCCACAGGCCTGTCTATGACATCGTATGTTTTTATTACTGGCGGCGTAGTCTCATCGCTTGGCAAGGGCATCACTTCTGCCTGTCTCGGCGCTATTCTCGAAGCTCGTGGTCTGACGATCAGCATGATCAAGCTGGACCCGTACATCAACGTCGATCCGGGTACGATGAGCCCGTTTCAGCACGGTGAGGTGTTCGTCACTCATGACGGCACAGAGACAGACCTCGACCTCGGCCACTACGAGCGCTTCGTACGTACAGCACACGGCGGTCGTCACAGCAATTATACGACGGGCCGAATTTACGAGAGCGTCATCGGCAAGGAACGTCGCGGTGACTACCTTGGCGCCACGGTTCAGGTCATTCCGCACATTACTGACGAGATCAAGCAGGGTGTTGAGAAGGGCGCAGGCGACGCCGACATTTGCCTGGTCGAGATCGGTGGAACGGTAGGCGACATCGAGTCGTTGCCGTTTCTTGAGGCCATTCGCCAGATGGGCATCGAACTCGGACATGATCGCGTCGTTTACGTGCATCTGACGCTGGTGCCTTATATCCCGACGTCCTCAGAGATCAAGACCAAGCCAACACAACACTCGGTCAAGGAGCTGCGCTCGATTGGTATCCAGCCGGACATCCTGGTTTGCCGTTCCGAAAAACCGCTGCCGCAGGAGCAGCGCAAGAAAATCGCCTTGTTTACCAACGTGCAGGAGAAGGCTGTTATATCGGCGTTTGACGCCGACGATTTGTACAAGATCCCGCAGATGATGCATGAGCAGGGCCTCGACGAAATCGTCGCACGTCAATTGGGGCTCGACCTGCCACCGGCCGACCTTAGCGAATGGGATGCGATTGTCGAGGCAAAACAGAATCCAGGCGCTGAAGTCAATGTCGCAATGGTCGGCAAGTACATGGATTTGAAGGACTCCTACATCTCGCTGGTGGAGGCACTGCAGCACGGTGGTATTCACACACGCACCAAGGTCAATATTCACTACATTGAGTCTCGTGATATCGAAGAAAACGGCGTCGAGTGCCTGCGCGACATGGATGGCATCGTCGTGCCAGGAGGCTTCGGCGATCGCGGCATCGAGGGCAAGATCGAAACGGTTCGATTTGCGCGCGAGAACAGCATCCCGTACCTCGGCATTTGTCTTGGCATGCAGGTTGCGGTTATTGAGGCTGCGCGCAACCTGGCAGGGCTCGAGGGTGCGATGAGCACTGAGTTCAACAAAGAAACACCGCACCCGGTCGTAGCGCTGATTACGGAATGGCGAACCGACGAGGGTGATGTCGAGCAGCGCGACGAAGAATCGGAAATGGGCGGGACAATGCGCCTGGGCGCCCAGCCTGTAGCATTGACTGATGGCTCTCTTGCAGCGACGAGTTACGGCAGCACATCCATCGAGGAACGGCACCGGCATCGCTATGAGGTCAACAACAACTACCGCGATCAGTTAGAGAAAGCCGGTCTGCGTTTCTCAGGACTGTCGGTCGATGACCTCGTCGAGGTGGTCGAGATACCGGACCATCCGTGGTTCCTGGCCAGCCAGTTTCACCCCGAATTCACATCAAACCCGCGCGATGGCCATCCGCTGTTCACGGGTTTCATCGGTGCCGTGCGCAAGCACCGCGAGGGCGAATTACCCAAGGTTGCTGAAGCATGAAGTTATGCGGTTTCGAGGCTGGCAATGACCAGTCGATCTTCCTGATCGCAGGTACCTGTGTCGTCGAGAGCGAGCAAATGGCGCTCGATACAGCAGGAACGCTGAAGGAAATTTGCGCTGAACTCGGCGTATCGTTGATCTATAAGTCCTCGTTCGACAAGGCAAACCGTAGCTCGTCGGGCAGTTTCCGTGGCCCGGGCATGGAGGAGGGTCTGCGCATCCTCGGCGAGGTGAAGAGCCAGCTTGGCCTGCCGCTGCTGACCGATGTGCATGAAGACACACCCATGGATGAAGTCGCCGACGTCGTCGATGTGCTGCAAACTCCGGCGTTCCTGTGCCGCCAGACCAACTTCATTTTGCGCGCAGCCGGTGCCGGCAAACCCGTGAACATAAAGAAAGGCCAGTTCCTGTCTCCGTGGGAGATGCAGAACGTGGTCGATAAAGCCAAGTCGACGGGCAACGAAGACATCATGGTTTGTGAGCGCGGCTTTTCGTTCGGCTACAACAACCTTGTGTCGGACATGCGAAGCCTTGCGGTCATGCGCGGTACAGGCTGCCCGGTCGTATTCGATGCAACGCACTCAGTGCAGTTGCCAGGTGGCAAAGGGACAGCGTCAGGAGGTCAACGCGAGTTCATCCCTGTTTTGGCGCGCGCCGCTACGGCTGCGGGCATAGCCGGCGTTTTCATGGAAACACACCCGGACCCTGCGAAAGCGCTCAGTGATGGTCCTAACGCCTGGCCGCTGGGCCAGATGAAAGCCCTCCTCGAAACACTCGTCGCAATCGACGACACCGTAAAGAAACACCACTACCTGGAAGATCAATGATCAAAATCACAGACATCAAAGGCCGCGAGATTCTGGATTCCCGCGGCAACCCCACCGTTGAGGCCGATATTTCGCTTGACGACGGGACGACGGCACGTGCGGCTGTACCTTCGGGTGCTTCGACCGGTACGCGCGAAGCGGTTGAACTGAGGGACGGCGACAAGGAACGGTATCTCGGTAAGGGCGTGCGAAAAGCCGTCGCAAACGTTAACGGCGCGTTGTCCGACGCGCTGCTCGGCACCGAGTTCGCCGACCAGCGGGCCCTTGATCAACGCATGATCGAGCTCGATGGCAGCGACAACAAGGGCAACCTTGGCGCCAATGCCTTGCTGGCGATTTCGCTGGCGGCAGCCAAGGCCGAGGCGGCATCGAAAGGACTGTCCTTGTTCCGCCATCTGGGCCCCAGTACTGAAATGCCCGTACCGATGATGAATATCATTAACGGTGGCGCGCACGCGGATAACAGCGTGGATATCCAGGAGTTCATGATCCTGCCTGTCGGTGCACCAAATTTCGCCGAGGCGCTTCGATACGGTGCGGAGATCTTTCATGCGCTCAAGAGCGTCCTGCATTCGCAGGGAATGAACACGGCGGTTGGCGATGAGGGCGGCTTCGCGCCGAACCTGCCATCGAATCGCGCTGCGCTCGACACCATCATGACGGCGATCGAGCAGGCCGGTTTTTCAGCCGGCGGCGATATATTGCTGGGACTCGATGTGGCGAGTTCCGAGTTTTATTCGGATGGTGTGTACAACCTCGAATCCGAAGGCAAGACTTACGATGCGGCGGGATTCAGCGCATTTCTGACTGAATTGGCGGATGGTTACCCGATCATTACGATTGAGGACGGCATGGACGAGAGCGACTGGGAGGGCTGGAAGCTTCTGACCGAGGCGCTTGGCGACCGCATACAGCTTGTCGGCGACGATCTGTTCGTTACCAACACCTCGATTCTGCAACGTGGTATCGACGAAAATATTACGAATTCTATATTGATAAAACCCAACCAAATCGGTACCTTAAGCGAAACTCTTGATGCAATTACTATGGCGGTGGACGCGGGATACTCCGCAGTGATTTCGCACCGCTCGGGGGAGACCTCGGACAGCACGATCGCCGACATTGCAGTCGGAACGCGAGCCACGCAGATCAAAACGGGTTCGTTGTCTCGATCTGACCGGATTGCGAAGTACAACCAGCTGTTACGCATCGAAGAGGAACTGGGCGGCGAAGGCACATATGCCGCCAGAGAGGCGTTCTCGGTAAAGGCGCCGTAAGGAACAGCTTGGGGAAGCTAGGTGAATTTACGTTGGATGATTGTCCTGTTGGGTGTGGCTGCGCTGACATTGCAGGGTCAGTTGTGGTTCACAACCGAAGGTTTCAGCAAGACGCGCAACCTGCGCGCCGCTGTCGCTGAACAACGTGAGCAAAATGAGGAGCTTCGTGAGCGAAATCACGCCCTCGATGCCGAAGTCGTAAACCTCAAGCAGAGCTCCGAGGCAGCCGAAGAACGCGCCCGCACCGATCTGGGCATGATCGGTCCCAAGGAAACCTTCTACCAGGTTGTGCCCGTCGCCAGCGCGACAAACTAGGCCGCCCATTGTCGAACCTTCCCGATTGGGCACGCGCGCTCGGCGAGCCGCTGTTCACGTGCCGTATTCGCTCGACCCCTGGCGATTTCGTCGTCACCGAACAACTCGCTATCGAATTCAGCGGTGAAGGTGAGCATGACTGGCTGTGGGTCCAGAAGAGAGGTGCCAACACGGCCTGGGTTTCCGATCAGTTGGCAAAACATGCCGGCGTTCCTTCTCGTGACGTTGGCTATTCGGGCCTCAAGGATCGACACGCAGTAACAAAGCAGTGGTTCAGTGTTCGTCGTCCTTCGGGCGAGGGTACGGACTGGTCGTCATTTGCGGCCGAGGGCGTCGAAATCTCAGAGCAGCGTCGCAACCATCGCAAACTCAAACGCGGCGCCCATCGTGGCAACGCGTTTCAAATCGCTTTGCGCGGCGATGGCATTGACCAATTCGATGAGCAACTAAATGAGCGCTTGCAAAGGATCGCCGAGGGTGGAGTTCCTAACTATTTCGGCGAACAACGATTCGGGCGCGAAGCCGGGAACATAGAACTCGGTCGGGCCGTCCTCGCGGGTAAACGGTTTCCGCGCGACAAGCGCAGCATTGGTATCTCGGCGATTCGCTCGCTGCAGTTTAATGACGAACTTGGCGCACGTGTGGAAGCAGGAACCTGGAACAGGATCCTGGCCGACGATACGGCCAATCTCGATGGCAGTGGCAGTATTTTTGCCGTGGACGAGCTCACAGCGGAACTCGAACAGCGATGCAGCGAGATGGACATTCATCCCTGCGGAACATTGCCGGCCCTGGACACGATCGGTGTTAAAGCCGCACACCGCCCACTCCGCATGCGCGTCAGTGAGATTGAATGGCAGCGACGAGACGATGCAGTGTGGCTCAAGTTCCAGCTTCCGAAGGGGGCTTTCGCAACGACGGTCCTGCGTGAGTTAGTCCGTTATTGATCCGTACGCCGCGTAAAAGGACGAGGGCGAACCCAAAACCAGCTGGCGGCGACGATTATGCCGAAGATGGTATAGCAAAGAGCAAATACCCAGGCGGGCGCCTGGTAATACAACAACGACTCAAGCCAGTGTGATATGAATGAGCCGGAATACACGATGTCGCCGGCGCGCTCCCGGAGCGCCATTTCCCAGGTGGTCAGCGGGCAAATAAGTCCTGCCCAGGACTGCAAAACGACAACACCGATTGCTGCCAGGTGTGCAAATCGAAACCATGGATTGCGCACCCAGCTCCAATCAAGCGGTCTCCCTATCAAAATCAGTGCCAAGCCCAGGACTACGAACGCAACGAAGAACACATGCCCAAAAAGAAGCAAATCGGCTGCCAGGAGATACAAAAAGCCGGAGTCCATAAGGAACAGCCATCAATCTGGTATTCGCTCATTCAAGCCCGGCTCACCGGCGGACATCCATTGCATCAAGAATGCCTTTTCTGCTTCGCCTGCACTAATTACCAGGTTAGCGTTGCGCGCGCCTTCCAGCCATCTTTCCACCTCATGCCGGTGCAATTCCGATAGCCGTATAAATTCGTCCTGCCACGTCACCATGCTTGGCCCTCCTAAACTCATAACTTCGCCCAGAAATGATCGCTGCTAAATTAATCTATCCAATTCAACAACAGCCTATGGTCTTGCGTCTATACGTAGACGCCCTGCCGGCCGACCATCAGCGGACACTCGCAAGATTCGTCTAGGATGCCTTTGCATTGCGACGCCGGTCCAGAAACTCGGGAAGGCGCATTGCGGGAAATAAGGCAAAATACATGTATCCAGCAGCCAACACCCAGGCGTCTGGTAATGTGAGCGCCAGCAAAATTGACAACAAGCCGAAGCCCGCAGCGAGCGCCCAGACCTGCATTGAGATTCTCGTTTTTC
>Ga0209567_10001178_pt1 | contig 13765 bp, 17 predicted proteins | sample COG_12_FD_184756 | JGI IMG/M metagenome (GOLD analysis project Ga0209567, IMG submission 184756) | Pelagic marine sediment microbial communities from the LTER site Helgoland, North Sea, for post-phytoplankton bloom and carbon turnover... | ecosystem: Environmental > Aquatic > Marine > Neritic...
TGGAGGTCGCCCTTCGCTTCTCCGGCGACTCTGTGGTGGGCGTTGGCGTCGTGGCCGAGGTCGAATCGGTCCAGGCCCTCGGCGGCGAAGTGGTGATCGTCTCCGTGCTCTCGAGGGCACGGGTCGAGGCGATCGAGATCACGGCGCCCGGGGTCGCCGCGGTTCGTGTTGCCGACGCGATCGGACCCGTGAGCGAAAGCGAGATGGCGGCAACGAAGACCGCTCTCCGCCGCTACCTGGCGGCGCTGTCCGAATACGGTCGGCCCGTCGACCTCTATCCGGAGATACCGGACGATCCGATCCCCGGTTCGTATGCAGTAGCCTCTCTCCTTGAGATATCAGCCGGAGAGCGGCACGTCTTGCTCGAGGTCGACAACGCAAGTGGCCGATTCGGTCTCTTGAAGACCATCCTCGATCGAGAACGTCGGCTCCTCGAGGCGACGATGGGAGCGAAGGGAAACTGATGGCGCGGATACAAGACCTTCCCCGGCTCGTGAGCGAGTTCGGGACCATGGCCAAGGAATACATGGTCCAGGAAACGGTCGAACCGGCGAAGAAGCTGGGCCGGTTCGCCGGTATGTCCCTGGGCGCAGCGCTGGCCTGGTTGATCGCGCTCGTGCTTCTCTCGGTCGCCGGACTCCGCGGCATCATTGCGCTGCTTCCCGAGGGGGCATACTGGGAGGCGCTTGCCTACCTGCTCTTCGCGCTGATCCTGATTGGATTCATGGCCATCCTCTTCGGGGTGGGCCCCAAGAGCAGTCCCGCAGAAGGTGGTGAGGAATGACGACGGTCGACAAGGCGGACCTCGAGGCAAAGCTGCGTGAAATCGAGGGCGTCGTCACCGAGACGGAAGACGAGGTACGCAGCCGGGGGCGCTACATCATCGCTGGTGTCGCCGTCGTCGCGGTGGTCCTGATCGGCTATACCGTCTGGAGGATGCGCCGGAAACCCATCCAGGTCGAGGTGTACTACTCCTCGTGAACCTGACGGAGCTCCTCAAGGGCGTCTTCTGGCTGTGGTTCCGGCGCCGCTTTCCGCGACTAGTGCGTGCGGGGTTGCTCAGAGTGCGTGATGGCGTCGCAGCCAAGAGCGGTCGCCAGGCCTGGACGGGGGTCGCCATGGTGGCGGCCGGCTATCTGCTGAAACGGATCCGGCGGCGGACGCTCCTCTACGCCGGGCCTATGAGCCTCGGCGAGTCCATGCGGGTGCGGGTGCGGCGAGGCGACAAGGTGATCGACGAATTCACCGTGAACGGCTGAGGTTCCGGTGTTTCGCCATCGGGATCGCTGGGTGAAGTTCTTCGTGTGGTTCATCGTGTTGATGTTGGTCTTCACCGTGATCGCGGCCGTCTTCCCCGCGATCTCCTGATGTCGGGGGAAGCCCCCTTTGCCGCCGGCGACGCCTGCCTCCTGTACGACGAGAAAGGCCGCCGCTACCTCATCGAGCTCATCCCGGGTCGCGACTTCCACTATCACCACGGCGTCCTCGCTCATGACGACATCGTCGGGAGCCGCAACGGCGCCACGTTCCGCTCGAGTCGAGGGGCGGAGCTCGTCGCCATGCGCCCCCGCCTTGCCGACTACGTCCTCAAGATGGGCCGGGGACCGACGGTTGTGTACCCAAAGGACGCCGGCCCCATTCTCATCTGGGCCGACATCGGCCCGGGTATGACGGTGGTCGAGGCCGGTACCGGTTCCGGCGGACTCACCATGGTCCTGGCCAGGGCTGTTCTCCCGGGCGGCGCCGTCATCAGCGTCGAGCGAAGGGCCGATCATTCCGCAGGAGCTCGACGACGAATCGAAGGCTTCTTTCGCTCGGGCCTCGAGCTCGGGCACGTGAGCTTTCGGGTTGGCTCTGTCGAGGAGGTCATCGCCGAGTCGATGCCGGATCGGGTGGTGTTGGACGTGCCGGAACCGTGGCACAGTGTCGGACCGGCGGCCGAACGGCTGCCCGGTGGGGGGGTGTTCTGCTGCTACCTCCCGACCGTTCCCCAGGTTCAGGCCGTTCGTGACGCCATCGCGGCAACCGGCTGCTTCATCGAGGTCGACACGTTCGAGGTCCTCCACCGGGAGTGGGCCGTCGATGGAAGAAGCGTGCGTCCAGAACACCGCATGGTCGGACACACCGGCTTCATCACCGTTGGTCGGAAGCGACTGCGGTCCGGAGAGTCCTGAGATCGATGAAGGCCGGCAGCGCCGGCGTCAGGGCTACGGCTCGATGAAGATGCACTCGCCGGGGCATTCCTCGGCGGACTCAACGACGAGATCGAGCTGTCCCTCGGGGATGGCAGCCAGCCCCTCGGCGCCCTCCGCGTTGCCTTCCGATGCGGCGAAGATCTTCTCTCCCTCGCGTACGTATGCAAGCCCGTCATCGAGAAGAACGAACACGTCGGGGGCGATCTCCTCGCAGAGGCCGTCGCCGGTGCAGAGATCCTGGTCGATCCAGACCTTCATGGCTTCCTTCCTCAGGTCGTGGCCCAACGTACCGTCTCGCCAGGCTCCGGGCAACGATACCGCGCCTGGACCCCATGTCGTCACCGGGCGTGGTGGCCCTCCCTGGGCAAAGTGTCGTACCGCCCAAACGCCTCCTGCCCTACACTCGGGGGCTGATGGGCCAGCCAGCCGAGGTCCGTACGAGGAGGCGTGTGGTGTGACCGAACGCGACTACCGGCAGCTCGAGGCGACGATCAAGGCCCTCGAGGAAGAGATCGTCGTTCTCCGCCGAAGGCTCCAGGATGCTCCCCGCCGAGTGCGGGTCCTCGAAGAGCGGCTGCTCGAGTCCCGAGGCAAGCTCGCCCAGGCGGCTGCCCAGAACGAGAAGATGGCTGCAGCTCTCGAGGAGACCCGTGAGCAGCTCGCACTCCTTCGAGAAGAGGTCGAGAAGCTGACCGCGCCTCCGAATCCCTTCGGCACGCTGCTCGGAATCAACGAGGACGGAACCGCCGACGTGTTCACCTCTGGGCGGAAGATGCGGGTCAACGTCGAACCGACCATCGAGATCAAGGCGCTCGAGGTCGGCCAGGACGTCCTGCTGAACGAGGCCTACAACGTGGTCGACATCCGGACGTTCGACCGTGCCGGCGAGGTGGTCACGATCAAGGAGGTCCTCGATGATGACCGCATGATCGTGCTCGGGCGCGCCGATGAGGAGCGGGTCGTCGAGTTGGCGGCACCCCTGCATGGGACATTCCTCCGTGCCGGCGATCACGTGCGGATGGATCCGCGTACCGGCCTGATCTTCGAGAAGCTGGTCCGGCCTGAGGTCGAGGAGCTCGTCCTCGAAGAGGTGCCCGATATCACCTACCGGGAGATCGGCGGTCTCGCCGACCAGATCGAGACGATCCAGGATGCCATCGAGCTCCCGTACGTGCACAAGGAGCGCTTCGCTGCCTATGCCTTGGCTGCACCAAAGGGCGTCTTGCTGTACGGCCCACCCGGATGCGGAAAGACGCTGATCGCCAAGGCCGTGGCGAACAGCCTGGCCAAGGCGGTCGCCTCCAAGGAAGGCAACGAGGACACTCGCTCCTATTTCCTCAACATCAAGGGACCCGAACTCCTCAACAAGTACGTCGGTGAGACCGAGCGTCAGATTCGCCTCATCTTCCAGCGAGCCAAGGAGAAGTCGGACGAGGGGGTGCCGGTCATCGTCTTCTTCGACGAGATGGACTCGCTGTTCCGGACCCGCGGCACCGGAGTGTCATCCGATGTCGAATCCACGATCGTTCCCCAGCTCCTCTCCGAGCTCGACGGGGTCGAGGCCCTCAAGAACGTGATCGTGATCGGCGCATCGAATCGTGAGGACCTCATCGACCCGGCGATCCTCCGCCCCGGACGGCTCGATGTGAAGATCAAGATCGAGCGACCCGATCGGGAGGCGGCTCGGCAGATCTTCAAGATCTATCTCGGCCAGGACCTCCCGTTCGACGCCGATGAGGTCTCCCGGCACGGCGGCGATGTCGAAGGGCTCATCGGGGATATTGTCAACGCCGTCGTCGACAGGATGTATGCGGCCGACGACGACAATCGTTTCCTGGAGGTCACCTACGCCAACGGCGACCGGGAGGTTCTCTACTTCAAGGACTTCGCCAGCGGAGCGATGATCGAGAACATCGTGCGCAGGGCAAAGAAGGACGCCATCAAGCGAGAGATCAGGGGCGGCCCGGACGGCTTGCAGAAGGGCGACGTGTTGGCAGCGATCACCCAGGAGTTCCGGGAGCACGAGGACCTCCCCAACACGACCAACCCAGACGACTGGGCGCGGATCTCGGGCAAGAAGGGCGAACGGATCGTCTATGTTCGTACCCTCATCGAAGGCGACGGCGACAGCCGAAGCATCGAGGCCGTCGCCCCCGGCCAGTACCTCTGATGAAGGTTCGACATGGCGCTGCCTAAGGTCGTCGGCACCGAGATCGAGTATGGAATCACCGTCCTCAATCAGTCGGATTTCAACCCGGTGCTGGCCTCATCGGCCGTCATCAACTCGTACGCCGGGGGCCGGGCGCGCATTCAGTGGTCGTTCGACGAGGAGACGCCGGGACGCGACGCCCGCGGATTCGGCTTCGACGAGCGGCCGCTCGAAGTCGAGTCGGGCCTCGTCAATGTCGTGCTCACCAACGGGTCCCGCTTCTACGTCGATCACGCCCATCCGGAGTACTCGACCCCCGAGTGTGCGGACCCGCGTGAGGCGGTCCTCTACGAAAAGGCCGGAGAGCTCGTCATGGATCGGGCGGTCCGCGCCGCCCAGACGCTGCTCGACCCGCCCGAGCGCCTGGTGGTGCACAAGAACAACAGCGATGGGAAGGGCAACTCCTACGGGGCGCATGAGAACTACCTGATTGCCCGGGACCTGCCGTTCGGGGACATCGTGCGACATTTCACCGGGTTCCTCGTGAGCCGCCAGATCTTCACGGGGTCGGGCAAGGTCGGCAGCGAGAACGGGCGGCCCGATGTCGACTACCAGATCACGCAACGGGCCGACTTCTTCGAGGAGGAAGTTGGCCTGGAGACCACGCTGAAGCGTCCCATCATCAACACGCGCGACGAGCCGCATGCGGACACCGGCAAGTACCGCCGACTCCACGTGATCATCGGCGATGCCAATCTCTCTGAGACCCAGATCTTTCTGAAGCTCGGGAGCGCCGCCCTCATCCTGAGTGCCATCGAAGATGGCGCCCTCCCGGAAGCCATCGTTTTCGAGGATCCGGTGAAAGAGGTCTGGTCGGTGAGCCATGACCCCGCCCTGGCGTATCGCATGACAAGGGACGACGGTTCGACCCTGACCGCGCTCGAAGCGCAGTGGCAGTACCTGGAGTGGGCGACGAAGTACGCTCGAGCCGCGGATCTCCACCCGGCCTATGAGCGGGTTCTGCGTGCATGGGAGGAAATCCTCACCGACCTCGAGCGCGATCCGAAGCTGACAGCGGACCGCCTCGACTGGACGGCCAAACTCGACATTCTCAACGAATACCGGGCTCGCGATGAGCTGGCCTGGGATGATGCCAAGCTGCGGTTGCTCGGTCTGCAGTACCACGATGTCAACCCGGACAAAGGCCTCTATCACCGGCTGCTGGCTCGCGGTCGAATCGATCGCCTCGTCGACGACCAGGCGATCGCCGAGGCGGTCGTCCATGCACCGGAAACCACCCGGGCATACTTTCGGGGCGAATGTGTCGCTCGCTATGGCGGTTCCCTGGTGGCCGCCAACTGGGACTCGCTCGTCTTCGACACCGGCGAGGAAACCCTCAAACGCGTTCCTATGATGGAGCCGCTGCGAGGAACGAAAGAACGGGTCGGGGGTCTCCTCGACCGCAGCCCCGACGCGGCCGCGTTGATTCGAGCTCTCGGAGGCGACTGATGGCGGAACAGGAAAAGAAGCAGCGGCAAACGACCGAGACGGAATCCGATGAGGTCGATGCCGAGGCGCAAGAATCCGAGCGCGGTGAGGAGATCACCGAGCGGATCGATGACCTCCTCGACGAGATCGACTCCGTCCTCGAGGAGAATGCTGAGGAGTTCGTGAAGAACTACGTTCAGAAGGGCGGCGAGTGAGCGGTTCGCCGTTCGGACCGAAGGACGTCACCGGGCCGCTGCCGATCGACGAAGTACTTCCGGGTTCGAGCTTCTGGGCGCTCATGGATCGACGCGGCATCCTGCCGGATTGGCAGGGGGCGGAGAACGCGTTGCCGATCGACCTTCCCGACGCAACGACCGTCCTTGCGTTGCGATGGGAAGATGGCGTCGTCATTGCGGGCGACCGCCGGGCAACTGCCGGAACGATCATCGCCCACAAACGCGTCAAGAAGGTCTACGCCGCTGATCGCTTCTCGGCCGTCGCCATCTCCGGTACCGCCGGAATGGCCATCGAGCTCATCAAGTTGTTCCAGACTGAGCTCGAGCACTACGAGAAGATCGAAGGCACCCGTCTGAGCTTGGAAGGGAAGGCAAACTTCCTGGCCCGGCTGGTGCGTCAGAATCTCCCCTTGGCCTTTCAGGGGCTCGTCGTGGTACCGCTGTTCTGCGGTTTCGACGAGCGTGAGCAGGTAGGCCGGCTCTACAGCTTCGACGTTGTCGGTGGCCGGTACGACGAAGAGGATTACGCCACCACCGGTTCGGGAGGCTCGGAGGCTCGATCGTTCCTGAAAGCGACGTACCGCCCGGATCTCGATGCCGAATCGGCGATCGAGCTTGCGGTCGAGGCGCTCGTCGCCGCCGCTGAGGAAGATGCCGCCACCGGAGGGCCCGATCCCCGCCGCGGTATCTATCCCAACGTGATCACCGTGACTGCCGATGGCTATACCGAGGTGCCCGATGACGACCTGGCCGGCGTCACGGAGCGGGTATTGGGGGGCCGACCATGACGATGCCCTTCTACGTTCCACCGGAGCAGCTCATCAAGGACCGGGCGGAGTTCGCCCGGAAGGGGATCGCTCGGGGCCGTCCGATCGTGGCGGTCGAGTACACCGACGGGGTCCTTCTCATCGGGGAGAACCCGAGTTATTCGCTCCACAAGATGAGTGAGATCTACGACCAGGTGGCGTTTGCTGGAGTCGGTCGATTCAACGAGTTCGAAACGCTGCGCGTCGCCGGGATCCGCTATGCCGACGTCAAGGGTTTTTCGTACGGCAGGCGGGATGTGACGGGAAAGGGCCTCGCGAATGCGTACTCGCAGACCGTCGGCCAGATCTTCACGCACGAGGTAAAGCCGTATGAGATCGACGTGCTCGTCGCCGAGGTCGGCGATGACCCCGACGACGATCATCTGTATCACATCCAGTACGACGGCACCCTGCACGACGAGCGTCGCTTCGCTGCGATCGGCGGCAAGGAAGACGAGCTCCGAGACAAGCTCAAGGAGAGCTTCGAGCCCGGATTCGGTCTGGACGCCGCCATCGGCTACGGCGCCGGCGTCGTCGAGAGCGTGGAGGATCGGGAGATCCCCGCTGTGGACTGGGAGGCCGCGGTGCTCGACCGCACCAGGGGCCGCCGGAAGTTCTATCGGCTCACGGTTGACGATCTGGCCGCAGCTCGGACGGACGGCTGAGCCCTCAGAACACGCGCATGAAGCCGACCACAACGGTGAACAACACCACCGCGATCAGGGCGACGGCAATCACCTGCAGCTCCGGCAGGGTCTCGCGTGGTGGCGATCCGTCGGGCACGGCCGGAGCAACCGCTTCCCGTACCTCTGCATCGAGCAGGATGTGTCCGGCTTCCTCGAGGCGATCGTCGAGGACCCAGATCTCGGCCTCGGCCATCTGACCGACCGTGAGCGGATAGGGCCCGAGGGCCTCACTGTGGATCCGACCGGAGATCCCCTCGACCTCGAGGCGGGCGACCAGGATCCGGGCGGCGGCAACATCACTCACCGTGGTGAGTCGCACGAACCGGGCGCCGGGGGCATTGCGCATTGCGGGCCATTCTGCCAGGAGTCGGTGCCCAACATGACAGCGGGTTGTACCCTGGAATCATGGATCGGCGGATCTTCGGCATTGAGAACGAATACGGGGTCACCTGCACCTTGCGGGGCCAACGTCGTCTCTCTCCCGACGAAGTCGCTCGATACCTGTTCCGGCGGGTCGTCAGCTGGGGCCGTTCTTCGAACGTGTTCCTCGAGAACGGGGCTCGCCTCTATCTCGATGTCGGGAGCCACCCGGAGTATGCCACGCCGGAATGTGACAGCCTCTACGACGTCGTTGCACACGACAAGGCGGGCGAACGGATCCTCGAGGGCCTCCTCCACTCGGCGGAGCACCGGCTCGATGAGGAAGGCATTCGCGGGCAGATCTACCTCTTCAAGAACAACACCGACTCGGCCGGGAACTCGTACGGCTGCCACGAGAACTATCTCGTCGGCCGCCAAGCCGATTTTCAGCGCACGATCGATACGTTGATCCCGTATTTTGTCACCCGGCAGATCTTCGCCGGGGCCGGCAAGCTGCTCCAGACGGCGCGAGGAACGGTCTATTGCCTGGCACAGCGGGCCGAGCACATCTGGGAAGGGATCTCGTCGGCGACCACCCGGAGCCGACCGATCATCAATACTCGCGACGAGCCCCACGCCGATGCCGAACGGTATCGAAGGCTGCACGTGATTGCCGGTGACTCGAACATGTCCGAGTACATGTCGTACGTGAAGGTCGGCACCACGGTTGCGCTTCTCCAGATGCTCGAAGACGACGTCGTCTTCCGGGACATGACACTGGAGAATCCGATTCGGGCAATTCGAGAGATCTCCCACGACACGAGCTGCCGACGCAAGGTGCGGCTGACAAACGGCCGCGAACTCTCCGCCCTCGATGTCCAATGGGAGTACCTCGAACGAGCGATCCGCTACTCGCGTTCTGCGGGGTTCCCGCCGGAGGTCGAACGAGCGGTGGCCATGTGGGAATACCTGCTGACCGGACTCGAAAAGGATCCCATGTCGCTGGCGCGAGAGGTCGATTGGGTGGCCAAGCACCAACTCATCGAACGGTATCGGGTGAAGCACGATCTGCCGCTGTCCTCTCCGCGGCTGGCGCTCGTGGACCTCGCCTACCACGACGTCAGCCGGGAGCGAGGCTTGTATTACATCCTCGAGCGCAAGGGAATGACCGAACGCGTCGTCACCGACGGGGCCATCGAGCGGGCAATGACCGAGCCGCCGGCTACGACGCGAGCTCGGCTGCGGGGAGCGTTCATCAAGGCTGCCAAGGCCAAGAAGCGCGACTTCACGGTGGACTGGGTGCACCTCAAACTGAACGATCAAGCCCAGCGGACCGTGCTCTGCAAAGATCCATTCAAGGCCATCGATGAGCGGGTGGAGAAGCTGATCAGCTCGCTGTGAGCTGCGACCGGCGCCGAACCACCGCCGTGGTGCTTCCCGGCCTGCACGGCGAGCGATAGCCTCGCGTCATCCATGCGTAACGTCATCGAGCGCGTTCTCAATCTCTTGGCCTTTCTCCTCACCGCCGCGAGGCCGGTGACGGCCGACGAAATCCGCAGCACCGTGTCGGGATACGACCAGGACAGCGATGAGGCCTTCCGCAGGACGTTCGAGCGGGACAAGGACCTGCTGCGCGGGATGGGGATTCCGCTCGAACGACATCCGACCGATGCGTGGGAGGTCGAGTTCGGTTACGTCGTGCCCGACGACCGATACGCACTCGAGGATCCCGGCCTCACCGACGATGAGCGGGTGGCCCTGCTCCTTGCAGCCCAAGCGGTCCGCATCGGTGGCCAGGTGGCCGGCCCCGACGCGATCCTGAAGCTCGGGGGCGCCCCGCTCGTCAGTGGGGGAGAGCCGCTGGCCGCCGACCTCGGGCTGAGCACGGAGGTGCTCGGCGTTGCCTTCAGCGCGGTGGCCGATCGACGGGAGCTCCGCTTCACGTACGGTGGGCGGGCGAGGACCTTGGCTCCCTACGGCCTCGTGCATCGTCGCGGTCATTGGTACGTGGTCGGTCCCGAGCGTGACCAACCCGAACTCGTGAAGGCGTTCCGCGTCGACCGGGCCGACGGGCTCGAGGCGGCAGAGACCGCCGGGTCGTTCCAGCCTCCGGAGGGGTTTCGGGTCGCCGAGGCCGTGCCCGATGCGCCGTGGGAAGCGGGGGAGAGCGACATGATCGCCAGGGTGAGCTTCGATCAGGAAGTCGCCTGGCTGGCCGAACGCAGCCTTTCCGGCCGAAGCAGCGTGGTCGAGCACGGGGACGGGAGCCTGGAGGCGAGGATCCCCGTTGCCACGCCGGAAGCCTTCATCGGCTGGCTCATCACCTTCGATGACAAAGCCGAGCTCATCGAGCCCGAGGAGCTCCGGGCCCGGTTTGTTGCCAGGGTCGAGGGGACGATATGAGCAGTGCCAGGACCGCCCGCCGCTTGAACCGGATCCTCGCGATGGTGCCGTGGGTGTTGGCGAACCCCGGCGCGACGGTGACCGAGGTATGCGAGCGTTTCGGGTACCAGAACCGCCGTCAATTGGTCGATGACCTGAACCTCGTCTTCGTCTGCGGGCTCCCCGGCTACGGACCGGGCGACCTCATGGTCGCCTATGTCGACGAGGATGAAGTGGTCGTCGAGATGGCCGAGTACTTCGCCCGGCCCTTGCGGCTCTCGGCCCCCGAAGCACTCGGGCTGCTCGCGGCGGGCCGGGCCATGCTTTCGTCGGGGCTGGGATCGCCGGAGCTGGCGGCCGCGGTCATGAAGCTGGAAGCGGTGATCCTTCCCGAGAGCGATGAGAGCGTTGTCGTCGACCTTGCTGAGCCGCCCTACGTCGCCGTGCTGCGCAGGGCGGCAGCGGAGGCTCAGGTCGTGCGGATCGAGTATCGGGCCGTGTCGACAGGAGCGGTGACCACGAGAGACGTCGAACCCTGGATGGTCTTCTCGACCCTCGGCAACTGGTACGTCCGGGGCTACTGTCGGCGGGCCGGCGCCGAGCGGGTCTTCCGCATCGATCGGATTCGAGCGGCCGCCGAAACCGGCGACCGTTTCGATCCACCCGAAGAGCTTCCGCCGCCCGAGGTTCGCTACACGCCGGAAGAGGACGACGTGCGCGCCACGATCCGGCTTCGCCCGGCGGCGCGATGGGTCGCCGACTACTACCCGGTCGAGATCGATGCGGATGATGGGTCCGAGATGGTGGTCAGATTCAGCGCTTCCGACCCGGCGGTTCCCGCCCGTTTGCTGGTGCGTCTCGGAGCGTCGGCTGAGCTCGTCGAAGGCGATGAGGTGGCGCGATCCGCGGCCGATCTTCGCTCCCGGATCCTCGCGCGCTATACGCGCTAGCGCCAAATGACTACCGGTCAAATAGTCATTTAGGGGATGCCCCGCGTGCCGATGTGAATGGAGAACGCTGGCCCAACGGAGTGAGAGATGACCACCATCCGCACCACCTGCAACCGATGCGGCGACGTCGAGCTGACGACGCAAGACGTTGGGCTCGAACTGGCCGCCGACGGCGGTACCGGACGCTATCGATTCCGCTGTCCCTTCTGCTCGGCGGTGCAACGTCGCCCGGCGAATCAACGAGTCGTGAGCATTCTCCTCGCCACCGGAGTCGAGTACGAAATCGTCACAACGGCCGGACCGATCACCGAGACGGAGATCCATTCCTTTGCCAAGGCGCTCGAGGCGGACGGATGGTTCGCAGAGCTGGCAGCGTCAGAGTCCTGAAACGGCGGGCCGTGGAAGATGGGGCCGAAACCGCCCCCGGGTTCATCCCGGGGGCGGTCCGCTTCTCACCCACGATGACGGCTGCTGCCTACCATCGGTGTCGCCATGGGAAGTTTCACGTTCTCCGAAATCCTGACGATTCTGATCGTCATCTTGATCGTGTTCGGGCCGAGGCGCCTCCCGGAGTTGGCCCGCCGAGCCGGTGAGCTCGTCGCGAAGACACGAGACGCCACCCGTTCGGTCACCCAGACCCTCGAACGAGAGTACGGCGACCAGGCCCAGCCGTTTCGGGATCTGAAAGAACACGTCGATGGGGTTCGCGATGACCTCCGGAACGTGACCTCTTCCATGATGGGGAGCGAAGTGGCCTCCCCTTCCGACGACGCCGGATCGCCGGGACCCGAGATCGTTGAGCCTGTTTCGATCACCGATATCGGACCGATGCCGGCGGACCATGAGGACGGACACCAGACCGGGGAGGATGTGACCGATCCGGTCACGGAGGACCGCAGGCCGGATGAAGGAGACGATCCGTCGGCATGACCGACCAGGCCGTGCCCTTCATGGAGCATCTCGGTGAGCTTCGCTCTCGACTGATCAAATCCGTGATCGCCATCGGGATCGGCACACTCATCGCGTTCGCGTTCCATGAGCAGATCATCGAGATCCTCGCCCGGCCGTATGAGCTCGCCGTCGAGGACGGGCAGCTGGCATTCTTCCGACCCACCGAGGCATTTTCGCTGGCAATGAGCATTGCCCTGTTCGGTGGTGTGATCCTGGCCAGCCCGGTGATCCTCTATCAAACGTGGCGCTTCGTCGCCCCGGCGCTCACAGCACGAGAGAAACGATGGGTCATCCCGATGACGGCCATCTTCGCCCTGCTCTTCCTCGCCGGGGTGCTTGCCGGGTATTGGGCGCTGGCCCGCGGCCTGGGATTCCTACTGGGCTTCGGTGGCGATCTCCTGGAGCCGGTCATCGGAGCCGAGTTCTATCTGTCGTTTGCGATGCGTTTCGTGCTCGCGTTCGGGATTGCCTTCGAGTTCCCGGTGTTCCTCTTCGCGGCAGCCGCGTTCGGAGCAGTGGGGAGCAAGCAGCTCAGCCGAGGTCGGCGATGGGCGGTTCTGGTCATCGTGGTGGCGGCGGCGTTCATCACCCCGTCGGGTGATCCGCTGACGCTCCTGTTGCTCTCCGTGCCCCTGTATCTGCTGTACGAGCTCACCATCCTCGCCATTCGCTTCATCTTGAAACGATGATCTCCGCCACTGCCGCCACGCGTTTCCTCGCGGCACAGTCCTTCGTGCCGGACACGTTCCAGGTGGAGGCGGTCGCGGCGATCGACCGCGGAGCGTCCGTCGTCGTGACTGCGCCGACCGGCGCCGGCAAGACGCTCATCGCGCAAGCCGCCGTGGAGCAGGCCCTCGCCGATGGTGAGCGCGCCTTCTACACCGCCCCGATCAAGGCGCTCTCGAATCAGAAGTACGCCGAGTTCTGCGAACTCCACGGTGAGCGCCGGGTCGGGCTCCTCACCGGCGACAACGTCATCAACGGCGACGCACCGGTGGTTGTGATGACCACCGAGGTGCTGCGAAACATGATCTACGCGGACAGCACCGCCCTCAACCGTCTGGCGGTTGTCGTGCTCGACGAAGTGCACTACCTGCAGGATCCGTATCGAGGCTCGGTTTGGGAGGAGGTGATCATCCATCTTCCGCAACGAACCCGGTTGGTTTGCCTCTCGGCGACGATCGCCAATCCGGCCGAGTTCACGGGGTGGGTCCGCAGTCGTCGAGGAACGACCGCCCTCGTCGTGGAAGGCCATCGACCCGTCCCGCTGGAGTCTCTCTATGCGGTGAAAGATCGGTACCACGGTGGTGAGGTCGCGGCGTATCCCGTATTTGGGAAGGACGGTCGGCGGCCCAATCCGCATCTCGTCAAGCTCCTCCGCAAGGGTCGAGGCCGGCAGCGTCGTTTCACCCTGGTGCGCCGATTGGACGTCGCTGAGCTCCTCGAGGCCGAAAGCCTCCTTCCCGCGATCTACTTCATCTTCAGTCGGGCGGGATGCGAATCCGCCGCCGAGCAGGCGGCCGCGGCGCGGCTCGACCTCACCACCGCTGAAGAGCGAGCGA
>Ga0209567_10001180_pt1 | contig 13761 bp, 9 predicted proteins | sample COG_12_FD_184756 | JGI IMG/M metagenome (GOLD analysis project Ga0209567, IMG submission 184756) | Pelagic marine sediment microbial communities from the LTER site Helgoland, North Sea, for post-phytoplankton bloom and carbon turnover... | ecosystem: Environmental > Aquatic > Marine > Neritic...
TCACCGTATGCCTGGCGCGCGGGCGTCATCAATGCATGGAAGACGCGTTGCTCCACCTCCAGGCGGAACGCCCGCACGAGACGATAGCCGACAGATTCGGGAACGGCGCGTGGTATCCAGCCTTCCGCCAGCTCGCGATACTCGGCGAGTGCCGGGTCTGCGGCAATGGCGTCTGCATCGAGCACATCGAGCAAGAGATCGCGCCAACGGGACAGGAAAAGCGCACGATCGTCGTATTGAATTGCGAGCATGTCGTCGGGTGTGAATGTCTCCTTTGCGAACAGCCCGTCTCGAATCTGCCCTGCTCGGGCGCCGAGATCGTAGCCACCATCGCCGACAATACCAAGAGTCTCGGTATCGACAACACGTGCATTGGCAGTCCAGATACGCCCGCTTTCCGGATTCACTACGCGAGGGTACTCGGACGGCGACAACCATCCCTGCCACCCGTGCACGACGCTCCAGTCGGCCGGCAACATCGGATCGAAGCCGCTCTTACGCGGTATCTGGCCCGCAATCGTCCAGCCGATATTTCCGCCCGCATCGCCGGTTACGAAATTCTGCGGTGGCATCGACATCGTGTTGGCAATATCGAGCGCCTCGGCAACGGACGCCACCGTCTCGAGCTTCAGCAGGTTCAGATTGATGCCTTCCGGCTTGTGCGCGATCCAACTAACAGCCACTTCCGCGTCCAGGTAGTCGACATCATCGACAACCGGCCCCCAGATCGTCTCCCGAATCTCGAACTCAACCGGGTCGCCGCCTTTGACATTAATCGTCTCGACATGCGTTTCGAATTCTCTGTCACCCTCCGGCGTTCGATATGTACCGTCGGTCGCACCTGGCCGCAAGATCACCGCGTCCGTCCAGTCGCCGTAGCTGTTTGTGTATCCCCAGGCGACCCGCGTATTGCTGCCGCTGATAACGAACGGCGAACCCGGCAGCGTAACGCCAGTTACATCACGCGGCTCGGGGCCAACGACACGCAGCCTGGCCTGGTACCAGATGTTCGGCACGCTGTGTCCAAGGTGCATGTCATTCGCGACAAGTGCGCGTCCATTGGCCGTAAGCGCGCCTGAAACCGCCCAGTTGTTACTGCCGAACAATGGCGCACGGCCCTGCTCCCGCGCGAGTGGAGCATTGTCGGACACGCTGCGGATCGAATACACGTCGGCGGTCGGAATCGGCGGCACGTCGAGTGACGCGCCCATAATCGGAGCGTCCCACGATGTCCCCCGAGGGTACATCCAGGCATAGACCTCCGCGGGCAGAACACTATGCGCCATTCCGCGACGAACTTCCCTGGTTGCCCGGGAATCGTTGAGATCCATGTACATGGCGTACACGGCGAGCACGGAGTCCAGCGCTTCCCATTCCCTCGGTTCGCTGCCCAGCACAAAATACTCGAACGGCTTCGCGCCGAGCGAGTTCAGGCCGGCATTGACGCCTGCCGCGTAGGATTCCATCAATGCCCGGTCCACTTCGGTAGCGGCCTCCAGCACAGCCTGGGCACGCGCGCGGAAGCGATGGAATCGAAAGCGCTTGTCAGCATTGACCGCTGCCGCGCCAATCAGCTCGGAGAGCTCACCGGACGCCTTGCGGCGAATCAGGTCCATTTGGAAGAAACGGTCCTGGCCATGTGCAAAGCCGGTCGCGTACGCGAGATCATTGCGGTTTGACGCTGAAATGATGGGAATGCCGTCAGCGTCGCGCTCTATGGTGACAGCATCATCGATGCCGGTGACCGCGAACTCGCCGTCGAGCGTGGGCAGGCTCGCTCGCAAGCCAAGCCAGGCGACAATCAGGATCAGGGCGATGAGCGCGACAGCGCCGCCCACTGTCCGCTTCCAGAACTTTCCGGTCATTAGTCCGTCACCTGGAGGATCCTCAGCGCATTGGTGCTGCCTGATACGCCATCCAGGTCGCCCTTGGTCAGGATCGCGAGATCGCCGACTCTTGCATGACCTTCAGCGATCAGCTTCTTGAAGATGTCCCTGTAAAGGTCCTTGGGCTTGTCCACGTCCATCTCGAATTCGACCGGGTAGACGCCGCGATACAACGTGACACGCCGGCTTGTCGTCTCGTGCGGCGTCAATGCGTAGATCGGGATGTCGGACCGTACGCGAGACATCCACAGGGCTGTCGATCCGGATTCAGTCAACGCGATAATTGCACTGACCCGCAGATGATTCGCGGTGTACATCGCCGCCATGGCGATCGCTTCGTCCACACGCTCGAACTGGTCCGCCGCGCGTTGCGTGGAGGCTTGAGGCACCTGGAATCGCTCGGCGCCTACGCAAACTTCCGCCATCGCCTGAATCGCCTTGTTCGGATGATTGCCTACCGCGGTTTCTCCGGAAAGCATGACCGCGTCCGTTCCATCGATGACGGCGTTCGCCACATCGGATACTTCGGCGCGCGTGGGAATCGGGTTCTCGATCATCGACTCCATCATCTGGGTAGCCGTGATAACAACCTTGTGCGCCTTGCGTGTCTTGCGAATGAGTTTCTTCTGAATACCGGTCAGGCCGGCGTAGCCCATCTCCACACCCAGATCGCCGCGCGCGACCATGATGACGTCGGCCGCTGCGATAATTGAATCAATGTCGGTAACGGCTTCGGTACGTTCGATCTTGGCGACAATTTGTCCATTGCCGCCGGCCGCCTCGAAGAGCCGTCGTGCCTCATCGATGTCGGCGCCACTGCGTACGAACGACACCGCGAGAAAATCGATCTTGAGCTCGGCCGCGAGCTTGATGTTTTCCCGATCAACGTCGGTCAGCGCGGGCGCGGACAATCCGCCGCCCTTCAGATTGATGCCTTTATGATCGGACAGAATGCCGCCGTCGATCACTGTCGTGTGGATGCGCGTGCCGTCTACCTCGTGGACCTCGAGCGAAATAAGGCCATCGTTGAGCAACAGGATGTCGTCCTTCTTGACGTCATCGTGCAGCGTATCGAGCGCAACACCGACCCCTTTCTTCGTACCGTCATTCAGACCCAGCGTGCTATCGAGGAAGAACGAGGCGCCCGTCTCGAGTTTGACACTGCCCTTCTTGAAACGCATGACCCGGATCTTCGGCCCCTGCAAATCGCCGAGCAGGCCAACATCACGACCGCAGTCGTCGGCCGCCTTGCGCAAATGGCGCGCCCGCTTGCGGTGCTCGTCCGCGCTGCCATGGGAAAAATTCAGTCGCGCAACGTCAAGTCCGGAATTGACCATCTTGCGCAATACTTTGGGTCGCTCCGACGCTGGTCCCAGCGTAGCGACAATCTTGGTTCGTCTCAGCATGCGCGCGATTATTGCACAGCGGAGTCACATCCTGTGTGACAAATCTGCGCCGATGTCTTCCCGTTGTCATCTGACGAGTCTATGCTGCGCCTGTATCCTTGTAATACCGTGAACTCAATGATTGACCGCCGCCGATTCCTGCAAGGCATTGCCGCCGCCGCAGTAACCCCGTCTATTACGAGCGCCTGCACGGAAAAGGTCGCGGGTAACCGGCTAATACCGGACGCCAATCGCATTCTCGATCTGCCGGAGGGATTCGGTTACACGATCGTCTCGCGTGCAGGAGACCCGATGAGCGACGGCCTGCTCGTGCCGACCCGCCATGATGGCATGGCAGCGTTCCCGGCCGATGACGGGACCATTCGCCTGGTCTGTAACCACGAGCTGACGCCCGACTGGCCTGAAGTTCGACCTTTTCACGAACGCTGGCCAGGCCTGCCGGAATCGATGAAAAGTCGCTTCTACGATCGCGGTGGCGACGTAACACCCGGCGCTGGCGGCACGACGACGACTGTTTACAATCCGGAGACAAGGACTACCGAGCGGCAATTCCTGAGCCTTGGCGGCACAGAATACAATTGTGCCGGCGGTGCGACCCCCTGGGGCAGCTGGTTGAGTTGCGAGGAGTGCTTCGAGTACGCAGGCAACATCCGCTATTTTGACAGGGCAGCCCGGCGCGACCGCAAACACGGCTACGTCTTCGAGGTATCCGCCTACAGCGACGAACTCGTGGAGGCAGTGCCGATCAAGGCGATGGGCCGTTTTGAACACGAGGCCTGTGCCGTCCACGAGCCGACCGGGATTATCTACATGACCGAGGACCGGCACTACGGCCTGTTCTACCGCTACATTCCCGACGTTCCTGGCAAACTTATCGAAGGCGGTCTCCTGCAGGCGCTCGTGATCAGGGATCGCCCATCGAGCCAGACCCACAACTGGTCAACGACGCCGGATATACCTCTGAACAAGTCATTCGCGACGGAGTGGGTCAATGTTGGTAACCCTGACCCGGAAGATAACAATCTGCGACTGACGGGTGCCAAGCTCGGTGCAGCGACGTTCGCCCGCGGTGAAGGGCTTTGCGAGGCGGGCGACCGGTATGCTTTCACGTGCACCAACGGTGGACGGGCACAGCTGGGCCAGGTCTTCACCTATAAACCAAGCCCGTTCGAGGGAACCGCGGCAGAGCAGAAAGAGCCGGGCGAGCTGATGCTGATCGCAGAGTCTGACCGGGACTCGCTGCTGCAAAATGCGGACAACCTGGTGATGGCGCCCTGGGGCGATCTGCTGCTCTGTGAAGATACGCCCGGGCATTGCGGCCTCGTGGGCATCCGTCCCGACGGCAGCCAATACGCCCTGGCCGACAACGTGTATTCGAATTCAGAACTTGCGGGCGCCTGTTTCTCACCCGATGGCAGCATCCTGTTCCTGAATATTCAGAATCCGGGGGTGACGCTGGCTATAACCGGACCCTGGCCTACGCCTGGCTAGCGCGTCGTTCGAGCATCTCGACCGCCGGCAAGGTCTTGCCTTCAACAAACTCCAGGAACGCGCCTCCTCCTGTCGAAATATAGGAGATGCCGTCGCGAACCGCGTACTTGTCGATGGCGGCCAGCGTATCGCCGCCGCCAGCGACGGAAAACGCGTCGCTCGCAGCAATGGCCTCAGCCAGCACCTTCGTGCCGTCGCCGAACGCATCAAATTCGAATACGCCCACCGGCCCATTCCAGATAATCGTACCGGCGCCCTTGAGGATCTCAGCAAAGCGCAAAGCCGTCTCCGGGCCGATATCAAGGATCAGCTCATCCGCCGCCACGGCCTCGACAGACCGGGTCGACGCTGTCGCGTCGGCCGAGAACTGATCCGCACAGACGACATCGGTCGGTACCGGGATTTCGGCACGATCGTCCTTATTGGCTGCGAGATCACGTGCTGTATCGAGCATATCGGCTTCGTACAGTGACTTGCCGACGCCGTGACCGCCTGCGGCAATAAACGTATTGGCAATACCGCCGCCGACAATCAACGTATCGACTTTCTCTGCCAACGCACCGAGGACGGTCAACTTGGTCGACACCTTGGAACCCCCGACGATCGCAACGAACGGTCGCGCCGGATTGTCGAGCGCCTTGGCCAGCGCGGCGAGTTCGCCAGCGAGCAATGGACCTGCGCAAGCGACCGGTGCAAACTCGCCAACGCCGTAGGTGCTGGCCTGCGCCCGGTGCGCCGTGCCGAAAGCGTCCATCACGAACACATCGCAAAGGGCTGCCATCTTCTTCGCCAGCGTCTCGTCGCACTTCTTCTCACCAGCAAGAAAACGAACATTCTCGAGCAGCACGACGTCGCCCGGTGCCACGTCGACACCATCTATCCAGTCCTTGACCAGGGGCACGTCACGTTTCAGCAGTTTGCCAAGGTGATCGGCAACCGGCTGCAGCGAGAACTTGTCCTCGGGCTGTCCCTCGGTCGGTCGACCGAGATGGGACATCAACATAACCGCGGCATTCGCGTCCAGCGCCGCCTTGATCGTAGGCAAGGCGGCCCGGATGCGGGCATCGCTGGTCACCACCCCGTCAGCGACAGGGACATTCAGGTCTTCACGAATAAGAACGCGCTTGCCCGACAAATCTATGTCGGACATCTTGATGACGGCCATGTTTCTTCCCTTGTTTAAGCGATTCGCGGCTACTTCGCGTTCATCAATGCGACTGTCGTGTCGAGCATGCGGTTTGAGAAGCCCCACTCGTTGTCGTACCACGAGATGACCTTCACGCACGTTCCGTCGATAACCTTGGTCAGCGTCGAGTCATAGGTCGATGATGCCGGATCATGGTTGAAGTCGACCGACACCAGCGGTGCCTCGTTGTACGCAAGGACGCCCTTGAGCGGACCTTCGGAGGCCGCTTTCAGGATCTGGTTTACCTCGTCGATGCTGGTCTCACGCTCAGCGACGAACGTCAGGTCGACGGCCGATACATTGATCGTCGGAACGCGCATCGAAAAGCCGTCGAGCTTGCCATTGAGTTCCGGCAATACGAGGCCAACAGCCTTGGCTGCGCCCGTGCTCGTCGGAATCTGCGACATCGTGCCTGAACGCGCGCGGCGCAGGTCCTTGTGGTACACGTCGGTCAGAACCTGGTCGTTCGTGTAGGCGTGGATTGTCGTCATGATGCCGTGCTTGAGGCCAATTGCCTCGTGCAATGGTTGGACCAGCGGTGCCAGGCAGTTCGTGGTGCAGGACGCGTTGGAAATGATGTTATGGGCGGCAGTGAGATCGCCGTCGTTCACACCATAAACAAACGTACCGTCGATATCTGCGCCACCCGGCGCCGAGATGACCACCTTCTTGGCGCCACCGGCAATGTGCTTGCCGGCGGTCTCCGCAGTACGGAACAGGCCTGTGCACTCGAAAACGACATCTACACCGAGTTCGCCCCACGGCAGTTTAGCCGGGTCGCGCTCGGCAAATACCTTGATGCGATCGCCATTGACGATAATATCGCCACCATCGACTTCGACCGTGCCCGCGAATTTGCCGTGGGCCGTGTCATAACGCGTCAGGTGGGCGTTGGTCTCAGCATCGCCGAGGTCGTTCAACGCGACTACGTCGAACTCGTCGGTGCGGCCATATTCATGAATGGCGCGAACGATGTTGCGCCCGATGCGGCCGTAGCCGTTGATTCCGATCTTGATTGTCATGTTGATTTTCTCCAGTAATTAATTCAGTACGTCCTTCGCGACAGCAACAACGTTGTCTGTCGTGAAGCCGAAGTGTTCAAACAGTTCACCCGCGGGCGCCGACTCACCAAACCGGTCGAGACCGATGACTCGTCCCTGCTGACCCACATGTCGCCACCAGCCTTCGGTGACGCCCGCCTCTATCGCGACGCGCGCTGCGACAGCTGTCGGCAATACCGACTCGCGGTAGTCCGCGTCCTGCGCATCGAACGCGTCAGTGCTCGGCATCGACACGACACGCGCCGCGACGCCCTCCGCCGCAAGTGCATCAGCGGCGGACATTGCCAGCTCAATTTCGGAGCCCGTTGCGATAAGCAGAATATCGGGTGTCCCGGCACAGTCTTTCAATACGTATCCACCACGCGCGATATTGGCGATCTGCTCGGCCGTACGCTCCTGGTGCGGGAGACCCTGGCGCGTCAGGACAAGGCTGGTTGGCCCGGTTTCGTTGTCGATCGCGCAACGCCAGGCCACTGCGGTCTCCACAGCGTCACAAGGACGCCAGACGCTCATGTTCGGCATAAGGCGCAATGAAGCCGTGTGCTCGACCGGCTGGTGTGTCGGACCGTCCTCGCCCAGGCCGATCGAATCATGGGTGTAAACGAGGATGTTCTGAATCTTCATCAACGCGGCCATACGGAGCGCGTTGCGCGAGTAGTCGGAGAATGTCAGGAACGTGCCGGAGTAAGGAATAAAGCCGCCGTGCAACCGCAGGCCGTTGCAAATCGCCGTCATACCGAACTCGCGCACGCCGAACCAGACATAGTTACCCTTGGCGTCATCACCCGAAATCGGTGTCGACGCGTCGTGCTTGGTCAGGTTCGAACCGGTCAGGTCAGCCGAGCCGCCGGCCATCTCCGGCAGGAACGGGGCGAACGCGTTGAGCGCCGTGAGCGAGGCCTTGCGCGTCGCCATGTCGGCCGCTTCAGCGTCGATCTCGGCAATCATCTTGTCGGCATGTTTGCACCAGCCATGTGGCAGCTTGCCGGCCATGCGGCGGGCATACTCGGCAGCGAGCTCCGGATGCTTGGCATTGTAGGCTGCGAACATCTCATTCCAGCTCGATTCCACTGCAGCTCCCTGGTCCCGACAATCCCAGGCGCCAGCGATAGCCGACGGGATGTCAAACGGTGCTGAGTCCCAACCGAGCTCCTTGCGCGCAGCGGCGATTTCGTCATCGCCCAGCGGTGCACCGTGCGTGGACGCCGTGCCCTGCTTGTTCGGGGCGCCGAAGCCGATAATCGTCTTGCAGCAGATCATCGTCGGGCGCTCGTCATCTGCGACCGCCTGGTCTATAGCCGCCGCGATCGCTGCAGCGTCGTGGCCGTCGACATTCGGGATGACCTGCCAGCCGTAAGACTCGAAGCGCTTGGCCGTATCATCAGTGAACCAGCCGCCAACCTCGCCATCGATCGAAATGTTGTTGTCGTCGTACAGGCAAATCAGCTTGCCGAGCTTCAGCGTGCCGGCCAGCGAGCATGCCTCATGCGAAATGCCTTCCATGAGGCAACCATCACCGAGAAACACCCAGGTCTTGTGATCCACGATGTCATGCCCGGGGCGGTTGAACTCCGCTGCGAGCATCTTCTCCGCCATGGCCATGCCCACGGCATTCGTGATGCCCTGGCCGAGCGGACCCGTGGTCGTCTCGACCGGGCCACCGGCTTCGTACTCCGGGTGACCAGCCGTCTTGTAGCCCATCTGCCGGAAGTTTCGCAGCTGCTCGATCGGAAAATCCTCGTAGCCGGTCAGGTGTAAAAGGCTGTAAAGCAACATCGAGCCATGCCCATTTGACAGAACGAAACGGTCGCGATCTGCCCACTGCGGGTTGGCTGGATTATGTTTCAGATAATCACGCCAAAGGACCTCGGCGATGTCCGCCATGCCCATCGGTGCGCCGGGGTGTCCTGAGTTCGCCGCCTGGACGGCATCCATGCTCAGGGCTCTGATCGCATTCGCGAGATCGCGCCGGGCGGGCTGGCCGGCGGTTGCAGCTTGTTGTGACATCGGACCTGTCTTTGGCCACGGGGGCCTGCTTTTGGAGAAGTGAATCGCTTGCGCGAGGCGCGCATTTTCCCTGTTATAGGGGGCGGCATCAAGGGTACAATGCGCCACCCCTTCGACTGGAACCCAATAGAATCATGACTGACGCATTTCTGTTCACCTCGGAATCCGTATCCGAGGGACACCCCGACAAGATTTCAGACCAGATCTCGGACGCTATCCTCGACGCCATCATCGCCGAGGACCCCAAAGCCCGCGTGGCCGTTGAGACCATGGTCAAGACCGGCGTCGCGATCGTTGCCGGCGAAGTCACGACTTCGGCCTGGGTAGACATTGAAGACATCGTGCGCGGCACGGTACTCGACATCGGTTACAACAGCTCGGCGATGGGCTTTGACGGCGCCTCGTGCTCCGTCCTGAATGCTATCGGCAAGCAATCGCGCGATATCGCCATGGGCGTAGACCGCGAATCGGCCGAAAAGCAGGGTGCCGGCGACCAGGGCCTGATGTTCGGTTATGCGACCAACGAAACTAACGTTCTGATGCCGGCTCCGATCACGTTCTCCCACCGGCTGGTCAAGCGTCAGGCAGAAGTTCGCAAGAATGGCACGCTGCCGTACCTGCGCCCGGACGCGAAGAGCCAGGTCACCTTTGTGTACGAAGACAATAAGCCGGTGGCCGTCGATGCGATCGTCGTTTCGTCGCAGCACGACCCCGACGTTTCGATGGAGGACCTGCGCGAAGGCGTCATGGAAGAGATCATCAAGCCGATCATCCCGGCGGAACTGATCAGCGACAAAACGAAGTACCACATCAACCCGACTGGCCGTTTCGAGATTGGCGGACCGATGGGCGACTGCGGACTGACCGGTCGCAAGATCATCGTCGACACTTACGGCGGCTCGGCTCGCCATGGTGGCGGCGCGTTCTCGGGCAAGGACCCGTCGAAAGTCGACCGCTCTGCTGCCTACGCGGCGCGCTATGTCGCCAAGAATATCGTTGCTGCCGACCTCGCCGAGCGCTGCGAAATCCAGGTTTCCTACGCCATTGGCGTCGCGGAACCCACCTCGATTTCGGTCCACACCTTTGGTACCGGGAAGCTTTCTGATACAAAGATGACGGAACTCATCCGCGAGCATTTTGATCTCACGCCCTATGGCATCCTGACCATGCTCGATCTAATCAGGCCGATCTACAAACAGACTGCCGCCTACGGGCACTTCGGCCGGGAAGATCTCGACCTGAGCTGGGAACGCACAGACAAAGCTGACGCGCTGAGAGACGCCGCAGCATAAATACGGTGCCAGTCACCCTATTTCCTGAGAAATAGGGTGACTGGCACCCCATTTAACAGGAGACAAACTATGAGCAGCGAACCTGTTGCCATTCAGCAAAACGACTACAAGGTCGCCGATATTTCCCTGGCCGACTGGGGTCGCAAGGAAATCGCCATTGCCGAGACAGAAATGCCCGGCCTCATGGCGCTACGCAAAGAATACAAGGGCAAGAAACCGCTCGATGGCGTGCGCCTGACCGGTTGCCTGCACATGACGATCCAGACGGCCGTGCTGATCGAGACGCTCAAGGATCTCGGCGCCGATATTCGCTGGTCGTCATGCAACATCTTCTCGACGCAGGACCACGCCGCGGCCGCGATTGCGGCAGCAGGCATCCCGGTGTTTGCCTGGAAAGGCGAGACCGAGGACGAATACTGGTGGTGCGTCGAACAGACCATCAATGGACCCGACGGCTGGCAGCCGAACATGATTCTCGACGACGGCGGCGACCTCACACTGGTCCTGCACGACAAGTTCCCGGAGATCATGAAAGGCGTCAAGGGCCTGTCCGAGGAAACAACGACCGGCGTGAAGCGTCTCTACGACATGATGGCCGAAGAATCATTGATGTGCCCCGCGTTCAACGTCAATGACTCCGTAACCAAGTCCAAGTTCGACAATCTCTACGGTTGCCGGGAGTCGCTTGTCGATGGTATCAAGCGCGCCACTGACGTCATGATCGCGGGCAAGATCGCCATCGTTTGTGGTTTTGGCGATGTGGGCAAAGGCTGCGCGCAGTCGCTTCGCGGTCTTGGCGCTACGGTCTGGGTTACGGAAATTGATCCGATTTGCGCCCTGCAGGCGGCAATGGAAGGCTATCGCGTCGTTGAGTTTGACGAGGTTTGCGACCAGGCGGACATCGTCGTTACAGCGACGGGCAACTACCATGTCGTGTCCGGCCCGCAGATGGACCGCATGAAAGACCAGGCGATCGTCTGCAATATCGGCCACTTCGACAACGAGATCGATGTGGAATACCTGCACAAATACGAGTGGGAAAACATCAAACCGCAGGTGGATCACGTTATCCTCCCTGACGGCAAGCGCATCATCCTGCTGGCCGAAGGCCGCCTCGTAAACCTCGGTTGCGCGACGGGCCATCCGAGTTTCGTCATGTCCAACTCATTCACGAACCAGGTGCTGGCACAGATTGAGTTGTGGCAAAACGGCGAGAATTACGAGAAAAAGGTCTATGTGCTGCCGAAGCACCTCGACGAGAAGGTAGCTCGCTTGCACCTCGGTCGTATTGGTGCCAAGGTCACTGAATTGTCGGACGATCAGGCGAAGTACATAGGTGTCGACAAAGACGGTCCATACAAGCCTGACCACTATCGCTACTAAGATCTGACACAGGGAACAGCGCCTATTCAAGCGACCGCCGAAGGCAAAAACGATCAACTTCGGGTACTGCACCTGACAGACCCGCATTTGTTCGCCGACCCTGATGGCAGCCTGCGTGGTACCAACACGCGGGCTTCGCTTGAGAAGGTCCTGGCCCATTACTCGGCTGGGGACTGGCGGGCCCACCGTGTAATCGTCACGGGCGACATCATCCAGGACGATTCGGCGGAGGCGTACGACACTTTTCGTGAACTGCTTCTGCCGCTCAAGCTCCGCACTCACTGCGTGCCGGGCAATCACGATATCCGCGACCTGATGCGACCTGTCTGCTGCCGGCCGCCATTTTCCTATTGTGCCTACGAGGAAATCGGGGACTGGCTGCTCGTGGGAGTCGACAGTTGCATCAAGGGAGACGCCGGGGGTGAAGTCGTCGATGAGGAACTGGATCGCCTTGCCGAGATCGTCGTTCGGAGCCCGGCCAAGCATGTCCTGATCTGCCTGCACCACCCGCCCGTACCTATGGGCAGCAAGTGGCTGGACACGGTCGGCTTGAGAAATGGCGACGAAGTCCTGGAGCGTCTGCGGATGCTCGGGCGCATTCGCGCGCTCGCATTTGGCCATGTTCACCAGGACTACGACGATGTCTACGAAGGCATTCGTATCCTGGCGACCCCATCAACCTGCGCGCAGTTCAAACCGGGCAGCGACAAGTTCGCGGTTGACGACAAGCCTCCGGCCTATCGCCGCCTGACCCTTAACAACGACGGCAGCGTCGACAGCGAGTTGCAATGGGTCGACGGCTAGTTCAATTCGTCTGCGCGGCGCTACTGGGCGCCTGCGCCGTCGCGACCTGGGCGGACGAGCCCGGTCATCCTGTCACGATGTGGCAAGTGGAAGGCAAGACCAACACTGTGTACTTGCTGGGATCCATTCACCTGCTGCGCGAACAGGACCACCCCCTGCCGAGCGTTATCGACATGGCCTATGAGGACGCGGAGGTCATCGTCATGGAACTCGACATGGACGACATGGACCCGGCCTACACCCAAATGGCATTCAATCGCGCTGGCGTCCTGACCGATGGGACGACCTTGCGCGATCTCATGGGCGATGAGGCGTACTCACGAGCCGAAGAAGCCGCCGCCGCCGTCGACATTCCGCTCGACATGCTGGCGCAGAGCGAGCCATGGCTGGCGGCCATGACCGTAGAACTCATGCTGCTGTATCGCATCGGCTTCAATCCAATGCTCGGTGTCGAGATGACCATGACCACGCGTGCAACTCGTGACGGCAAACCGATTGAAGGCCTCGAAACGGTTGATGAACAACTCGCATTCCTGGACGGTCTGCCGCTCGACGTACAAAGCGAGATGCTCATTCAGACGCTCGTCGAGGGCGCCGCACTGGGCGGCTCGATCGACCCGCTCATCGACGCCTGGCGGCACGGCGACACAGCAATCCTCGAAAGCGGCTTGCTCGCCGCGATCGAGGAACAAGCCGAACTCAACAGAGTTCTGATCAGCAATCGCAATCACCGCTGGGCCGAGGCGATCGTCGGCTGGCTTGGCGACGACCAGGATTACCTCGTTGTCGTCGGGGCACTGCACCTGGTCGGTGACGAGGGCGTTCCTGCCCTGTTGGCGAAGCGAGGTCTCGGTATTCAACAGTTGAGCGAGCCGGCTGGACTCCGGTAGCATCCGCTCCTCTCCAGGAGGAAACCCATGAGTCTTTTTACCGATGCGCAGCAGGTGATTGCCGGCGGCGTTAATTCCCCGGTCCGCGCTTTCGCCAGCGTTGGCGGCGAACCCGTCTTCTTCAAGAGCGCCAAAGGCAGCCGCTTCCAGGACGAAGCTGGCAAGGAATACATCGACTATGTCGGCTCATGGGGTCCAATGATCCTTGGCCATGCAAACCCGGACGTGATTGACGCTGTCATCAGCACGGCAAAACTGGGACTCAGCTTTGGCGCCCCCTGTACGCTCGAGACGAGAATCGCCGAAAAGATCTGCTCGATGCTGCCGTCGGTCGACAAGGTCCGGATGGTCAGTT
>Ga0209567_10001181_pt1 | contig 13760 bp, 8 predicted proteins | sample COG_12_FD_184756 | JGI IMG/M metagenome (GOLD analysis project Ga0209567, IMG submission 184756) | Pelagic marine sediment microbial communities from the LTER site Helgoland, North Sea, for post-phytoplankton bloom and carbon turnover... | ecosystem: Environmental > Aquatic > Marine > Neritic...
AATTCTCTGACCAGCATCTGGGTGGTTCGTTGGGTTGGGTCCTTGCGAATATCAATTGGATCTTTGGGTTCCTGGAATGGATCCCATTTATCATATCCCCTTTTTAAGATGTGCTTCTGGCGACGGGGGGACATACTATCAAAAACAGCCTGTTTTCTTTTTGCGGCTTCATCAGGAGAAAATTCGCTCATAAGGTTCTCCTTTTGCGTTTTTTTCCCTTTGGGGGTTCTTCTGCCTTCTCCTCCCCAATCCCAAGGAAATCTTCATCATACAGGGTGATCAAAGCCATGGACAACGGCACCAGCATATCCGCCAGTTTCAAGTACCTGGTTTTAAGATCCCGAATCAATTCGGCGGATAGCTGCTGGAGTTGATTGTTGATGACATCCAGGTTTACGGTGGGATACTGCTCACCTTCTTTAAAGTCTGATTTGCCACAGGTATGCCCCTGCCCCCCGATGGCGGTGGGTATGCCATAAAAACGACAGGTCAAGGGACGTGTGTCATACAGATCACATAACTCGGCTTCGTTTAGAAGCGGGCATCGAACCCGCTCCCGGGCCAATCCGGCCAATATCTCATCTTCGCTTTTGCCGGCCTGCAAATCTTTGTAAGCCTGGCGTTTAATTTTATGAATATGTCGATCTGCCCGGTTTGCTTTTTCCAAAAGGTCGGCTTTTTGACTGCCCTTGATCTTGGCGTTAAATTTATGATTAATAAAAAGGGCTTCAATCAATGTTATATCAAACAGCGCATGGCAGCAATCCGCACATTTTTCCTCGCATTTGACGCATTCTGCATAAGCCTGTTTAACATGTTCAAAGGCCTCATCGCTTTTGGCAACCAGAGCCTCATACTTTTGAAAATAGGGTGTGAAATCAAAATCCATAGCTAAACCATTTTCCTTTTGTCGGTAAATTATTTAAATTAATAGCTTTTGAGTTATAATTTTCTAAACAATATACGGTTAGCTTGCCTCGGGTTAGCCGTTTTTCGTTAAGCAGGGATGCCTATCAATTTAAAGAAATCGGGTCAACGGACGAACAAGCGATTTGGCCGATTATCCTAAAATGTTTCACGTGAAACATTTTTCATAACTCGTTGTTTATCCATCTAAAAGTCTTGCATGTAAAAACATATCGTGCCAGTCGGCATCTCTGCCATCGGGTTGCTCGCTACTATCTTTCCAAAATTTAAACCGTTTATTGCGGACTTACTCGCATGAAACGCTATTTCCCCACGCAAAATTGACTAAAAATCTGATCCAGTACATCCACTTTTACCGTTTCACCGCTAATAATACCAAGGGCGTCTATGGCCTCTTGCAGGTGGATGGCCACCAGCTCACGGAAAGTCCCATTTTGCAGCTGCTCGATGACCGCTTCGGCCGCAGCAAGGCTGGTTTCAAGCAACAATTTATGCCTTAAATTGGGAACGATGGCCGCATTTAAACCCGGGGAAGTTTTTCCAGTAGCCAGCTGAATAATTTTTGCCTTGAGTTGATCAATGCCGCGATCGTACAGGGCTGAAATGTGCACCTGATCCTCAAATTGCCAATCGCCGGGCAGGGTTATTGCGCTGTCCGAATTTTCTAGATCCATTTTGTTGTGAACCATAATAATGGATTTTGAATTGATCTTCTCATAGATGCGGTGATCATCAGGGCTCACCGGCCGATGGGCTTCAACCATAAAAAGCACTAAATCAGACCCATTGACATGTGCGAGGGTTTTCTCGATACCAATTTTTTCGATCGGATTTTCAGTTGGATGCAAACCGGCGGTATCGCTGATGACAACCGGTATACCCTGGAGGTTTAGGGTTTCCTCGATGATATCCCGTGTGGTTCCAGGCAGATCGGTCACAATCGCCCGATCCTTTTTGACCAGTTGATTTAAAAGACTGGATTTACCCACATTGGGACGTCCGACCACCGCCACCGAAATGCCGTCTCTGAAAATATGGGCATCAATGTAATTTCGGATCAGACCCTTAAGGGGAGCAACAACTTCTTTTTGAAGCGCCTTAATCGTAAGCTCAGGATCGATCAAATCTTCAACGTCCTCGGGAAAATCGATGGTCGCTTCGACATGGGTTAGGACACCCATTAAACGCTTTCTGGACTGCGCCACCCGATCCTTGAGCTCCCCGCTCATCTGTGCCGCTGCCAGTTCTAAATTTTTTTGCGTGCGGGCATTGATGACATCGATGACCGCTTCCGCCTGGGTTAGATCGATCCGTCCGCGCAGAAATGCTCGGCGGGTAAATTCACCCGGGTCAGCCAGGCGGGCGCCTTGGCTTAAAACCAGATCGAGGATCGCATGCATGGTCACGGCACCGCCGTGGGCATTGATTTCGACCACATCTTCACGGGTATAGGTGTTTGGCCCCCTCATGGCCGAGATTAAGACTTCATCTAACAAGGCGCTGTCTTTGGGATCAATAATGTGTCCGTAGTAAAGGCGATGCGATTCAAATTTGAAGCCCCGAATGCCCGTATTTTGCCGGCTCTGCCCGGCTGTCGCATGCGGGTGGTTTTTAAGCGGTCTGAAAACAGCCTGCGCAATCGCAAAAGCATCTTGGCCGGATATTTTCACAATGCCGATGCCGCCCCGACCAGCGGGTGTGGCAATGGCTGCAATTGTATCTGAATCTGTTATCATAAGCCTTCAATTGAAAAATGGGCTTCTGTTTAGACCGTGCAGGTGAAGGAGCTGAAGCTTGCGGTATATTCAACTGTTAGCAGAACGCCTTTTGGACAAGAGGACAGATCAGCAGGTAACCAAACATCAGGGCTCAAATCCTTCAATCGAGACAGAAACAGTGTGATTTTAGGATTGGGGCATCGCCAAAAGCCGCAAGCGAACGATTATTCACCGACTATCGTCGCGCAGCACTCTTTTTTCTGGGCAGTATCACCAATTTTCTTAAAGGACCGTCTCCCCGGCTGCGGGTTTGAACGGCGGAAAAATCCTGTAAAGCGAGGTGAACAATCCTGCGATCGTATGCATTCATGGGGCCTAAAGTCATCGGCTTACCGATTCTTTTGGATTTTTCAGCCAGTCGCAGCGCCATTTTTTCTAAATTTTCTTTGCGGGTTTCCAGATATCCCTCGATATCCACCAGTACCCGCGTTCGATTTTGATTGTGCTTGTTGACAACTTTATTGACGATGGATTGAATGGCATCCAGGGTTTGACCGCGCTTGCCGATCAAAATACCTGCATTACCGCCATTAACATTGAACAATAATCGATCTGCATCCTTTTCAACACTGATTTTTGCATCCGCGGTAATGGCGTCAACAATACGCTGCAAAACGAGCCGTCCCATTTCAGTGGCATCATCCGAAAACGAATACTGTTTGGGGCCGTTTAGGTCGTCGGCCACATTGGTCTTCTTTTGGTCCGTATCCAAACCGACCGTATCGTTGGATGAGCTAATGTCATCTGCTTTAATGCGATCCTCAATGGCGGATCCGGCTTTTTCATCCGGCGCCAAGGTATCTTGCGGCAGCTGCACCCGAATTTTGGCTTTTTTGGTTCTGGTTAAGCCGAATATTCCGCTGGACCCGTAGGAAAGTACTTCGTATTTTAGCTCATCTTTCGCCAAATTGAGTTCGGCGCTGGCAAGCTCGACCGCTTTGTCAACATTTTTGGCCTTGAATTCCAGCTTGGCTGACATATATAAACCTCCGTAGTTAGGCGTATTTTTTCTGCGTATAATGTTGCTGAGCAATTGATAGAATGTTGTTCACCAGCCAGTATAAAACCAGGCCGGATGAAAAATTAATAAAAATGACGGTAAAAATGATAGGCATAAACATCATCATTTTGGCCTGGGTGGCATCTCCCATCGGGGGTGACATTTTTTGCTGAAGCAGCATACTGGCACCCATGATGACGGTCAGGACTGGAATACCGTATGGGGGCTCCATAAACGGTATTGAAAAATTAAAATTGAACAACCGATCCGGTGCTGACAGGTCATTAATCCATAGAAAGAATGGCGCATGCCGCAGTTCAATGGCCTGGTACAACATGCGATAAAGAGCAAAAAATACCGGCAGCTGAACAACCATTGGCAGGCAACCGCCCAGCGGATTGATTTTATAGGTTTTATAAAGACCCATGACCTCCTGGTTCATGCGCTGTTTGTCATCTTTGTATTTTTCACGGATCTCTTTCATGAGCGGCTGTATTTTTTTCATTTCGCTCATGGATTTATAGCTTTTTTGTCCCAGGGGCCACAGCAGAACTTTCACCAGAATGGTTAGAATAATAATGGCCACGCCGTAATTGGGAATAACGCTGTAAAATAAATTCAGCAGCCACAGACAGGGCCGCGCAATGAAATCAAACCAGCCAAAATCAATCAGCTTATCCAGATTATTACCCACATTTTTCAAATAGCTTATTTTTTTCGGGCCGATAAAAAGCCGGTACTTGTAGGTATTCTGGTTCCCGGGAGCAATGACTTTTTCGGGCTGCTGGTATTGAGCGGTGACAAATTTATCAGATTTCAAGGAGAGTTGTAATCGGGACTCTTCGACTTGATCAGGGATGAGCCCGGACATGAAATAACGGCTTTGAATCGCAATCCATTTAATTTTACCGTCAAATGAATTTTGATCCTTCAATTTTTTAATCTTTATTTGCTGAAGTTCGTCATTGATCAGAGCGCTGGGTCCTTCAAACGCATACATGCGCTTGTCCGTGGGAGCCCTGCCGTTTAAGCCGATAGCGAGTCTGTCCTGGATGTTGCGCCCGGATCCATTTTTAACGGTCACATCCAGGCCAACAATATAGGAAGTCGTATCAAAACTGAACGTTTTTTGGATGACCACGCCCGTAGGCGAACGCCATAGAAAGGTAAGGTTGCGGGCGGATTCTTCGACAGCCAGCTGATCGGTGGCCAAATCGGTGCTGAAAACGGCTTTATCCAGCCCGTCAATACTTTTGCCGATAAATCCGAGATGGCCGACGCCCAAGGCCTGATCGGATATAAGTACTTGTTTTAATGTAGAATCTTTTTTCACCCGTTCGCGATAATGTTTGAGCAGAAAACTGTAAATTACTGCGCCGTTTTCAGAAATTTTAGCCTCATAAAGCGGCGTCTGCACGGTAATGGTTCTGGCGATTGAGGGCCCCTCAGCTTCGGTGGTCGGCTGAGGGCCAGCACCGGCTGATTCGCTTTCGGCCGCATAGGGCTGCGCCTGTTCTTTATCTTGAACCGGTTGCTCTTGAGTCGCTACTGGCGTCTCAGCTTTTTTAGCAGGTTTCTGTTGGGGCGCCGACGGAGCGAAAAAAAACTGATATACCAGAAATATGATCAGAGAGAGCACGATGGCTATTAACAATCGCGACTGTTCCATGGTTTTCTCCTAAGAGCAGGTTGTCAAATTGCGACTCTTTTCTTTGGCGCACACAGAGCCGATCAAACAATTGTTACGTTCGGGGTCTTCGCAGGGTGAGCATGAGCTGCGCCTTAAACGAGCGACCCTTTATCCTGTAAACGGCGTTCGTATTGTTTTGTTAGGCGCAGATTGGGGAACCGGATCAACGCCACCCGGATGAAAAGGATGACATCGTAGCAGACGTTTGGATGCCAGAAACAGACCCTTGAAGGGACCATGCTGGCGGATAGCCTGATGGGCATAATTCGAACAGGTTGGGTAAAAACGACAACAGGGACCCAATAGCGGAGATAGTGTATATTGGTATACCCTGATCGAAAAGAGCATCAATCTCAATATGATTTTTTTAATCAACACTATACACAATCTGTTCAAACAAATCTTGAAGGGATGATAATACCTTCTCAGCTGAAAGGTCTGCGGCCTTTTTTTTGGCTACAATGTTGAGATCCCAGTTCTGATTAAAGTGCCGCCGGTTTAATCGGAAATATTCGCGAATCAAACGTTTAACTCTGTTTCGGCGTGCAGCTTTAGCGACCTTTCGCGTAACCGTAATGCCCAGTCTGGAGTGATCAAGTTGGCCCGGTCTGAAAAAAGCAATAAAGCAGTCGTTTTGTGCCTTGCGCCCGGACCGGGTGAGTTCTAAGAATTCCGATCGCTTCAGGATTCGATCTTCCTTTTTAAAGGAAAAGCGCATCGTGATCCATCACCCGGTTCAATGGCCGTATTCGTTTAACCGGCAAGTCGTGCTCTGCCTTTAGCCCGGCGGCGATTAATTATCCTGCGACCCGCTTTAGACGACATGCGCTTACGAAATCCATGATTTCTGGCGCGTCTGATCCTGCTGGGTTGAAAAGTGCGCTTCATTTTTATAACTTACCTATTTTATTATATATTTTATATTGTTAGACAGGCGCCTTCTGCCAATTTATATGGCCCGAGCGTGCGTTACCCGAAATTTATGTTATAAATCACAAGCTTGAAGTCGTGTCAAGATTAAAAATTTTTTCACAAAAAGGATTTATTCTTGATGAATTTCAAATATATCGAATTCTTCCAAGTGATAGGTGGTGTTGGGGTATATGACGATTTGCTTGCCGATGGCTTTTTCAAGAGCAGCAATCAGGGAATTTTCTTCGTTGTGCAGCAACTCGGCGATCTGTGGGTTAACTCTTAATGTCAGCCGGACGCCATTCATATCCCGGGATTCCCGCAAAATCTCACGGAAAATCGTGTAACAAATAGTCTGCTTGGATACAATATAACCCTCGCCATCACAATAATAGCACGGCTCACACAAAATTCGCGTAAGCGGCTCACGCGTGCGTTTGCGGGTCATCTGAATGAGCCCCATATCAGACATCGGTAGCGCATGGGTTTTGCTCTTGTCCTTTAACAGCGCCTCCCTCAAGGCGGTGTAAACCTTCTCCCGGTTGGACTTTTTGTCCATATCGATAAAATCAATTATGATAATACCGCCAAGATCCCGCAGCCGGACCTGATAGGCGATCTCTTTGACAGCCTCCAGGTTGGTTTTTAAAATCGTTTCTTCCAGATTGTGCTTGCCAACATAGCGGCCGGTGTTGACATCTACCGCCACCAGCGCCTCGGTGTGCTCGATGGTGATATAACCGCCGGATTTCAACCAGACCTTGCGCTTTAGTGCGCGTGAAATGTCGCCTTCCAGGTTATAGGCATCAAAGACCGGCTCGGCGCCTTCATAGAGCACAACATGATCTTTTAAGGTGGGCATGTAGGTATCCAGAAAGGATAAAACCGATTCATAGGTCGATTTGTCGTCGATCACCAGTTTTTCGACCTCATGGATCAGCAAATCCCGCACTGCGCGCAGGCTCACAGATATTTCATGATGCAGGATGGACGGTGCGGGGGCTTTTTCGTACTTTCTTTGGATGTTGGCCCATAGATTGTTTAAAAAGGACATTTCAGAAGCCAGTTTCTCTTCCGGCTCGCCTTCCGCAGCGGTGCGCACAATATAGCCATGGCTATTGGAGCGCAAATTCACAACCGCCTGCCGTAAACGCTCGCGTTCGGCTTCATCTTCAATTCTGCGCGAAATTCCGATGTGATCAGATGAGGGCATCAGCACCAGAAAGCGGCCGGGCAAAGAGATGTAGGACGAAATCCGCGCGCCTTTAGTGCCCATGGGTGATTTGGCAACCTGGGCCATTATCTCCTGGCCTTCTGCAATCAACTCCTCGATCTGCTGGCTGCGCCGGTTTTCAAATGCTTCCGGCTCCGGTTCGATTTCGGTTTCGGCTTCCAGTTCATCGGATTCTATCTGAAAAAGGCGTTCGTACTCCTTCAAATCAGCGGAAAAAACATCATCCACGTAAATAAATGCAGCCTGAATAAGGCCGATATCCACAAAAGCGGCTTGCATCCCGGGCAATACACGCAAGACCTTGCCTTTATAGATATTGCCGGTAACATCCGAATCATCCCCGCGATCGACATACAATTCAACGATGGTTCCGTCTTCCAAAAGGGCGACACGGGTTTCATGATTCAATACATTGATGATCAGCTGTTTATACATGGTGTCGTTAAAATAAGTATTTAGTTTCTTAAGCTATTATTTTTCACCACGAACCCGCGCGCCTCGCCTTGCGGTCTCGCATGGCGGGCGTGGGACACGAAGTTCACAGAGAATTTTAATGAATTTTGTTAATGGGTGCACTTAGTGTTCTGTGTGAACTTTGTGGTTATATTTCTTTTAGCGCTTGTGCTGAATACCTAAGTTCATGAACTCAGTTTCAGGATTCTTGCCTGTTTGACCTGCGCTTCGTCAAATTTGAAGATATGGCGCAGAACATCAAACGGCCGTACGGTTTTTCCTGGCTCCGTTTGAAGGGTCAGTTCCAGACGACTGGGATTGCACAATTCACTATTTACTACAATATCCTTTAAATTTATCTTTTTCAACTTTCCTTTTCGACTGCTGAGCGTAATGGTAAAATCCGGCTGTTCGTCAAAATTCTTCAGCAGTTGTTCATCGAATTGCCCTTCGGCCAGGTCCACCGTGTAACGGATGCGACATTGCTGGCCACGCGCTAATTTTTTGGGGGCTAAAAGGCAATTGGTGATCACAAGACCGGCTGGCAGGTGATCGTTTAGCGCGTCCTTGACCTGGCGGGGCCGGACGTCGTCCGGTGCGGATAGGGTAAAGCGTTCCTGCTGGCTTTCGATTCCCACCGGCAGTGGATCATCAAAGGAGATCTTGGGTTTGGGGTGAAATCCCTCTGAAAAGCGCACGGCAATCCCGGCCCGCTTTAAAGCGCGCTGAAAAATGTTGACCAGTTCAAGATGCCCGAAATAGCGGGCCTGATCCCGCTTGGTATAGAAAACAGTGAGTTTATTATAATTCGCCGGTTGCCGTGCAACTCCCGGCGGCGTCCCGAAGGCATCGTTTTTGAAGCGGTCGTGGGTTAACGGCGCGATTTGTTCAAAATCACACACACCGCATTGGTTGCAGTCATTCACCCGGCAATCGGCGGTGTAAGCGCCTTTGAGCGCATTTTCCCATTCGGCCACCAAAAATTCTTTGGTCACCCCGGAGTCAATGTGATCCCAGGGCAGAGGTTCGCAGACATCTCTAAGACGGCGGGTGAAAAAATCCGGATCTAGGCCCTGCTCTTTGAAAACCGCCTGCCACAGATCATATCGAAACTGATCGCTCCAGCCATCAAAACGGCAACCTTTTTGATAGGCAGCCACCAGCAAACGACTCAATCTTCGATCGCCGCGGGCCCACACCCCTTCCAGCCAGCTGACTTTCGGATCCTGCCATTTAAATTGGATCCCTGGCAATTTCAGATGCCCCTGCAGCCTCCGGATGCGCTCTTGGGATTCGGCCAAAGGCAGCTGGGCGGCCCATTGAAAGGGGGTATGCGGTTTGGGAATAAAGGTGGCCACACTGATATTAATCTTGCCCCGGCGCCCGGCGATTTTTTTGATGTGTCGCAGGGATTTGACCAAATCAACCAGGGCCTTCAAATCCGCTTCGGCTTCGGTCGGAAGTCCGATCATAAAATACAACTTGATGACCTGCCAGCCCAGGTCAAATGCATCTTTAACTGTTTTTATTATTTCAGTGTCGCTGATATTTTTGTTGATGACGTCGCGCAGTCGCTGACTGCCGGCTTCAGGGGCAATGGTAAAGCCGGTTTTACGCACCGTTTTGATCAGTTTCATCAGTTCGGGCGTCAACGTTCCAGCCCTCAGAGACGGCAGGGATACCGCCACATTCTGGCTTGCATAGCGCAGCATCAATCGCTCCATCAGCGGTACGATACAACCGTAATCGCCGGTGCTTAGCGACAGCAGGGAGATATCTTCGTAACCGGTGCTGTTGATGGATTTTTCACATAGGTCGGCTAAAGAATCCGGTGAGCGTTCGCGAACCGGCCGGTAGATCATGCCCGCCTGGCAAAAGCGGCAGCCGCGGGTGCAGCCTCTGGCGACTTCCAGCCGCAGCCGATCGTGCACGGGTTTGCCAAAGGGGATGATCGGTTTGTGGGGGAAAGGCACCCGGTCCAGATCGGCGACAAGGGTCTGGGTCACACGGGCATAATCCGCATGGCGCGGTTCCAGTTTCTGAAAACCACAGTCATCATAGCGCGGTCTGAAAAATGCAGGTATATAAACACCTTCAATCTTTGACCAACGTTTTAAAAGTGCGTCTTTATCGCTGCCAGCGTTCTTTTTCCACTCCAGCCAGCCTTCGGCCAGCTGCAGGATGACATGCTCGCCGTCGCCAACAACCATGGCGTCAAAAAAATCTGCAACCGGCTCAGGGTTGCAGGTACACGGACCACCGGCAATAATCAGCGGGAACGATTCGTCCCGCCGAGCGGCATAAAACGGAATGCCTGACAGCTCCAAGATGGAGAGTATGTTCGTATAGTTCAACTCGTAAAGCAGGCTGAATCCGATAATGTCAAAGCGGTCAAGCGGTTGACGGGATTCCAGCGTAAACAGGCGCAGCCCGGTAGCCCTGAGGTGCCGGTCCATATCCAATCCGGGAGCAAACACCCGCTCGGCGGCGATATCCGCATGTGAATTGAGAATATGATACAGGATTTGCATCCCGAAATGTGATGTGCCGATTTCATATAGGTCCGGGAAGGCCAGCGCAAAACGCAGTTTGACGCTGGCCGGATCTTTTTTGACCTGGTTAATCTCTCCTCCCAGATAGCGGCTGGGTCTTTCAACCAGCGGGAGTATATCTTTTATGGTTTTAATGCTCATAGATTTTGCCTATGGTGCGATGCGTCATATCAGGTTTGCCGGTTGAGCCCGAAAAGATCCTTTCAAATACCTAATTCTGTTTTTTCTACCGGCTAACGGGACAACGGGCTCAACAGAACAATGCGCCTAACGGATTTATGGGGCCATGTTACCAGATTCACTCAAAGAATAGAAGAAGACGTCTTTATTTTCATGGCAAGATGTTTATATTTGAGCAGCCATACGGGATTGTGATGTCAAACTGAACCAGACTGCAATACCGGAAAAAGATATATGCATAAACACCTCGACCGAATAAAAAATAAGATGGGTTACAGCTTTTTTGCTTTGCTTTTTCTTTTTTTGGTTTTTGGTTTACCCCAACCGGGTTGGAGCCTGAAAACCGAGCGCGAAAGCCCGGTCGTGCGGGCCGTGCGCAAAGTCAGCCCGGCTGTCGTTAATATAAGCTCCTCGTATGCCGTCCGCAAGCGCGCCAATCCCTTTTCCGGTTTCGGTATGGACCCGTTTTTCGAAGAGTTCTTCAAAGATTTCTTTGACCCGCGTTTCGAAGGCCGCCAGGAAAGCGCCAGCCTGGGCTCCGGGGTGATCATCGACGGTAAACGCGGCTTAATCCTTACCAACGCCCATGTGATCGAAAAGGCCAGCAAAATCAAAGTCGTGCTGGAGGATGAGCGTGAGTTCGATGCCAAAATCGTCGGCGCCGATCCGGATTCGGACCTGGCTGTTTTGCAGATTACGTCCCCAAACCGGTTGCCAGCAATTGACATGGGCAGCAGTGATGACCTGATGATCGGTGAAACCGTGATTGCCATCGGTAATCCTTTCGGATTTTCACATACGGTGACCACCGGTGTCATCAGCGCCGTCAATCGCAGCGTGCGCAGCGAAGAAATGGTATTTCATGATTTTATCCAGATAGACGCCTCCATCAATCCCGGCAACAGCGGCGGGCCGTTGTTAAATATCAATGGTAATCTGATCGGCATCAATACGGCCATTTACGCCAAAGCCCAGGGCATCGGTTTTGCGATTCCCATCAACAAGGCCAAAAAAATTATCGCCGACCTGATTCAATTCGGCGAGGTCATTCAGGCCTGGATCGGCATCAGCGTCCAAAAACTGGACCGCAAACTGGCCGGCTACCTGAAGGTCCCCGACAAAAAAGGCGTTGCAGTCAAAGCCGTTGAGCCCGGTAGCCCGGCCCGCAAAGCCGGCCTGCAGGAAGGCGATATCATATTAGCGCTCGGCTCAAAAAAAATAGCCTCCCCGCGGGATTACTGGTCGATCAAAAAAACATATGCCGCTGGAGATTCACTCAAGGCCCGCATCTGGCGTGACAATCAAATCAAGACCGTATCCATCAAATCCCGGGTTTTTCCCATGGAGCGCGCTGACGGCCTGGCCTTTCGCACCATGGGAATACGAGTCAGCAATATCACAAAAGAAAACCGCAACTATTATCGTATCCGGACCCGTGAAGGCGTGGTGATTAGCGAAATTGCCCGCAACAGCCACCTGGATCGCATCGGGGTACGTCCCGGCGATGTCATCCGCCAGATTGACGACATAACGATTTCAAACAAAGAAGATTTTAAAAAGGCGGTTGTCAAATATCGGCAGAAACAATCGGTTGTCATCCTGCTTCAGAGGGGGGATCAGGGATATTACATAACGATAAAAATATAGAGTTTGGATTCATAAATGGCCCTTTTTCCGATGAGCTGTGTTCTCCGCGGGTTTCTGCCCTCGACGTACTCTAAGTATGCCTCAAGCTGTAACCCTTGTGCGGCTTGTTGAAAACCTTCATTATCATAAAATTAGATGCGAAATCCCGCCGCAAGGCGGGGCTCATCAAAAAAATTGCCTATTTCTGATTCCAAACTAAATTTCGTAAATTCTAAACCGTACACAATTAATATAAAATTTTGTCTTGGAAGATTCTAGGGAGGTTCATATGCACAAATCAATTTTCAGAATGATGCTGGTCGGCCTGATGGTGGTTTTCTTGTATGCCTGTGGCTACAATACCATGCAACAATACGAAGAAGCAGTTTTCAGCGCCTGGGGTGACGTGGAGTCCAACCTGCAGCGCAGAGCGGATCTGATTCCGAACCTGGTTGAAACCGTCAAAGGCTATGCCGCCCATGAAAGGGAGACGCTGGAAGCCGTGATCAATGCCCGCGCCAAGGCTACATCTGTTGAAGTCTCGGCCGCCGACCTGAGCAATCCTGCCGCAATGCAGCAATTGCAGGCCGCCCAGGGGGAGCTGTCTTCGGCCCTGGCCCGCTTAATGGTAGTGGTCGAACGCTACCCGGATTTGAAGGCCAATCAGAATTTTAAGGACTTACAAAACCAGCTGGAGGGCACTGAAAACCGTATCAATGTCGCCCGTCAGCGCTATAATCAAAGCGTGGAAACCTTTAATTTTTCGATTCGCAAATTTCCCAACAGCCTGACCAACAAATTGCTGCTGCATCTGGAACGCAAAGAATACATCAAAGCCGAAGAAGGTGCCGCGGGTGCGCCTGAAGTCAAGTTTAATGATTAACGCCAAGCTGTAATGGATAAACTGACGTTATGAAAATGCCAAAACGCCATCAGGCCATTCATCTTCTGGTCGTGGTCGGGTTGATCTGTGTTTTGACGGTCCCCAACCTGCTGGCTATAGAGGTCCCGCCGCTGACAGCTCGGGTAAATGACACTGCTGGTATGCTTGCAGCAGCCACCCGGCAGCAGCTGGAGGGTGTCCTGGTGGGACTGGAACAGACCGATTCCACCCAGATCGTTGTTTTGACCATCCCAACCCTGGGCGGTGAGGTCCTGGAGGAATTTTCCATCAAAGTCGTGGACCAGTGGAAAATCGGCCAGAAGGGACTAGATAACGGCGCTCTACTTTTTATTGCAAAAGCTGAAAAGAAAATCCGCATCGAAGTCGGTTACGGGCTGGAAGGCCGGCTGACCGACCTGCTGTCTGGACGAATCATCGAAAACGAAATCTCTCCCCGTTTCAAGCAGGGCGATATCGACGGCGGAATTATCAGTGGTGTTGTCGCCATGGCCGAAGCGGTCCGCG
>Ga0209567_10001183_pt1 | contig 13758 bp, 11 predicted proteins | sample COG_12_FD_184756 | JGI IMG/M metagenome (GOLD analysis project Ga0209567, IMG submission 184756) | Pelagic marine sediment microbial communities from the LTER site Helgoland, North Sea, for post-phytoplankton bloom and carbon turnover... | ecosystem: Environmental > Aquatic > Marine > Neritic...
ACCGCCCAGGGCCTGCCCTACCACTATGGCCGCGTGCCGTAGCGGACTCGCATGGTCAAGCCCCAGGCCTCCAGCGATCAGATGTGCCTGGCGCCCTCCCGGGCGATGGACGACTCTCGATCCGATGGCCGTCGACTCCAGGCGGGGCACGTTCTCGATTCCTTCACCGCCCTCACCATCCGGCCACAGATCCCGCACCTGCTCGAGCAACAGTTCATGATCGACCTGCCCAGCCACCGCAACCACCATGTTCTGTGGACGGTAGGCCTCCCGGTGCAGTCGTTGAATGCTACTGGCATCGAGCGACTCGACGGTCTGTCGCGTGCCCAGGATTGGAGACCCGTACGGGTGTCTGCCGTACATGAACTCCGAGTGGAGTTCGAACACCAGATCGTCCGGAGTGTCCTCCATTCGCGAAATCTCTTCGAGAACAACCTCTCGCTCGAGCTCGAGGTCCTCCTCTCGGAGAGCGGGCGAGAATGCCAGGTCGGCCAGGACATCCAGCCCCGTCCCCAGGTGATCCGATGGAACTCGGACCTGGAACGAGGTGTGCTCGTGGGTGGTGTACGCGTCGAGAGACCCTCCCGTACCCTCCACCGCGGTAGCGATCTGCTGGGCAGAGCGTCGGCTCGTGCCCTTGAATACCAGGTGCTCCAGAAGGTGTGCGATACCACGGTACTCCGGCCGCTCGTGGGCCGTGCCCCGCCGCACCCATACGCCTGCCGCCACGGAGCGCACCGAATCCATCCTCTCGGACAGCACCAACGTACCGGATGGAAGAACGGAGCGCCGGACCTCTCGATCCAGTCGCTCCGTCGATTCCTTGGCGACCGCCCGCGAAAGAGCGGACGGCCGGTCCGTCAGTACGCCACCCTCCCCCGTCGGCCTCACGGCACCCTGGCACCGCAGGGCACCTCGTCGACGCAGAGAGGCATCCGGCTCAGTCCGTGGACATCGCCGCGCGGCGGGACAGCTTCAGCCGTCCCCGCTCGTCAACCGCCAGCAGCTTCACCTGCACGACGTCACCCGGCTGAACCACGTCCTCGGTGTTCTCGGTGCGCCCCTCTTCCAGCTCCGAGATGTGGCAGAGTCCTTCCGTACCCGGAATGATCTCGACGAACGCGCCGAACGTAGTCGTGTTCTTGACCACGCCCTCGTAGATCCGCCCGACCTCGGGCTCCTCGACGATCGCCTCGATCATCGCCCGGGCATTCTCGGCGGCCTCACCGGACACGGAGGAAACGGTGACAACGCCCGTGTCTTCAATGTTGATCTGGGCTCCCGTCTGCTCCTGGATGCTCCTGATCGTCTTGCCCTTCGGTCCGATCACTTCCCCGATCTTCTCGGGGTTGATCTGAATCGTCATGATCCGCGGAGCATACTGAGACATCTCCGAGCGCGGCTCTGCCAGCGTCTGCTTCATGACATCGAGAATGTGCAGACGCCCCTTTCGGGCACGGCCTAGCGCGTCACGCATCGTGTCCAGGCTCAAGCCGTCGATCTTGATATCCATCTGGATCGCGGTAATGCCGTCCGACGTGCCGGCGACTTTGAAGTCCATGTCGCCGAGAGCGTCCTCGATCCCGAGAATGTCCGTGAGAATGGCGACCGAGTCCCCCTCCTTGACCAGGCCCATGGCGACGCCGGCACAGGGTCCGCGAAGCGGCACGCCAGCATCCATGAGCGACAGTGACCCCCCGCACACCGTCGCCATAGAACTCGAGCCGTTGGACTCGAGAATGTCAGAGACGATGCGAATTGTATACGGAAACTCGTCGTATGCGGGCAGGAGGGACTGCAGAGCCCGCTCAGCCAGCATGCCGTGCCCGATCTCCCTGCGACCCGGTCCACGGAACGGGCGTACCTCGCCAACGGAGAACGACGGGAAGTTGTAGTGCAGCATGAAGGACTTCGAAGTCTCCTCGCGCACGTCGATGGAGTCAATCCGCTGCTCATCCCTGATCGTACCCAGCGTCGCTACACACAGCGCCTGCGTCTGACCACGCGTGAACAGCGCTGAGCCGTGCGTCCGCGGCAGGATGCCCACGTCGGAAGAAATCGGCCGAATCTCGTCAAGTCCCCGGCCATCGACCCTCTCACCCCGCTCCAGGATCTGCCGCCGCATCGTCTCCTTCTCGAGACTCTTCATCACGCTCGACAGATCGTCGAGGTGCTCCGCGAACGTCGCCTCATCCTGGAGGTCGGCGGTCACGGACTCCCTGAGCGCAGACAGCGCCTGATTCCGCTCTTCCTTGTTGGGGAGGGCCAGCGCCTCCTCGACCCTGCTGGCAGCCCTCTCGCGAACCGTGGCGTCGAAGTCGGGTGACACGCTCTTGGGCGGGTACTCGAACTTCTGCGGCGGTCCACCGATCATCGCCACGAGCTCATGCTGAATCGCGATCAGTTCTCGAATCGCCTTGTGCGACACTTCCAGCGCCGATACCAGCTCGTCCTCGCTGATTTCCACCGCGGCGCCCTCAACCATGACGATCGACTCGTCGGTACCTGCGACGACGATATCCATGTCGGAGTACTCGAGCTGCTCAAACGTCGGGTTGATCACCCACTCACCGGAGACGCGGCCCACGCGGACGCCCGCGATCGGTCCGCCCCACGGAATCGGCGATATCGTGAGCGCCGCCGAGGCGCCCAGCATCCCGAGCACGTCGGCGTCGTTCTCCTGGTCAGCCGAGATGATGAAGCAGGCGACCTGCGTCTCGTTCTGGTAGTCGGAGGGGAACAGGGGACGCAGGGGACGATCAATCTGGCGCGCAGAAACGGTCTCCTTGTCGCTGGGTCGTCCCTCTCGCTTGATGAACCCGCCCGGGAACTTCCCGGCCGCATAAGTCTTCGCCCGGTATTCGACGGTAAGGGGGAAGAACGGCATGCGGGACTGCTTTCGCTCCGCCATCGCCGTCACCAGCACTACCGTATCGCCATACTGGGCTAGAATCGCCCCATCCGCCTGCCGCGCCATGCGACCCGTTTCGAGGACCAACTTCCGGCCCGCGAATTCCTTCTCAATCCTGTGTGCCATCTCTTCTTTCTTCTCTTTCCGCTCTTCTCAAGCATACAACGTCTTTGTTCTTACGCATCCCGGCCGCGAATCTCCCGCGTTCTCGTAGCGGGCACGGGTGGGACGACAAAAACGGCAGTCCGAAGGCGCTTTGCGCCGCCGAACCGCCGCATTCCGAGGCCTGCAACACTCCTAGCGGCGCAGGCCCAATTCCTTGATGACCGTCTTGTATCTTTCGTACTCGTTCTTCTTCAAGTACTCGAGCAACCGGCGGCGGCGGCCCACCATCTTCAGGAGGCCCCTGCGGCTGTGGTGATCCTTCGGGTGCGTTCTGAAATGCTCCGTCAGGTGCTCAATCCGAGCCGTCAACTGCGCGACCTGGATGGCCGGCGACCCTACGTCGCCCTCGTGCAAGCCGAACTTGCCGGCTATCGCCTTCTTCTCTTCCGTGCCCAGCGTCATCTGTATGAGTTCCTTCAAGTTCGTGTATTCAAGGGATATTAAGCTTTGAAAAATAGCGCCGAATCGTCGTTCTGTAAAGCAGCCCAGCAGCCCCGCGGCGAGGGACCGATTCAGCCTTCGTTGGCCGCAAAGTACTCCCGGGCCATGTCACGGTCCTTCTTCATCTGTTCGACGAGTTCCGATGCCGTGGCGAACGGGCGCACGTCGCGCAGCCGGGTCAGGAAGTCCACGCGAACTCGTTCGCCGTAGATGTCTTCATCAAAATCGAGGATATAGAGTTCGATCGAGGGCGGCGAACCCGCGAAAGTCGGTCGCGGACCGAGGTGGAGAAGGCCCGACCGGATTTCCGTCCTGAGGGAGGCCCTGACCGCGTAGATGCCCGGACAGGGGAGCAGTTTGCCACCGCCCGGAGCCGTGATGTTCGCGGTCGGGAACCCGAGACCCCTGCCCCTTCCCATACCCGTCACCACCGGACCTCGAAACGAATAGGGTCGTCCAAGGTCCCTCTCCGCCTGCTCCACCTCACCCTGACGAACGCTTGCCCGGATGCGGGTAGACGATACCGGTGCACCATTCGACGCAACGGCCGGAACCACATCGACCTCGAATCCGTGGACGTGACCCAATCGTCGCAGAAGCTCGATGCCCCCTTCTCTGCCACGTCCGAAGCCATGATCGTATCCGATCACCAGCTCCCCGACCCGAAAGCGCTTTCTCAGTACGCGATTCACGAATTCCTCGGGTCCGTACTCGGACAGCGATCTCGTAAAGGGCAGGAACGCCACGTAGTCCAGGCCGGACTGGGAGAGAATCTCCTTCTTCTCGTCCGGCGTGGTGAGAAGCCCTGGCGCGGCTTCAGGTCGCACGACAGTCAGTGGGTGCCTGTCGAATGTGACGAGCACGCTGTGCGACCCGCGTTCCGCCGCTCGCTGCGTGATCTCTTTCAGCACCGCCATGTGTCCCCGATGCACGCCGTCGAAGCTCCCAACGGTAACGACGGTGCCCCCGACATCCGGTGGCAGGCCGCTCTCGAGGACCTCTCGCGGCTCAGGCATCGTGGAACACCTTCTCGGGTCGTAGTGCCTCCGAGTCCCGGCGCCCCACGGCGACCAGTCGCTCTCCTGCCACCATGGCGACCGGCAGATCCGTACGATCGTCTCCCGCCGGATCCGGGATCTGTCGTCCATGCTCGACCTCGACGACCTCGGTGCCCGACAGACTACGGGTCGGAAGCCAGGACAGCGACTGCGCCGCGGACAGCGACGAGTACGCCGGGATGGCCGCCTTCGCCAGATCAGCGATATCCACCGCATCGGAGACGCTGAACGGACCAATGGACAGGCGGCGAAGGGAGCTGAGGTGCGCCCCACAGCCGAGATGAGTCCCGAGGTCCCGGGCTACGGACCGGACGTAGGTGCCCGTGGACACCTGGGCAACGAACTCCACTTCGGGCAGGCGGACGTCACCGATTTCCAGGGCGTGGACACACACGGTGCGCGCCTCCAACTCGATCGATTCACCGGCGCGCGCTGCCTGGTAGGATCGCCGGCCCGCCACCTTCTTCGCCGAGAACGCTGGCGGCACCTGCTCGTACTCACCCCGGAGCCGCCCCGCGGCCGTCTCGATGTCCTGGCGCGTCACCGACCGCCAGCCGTCGGAGGTTGCGGCGACCTTTCCGGTGCGGTCCTCGGTGTCTGTCTCGACACCCAGTATTGCGGTGGCCGAGTAGGTCTTCGGGAGAAGGTGGAAATACTCCGCCAGGCGAGTGGAACGCCCCACGCACAGGATGAGCAACCCGCTCGCGAAAGGGTCCAGTGTACCCGTGTGCCCGATGCGCTTTACGCCTAGAGCACTGCGCGCCACCTGGATCACGTCGTGGGAGGTCGGCCCCTCCGGCTTGTCTACCAGCAGCACCGCCGGGAGATCAGCTTCCCGCATCATCCTCGTGCTCGCCCAGGGCTTCATCCAGAAGAACTTCAATGCGCTGCACGTGCTCCAGGGCCCGGTCGGCATGAAACCGGAAGTCGGGAATCCGGCGGAGATGAAGCTCGCGTCCCAGGCGTCTCCTGACGAAGCCCTCGGCGCTTTCGAGGCCGACGATCGCGTCGTCCACGGGAATCTCGTCCGTGAGAGTTCTCACGTAGACATCGGCGTATGACAGATCCTGAGTGGCGTCGACCCGCGTGATGGTGACCGATCGCACGCGAGGATCCTTGATTTCCTCTCGCAGCAATCTAGCGAGTTCCTCACGGAGCAGCTGATTGAGGCGGATGGTCCTTCGGTTGGATGACATGCTCTCCCCGCTGGCGCCCGTACGCTCTCGATTCAGAAGATCTCGGACTCGGTCTCGAGCACGTATACCCGGGGATCGGACGCGATCAGGGCATCCGCGCGATCGAGAATTGAGCGGGCCAGGGTCGCGTCTGAGGAAACAAACGCAATGCTGACTTCCGCCCTCCGCATCTCATCCTGGTAGGCCGTCTCAGCGGCCGAGACCTTCAGTCGTGACCTGGCACGGTCCCGGAGTCCATGCACCACGCGTCGCTTGTCTTTGAGCGACTGGCAGTCAGGGATTCGAAGCTCCCACCGGGCCCTGCCGTACACTGCCGACACGACGTCAGTCCCCCCGACGTCAGGACGCCTGGCCGCTCTCGGCCAGGGTGCGCGCAATCTCCTCGACACGATAGGATTCGATTACGTCTCCGACCTTAATGTCGTTGAATCCTTCGATCGCGATGCCGCACTCGTACCCGTCGCGCACCTCGCGGACGTCCTCTTTGAACCGCCGGAGACTTCCAATATTGCCCTCGTACACCTGCACATAGTCCCTGAGCAGGCGCACGGGAAGATTCCGCTGTATCAAGCCGGACACGACATAGCAGCCGGCGACAGTGCCGGCCTTCGGAACCTTGAACGTCTCGCGGACTTCGGCGGTACCCACCAGGACCTCGCGCTCTTCCGGTCGCAGGAGGCCTTCCAGCGCCAGCCTCACGTCCTCCACCGCCTCGTAGATCACGCTATACAGCCGTATTTCCACGGATTCTTTCTCGGCGATGTTCCTGGCCTTGACGTCCGGCCGGACGTGGAAGCCGATGACCGACGCCTGGGTGGTCGTCGCAAGGAGGATGTCTGATTCGTTGATCGCACCCACACCCCTGTGAACGACATCCACCGCCACCTCCGCCGTACCCAGACGCTCCAGGGAATCTGCCAGCGCCTGAAGAGAGCCGTCGGTGTCGCCCTTGATCACCAGATTCAGCGTCGCCTGTCCCTGCTCCTGGACCGCCGCGAAGATGTCTTCCAGGCGTGTCCCCTTCTGACGCCTGCGGATGTCCTTCTCGCGTTCCAACTGCTGCCGGCGGGACACGATCTCGCGAACTCGAGACGCATCCATCTCGACCAATCGGTCCCCGGCCTGAGGAACTCCCTCCAGCCCCAGAATTCGAACCGGAACGGACGGACCGGCCTTCTCCACGGGGTTGCCACGCTCATCCAGGAGAGCCCGTACGCGCCCTCCCTGCAGACCGCAGATGAAGTCATCTCCGACGTTGAGTTCACCGCTCTGCACCAGCACGGTCGCCACCGGACCCATTCCTCGATCGAGCTCCGCTTCGACGACCGTCCCTCGGGCCAGACCCGTCGGGACCGCCTGGAGGTCGAGCATCTCGGCCTGCAGAAGGACCTTCTCCAGAAGGTCGTCCAGACCTTCCCCGGTCTTGGCCGAAACCTGTGCCGACAACACATCTCCCCCGAACTCCTCGAGGATGACCTCCTGGGACAGCAGGTCCTGCTTGACCTTCGGCACGTTGGCCGTAGGAAGGTCCACCTTGTTGATCGCCACGATGATCGGCACGCCCGCGTTCCGGGCGTGGCTGATCGCCTCGACCGTCTGCGGCATCACGGCGTCGTCGGCCGCTACCACCAGGATCACGAGATCCGTGACCTCAGCTCCCCGGGCGCGCATGGCCGTGAAGGCCTCGTGCCCCGGAGTATCGAGAAAGGTAAGAGCCTTGTCTCCCTGGACGACGACGTGATAGGCGCCGATATGCTGCGTGATCCCGCCCGCTTCTCCAGCAATGACGTTGGTCTCGCGCACACGATCCAACAGCGAGGTCTTTCCGTGGTCCACGTGCCCCATGACCGTGACTACGGGCGCCCGGGATGCGAGCTCCCCTTCCTCCTCGGCCTCCTGGTGCAACTCGACCAGGTCCGCCTCGTAGGCTTCTTCCCGCACCGCCTCGAAACCGAATTCATCGCAGATCATCTCGATCTGGTCGAAATCCAGTCGCTGGTTGATCGTCACCATGAGGCCGAGATTCTTGAAGGCCGACGTGATGATCTCCTGAGGAGTCACGTCGATCAGGTCAGAGAGTTCCGCAATCGTCAAGAACTCGTTGACACGGACTGTCGTGACCTCCGCGGCCTCCTTCGCCTCACGAGCGTCCCGCTCCACTTCTTGCTGCGTCGGGCCGGTGTCCCGGCGACGTTTGCGCTGGGTTCCTCCACCCATGGCCGCAAGAGTCTTCTTCACGCTCTCCTGCACGGCGTCCTGGTCGACCCGGCGCCGGCGCTTGCGATCCCGCTTACCCCTCTTTCGACCATCGGTCGTGTACCCCTCGGCCTTGATCCGGACCGTTCCACCGGGGGCCGCGGAGGCTGCAGGCGCCGCGGGGGTCGCCGTGGGTGGTGGGGTCTCGGGCAGGCCTCGCCGGACCGGCTTCGGCTTGATCGCACGCTTCGGCTTCGGCTTGATCGCGCGCTTCGGCTTCGGCGGCGGCTCCACTGCGACCACGACGTCAATGTCCGCGACATCTTCGGCAACGACCTCGTCCGCCTCGGGCAGATCGGCATCCTCGACACCAACCTCGTCAAGGTCGTCATCGCTCTCGGCCGCCGGAGCCGCTTCCGGCTCGTCTTCTTCCACGTCCGCCGCGGAGACCGCCTCGATATCCTCCGCCGCTTCCCCGGCCTCGTCCATCCGTGGCTCATCTCCCGCCACGTCCGGCTCGAGCTCCGCGGAGAGAGGCTGCGACTCTACTTCGGCTGGCGCATCGACCGCGTCAGGTGCCGGCTCGTCCGCCTCCTCCTCCGAGGCGGTCTCGACGAGCTCGGCCTCAGCGATCTCCGGGGCCTTGCGGCGCCGGCGTCGACGCGTGGAGGGCTCCGCGTCCGGGGACGCGAGCGCTCCCGTACGTCGCTCCCTTTCCAGTCGCGCATGCAGCCGCGCGATCTGGTCTTCCGACACGGTGGACATATGACTCCGCACGCGCACATCCATCTCGTGCAGCATGTGGATCAGCTGTTTGCTGTCTATGCCCAGATCTTCGGCAACTTCGTAGACGCGGAATGTCGCCAACGCCTGTCCTCCTTAATGTCCCGTCCGTTGCTCCGTAGTCGTCCGCACTTCACCGACGATTCTCGACCCGAGGCCCCGATCGCGTATTCCCACGACCACCACCTCCGATCGTCCTACCGCCCGCCCGAGGCTGCTCCGCGTGCCACGGGTCACCACTTGCAGTTCCGAACTCTCCATCAACCCACGAATTCTCTTGCGCGCATTCTCAGTAGCGTCCTCAGCGACCACCACGACGCTCAGTTCGCCACGGCGCGCCGCATCGCGGACGGCCTGCGTCCCCACAACGGCAAAACCGGCCCGGCGGGCCAGGCCGACGAGTTGCAGTAGATCTCGGTCTCGCTCGGCCGCACGGTCCGCCCCCTGCTCTGCCACCTCGATCAGTCCGGGGTCTTGCCCGGCTCCTCTTCCGCGGCTGACGCGGCGTCAGCCTCCGACACGGCAGCCACCATCGGCTCGCCCTCCAACTCGTCCACTGACTCGTCAGCCGACTCACCCTCCGACTCACCCTCCGACTCGCCCGCCGACTCACCCTCCGACTCGTCCGCCGGCCCATCTTCCGACTCGTCCGCCGGCTCAGCTTCCGACTCGTCCGCCGACTCGCCGTCCACAGCCGCCGCCGGGGCGGCCGATGCGGCCTTGGCCACGCCGGTCGGCACGACGCCCTCGGGCAGCTCGTCCTCGACGGTCAACTCGTCGATCAACGCGAGCAGGATCGCCGCATCCTCTTCACCGATTCCGGGCACCTGCAGGAAATCGTCCCGGTCCATGTCCAACACGTCGAAGAACGTGTTGATTCCAGCGGCCTGCAACGCCGCGAGAGTCGTAGGCTGGATATCGTCCAGCTCGGACAACGGGAAGTCGGAGACCTCATACTCGTCCCCACCACCGAACAGGCTCGATTCGGCCCCACGCGATAGCCAGTCCCGACTGGAATAGAGGTCGATCTGCCAGCCGATCAGTTGCGAAGCGAGACGGACGTTCTGACCGTTGCGTCCGATCGCGAGCGACAGTTGATCCTCGTCCACGATGGCGGTGATCACATGCCTCTCGGAATCCGATATCACCTTGGAGACCTTGGCCGGAGCCAGGGCCCGTCGGGCGAATATTTCCGGGTCCGGGTGCCACGGAACGATGTCGATGCGCTCGCCCGACAACTCTGAAACGACGGCCTGCACCCGGGAGCCCTTGAGCCCGACGCAAGCGCCGACCGGATCTACAGAATCGTCTCTGGACGACACCGCGACCTTCGTCCGACCGCCTGCCTCCCGGACTATCTCCTTGATCTCGACGATGCCCTGATAGATTTCGGGCACTTCGATCGCGAACAGGGCCTTTACGAACAGAGGATCGGCCCGCGACAGGATCAGCCTGGGGCCCCTCGGTGTCTCCTCGAGTTTTCCGAGAACCGCCCGGATCGTTTCACCCTGCCGGAACCGCTCACGCGGATTCTGCTCGCGCCACGGGATCACGGCCTCTGCCTCCCGCACACGATTGAGCATGACGACGATCTTGCCTCGTTCGATCGCTTGCACCTCGCCCGACACGAGGTCGCCCACCATGCCGCTGAATTCCTCGCGAATCCTATCTCTCTCGCCTTCGCGCACCCGCTGGATGATACGCTGCTTCGCGGCCATCACCGCGTTCCGGCCGAAGTCGGAGAACGCAACCGGAATCTCGAGCAGGTCGCCTACCTGGAAGTCCGGGTCATCCCAGCGCGCTTCCTCAAGCGAGGTCTCTCTCGCGGGGTCCTCGACGGTCTCGACGACCTCTTTGAGGACCACGATCTTGATGTCGCCCTCGGGTAGGATCGTGATCTCGGCTTCAACCGGACCGCCAAAACGCCGCGCCAGGGCAGCGTGTATCCCGTCCCTGATGAGGTCATGCAACTCATTGTCTGACAGCGATTTATTCGCTGCCATCACACGAAACGCTTCAACGACCGGTATCTGATCGCTCATTTGACGTCTCTACCCTCCCTGCGCCCTCAAGACTATCCCCTGAACTCGTAGACCAGCGCGGCCTTCGCGATGTCTGACAGCGCTACTTTCGTCTCCTCGCCATCCACATCCAGCAACACCACTTCGCGACCAGCATCGCCCTCGAGTCCGACCAACCGACCGACCACCTGCCGGCTTCCTCCCACCAACTGTCCAAACCCCCGCAGTCGCACCTTCTCCCCGGCAAAGCGGACGTAGTCGCTCGCCTTCGCCAGCGGCCGTTCCACTCCTGGCGACGACACCTCGAGGACCCATTCATCCTCTCCCGACGCCCTCTCCTCCAGGAAACGGCTTATCGCTCTGCTCACTTCGGCGCAGTCGCCCACCGATACGGACGAGTGACCCGGTCGACTGTCGGGGCGGTCCACCCTGAGACGAAGCAGGGGGCGTCGTCGCCCCCCACCGCGTTCCACGGAGACCAACTCGAAGCCGATGCCGGAGACAAACTCCTCCAGATCTCGCTCCAGGCTCGCTGCCATACAGCTGCGCCACCTTTGCTGCGCCCGAAACCCGCGGGCGACCCGCAACAAAAAAGTGGGGCCGATAAGGGTTCCCCACTTCAACATCCTTCCTGAGCCTCCCCGGCTGGCCAGCGCCGGACGGCTATCAACGGGCGTGAACTTAGCAGAGAGGCGACGCTATCGCAATTCCCGCCTCTGCTCGTTGGACCCGGTCACACCGGCTGCGCCTGCACGAGTCCGAGGAAGGCGGCCATCCGTCCCGCACCCGCTCCTTGCGCCCTGTGTGAATACAAATTCACCGGTCCACACCGGGTGCACCATTCGGAACGCTGCACCCGCTCCCGTGACACCCCCGCCAACTGGGCCCTGCGCGCCAGTTCGGCACGCAGATCGAAACGAGTCTGACCGCTTCCGTCCATGGCAAAGGCCCGAAGCACATCACCTCCGACTTCGTAGCAGGTCCCGCAGATGGCGGGTCCGAGGTAGACGGCCACATCACCGGGACGCACTCCGTACCGACGCTCCAGAATCGAGAGACCTGCCTCAAGGATGCCGCCCGCGGCTCCTCGCCAGCCGGCGTGCAGGAGGGCTACGCAACGACCGGAGATATCGGCGACGAAGACCGGAACGCAATCGGCAGCCGTCACAGCCAACAGAATCCCCTGATCAGACGTGATGAGTCCGTCGCCCTCCCCGATCACCCGTGGCCCCCGGGCCTCGTTTGAATCGGCCTCCAGTATCCGGACGCCGTGTACCTGGCGCACCACGACCGAAGAGGCCATGCCCAGCGCACCGCACAGCTTCTCATAGCGGAGCGAAACATCTCTGGAGTGGCCGCCGGTGGTGAGGCCAAAATCCGACTCCGAGCCTGCGCCGGCACCGTCTTTCACGGCCGTGATTCCCGCCCGGATACCAGGGTACAGCGCCTCCCAGCCCTGGAACCGGTGGTAGAACTCGCCGGCAGCACCCTCGGGGCCCGGCAGGCGCAGGCCGCTCAGCAGTCTTCCTCCACACGCTCGATGTTGCCTCCGAGGGCTCGCAGGCGTTCGTCGATGCGTTCGTATCCGCGCTCGATCTGACCGATATTGTGGATTCGACTGACGCCGTCGGCTGCCAGTGCTGCGATCAGCAACGCCATCCCAGCCCTGATGTCAGGGCTCTCGACCGTGGACCCGCGCAGGTGAGAAGGCCCCACCACCACCGCCCGATGAGGATCGCAGAGGATGACCCGACCGCCCATCGCGATCACCTTGTCGGCGAAGTACATGCGTGACTCGAACATCTTCTCGTGGATCAGAATGGTCCCCCTGCATCGGGTTGCGACGACCAGTGCGATCGACATCAAGTCGGCCGGGAAGGCGGGCCACGGACCGTCTCCAAGACTGGGGACCTGGTCACCGAGGTCGGCCTCGATCTCGAGCGACTGCTCGGCCGGAACGTGCAGCTCGGTTCCGTTCAGAACGCAGTGAATGCCCAGTCTTTCGAAGCCAATGCGGAGCGGGTCCATGTGGTTCGGGTCGACGTCCTCGATGGTGAGATCCGAGCCGGTCATCGCCGCGAGGCCGACGACGCTCCCGACCTCGATATGGTCGGAACCGATCCGGTGCGTCGTGCCGCTCAGTTGGTCGACCCCCTGGATCGTGAGCTCATGTGTGCCCGCGCCCTCGATTTCAGCTCCCATCGACCTGAGAAACGCGCAAAGGTCCTGCACGTGTGGCTCCGCCGCGGCATTGCGAAGCCGGGTAGTGCCCGCGGCCGTGACCGCGGCGAGAATCGCGTTCTCCGTTCCGGTCACGGAAGGCTCGTCGAGGAAGATGTCTGCACCGTGGAGTCCGCGGGTCCGCAACTCATATCGGTCTCCGACTTCGACCTCGGCGCCCAGTTTGCCGAGAGCGAGGAAGTGCGTATCGAGACGCCGACGACCGATGACGTCACCACCGGGCGGCGGCAGCACGACGGCGCCCCACCTGGCAAGCAACGGGCCAGCCAGCAGTATCGACGCTCTGATCTTGCGGGACAGCTCCGGGTCGAGTTCCCCGCTGCTCACGCCGCGCGGGTCCACGACCAGGCGCCCATCTCCCTCCCAGCCGACCGCGGCCCCAACGCTTTCCAGCAACTCGATCATCGTGCGCACGTCCCTGATTTCGGGAACGTTCTCGAGGACGACCCTGTCGTCAGCAAGGAGACACCCGGCCAGGATCGGCAACGCGGCGTTCTTGTTCCCGGCTGGCTTGAACCGACCGCTCAGTGTGGCGGGCCCCTCGATCCGGTAGTGCATCGTCACCCCTGCATAGCGTCGTTCGGGTTGCGTCCGCTCCGCGTGTGCGCAGGCAAGGTAGGACAGGTCCCTCGGCCCCGGCAACGCACTTTCCCCGCGTCTTGACAGGTTTTCCGAGAGTCCTCTATGCTTCTTCGATAGCGCGCGGCGGCTCGGGCCGCGCCACCGGCCCCATCGCGAGATGACGG
>Ga0209567_10001184_pt1 | contig 13756 bp, 14 predicted proteins | sample COG_12_FD_184756 | JGI IMG/M metagenome (GOLD analysis project Ga0209567, IMG submission 184756) | Pelagic marine sediment microbial communities from the LTER site Helgoland, North Sea, for post-phytoplankton bloom and carbon turnover... | ecosystem: Environmental > Aquatic > Marine > Neritic...
CAGAACGTGATGACGACCACCGCCGCCAGCAGTATCAGCAGGAACGGCATTGTCGCCATGTAAATCTGGGTGATGCTCTTGTCAAAGCGATAGCTCGCGATAAACAGGTTCAGACCCACCGGCGGCGTCAGATAACCCAGCTGCATCGCCGCCAGGAAAACGATGCCCAGATGCACCGGGTCGATTCCGTATTGCGCCGCCACCGGCAGCAACAACGGGACCACCAGCACGATGGCGGAAAAGATATCCAGGATCGCGCCCAGCACCAGCAGGAAAGCCAATAGCAGCCAGAGGAAGGTGGTGGGGCCGGCAACCAGTTCGCTCACAGTTGCGAACAGCAACTGTGGCACGCCGGCATCGATCATGTAGTTGGTTGAAGCCAGCGACACGCCGAGGATGAGCAGGATGCCGCCCACCAATACCATCGACTCGCGCATCACCGCCGGCAGCCGGCGCCAGCGGATCTCGCGCAACACCAGCATCTCGACCACCAGCACATAAAGAGCGGTCACCGCGGCCGCCTCGGAGACCGCGAAGTAGCCGCTGTAGATGCCTCCAAGCACCACGATCGGCAGCGGGATCTCCCAACGCGACGCCCACAGCGCAGATCCTGCCTCGGACCAGGAGAAGTGGCCGCGTGGCTGCCGGCTGCCGCGGTTGACCCAGAAGCTCCACAGCGCCAGCAAAACCAGCATCAAGGTGCCCGGCAGGATGCCGGCCACGAACAGATCGTCGATTGAGACCTTGGCCACGACGCCATAGAGGATCAGCGGCAGCGACGGCGCGAACAACAGCCCGAGGCTGCCCGACGTGGTCACCAGACCGAGATTGAAGTTCTCCGGATAACCGGCCTGACGCAGCGCCGGGTAGAGCAGCGCGCCGAGCGCGATGATGGTCACGCCCGACGCCCCGGTAAATGCGGTAAACACGGCGCAGGCCGCCAGAGAGATCACCGCCAGACCGCCGGGTAGCCAGCCGAGCAGGACCTGGCTGACGCGCACCAGCCGCGCCGGGGCGCCGCCCTCGCCGATCAGATAGCCGGCAAACGTGAACAGCGGAATCGCTGCCAGGATCGGCATCTCGGCCACGCCGAAAACCTCGATGGCGATGGCCTGCAGATCGATACCGGACTGGTGATAACCCCACAACGCGCCGATCGCGATGACGACAAACAAGGGCACGCCGAGCAGCGCGAGCAGGCCGAGGATCAGCGTCGCGGTCATGACCCGGGCACTGACGACTGTCGTCGCCCCATCAATCCGGCGACGCCGGCGATAAGGTGACGCAACGCGATCACGATAAACGCCAGCGGGATCACGCCCTGAACCAGCCAGGCAGGAATGCCGCCCACCAGCTCGTCGCCAAACGCATAGCTCTCGCGCACGAACGCCAGCGCGTACCAGCCGACCACGCCGGAAACCGCCGCGGTCAGCAGATCGGCAAAGGATTCGATGATGCGACGGGAGTAGCCGCGCATATAACGCGAGACAAGATCGATACGCAGCTGGCGGCCATCACGACTCGCCGCCATGGCCCCGAGCAGACCGATCCACAGGACCAGAAGGCGCTGCGACTCGTCTGCCCAACCGAGCCCTTCACCGAGCACATTGCGCATAAAGATCTGGCTGGCGCCGATCAGGATCATCGCGCCGAGCAGCGTGATAAGAAGCGTGTCCTCGGCCGCGTGAATGACCCGCTCAGCCCGTCTGAGCCAGCCGCTACCGGTATCGGGCATCAATCAGCGCCGTCGACGGCAGCCTGGGCCGCGGCGGCGGCACGGTAATCGCTGATGTGGGCACTCAGCTCCTCGAACATGCTCTTCGAGAGCATGCCCTCCTTGACCTGAGCCAGATTGGTCGCGATCACGCGATCGCGCCAGCTCGCGATCGCACCGGTGTCCGGCTGCACGAAATCGATGCCGTTGGCGACCATGGCTTCCCTGGCGCTGGCATTCTCGAGCTGGCTCTCCTGGTCAAATTTCTTGTAGATCCGGTTCATCACTTCATCGACCACGGCCCGGTCCTCCCGGCTCAGGCGGTCCATGATCTTCTTCTCGACCACCAGCGCTGCGTAGGAATAGACGATCGGGAAATCAGTGACGTAATCCACCTTGGTGTACCACTGCAGCGCGATCGCGCCGACCGGCGGCGTGCCGATGATGTCGATCAACCCGGTTTGCAAACCAGTAAGCACATCGGTGATCGGCAGCACGACCGGCGAGAGATCCAGACTCCTCATCGCCTCGAACGTCATCAGATCGCCCTCCGGGACCCACATCTTGCGGCCCTTGAGGTCCTCGTAGCGGGTCACCGGCTGCTGCGACATGATCAGCGCGAAGCCACCGCCGGCGATGCCAAAGCCGACCAGATCCGCCGCATCGAGGACCGCCATCACCTGGGCATCCATGCGCTCCCGTACGAAAGCCACTTCTTCGAGAGAATCAAAGGTCAGCACCTGGCCATAGATACCAAAGTCCGGACAACGCTCGTTGAGACCACTGGGGGTGAAGCTGCCGCCATGCAGCTGGCCGATACGCATCTTGCGCAAGACCTTCTTGTCGTTGCCCATGACGCCACCGCCATAGAACTTGAGCTGCACGCGCTGCTCGGTGCGCTCGGCGATCTCCTTGCCGCCGGCGCGCATCTCGCGCATCCAGCTGGAGTTCTCCGGCGCCAGCGTCGCCAGTTTTATCTGCGTCGGCGCAGCACCTGCCGCCAATGGCGCGAGGAGGAGAATCAGGGGCAGAATTCGTTTCAGCATGGCGGGCTCGCTATAGCGTTTCAGAAATATTCGTCTGCCGATGCCAGCAGCTCCCGGGCCTGTCGCTGAGCCAGCGTATTGGTCAGCGTCAGTCGGGGTTGGTACGGGTCGGCCTCGATTACTTCGGTCAGCAGACGGTCGTGAAGTTCCCGTTCGTAGAGAAGCCGGGCGTAGCCCCGAGCATATTCCACCTTGATGCTCAAGTCCTGGCCGCCGGCCAATTCGTCAGCGCGCAGGAAGTTCGCGCGGGCCGCTTCGGGTTCGCCGCCCAATGCAGGCGGGCGCAGGGTCTGCAGGATGCCGAGGTAGAGGTGGGCGCTGCCACGCTCGTAGGTCTCTTCGAGGATGATGATCCGCTCCAGCAGCGCCTCGACCTTGGGCAGATCCGCGATCGCGTTCCAGTCATCCGCGTGGGTGCGGATATAGACCAGCCAGGCGACACCGTAGGCGTACAACGCGGGAACGTCGCGCTGGTCGAAAGACTGCAGCCTGTCTGCCACTTCATCGAAGTTGAGCTGGTCAAAGTCGCAGCCACGCGGATCGGTCAGACACAGGCCGCGAGACGCATAACGTCGGGCGCGCGCGGCCAGGCGGGCAGCTCGTACCGGATCCTCGACAAACACCGCGGCGTAGGCAGCATAGAGCCCCGACGCTGCAGCGAGTATCTCCGGGTCCGGCGAGGGCCCCTCGACCAGACTGTCCATCAACAGCAGATAGGCCGGCGCGCCGTCACGCACCGTTTCCGGATCGTCCTGGTTGAGGATGGCCGCACTCAGATTGTCCGAAGCGCGGTCGACCGCCGGTTGGATAAACAAAGAGCAACCGCCCTGCGTCAGCAGGGCGGCGATAAACAGCAATATCGACCGAGAGCGCCTCATGGAGCGGTTATCGCCCGCGTCCGTTCGCGCTGTGGCGCGGCACCCGTTCAGACCTTTTCCTTGATCCTCGCTGCCTTGCCGGTCAGCTTGCGCAGGTAGTACAGCTTGGCCCGGCGGACATCACCACGGCGCTTGACCTTGATGTCGCTGATAGCGGGACTGTAGGTCTGGAACACGCGCTCGACACCCTCGCCATGCGACATCTTGCGCACGGTAAAGGCCGAATTAAGGCCGCGGTTGCGCTTGGCGATGACCACGCCCTCAAACGCCTGCAGACGTTCACGCTCGCCTTCCTTGACCTTGACGCTGACGACGATCGTGTCTCCGGGTCCAAAATCCGGGACCTCACGGGTCATCTGCTCGCTTTCCAATTCACTGATAATGTTGCTCATGACACCCACCTGATAACAGGGTTACTCCTGTCGATTCCCGTGTCCTCCACTGCCCTGATGGGCGGCGATGAACTCGTTCAATAAACTCTCGTCTTCCTCACTCAGCTGCAGTCGGGCCAACAGGTCCGGCCGCCGCTGCCAGGTCCGTCCCAGCGCCTGCTGGCGGCGCCAGCGTCCGATCGCCGCATGGTCTCCCGACGTCAGCACCGGCGGCACCGGCATTCCCGCAACCTGCTCGGGCCGGGTGTAATGCGGACAATCCAGCAGGCCCTCTTCAAACGAGTCCTGCGTGGCCGAATCCGCGTCGCCCAGCACACCGTCCACGCGCCTCGCCACCGCATCCGCCAACACCAGCGCCGGCAGTTCACCGCCGCTCAACACGTAGTCTCCGATGGAGACCTCGTAATCGGCTTCCAGCGCGATCACCCGCTCGTCGATGCCTTCGTAGCGCCCCGCCACCAGCAGCAGTCCCGGCGCCCGGGCCAGCTCGTTAACCAGCCCCTGCTCCAGCAGTCGCCCCTGCGGACTCAGCACGACGCAGGGGCTCGCGTCCGGCAGGCGTTGTCTCGCCGCATCGATGGCCGCCCGCAGCGGCGCCACCATCATCACCATCCCCGGACCGCCGCCGTAAGGCCGGTCGTCCACCGTGCGATGCGCATCGGTGGCAAATTCCCGCGGATCCACCGTGCCCAACTCCAGCAGGCCGCGCTCCACCGCCCGACCGACGACGCCGAAATCAGCCAGCATCTCGACCTGGCGAGGAAACAGGGTGACAAACTCGATGCGCATGGCCTGTTGCCCTCGCCCGGGAACCGGCCGTCTAGTAGTCCGGTTCCCAGTCCACCACAATCGTCCCGGCGACCAGATCGACCTGTTTGACGATCGGTCCGCGGGCGAACGGAATCAGCCGCTCCCTGTCTCCTTTCACCACCAGCACGTCATTGGCGCCGGTTTCAAGCAGTCGTTCTACCCGGCCGAGGCTTTCGCCCTGCGTATTCACCACCGCAAGACCCATCAGATCGACCCAGTACACCTCATCTGCCGCGGCCTCCGGCAGCTGGGACCGCAGTACCGCCAGTTCCAGCCCTACCAGACCAGCGGCCTGATCGCGATCCGTGATGTCCTCAAAACGACCGACCAGACCCTTGCCATGGACCCTGCCTTCGGCCAGCTTCACCGGCCGCCAGGCCTCGTCCTTGCCCAGCATCAGCGGCTCGTATTCCAGCAGACGGTCGCGCGGCTCGGTGAATGAGTAGAGCTTCACCCAGCCCTGTACGCCATAGAGCCCGGACACCCGACCGACCGCGATGCGCCGATCCGCTCCGCCGGCCTGCGCCGGTCCGGTCACGAGACCTTCAGGCAGCCTGCTCGGCCTCGCCGCCCGCCGTCTTACCGGCGGGCTTACTTCCGGTCTTACTTCCGGTCTTACGATAGGACTTCACCAGCTGCGCCACGCGATCGCTGGTTTGTGCGCCCTGCCCGGTCCAGTAGTCGACCCGCTCAAGCTCGATCGACAGACTCTGCTCCTTGCCCTTGGCGACCGGGTTGAAGAACCCGAGCCGCTCGATATAGCGGCCATCGCGGCGGTTGCGGCTGTCGGTAACGACGAGGTGGTAGAAGGGCCGCTTCTTAGCGCCGCCCCGAGTCAGACGAATGGTCACCATGCTGGCATGTCCTCAGAAAACTAAAGCCGGACAAGCGGAAACCTGGCCGGCGAACTAAACCGGAAATTTTACTTGAATTTCCGAAAATTGGAAGGCCCGGGCTAGCGGCCCAGACCCGGCGGAAGCCGCCCCTGCATGGCCTTCATCATGCGGCCCATACCGCCTCTACCCATTTTTTTCATCATCTTCTGCATCTGGTTGTGCTGTTTCAGCAAGCGGTTCACGTCCTGGACCTGGACGCCGGCACCCCGGGCGATACGGCGTTTGCGGGAATTGTCGATCAATTTGGGGAAGCGTCGCTCGCGCGGAGTCATCGAGTCGATCACCGCCATCTGGCGGCGCAGCTGGCGCTCGCCAAGGGCCGCATCCACGCCCTTGGGCACACTCATCGGCAGCTTGTCCATCAGCGCACCCAGCCCCCCAAGCTGCTCCATTTGCGCCAACTGATCGCGCAGATCGGCCAGATCGAAGCCTTTGCCCTTACGCAGCTTGCGCGCCAGCTTGCCGGCCTCCTCCCGGTCGACCTTGCGCTCGACCTCCTCCACCAGGCTCACCACGTCGCCCATGCCGAGGATCCGCGAAGCGACACGCTCCGGGTGGAATGGCTCCAGCGCATCGATCTTCTCACCGGCGCCAAGGAACTTGATCGGCTTGCCGGTCACCTGGCGCACCGACAACGCGACGCCGCCACGGGCGTCTCCGTCGGTTTTGGTGACGATGACGCCGGTCAGGGGCAGGGCCTGGTCGAAGGCCCGGGCCGCATTGACGGCATCCTGCCCGGCCATGCTGTCGACCACGAACAGGGTCTCCACCGCGCCGGCGCTGCGGTGTACCCGCTGGACCTCAGCCATCATGTCCTCGTCGACGTGCAGACGGCCCGCCGTGTCGAGGATCAGGACGTCGAACCCCTGGCGTCTGGCCGTCGCCAGCGCCCGTTCGGTGATCGCCACCGGATCCTCACCGGCATCGGAGGGCTCGAAACCGGCATCGATCTCATCGGCCAGGCGCTGCAGCTGCAGGATCGCTGCCGGGCGGTGGATATCCACGCTGGCAAGCAGGACCTTTTTGCGGTCGCGCTCCTGCAACAGGCGCGCCAGCTTGGCCGCGGTCGTGGTCTTGCCGGCGCCCTGCAATCCGGCCAGCAGGACCACCGCCGGTGGCTGGGCGTTCAGCTTGAGACCCTCGTTGGCGGCGCCCATGATCTCCACCAGCTGACCGTGGATGATCTTGATCAAGGCCTGGCCGGGCGTCAGGCTGCGCGTGACCTCGGTGCCGACAGCGCGCTCACGGACGCGATCGATAAATTCGCGAACCACCGGCAGGGCGACATCGGCCTCGAGCAGGGCCATGCGCACCTGACGCATGGTATCGGCGATATTTTCCTCGGTCAGCCGGCCCTTGCCGCGCAGGTTTTGTGTGGCTCGGGACAGACGATCGCTGAGTCCTTCGAACATGGGCCTGTGGATCTCCGCTTGCGGTGGTATCGCCACGGGTCGCGACGCGGCGTCATTATAACCGGCGACGCTTACGCGTCGGCCTTATAATGGGCGTGGTGTTGTGACATCATCCGCTCCGAACCCGGCCTGGCACAATCTCTATGATCCTGCTGCGATTCGCCGTCCTTGTCCTCTATCTGCTCGCGGCCTGGCTGTTGATCTCGGTGCGTTATTCAGACCTGGATCAGCGTCGCGCACAATCGGCCGCGCCGGCTTTGTTGATCGGACTATCAGGGTTGCTCCTGCACGGCCTGCTGCTGTACCAGACGGTGATGATCCCTGACGGACCCGATCTCAGCGTGACCAATGTGTCCTCGCTGGTGGGCCTGCAGATCGCGATCATCGGCCTGCTCGCAGCGCTGGCGCCGAGATTTCGCGGTCTGTGCGCGACCCTGCTGCCAATCGCCGCCATCGCTGCGCTGGCCACCGGCGCCGGCAAATTCTCCGGCGAACTCGAATCCCTGAGCTGGGAACTCAAGGCGCATATCGCGATCTCCGTCATCGCCTACACGCTGCTCAGTATCGGCGCGTTTATTGCCATTCTTATCTGGCTCCAGGACCGCGCCCTGCGTAACCGGCGGCCCGAGTCCTGGGTCCGGGTATTGCCAGCCCTGGAGACCATGGAGCAGGTCCTGTTTATGACCATCCATGCCGGCGTGGTCCTATTGACGCTGTCGGTATTCAGCGGCTTGATCTTTGTCGACAACTTCTTCGCGCAACACTTGCTGCACAAGGCCGTGCTCTCGATCGTCGCTCTGGTGGTCTTCGCCATCCTGTTGATCGGACGCTGGCGCATGGGGTGGCGCGGCCGCCAGGCGATCCATTGGACGCTCGCCGGCTATGGCGTCCTCGCCCTGGCCTATTTCGGCAGTCGCCTGATCCTGGAACTCATGCTCGGCCGCCAATGGGGCTGACGGGCCCGGGATTTGACACCCCGGAAGAGGCTGCACCACACTGAGGCCCTCTTTGTCCCTCAGGTAACGAACCGACTTGAACGAGGTTTCGCTAGAAGCGCTGTTGAGCGTCCTCGGCCTGCTGCTCGTTCTCTCCGCGTTTTTTTCCAGCACGGAGACCGCCCTGATGAGCATCAACCGCTACCGGCTGCGGCACCGGGCGCGGGAAGGTCATCGCGGAGCGATCCTGGCTGAGCGCCTGCTAAAGAGGCCGGATCGCCTGATCGGCCTGATCCTGTTGGGCAACAATTTCGTCAATATCTTCGCCTCCTCCCTGGTCACGGTGATCGCGCTGCGGGTCGGCGGCGAAGGCGCGGTGGCAGCCGGCGCCGGCATTCTGACTCTGGTCATCCTGATCTTCGCCGAGGTGGCGCCAAAGACCCTCGCCGCGCTGCGGCCCGAGCGGTTGGCGTACCCGGCCGCGCTGATCTACTACCCCTTGCTCAAGGTGACCTACCCCATCGTGTGGTTGGTCAACCTGATCGCCAACGGCCTGCTGCGGCTGCTCGGCGTGGATGTGGCGTTGAGCGGCGGCGTCGCCATGAGCCGCGAAGAACTGCGTACGGTGGTGGCTGAAGCCGGGGCGCTGCTACCGGGCCGCAACCGTGAAATGCTGGTTGGTGTGCTGGACCTGGAGAATGTCACCGTCGATGACATCATGGTGCCGCGTAACGAGATCGTCGGCATCGATCTGGAGGACGACTGGGACGATGTCCTCGAGCAGATCGAGACCAGTCGCCACACCCGGCTGATCGTCTATCGGGACGAACTCGATAACACCATCGGCATTCTGCATCTGCGCTCGATCCTCGCCGATCTGGCCACGGAAGCGTTGACGCCTGAAGTACTGGAATCTCACGTGCGCGACGCCTATTTCGTGCCAGAAGGCACTCCCCTGCACCGGCAGCTGGTCAACTTCCAGCGTGCCAAGCGCCGTGTCGCGCTGGTGGTGGATGAATACGGCGATATCCAGGGTCTGGTCACCATGGACGATATCCTCGAAGAGATCGTCGGCGAGTTCACCACGGACCCCGCAGAACTCTACCGGGACATCCAGCCGGCCGATGACGGCAGCTACGTGGTCCAGGGCAGCGCCAATATCCGTGAACTCAATCGCACCATGGGCTGGAGCCTGCCCACCGAGGGACCGAAGACGGTCAACGGCCTGATCCTGGAACAGCTCGAGACCATACCGGACGCCGGCGCGAGCCTGGTGGTGGAGGGCTTCGACATGAAGATCCTGCAGGCCTCCGGCAACGCGATCAAAGCCGTGCGGGTCTATCCGGCGGCGACGCGCCCGCACTCGTCAGCGTAGACCCTAGGCACCGGCCTCGAACATGGCCTCGATGGCGTCCTGCAGACGAGCGACCGGCACCACCTCGAGACCCTTTATCGCCTGACGCGGCGCGTTCGCCGTCGGCACAAAAACGCGGCGGAAGCCCTGTTTGGCCGCCTCGCGCAGGCGTTCCTCACCAAACGGTACCGGGCGGATTTCTCCGGCCAGGCCCACTTCGCCAAAAGCCGCCACGTCGCGCGGTACCGCACGGTCACGCAGACTGGCCAGCGCGGCGAACAGCACCGGCAGATCCGACGCGGTCTCCACCACGCGGACACCACCGACCACGCTGACGAACACATCCTGATCCTGCATGGCGATCCCGGCGTGGCGATGAAGCACCGCCAACAGCAAGGCCAGACGACCCTGGTCCAGCCCCACTGCCACCCGCTTGGGGCTGCCGCCGAAACTGCTGTCCACCAGGGCCTGGACCTCCAGCAACAGCGGGCGGCTGCCCTCGCGCGCAACCATCACCACGCTGCCCGAGACCGGGCCGGTGTGGCCGGAGAGGAAGATGGCCGAGGGATTGCGCACCTCGCGCAGACCATCCTCGGTCATAGCGAATACACCGATTTCATTGGCCGCGCCAAAGCGGTTCTTGACCGCGCGGACGATGCGCAGTCGGCTGCCAGGATCGCTCTCAAAATAGAGCACGGTGTCGACCATATGCTCGAGCACCCGAGGTCCCGCGATCACGCCCTCCTTGGTGACATGACCGACGAGGAAGACGGAGACACCCGTCTGTTTGGCGAAGCGCACCAGGCGGGCGGTACATTCGCGTAGCTGGCCTACCGCCCCGGGCGCCGAATCGATCGCCTCGCTATAAACGGTCTGTATGGAATCCACGATCATCGCTCCTGGACGCAGGCTGTCCGCCCGCTCCAGCAGGGTCTCCAGACAGGTCTCAGAGAGCACCTTCAGGCTCTGGCCATCCAGACCGAGACGCCGTGCGCGCAGCGCCACCTGGCGCAGCGATTCCTCGCCCGTCACGTAGAGCGCCGGCACCTGCTCGGCCAGCCGGGCCGCCGCCTGCAGCAACAGAGTCGATTTTCCGATGCCGGGATCCCCGCCCAACAACACGACGGAGCCCGCCACAAGACCACCGCCCAGCACCCGATCCAGCTCATGGACGCCGATCAGGACACGATCCTCCTGATCGTCCTGACCGATCTCGCCAAGCAGCCGCGGCGCCTCCCCGGCGTAGCCGCCACGCCGGGCCGGTGCGCCGGCAGCGGTAGCGCTCTGCTCCAGCGTGTTCCAGGCATCGCAGCCCGGGCACTGACCCTGCCAGCGCGGGACCTGGGCGGCGCAGTCACGGCACACGAACACTGAGCGTTGCTTGGCCATTCTGGTACCTGGATCACGGACAGGGAATTGCCCGGCAAGGCAACTTTACCGTTGGAGCACAGTGCTGTCTGCCTGTATTCGGGCGGGCGGCTCGCGCGCACGCTGCTGAATCACGGCGGCAAGGCGCGCGCTCCGGGATTGTTGCTGGCTACGGGAAACATCACATGTACGGCGACTTCGACGTCATCGAGGAGATCGGCAAGGCCCCGGCGGGCAACCTGTATCTCGCCCAGCGCGGTGCTGACGGCCTTGCTGCCGTGATCAAGACCTTGCGGCTGCTGGACGACTTTGCCCCGCGCGATCAGGACGAGGCACGTAAACAGTTCTTCCGCGAGGTGGAGACGGCCTCGAAACTGCACCACCCCTGCATCCGCAAGATCCTCGACTCCGGGGAGACTCAGGGTGTTGCCTGGCTGGCCATGGAGCAGCTCAGTGGTCGGCCGCTGGAGGATTTTGTTCCGGGTCCGCCGCGGCTGGAGGTCGACGAGGCGATCGAGCAGATTGCTTTCGCGGCGGACGCCCTGGCCTACGCGCATGGCCGTGGCGTGGTACACCGGGACATCTGTCCGGCGAAGATCATCTACGACCGGGACCGGGGCAGCATCAAGATCACCGACTTCGGTTTCGCCCGCCTGGCGCAATCAGGCCATACCACGGTGCGTCTGCTGCATGGCAAGCTCTCATTCAAATCGCCGGAAGATCTGGCCGGACAACCGGTAACTTTCGCTTCAGACCTGTTCTGTCTTGGTGTTACCCTATACCACCTGTTGACTGGCCAGCTGCCGTTCCAAGGAGACTCAATGGTGGGGCTCATGCAGAGCATCCTGCACGAAGCGCACGAAGCGCCCTCCAGTCATCGGCCGGATTTGACGCCGGCCCTCGACGCTATCGTCGAGCGGGCCTTGCACAAGGATCCTTCTGCCAGATTTAGCGCCGGCGCGGAAATGGCCGAAGCCCTACGGGCGTGCGCTAACGCCGAGGCGGCATGAGCGGTCCAGACGGCAAAACAACGCGATTCCCGAGCCTCAAGGGCAAGATAAACGTCGTCCGTTGCAGCGACACCGGACGCGTGCGCGATCACAACGAAGATGCGGTGATCTCGGACATGGACATCGGCCTGTTGGCGCTGGCGGATGGTATGGGCGGCTATAACGCCGGTGAGGTGGCCGCAGAACTTGCGGCCAACGTAGTCACCAAGCTCATGCGCGAGGCCTCGGTCCGTAATAATCGCGGGGAGACAGACAGCGAGAGCGGGCTGATGCGCCAGACCATCGCGCTGCGCGACGCTGTTGCGCGCGCCAACAAGATCATATGGCAGACGGCGCAAACCCAGGCCAACTGTCAGGGCATGGGGACGACCCTTGCCACCTGCATGTTCTTTGACGACCGGGTGTCCATCGCCCATGTGGGCGACTCCCGGGTCTACCGCCTGCGCAACGACCGTTTCGAGCAGCTGACGCTTGACCACTCCCTGCTCCAGGAACTGGTGGACCGGGGTTTCTACTCACGCGAGGAAGCGCAGCGGTCTACCAACAAGAATTATGTTACAAGGGCGCTGGGCGTCGAGGCTTCGGTGGACGTCGAAGTCCAGGAAGAGTCGGTGGAGCCCGGTGACATCTATCTGCTTTGCTCCGATGGCCTGACGGATATGGTCGAAGATGAAGATATTCATTTAACTATCAGTACTTTTAGTGCTAATCTTCAGACCGTTGCTGAGCAGCTGATCGAGCTGGCAAACGAAAATGGAGGCCGGGATAATGTCTCGGTCGCGCTGGCGGAGGTATCGACCTCGTTCGCGGTGCACAACGGATTTATCGGTCGCTTGAAGTCCTGGCTCGGTTAGCAGGGCGGACGGCACAAGCAGCAGGAACGGAAAGACCCATGGCAAGACTCGTACTCAGCCTCGACGGCCAGGTGCTCGCCGAATACAACATGAGCAAGGAGCGCTACACCGTTGGCAGGCTTCCGGACAACGATGTGCGTATCGATAATCCCGCGGTCAGCGGTCATCACTCCCTGATCATCAACATCCTCAACGACTCCTTCCTCGAGGATCTGAACAGCACCAACGGCACCTACGTCAACGGCAAGCTGATCAAGAAACACGCGCTGCAAAACGGCGACCTGGTCACTATCGGCCACCACCAGCTGCGATTCGTAGACCAGCAGGTAGACGACGTCGATCAGGACGAGTTCGAAAAGACCATGGTGATCAATCCGCGCTCCCAGGACCGGGCAGCGCTGGAACAGGTCAAGCAGGCGGTGAACGCGGTCTCCGGCGGCGACAATGTCGCCAGCCTGCGCGGTACGCTGCCGACCGCGAAGCTGCAGGTGTTGACCGGTCAGTTCGCCGGACGTGAGTTGAACCTGGTCAAGGCGCTGACGACGCTGGGCCAGACCGGCGGCCACGTCATCGCGGTAACCCGACGTCCTGACGGCTACTACGTGGTGCGTGTTGCCGGCGCGGACGACAGCGACAGCACACCCCAGGTCAATGGACGCGAGGTCGGCGCCAAGGCCCAGCTGCTGGAAGACAGCGATGTGATCGAGCTGGCCGGCGTCAAGATGGGCTTCTTCAGCACCTGAGGTCCCGGGCCAGGCGGCACCGGGCGCGATCAGACGACGCGCATCGCGACCCGGCGCGTGACCCCGCACAACAGTTCGTAGGGAATGGTGCCGGCCAGGCGAGCCAGCGTTTCCACCGGAAGTCCGTCCCCCCAAAGCATGACCTCGTCGCCGACCTTGGCGTCCGGCGCATCCTCCAGGTCGATGGTGATCATATCCATGGAAATCCGCCCGACGATGCGGCCGGTCGCATCGCCGAGCCGCACCGGGGTACCGCTGCCCAGGTGCCGGGGATAGCCGTCGCCGTAGCCGACGGCGGCGACACCGATACGGGTCGGATGGCTTGCGGTCCATGCCCCGCCATA
>Ga0209567_10001186_pt1 | contig 13730 bp, 11 predicted proteins | sample COG_12_FD_184756 | JGI IMG/M metagenome (GOLD analysis project Ga0209567, IMG submission 184756) | Pelagic marine sediment microbial communities from the LTER site Helgoland, North Sea, for post-phytoplankton bloom and carbon turnover... | ecosystem: Environmental > Aquatic > Marine > Neritic...
AACACTGACTCGAAAAAGGATTTCTACGACAAAAAGGTCGTTCTGCTGGTGCGCCGTCCCCAGGATGTCGCCGTGTCGCAGTTTTTCCAGTGGAAGTATCGTATGCGCCCGAACAAGATGGCCATGAACCGCTACCCGGCGGCAGGATCCGACACATCGATCTACGATTTCGTCATGGACGCTAATTGCGGCGTGCCGCGGATTATAGAATTTTTGAACCTGTGGGCCCGTGAACTGCCAAAGATCAAAAACCTGCTGCTGGTGCGTTACGAGGACATGCGCGTGGAGCCGGAGAAGCAGCTCGAGCGTATTGTCGAGTTCCTCGGCATGCAGCCTGATGAACAGTTCCTCAAGGACACTGTCGAGTTTGCCTCCGTTGATAACCTGCGCAAGCTGGAAAAGGAGAATTACTTCTGGCGCAGCGGCAGCCGGGTGAAGGCGCGTGATCCGAGTAACCCGAATTCCTACAAGGTGCGGCGGGCAAAGGTGGGTGGCTACCGGGATTACTTTGATGACGATCAGGTCGCCCGCATAGACGCCCTGGTCAGTTCTGAACTTTCTGATATTTTTGGTTACGCCGAAGCGACGGGGCCGACCGGCAATGAAGTTTCAGGTAAAGTTGCAGCCGGAGTGTGAAGTAGGTGGTGGCCGCGCTGCTCTCCTGGTTTTCTTTGCAGCACAACTCTATCCACGCTGAGAGCGACAATAGACATGACCCAGTACCTCAATTTCGACGTTTTGGAATCCATCAATGCCGGCCAGTATCGTGCTCAAAAGCCCTATCCATGGATAAGCCGGGACAACGTATTCACCGAGGAAGGCTACCAGGCCTTGCGCAAAAACATGCCCGACATATCACTTTTCGAGCAGAGCACCGGTTACCGGCGCGTGGCGGGGCAGGCCCCCCACGATCGTTATTCGCTGGAATACAGCGAAGACATGCCGGTGCCGGAACCGTGGCAGGCGTTTATTGCCGAGTTGCGCAGCGATCGCTACCGTGAAGCCATCGCCCGCCTCTTCGATGCCAACAATCCGGAGTTTCGCTTCCACTGGCACTATGCACCCAACGGTTGCTCGGTTTCGCCGCACTGCGACTCGAAGCGGGAGTACGGCTCGCAGCTGTTCTACTTCAACACCGAAGAGGACTGGGATCCGGCCTGGGGAGGGCAAACCCTGGTACTCGATGACGGCGGTCGGATGATCCCTGACTCGGCGCCGGCTTTCGAGGATTTTGATCGCATAATCGCTTGCCCTTCCATGGGCAACGTGAGTTCGATTCTGGCGCGCGGCGAGCACGGCTGGCACGGCGTGAAGGAGATCGAATGTCCGCAGGATAAGATGCGCATGATTTTCATCGTCGTCGTAAATCCCAGTAACTTCTACTGGAAAGTCAGGGACAAGCTGATTGGTAAATCGATTCAGCGCTTTTAGCGTTAAAAAAAAGGCGCCACAAGGGCGCCCTTTTTAAGCAGTAATTCCTGCCACATCACAGATTGTTTATTTTGCGGCGTCGACCATGTACTGGATCGCGGCCTTCAGGTCATCATCAGAGCAATCCATGCAGGTGCCCTTCGGTGGCATCGCGCCCTTGCCCTTTATCGCTATTGCCAGCATTGCATCCATGCCGGTAGCAATCCGGGGCTCCCAGGCAGCTTTGTCACCAAGTTTTGGTGAGTTGGCGACACCCGTGTTGTGACAGGCGAAACATTTGGTGTCGTAGATTTTCTTACCGTCGGCACTGGCTATACCAGCAGCGGCGAACAAGGCGGTGGCGATAGCCAGACTTGCAGTTATTTTCATATGGGGTTCTCCAAATCAGGTTTGCTAGGGTTCGGCAGTTTACCGTTTTACGGGCTCCGCTGCGAATATAAAACCAGAATATACTAACACACTAATGGGTTTCAGCTCCGTTCAGATTCATGATGATCTGTAGGTTCTAGAGGCAACATCTCTGGCCCATCGGTACCTGTTTTATATTTATAGTAAAGTCTTAGGTAAAGTTAATAAGTATTTGTATTTGCATAAGTAGTAATGAAAAATTAGCAGTCATTAATGCGCATTTTTCAGTATGGCACCCCAGGGCCACTGACTAACTTCAGAAATGACATCAGGTATATTATTCATCATATTGAAAGCCAAAGTGTTTTGTAGGGCTGTAATGTCATGCTGCCAGCGCCAAAAGCGTCGCTTTGCCCTTCAATCAGTTCATACCGGTCATGCTCACCAGCAGCCGGGCTGATCTGCTTTGCATCGAGTTGCCGTGGGCGGGGTGTCAGGTTGCTGATGCAGACAAGCCGCTCTGTTTCATCGACTGAGACGCGTTCGATGCCGAACAAGCCGTCTTCCAGTTGCAGAACCCGCTGCGCGCCGTCGGGGTGAAAGGCCGGATGTTGGGCGCGCAGCATGAGCAAGCGCGCGTATTCCTGAAACACACGCGATGTCGGTGTGGCCGCGTCATCGAGCAGGCTATTGAGTTCACCTGCCTGCCAGCGCTTGCGGTTGATCGAACGCGGCTGGCCGCTGCGCTGGACACCGGCCGGGTCATTGTGAGTGGCGGTCAGGCTGTGGAAATACACTGCCGGCATGCCTTTCAGTGCCAGCACGATGGTCTGTGAACACAGGAAGCGTGCAATGTGTTCGTCTGAATCCCGGTATTCGGGATCGGCCAGGGCATCGTACCAGCCGATGTTTAATTCGTAGGGGCTTTCTGAACCGTCGCTGCGGGTATAACTGGAAACATGCCCGCCACGACTGCGTATGGTGTCCACCAGATCCTGCAGTTCTGAATCCGCTATCAGGCCTTCCAGCGGGCGTACACCGATGCCATCGTGTGAGGCGCTGAAATTGAGAAAGCAGCAGCCGGCCGGTGGATCCTGCAATGACCGCGCCCATGCGCTCAGGTGGCGGCTGGAGCCCGTGTGCAGGGCGTGCAGCAGCAGCGGTGGCAGACTGAACTGATAGACCATGCGCGCTTCATCGCCGTCACCGAAATAGCTGATGTTCTGTTCATGGGGGACGTTGGTTTCCGTGAGCAGCAGTACATCCGGCGCCAGCATATCGAGCACGTCACGCAGCAGTTTTACCACCTCATGCGTTTGCGGGAGGTTGATGCACGATGTTCCGACCTGCTTGCAGAGATAGGCAATGGCATCCAGCCGGACAATGCGCGCACCATACTGCAGGTAGAGTAACAGGATATCCAGGAACTCGAAGAGTACGTCCTGACTGGCAAAATTGAGGTCAATCTGGTCAGCACTGAAAGTAGTCCATGTGTAACGTTCGCCGGAGGGTGTTTGTGCAGGCGTCAACAGCGGGCTGGTCCTGGGTCTCACGACTTCGCTCAGGTCCGTATCGGCTTCGATATCGATGAAATAGTCCCGGTACGGTGCCACGCCATTGATAAACTGTTTGAACCACTTGCTCTGGCTGGATGCGTGGTTAAGCACAACATCGAACATGAGATCGAAATCCTCGCCGATGGCCTGAACGTCGCGCCAGCTGCCCAGTGCCGGGTCGACTTCACGGTAGTCAATGACCGAAAAACCCTCGTCTGAGCTGGAGGGGAAAAACGGCAACAGGTGCACAATGCGGATGCTTTCCTTGAGACGTTGAGCGAGGAAGCGCCGTAAGGTGGCCAGTGGAGTCTCACCGGCGGCATAGACCATGTCAGCATAGGTGATCAACACGACGTCCCGCTGGTCCCAGTGGCTGTCGCCAGGTTGGTAGCGGCTGCGTAAAGAGTTTGCATAGCGTTCGGCCAGCACGCTGAAACGTTGGGCGAGGCGGGGCGCTTCCGTTTCTCCGTAGAGTTGCCCCAGGCGTTCGCGCAGGCGGTGGATGGATTTTTCGCTGAGTATTCTCACTAATCTGTATCAATCCGTATATTGCGAATCAGGCTTTGCAGTCCGTACCTGAGTGCGCGGTAGCTGAAGTAGTTCGTGGCTATCCGGTAGTTATGGTCCACCAGTTCGGCGCGGTAATCGGCATCGTCGAGCAGCCGCCGCACCTCTGTCACCACGTTCCGGTCGACGAAACCTTGCATAGTCGGAAGCCGGAATCCCTTGGGCTCGATATCGCGTTCGAATACGTCGTAACGATTCACAAGGATCGGAACACGGAAGTATATGGCCTCGAGTAGCGCGTTTCCGAAACCTTCGTACAGGCTGGGAAAGCACACCAGGTCGGCATGTGGATAGAGGTCCGCCAGTACATAGATTTTTCTGCAATGATTGTCGTACTGACGCAGATCGGCGACGCGTTCACCGAAAAGTCGCAGGTCAACCTTTTCGTCATGCGCCAGGTGCGAGATCTGCTCCAGGTATTCAGCGCCTTCGTCACCGGACTGGTGAGAGATAACCAGTTTGCACCTTGGATCCTGCAGACGGCGCAGCAAGGTCACCGAATGTTCGATGCCCTTGCGGGGGACAACCCGCGTTGGTTGCAGAATGAATTTGTCGTCTGTACCCAGTCCGATCTCGCCACGCACATCGCTGCCGAATTCATCGACCGGTCCGGGGGGATTATCGAAATCCAGCACATTGGGAATCAGTACCGAGGGAATCCCTTTGCGCCATGCCAGGTCCTCACGCGCCGCCTGGTTGATGACCACGTGTTGAAGGTGCTGAATGCGCGGTGGAAAGGCCATTTCCAGATAATCGTGTACCGCTGAGATTTGAAAGCGGCTGCGTTCCCAGTAAAAATCATGGTGGTGCGCAATGGCGGGTATTTCAGTTTCTGTTTCGGCTAGAAATTCAGCGATGGCAACACCGAGTGGAATGTGCATGGGTATGCTCAATACATTCTCTATCACCAGTAAGCTGATATCGAAGCGCTGCACGAATTCGTACAGGGTTGTTTTGAGGTATTCCGCCAGGTCGCGGATGCGGCGGCTGACGTCAGAGGTGCGGCGCCCCTGGTGCCACAGATGCTGGTTGATCCACTCGTTGTCCGGATGATGGAAGTAGGCTTCCGGGATACACATGCTGATATCCGGCGAGCGATCCAGACGACCCGCGTACCAGTAACTGACGTGCCCGTCCTCCCAGAGGATCTGCGCCCATTTGGCGGACTCCAGCGAGACGCCATCGGTGCCGGCAAAGCGAGTTGAAACAAATCCAATATTATGCGGCATAGGTTCGCTTTGTTATTCAGATTAGTGTTTCATTGTAGCGACAGCTTACTAATGAGTACATTGGATAGCCGACCTGACTTTACGGGACCGTCGGCAGCAGGGATGCTGCCGTCGAGCGTACAGGGATGTATTCACCGCGTGTCCCGTAAAGGCAGGTCGGCTATCTAATGTTCGGCTTAGTAAGTATAGCGGTTAAATCTTAAGGAGCCGCTTATTAATTCGCTGTATAATCCGCTATATCGTCCAACCCGGAGTAAGTCGTTATCGTGCACGATATTCCTGACCTGCAAGCGTTCGTCGCCCGACTGCCGGCTACTCTGCAAGGTTATCGGGAGATCATACTCGCCAACCTGGTGATGATCGGTGAGATCCCTGCACCTACCTTCCATGAGCGGGCCCGCATCGACTTTTTGCAGCAGCGTTTTACCGAGTCCGGCCTGCAAAACGTCTCCAGCGACGAGGTAGGTAACGGCGCGGCCGTTCTGCCCGGCACTGAGGGTAACAGGAATATCCTCGTCAGTGCACATGCCGATACGCCATTCCCGGCCACTATCGAGCATACACTCTCGCTCTACCCGGAACGAGTGATCGGGCCCGGTATCGCCGACAACAGTCTCGGACTGTCAATGATTGCGACGCTTCCCATGCTGCTGGATTTTCTCGATATCCGCTTGCGATCCAACCTGATACTGATGGGTGCAACCCGCAGCCTGGGGCGGGGCGATCTCGCTGGACTGCGATTCTTTCTGGGTAACAGCAGCGCGCCCATTGCTGCCGGCCTCTCTTTGGAGGGTGTACAGCTGGGGCGGCTCAACTATGCATCGCAGGCGTCCATCGATGCCGAGATTACCTGCAGGATAGCGGATGTGCAGGGGAGGGGCGCCGACCGCTCGGGTGCCTTGCTGGTTCTGAACCGCGTGATCCAGCGTTTGTGTGAACTGGTGGGCCCGGAACACCTCGTGCTGGGGTCGGTAGAAGGTGGGACCGCGTTCAAGACGCCGGCCCGCAACGCCGTGCTGCGCATTGAACTGCAGCAGGATTCCAACGACAGGCTGACGGGGCTTGTCAGAAGCATTGACGCCATCGTGGAGGAGATCGCTGCGCAGACGGGTGCACAGCTGAGATTCGAGATCATTGCGCGCAGTAACGCGGGAGGGCTCGCTCCGCAGCATCCACTGGTGGAGAACGCGCGTCGCATTATCACCGCCCTGGGTGTTGAACCGAGTAATGACTGCCACTCGACGGCAGCATCCTGTTTCAACGACCAGGGCATACCCGGACTGGTCATTGGCATTACCCAGGGCCACCACCTGAACCAGCCCGATGAGGAGATCGAGATCGAGCCTGTTTTCAGGGGAATCGCACAACTCATCGGTATGCTGATGGCGATCGATGGAGGTTGTTGTGACGGATATTGACAACTGGCTGCGGACCAATACCTTCCATCACAGCCAGTTCTGGGATCTGAAACGGCTGGTCGAGGAAAAGGAAAAACAGGGTCTGATGCTATCCCTGTGCATTCCCACCCTGAATGAAGAGAAGACCATCGGCAAAGAACTGGTGTTGTTCAAATCCGAGCTGATGGATCGTTATCCGCTGCTGGATGAAATTGCAGTCATCGATTCGGGTTCCACTGACCGCACGCTGGAAGTGGCTGCAGCATTTGGCGCCGACGTCTATAGAGCCGCCGATATACTCCCCGATCTGGGCAGCCGGCGTGGCAAGGGCGAGAACCTGTGGAAAGCGATATACCAGCTCAAGGGCGATATCATCGTGTACGTGGATGCGGATATCAAAAACATTCATCCGCGTTTTGCCTACGGCTTGATTGCACCGCTGATTTACCGCCCCGCGATCAAGTACGTCAAGGCGTTCTACGATCGTCCCCTGGCTACCTCGAAAGGAACCCGACCGCTGGGCGGAGGACGGGTGACAGAGATTCTGGTGCGGCCGCTTTTCTCGCTGTTTTTCCCCGAGTTGAGCGCGCTGGTGCAACCGCTGTCCGGCGAATACGCAGTACGCCGCGGGCTGCTGGAACGTCTGCCATTCCCCATCGGCTATGGTGTGGAGACCTCGCACCTCATTGACACCTATTCCGAGTGGGGGCTCGAAGCCATAGCTCAGACCGACCTGGATAGCCGCGTGCACCGCAACCAGCCGACGCGTGACCTGGGCAGGATGGCGTTCGGGATACTGCGCGCCTTTTTCAGCCGCCTGCGTCTGCACGGTATCGTTCCTGACTTGCCGGAACTCACCTCCATGTTGCGCCAGTTTCAAACTCGCGACGACGAGTACGAGCAGGTACTGTTCGAGATCCATGAAGAAGAGCGGCCGCCCATGATCGATGTACCGGCCTACCGCGAAAAACGTGGCATCATGGGCTGACAGCGCTGTGCGGCTCGCCATTGTTCATCACCATCTTCATCCCGGTGGGGTGACGCGCATCATTGAGCACGCAGTTGCCGCACTGCGCAGCTACGATATCGATATTGTGATTCTGTCGGGTGAACCCCCTGACCGTGCATGGGACGTGCCGGTGCGGGTGGTCAATAGCCTGGCTTATGAGGAAAAACGCGCCGCAGCCTCGCCGGCACAGCTGGCGGCTGATCTGCAGGCAGCGGCGCGCGATGCCTTGGGTTCGCTGCCGGATCTGTGGCATGTGCACAATCATTCACTCGGCAAGAATCTGGTGTTGCCCGGCGCATTGCAGGCGCTGGCCGATGCCGGGCAGCGGCTGTTATTGCAGCTGCACGATTTTGCCGAGGACGGACGCCCGTTGAACTACCGGCGTTTGCGCAGCGTGGTGGGTGAGGGGGATGGTGCCAGGCTGGTGCAGTGTTTGTACCCGCAGGCCGGACAGGTACACTATGCCGTGCTCAATGGCCGTGACCGGAAGTTGCTCGGAACCTCGGGTATCCCTGCGGCCCGACTGCATGCCCTCGCGAATCCGGTGAGTCTGCAGGCGGGCACCAACCGTGCCCGGGATCTGCGTTCCAGGCAGCGGCGCCTGTGGCTATACCCGACACGTGCCATACGACGTAAGAACCTGGGCGAGTTCCTGTTATGGGCCGCGCTGGCCGAACCCGGGGATCAGTTCGCAACGACACTCGGGCCGAACAATCCGGCGGAGCGTCCGGGCTATGAACGCTGGCGGGAACTGGCCGGTACTCTTTCCTTACCGGTGCGTTTCGAGCTCGGCGCCAACCCGGCGCTCAGGTTCGAGGACATTTTGTCTTCCGCCCATGCCATGGTGACCACCAGTATCGCCGAGGGTTTCGGTATGGCGTTTCTCGAGCCCTGGTTGATTGGCCGTGCGGTCACCGGAAGAAATCTTGTCGAGATCACCGCTGAGTTCACCGCTGCCGGTGTGGCTCTGCCGCATCTGTATACCAGGCTCGACGTACCGGTGGCGTGGATCGGTCAACAGGTCCTGGAACAAAAGGCACAGCAGGGACTGCAGCGCAGCTGGGCTGCCTATGGTCGCAGCCTGCAAGCGGATGACCTGCCACGCACCCTCGGATCGTGGATACACAAGGGTCAGGTGGATTTCGGCCGACTCGACGAGGCCCTGCAGGAACAGGTGATACGCACCGTTAGCGGGTCTGCCGAGGCACGTGGTCAACTGCAGCCGCTGCGTCTACCTGATCCCGGTGAAGACAGCGGGCAGATCTGCAAAAACCGTGCAGCGATTTTGGCAAACTTCGGTCTCGAGCAGTATGGTTCCCGCTTACTGGGAATCTATCAGCAGATCATGGCATCACCCGTGGAGCCGTTGGAGTCACTCTCCGGTGAAGCGGTACTGGACCAGTTTCTGGCCGCGGAGCGTCTGTATCTGTTACGAAGCTAACCATAAAAATCATCGTTACTCACTGCTGTCCGGTTAAGTTGTATTTAAATCCAGTAACGTCATATATATAAAACTGATTACGATGGTAATAGACCAAAAGTAGGCGCTTTAGGCGAAACAGAACATGACGCATTACGAGTCGAAGTAAAAGAGAATCCCTTCTCCCTCCGGGAGAAGGCCAGGATGAGGGGACATAAAATCAAGCAGTGATCCTGTTTTATCCCCTCTCCCCAACCCTCTCCCGGTGGGGAGAGGGGACTTTAACGACACCCTCCTGTGGGAGAGGGAGTTAACGGGATAGCAGTGATCGGTACTATGAGTAAAGGTCAGGAATATTCGCAATCCACAGAGCTGATAGCCAGCATCAGGCGCTTGTCCTGTCAGTTGAAGCCACAGCCGACCGGTTTCCCCACTCGAGTGACCGCACTCGCGGATATTCGCGCCGTCATATTTGATATCTACGGGACACTGCTCATCTCCGGTTCCGGCGATATCGGACCGGCCAGTGCAGAACAGAATGAACAGGCACTTCGCGAGGCGCTGTCGGTCGTCGGTCTGCCTGCCGAACAGCTCCGCGACAACAGCTGTGCAACGCAGATTCTTGTCGACTCGATACACGAGGCACAGGCGGGGCGCCGCAGCCAGGGTATCGAATTCCCCGAAGTCGATATTATCGCCGTCTGGCAGCAGGTGCTGATGAAACTGTTCAAACAAGATTTCGATCTGGCATTCAGCGATGCGCAGGTTCGCAGGCTGGCGATTGAATACGAATGCCGGACCAACCCGGTGTGGCCGATGCCGGGCTTGCGTGACGCACTGGCAACACTGCGCGTCGCTGGCAGGCAGCTGGGGATCGTCTCCAATGCACAGTTTTATACGCCGTTGATGTTCCAGGCATTGCTTGACGCAACACCTGAAGAGCTCGGCTTTAATCCGCACTTGTGTGCCTGGTCCTACGAGGCCCTGGAGGGGAAGCCGTCAGTCACCTTGTTTCAACAGGTGTTGAATGAACTGGCAACGGTCCATGGCATAAGGCCGCAACAAACTCTGTACGTGGGTAACGATATGCTCAAGGATATCTGGCCTGCCACTCAACTCGGCTTCAAAACCGCCTTGTTCGCGGGAGACAGGCGTTCGCTGAGGTTGCGCGAAGACGATGAACGCTGCCGGGGGCTGCAACCGGACCTGGTGATCGAGCATCTGTCGCAACTCGCTCAGCTTTGATATCAGGGTTATTGTCAGAGCATCGGCAGCAAGCAGTCCATACTGGCAGGCTAATTGCGAAAGGCGCGAAGCCATTATGCGCACCACAAAGGGCACGAAGGTCACAAAGGAAAAGACAGCTAATGGATTCAGACACGGGTTTGAAACTTTCGGAACCACAGTTTGCAGTTGACAGGCATCTAAGCGTCAAAGCTTATCTGCTGTTCCTTAGTGACCTTAGTGACCTTAGTGACCTTAGTGTCCTTAGTGGTTAAGGAGAAAATCACATATTATGGCAACCCTTGACTGGACCATTGTCATTATCTACATGATCTTGATGATCGCGCTGAGCGTGTTTCTCGGCCGCAACCAGAGCAGTCAGGCGGACTATTATCTGGGCGGGCGGAATCTGCCCTGGTGGGGGGTGGCGATCTCGACCATGGCCACCCAGACGTCGGCGGTCAGCTTTATATCGATTCCCGCCTTTGTCGCGCTCAAGCCGGGTGGCGGGCTGACCTGGCTGCAGTACGAACTGGCCGTTCCGCTCGCCATGATTGCCGTTGCCGTGTTGCTGTTGCCTTTTTTCCGCAGGCTGGAATTGATCAGCGTATACCGTTACCTGGAACTGCGCTTCGGCCGCCCGGTACGTACCCTGGTCAGCGCGGTGTTCCTGTTGAGCCGGGGCCTGGGTACCGGCGTCGGTCTTTATGCCAGCGCTATTGTTCTGACCGTGATATTCAACATTCCACTGCCGGGAACCATCCTGCTGATGGCCATTGTGACGGTGGTCTACGACACCATCGGTGGCATGAAGGCGGTAGTGTATTCCGACGTTATCCAGAGCATCATCCTGTTCCTGGGGATTTTCCTATGTATCAGCTTTGCCGTTGCTTTGTTCGGCGGTTTCGACGGCCTGTTGACGGCGTTGCCGGCGGAGCGCTGGCGTACCATTGAGCCAGCCACCGGCCTGGGTGACGGGGCGCAGACACCGTTCTGGGGTTTCCTGGTCGGTGGACTGTTTCTGTACATGGCCTATTACGGTACCGACCAGAGCCAGGTGCAGCGCGAACTGTCTACCAGTTCGGAAGCCGATACCCGCAAGTCGCTCTACTTCAACGGCTTTGTGCGCTTTCCGTTGACGCTGATGTACCTGGTCATGGGTTTGGCGCTGGGTGCGGCCTACAGTACCTCCAGCGAGCTGCAGGACCAGGTGCCGATCGAGTTCATGGACTTCCTGGTGCCGGTGTTTATTCTGCAGGAGCTGCCGGCCGGTATCCGCGGTATTCTGGTTGCGGCGTTGCTCGCCGGCACCATGTCCAGCCTGGACTCGGCGCTCAACTCGCTGTCGGCGGTGACCATGCGGGATTTCGTGGAGCGGAGCCGCCAGCTGTCTGAACGCCAGAGCATGATACTGGGCAGGGTCACCACCCTTATCTGGGGGGCGATCATCATCGCTTTTGCATTTCTGGTCGGCAACATCTCCGACACGGTGGTCGAGAGTATCAACATGATCGGCTCGGCTTTTTATGGGCCTATTCTGGCCGCGTTCCTGGTGGGCGTGTTGTCGCAACGGGTCACCGGCACGGGGATTTATGCCGGCGTAGTGATCGGCATTACTACCAACCTGGTGCTTTGGATCTGGTTCCCCGGAATTTTCTGGATGTGGTGGAACCTGTTCGGGCTGCTGGTTGCAGTACTGACCAGCTATGTGGTCAGCCTGCTGACGTCATCCCGTTTGCCAGAGGGGGCGTCCCGCTATACGCTGTCGGGGAGTGGTTTCTTCCGGGATCAGAAACTCTGGCAGCGCGGCTACAGTTTTTTGCTAATCTATTTTCTGGCATTGCTGGGCATCGTGTTTGCTCTGGATTATTTTGCAATCGCCGTTCTGCCTGGAATGCAATAAACAGATTGATGCCTGAGCAAGACAGGTGACAATGCTTTAAGGGGCTCGCAATAAATACATCCCTGTACGCTCGACGGCAGCGGGGATGTATCTTGTCTTATGATCGTATGGGCAACTTAACTGAGCAGGTGGGAAACCGGTTGAATGGCAAACAGCTCCATAACAGGAGAGCGATTTCGGTATTGCACCATTCAGTGTGCTCGCCGGGGCACTGGCGGTTAAGGACGGAGTGAAGATACAGTATCGTATCTTGGCGCATCGATAAGACGCAATAATAGAACGGGGAACGAGCATGGAATACGATGAAGCTGATCTCAAAGCCAAATACTCGCTGCTGGGTAAGGTCGAGGGTGCCGAAAAAGCGTTTCTGAAAGGGCGCCGAAACCGGGAGGCGGATCTTGAGAGTGCGGTCTCCTACTTTCTTGAATTTCTGCGTGGTTTCGAGAGCTTTGATTTCGATCAGCCCTGCGTGACGGTGTTCGGATCGGCACGTTTCGAGGAAGACCATCGTTACTATCAGCTGACCCGCGAACTGGGTCAGGCGCTCGCCGCTGCCGGTTATGCGGTTATGACGGGTGGGGGGCCGGGTATCATGGAGGCTGCCAATCGCGGTGCAAGAGAAGCGGGGGGCTTGAGCCTGGGCTGCAATATCGAGCTGCCGTTCGAGCAAAAACCCAATCCCTACCTCGACAAATTTATCGAGTTCGAGCACTTTTTCATCCGTAAGGTGATGCTGGTGAAGTATTCATCGGCCTTTGTCATCATGCCGGGCGGTTTTGGTACGCTCGACGAAGCCTTTGAAGTGATTACCCTGGTCCAGACCAAGAAACTTGACCGCTTCCCTATTGTTTCCATGGGCGGCAGGGAATTCTGGGGACAGCTCGGTGATTTCATGCGCAACACGATGGTCGCCGAAGGCGTGATCAGTCCGCAAGACGCGGAATTCATACACCCGGCTGCATCGGCTGGCGAGGCCATCGAGATCATTCAAAACAGGCGCACTGGAACGCTGTCGACGAGCGCCGCTAGCTGAATCTCAGTCAACCCAGTTCAGTACGTTGCGAATCACCGACCAGCGCGGCTCCTTCTGCTTGCCAACCTTGCCCAGGATCCATTTATCATATAGCTGATCTATAGTGCCATCGGTTTTTTTCAAGCCAAGCCAGGCATTGATGAAATCGAGGAATTGCTGATCACCCTGTGCCATGGCGATGGCGACGGGTTTGGTGATGTGGGGTTCGGGGATGGCAACCGCATAGCGGGGATAAAGGATGGTCCAGGCGGATCCCGCCTCGGCGCTGACCGCGATGGTGCTGAGTTTCTCTGTATTGCCGGAAAAGAACTGCTCATAGGAATCGAGTTCCACGATTTCGGTCTCCGTTAGAAACTGTTGCGCACTGCGCACCAGTTCCTTTGAAGGTACCCCGATTCTGAAGCCGGGCAGTTCATTGATTTCTTTCCAGGTCTTTAACTCTTCGCGCTGGTAGTCGTGCACCAGTAGCGCCAGGGTGATAGTCATGTAGGGGTCCGAGAAAGAAAGCCTGGCCAGTCGATTGGTATTGATAATAAGCCCACCGGCCACCAGCTCGAACTGGCCGGCATCCAGTTGCTGCACCAGGGTGTCGTATTCCCAGGGGATGAACTCC
>Ga0209567_10001187_pt1 | contig 13729 bp, 10 predicted proteins | sample COG_12_FD_184756 | JGI IMG/M metagenome (GOLD analysis project Ga0209567, IMG submission 184756) | Pelagic marine sediment microbial communities from the LTER site Helgoland, North Sea, for post-phytoplankton bloom and carbon turnover... | ecosystem: Environmental > Aquatic > Marine > Neritic...
ATGCGGCCGATTCTCTGGGTGTCGGGGTCCGCCGCGACGTGAACGTGACGCGCGGTTCAGCCTTCGTGCCGGGTGCGGGTCGACTCGGAGCGGGTGTCGACTGGGCTTTCGACCCGGCGACCGAGTCCGATGGGCTCAGTCAGTTCCTTCAGAATTCCAGCGGCTACCACATACTGGAGCTCCTGAGTCGCAGCGAAGAGGGCACCTATACCGTGGAGGAAGTCGAACCACAGATTCGGCGGACCTTGCTGAACGATGCGAAGAGGCAGCTGGCGCGAGAGCGTCTGGCGCAGGAGGCGAGCCGTCTGGCGGCTGGCGTGACCCTGGATGAGGTCGCCGTGTCTCTGGGACGGCCGGTCGAGCAGACTACCGCCTTCTCTCGCGGCACGTTCGTGGACGGTCTGGGACAGTTCTCAGAGGCGGTCGGCGCGGCGTTCGGTCTGCCACCGGGTCAACCGGCCGGCCCCTTCGACGCTGGAGATGATGTGGTCATCCTCGAGGTGGTCGGTCGGACGGAGGCCGATCAGAACGGCTTCGCGCAAGCACGGGACGCGTTGCGCGCGCAACTCATGTTCCAGCGCCAGAACGCGCAGCAAGACAGTCTCAGTGCGGCGTTGCGCGAAGAAGCGAAGATCGTGGATCGGCGGGACGAGCTGGCGACGACCGCCGCCGCCTCCTGAGCTTCGACCTACTGAGGGTCGTTCCGGCCCTCTGCCTCGGGGCGGGCGGGCTCCTTCGCCTGTGGTGAGGGTGGGGACTCGCCGCCCTGTATCTCTCGCCTGACGTCGCTCTCGACTTCCTTCACGGAGCTCTTGAACTCGCGAATGCCCTTGCCCAGCGAGCCGCCAATCTCCGGCAGGCGGCGCGCCCCGAAGAGCAGCAGCAGGATCAGGAGAATGAGCAGTATCTCCCATGTTCCGAGACCAAACATTGCATCACCTCCAGGCGAATTCGTGCAGCCGAATCCTTATAGCAGCGAACGTGCGAACCAGGCCACGAGTACTATCCCCAGCAGACTGAGTATGTTCATGCGCAGCACCAGCGGCCCGAGTGTGATCGCGATCACCAGCAGGTCCACCGTCAGAGGGCCGAGGGACGCCGCCACCGTGGTGATGAAGAACTGACGCGCCGCGCTGGCGGGCAGGGCCATGATCGCGAGCTCGGTGAGAAGCGCTCCAACGATCAGGCCGCCGGCCACGACCATGAGTATCCTTCCGATCGAGCGACGCTGACGACCCCCAAACTCCACGCTCATCGCTGTCGCTCCAGCACGTAGTCCACCGCCATCCTCAGGCGCTGAACGCCCTCCCCTTCGGGCAACCCGGTCAGGCTCTCGCGAGCGCGATCGGCGAACGCCACGGCCTGACCGCGGGCAAACTCGATTCCACCCCGACCCTTGACCGCCTCGATCACCTGCTGCACGAGCGCATCGGAGGGACCGGGTTCGGCGAACAGCTGTTCGACTCCCGCGCGCTCCGCGGCGTTCAGGGCCGGCAGCGCTGCGATGAGAGGTAGCGTGACCTTGTGTTCCCGAAGGTCCGCCCCGCTCGGCTTTCCCATCATCTCCGAGGTCACCGTGTAGTCGAGCAGGTCATCCGTAATCTGAAAGACCATTCCGAAGTTGTACCCGAACTCGCGGAGCTGCGGCCGAAAATCCGGCTCGCCGACCATGGCTCCCAGTTCACACGCCGCCGCGATCAGCGAGGCCGTCTTGGCGGCGCACAGCTCGAAGTAGTCGTCCTGCGTGAACCCGAGCGCATCGTACGCCAGCAGCTGGCGCATCTCGCCGATCGTCATCTGGTTGGCCGATTCCGCCAGAATGCGGATCGCTTCGATGTTCTCGAAGCGCGAGATTTCGATCACTGCTCGCGAATAGAGATAGTCGCCCACGATCACGGCGACCTGGTGGCTCCAGCGGGAGTTGACGGTAGGCATGCCGCGACGCTCGACCGAGTGATCGACGGAATCATCGTGCACGAGAGTGGCCAGGTGCATCAGCTCGATGATCGCCGCGAGGCCGTACGCCCGCTTGGAAGGGACCCCACCGACGTCGTTGGAGAGCAGCAGAAGCGTCGGCCTCAGGAGCTTTCCGCGAGATCGGAGCAGATACTCTCCGACCTCGTCGAGCGCCTCGAAGCCGGCCGGCATCATGTCTGCCAGGCACGCCTCGACCCGTCGCAAGCGCTGCTGAACGGGTTCTCTCAGGGTGTCCAGGGTAGGGGAAGCCGCCTCGAGCATTCGTCTCCGCCGGTAGAACTGCCCATCGTGGCGGCGCAATGTAGAGAATGCTCAGCTAGGCTGTCAAAGGGAACACTGGTCCAGTCGATGCGCGGCCTCGCGATAGTCGCTGTCCACTTCCAGGACCCTGCGGAAGTAGTCGGCGGCCTGATCCGTCTCCCCGAGCATCTGGTGACTGATTCCGAGTTGATAGAGCACGCCGATCAGCTCCGAGTCGTCGCTGTGGTTCGCATCCAGCGCACGTCCGAGCACCCGGGATGTCGTGTCGTGTTGCCCCGCCTCGTTGAAGAGCTCGCCGAGCAGCTCGTACGCCCGCGCCGGATTATCGAGTCCCCGAGCGGCGATCTCCAGCTCGTAAACCGCTTCCTCGTGCAGCCCGTCCTGCTTGAAAGCGACGCCGAGCTCGAAGTGCGTCTCGTAGTGAACGGGATCGTTATCGTCGAGGGCCGCAGTCAGGGCTTCCTCTTCGGCTTCTTCCCGTTCGATCTCCGCGATGGCGTCCTGGGCGGCCTGGTGGTCTGAATCGACCTCCAGCACGCTCTCGAACGCAGAGCGAGCGTTGGAGAGGGCTCCTTGCCGGCGCAGGCAACGACCCAGCTCCAGGTTCGCGTTCGTGAGTGCCGCCGGGTCGTCGAGCACAATGGCGTACTCCACCTGCTGGTGGTGGAGAATCACGTTCTCGGGATCGAGCAGAAGGAGGTTGTTCACCGCACGCATCGCTCCAGCGACGTCATCCTTGTCCTCGTATGCCGACTTGAGCCGGTACAGCTCGCGGATCGCCTCGTCCCGGTGACCCTCTTCAAGTAGCTCGGCCGTGCGGAGCTCCCATGCCGAGAGTTCGTCCTCCTCCGCCTCGGTCTCGATCGGGGCATCGACGTCGGTGTTCAGCTCGTCGAGAATCGAGTCGAAATCGCCGCTGACCAGCGCCATGTCCTGGGGCTCGGCGTCGATGGGCTGGGCCGGGGGCGCGGATGCCGGCACGTACATCGGGTCGATTGCTGTCATGCGGCGGAGGACATCATCCGTGTCGCCGTCACCTGCCTGCCGCTGATCGTACGCGCGGGACAGGTGCTCGAGGGCTTCAGCGTTCATGCCGTGGTCGGCCAGATGCTCGGAGGTCGTTATGTGAAGTGATTCGTCGTCGGCCAGGCCCGCGACTTCACTCATGAGCCGCAGAGACTTCCGGGCCAGTGCGTCGGGACCGGTAATGGCGACCAGCAACTCGGCGATCGCCTCGTCGAACAGCGCCACTTCCTTGTAGGCGAGTCCTAGATCGTAGTGAGCCTGAAAGTCTGTCTCGCTGGCGCTGCGGGCCATTCGGGCCCGGAACTTAGCGAGCCTGGCCCCGAAGAGCAGGCCACCCAGGTCCTCTGTCTCGATCTCGGGCACTTCCTCGTCCGGAACCCCCGCCTCCAGCTCGATCTCGGGCACTTCCTCGTCCGTAACTTCCGTCTCCAGCTCGATCTCGGGCACGTCCTCGTCCGTAACCTCCGTCTCCAGCTCGATCTCCGCCTCCCAGGAGGCCTCGGGCTCCCAGTCGTCCTCTGCCTCCGCGACGTCCTCCAGGGCGGCATCGGGATCCCAGGTTGACTGGAACTCGTCCGGGTCACTCCATGCATCAGGAGGCTCGCCCAGCGCCTCCGAGAGGGCCGCCAGCGCGTCTTGGTCTTCGTCGAGCTCGGGCTCGCCCTCTTCCGTCATCTCGGGGATTTCACCCTCAGGCTCGTCTATGACTTCGAAGGAGGTCTCGGACTCACCGCTCGCCTCGAGCGTCGCAGCCTCGGGGTTCCACCCGGTCTCAAGGCTGGCGGAAGCGGCGTCTTCCGTCTCGACTTGCGAGGCCGCTGCCTCAAACTCCGACTCTGCTTCCCCGGGAACCTCAGTCTGCTCGGCGAGCGAGGTCTCAGTCTCAATCGCTTCCACATCGTGGTCCGGGCTCCCTTCGACGGACTCAGTTTCCTCGGTATCCTCGAGCTCTTCGAGCCCCTCTTCATCGGTGGTGGTTTCCCAAGCCTCTTCGAGGTCGGGAAACAGCTCATCTACATCGATCTCACCGAGAGCGTCCACGCCCGCCGCACCGTTCGTTGCGCCCGAGGCGGGGTCGGCGATCGAGCGCAGCAACTGCTTGAGCTCATCCAGTGTTTCGTCCGACGGAGACGCCCGCAGGAGCTCGGTCATGCGATCCATCTGATCGCTGACGTCGTTCTCGGGCCCGACGGCTCTTACGTACTCCGCCATCGCCCCCGCGCCCGCCTCGTACTGTCCCTGTTGAATCAGGCTCTCGGTGAGCTGCTGATGAGCTCCGAGCAGCCGGTGGTCGTTCTGGATCGCAGTCGTGAACTCCCGGATGGCGTCGTCCAGGAGCCCCATTTCTCTGTAGGCTATGCCGAGGTCGAAGTGGATAGCGGAGTCCGTGTCCTCGACGGTCGCCACCACCTTTTCCTGGAACTCGTTCAAAAGGTCGTGTAGAGTCGAATCCTGGACGGTTATCGATGCCCCGAGTGTCTCCGGCTCCGGGTCGTCGAGGGTGTGCGGTGTCTCCGCCGCGGCCAGGAAGTTCTCCGACTGGTCGTCGTCCGACTGGTCGTCGAGGTCCAGCTCGCCGAGGTCCGGCTCGGCGAGGTCGGCTATGATCTGGTCCAGCTCGGCCGCTGCCAAATCGGAGAGCACGGGAGCCGGTTCAGTCTCGTCGGGCAGCGCTTGGTTGATGGCCGGCTCGGTCTCATCGGCCAACGCCTGGTCGATGACCGGCTCGGCGTCGTCGGGCGCCGCCTGCTCCATGTCCGGCTCGGTCTCGTCGGGTGCCACCTGCTCGATGGCCACTTCGATTTCGCCGGGTGCCACCTGCTCGATCAGCGCCTCGATCTCGCCGGATTCCTCTCCCCGCTGGGTGCGCTCGGCCAGGACCTGACGGAGGTGTGGTAGAGCCTCGGGGATGCGATCCTGCTCGATCAGGTAGCGACCGAGAGTGATTCGTGCTTCCTCGTCGGCGGACAGCTTCACGAACTCGTCCAGTGCTTCTACGGCCGCACCCAGCTCGCCCGCCTTCTCCATACGGGAGGCATATTCCAGGAAGCTGCGGCGGGCCTGTGACTGGAGTCCGGTCTCCGCGTGGAGGCGACCCAGTATACGAAAGATCTCGGAGCGCCCGGGAGCGATTCTGAGGACCTTGTTGCAAAGAGCGACCGCGCTCGTCTGCAACCCCTGTTCTGCGTATCGATCGACGGCGCGCTCGTAGAAGCTGACAGCCCGCGCCGTATCGCCCTGACGAAGGTAGAGGTCGCCGACCCGATTGTAGAGGCTCAGGTCAGTGCCGTAGCCCAGCTCCTCGATGGCGTCGATTGCCTTGCTGTACAGCTCGATGGCCTGCGGCCACTGTTCGCGCTGCTCGTAGCGTCGAGCCTCGTTCTTCAGCCTGTTGATGTCCGTCATGCCCACCGAGTCGGTTATCGTCGGTTGTCATGGGTCGGTGCGCGATTGAAATCGCACTCTTCCCGCCTGTCGTCGTCCACCCCACCCCCAGGTCACCCGCGCGGGAGTGCGCTACATGCTCGTCGACGACTTGTGGCCGATGTCGAGTACGGTCAACACGTCGCCCGAATCGGACGAGCTGCTCAGAAGCCGCATCGAGAAGGTGGAGAGGCGCTTCTCGATACATCCGCCAAGCTGGAGGTACGAATTGATCAGTTCGCCCTCATCCTCAAGACGAGCGGCAACCCGGATTCGTCTCACGAACAGGGCGATGTCGTCGGGGTCGAGTCGCAGAAGCTCATCGGTCACGTGCAACGCTTCACGATCCTCGCCCGCGGCCTCGAAGGCCGAGAGCGCTCGTTCGAATTCGGTTCGCGCCTCGTCCATGCGCTCGGACGCCGCCAGGAGCTGCGCGTACCGGACGCGACCATGGTGGTCGTCGGGCACGGACGAAAGGCGCGAAGTGAGTTGCGAAATCTCTTGTTCCGGCGAAGGCGGCTGATTCGGCTCTGTCGACTGGGCGGATTCGATCTCCTCTTCGTGCAAAGCCTGTTTCGCTTCCAGCAACTCGGACTCGAGGTCCAGTGCGACCGCATCATCCACGGCTCCCGTCGGTGACCCTTCGGCGACCGGCTGGGAGGCCTCGCGAAGCTCACTCATGCGGCTGAGGATCTGTGATGCGTCGTCCCCCCGTTGCCTCCGAAGCTGCGCGACTCGCTCCAGCTGCTCTGCGGCCTCGGATCCTCTATCGCGGGCAGCGAGGTGCTCGGCCAGCTTGATCCGTCCCTGTTCGTCGTCCGACAGCTCGACCAGCTCCTTGAGCGCATCTAGAGCTTCGTCGAAGCGGCCGGCCTCCTCCATGCTGCGCGCGTAAGTCAGGAAATTATTGCGGGCATCGGCAAAGAGTCCCGACCGACCCTCGAGCCGACCGAGGCGCAGCCGAATCTCGGGGCGATCCCCAGCGGTACGGAGGATCTTCTTGCAAAGTGCAATGGCGCTCGGTATGAGCTCCTGCTCCGTGTAGCTCTCGATGGCGGTCTCATAGGCCGAGACGGCGGAGGAGTCGTCGCCGAGTCGCAAGTGAAGGTCTCCGACCCGGTTATAGAGGCTGACGTCGAGCGTCCCTACCCCGGTCTCGCCCAGCTCCAGGGCCCGTTCGTACAGCTTGATGGCACGAGGCCAGTCGCCGCGTTGCTCAGCTTTTCGGGCTTCGTTCTTCAGGCTGTTGACGTCGGTCATGACCGTTCTGGCACAGGCGAAAAGCAAGGGCTCGGGGCTTCCGAGCAGACGACCGTATCCGCTTGGTGTTCAAGAAATCTGCCACGGATCCGGGGGCTGGCCCCGGGCAGTCAGATGCCGGTCGGTGGGTTGGTCGACTGGCCGTAATCAACCTTGAGCTCGGGGGCGTCTCGGAGCTGCACGAAGAACTGAAACAGGACGTTTCCGTTGGGGGCCTTGGAGAACTGAAACGAAGCCATCCAGTGGTGGAGGCTGCGGTCCAGAGTAATGAGCTGAGCGCCAAACTCCTTCTGCGTGAAGTTGTACTGCGTCGCCCACCGGATGCGCCAGTTTGGCGTCGGCTGGAGGCTGATGGCGCCACCGAGCGTCTGGTTCTTGGTGCCGAGCTCGCCGGCCCGAATTCTGGCCAGTGAATAGCTCACCGCGATATCCCACGGACCCGCCCCCGTCTGAGTCCGGTCGAACGCCTCGAACTGATTGCCCGGGCCGAAACGCGAGCCGGCCCGCAACGACTGATCCAATCCCGGCGCCGCCCCGACGGGCTCGAACTGATCTCTCCCCAACCCGACGACATCGCTCAGTCCGAGGCCGGACCGGAAGCTGAACTGGGCGGAGAGACTCGAGAGGAAGGGCGCGAAATCACGGTTCGGCCCGATGCCCTCGAACAGATCGTGGGTGACGTTCACCGTCAGGCCGCGGAGCAGATCCGAGGTGAAGATGCTGGTGAACGACTCCGTCAGCAGGGTCGGCTCGTTCCGGCTCGCGCGGGCAAAATCCCAGGTGAGCGGGGTCGTGATGTTCCACGAGAGGAGCACGATCGTGCGCTCCTCCGGTGGGAGCTGACTCGCACCGAGGGGTGTGGTGCGTTCAACAGGTGGAGCGGTCCGCTCCTGTTCGGTCGGCAGCGGCGGGTTGGCGTTGCCCACGGGGGCTAACTGACGACCCCGCGCCGCGATCTCACCGGCAATTTCATCGACCATCGCCCTGCCCTCCGCGGTCGGATCGGCCTCTTCCACTCGCCGCCTCGGACGCACCTTGGCCTCGAACGTCTGGGTGAGACCGATGCTGAGACGATTCTGGGCGTCCCCCGCGGAGACGGGGAAGCCGGGGATGCTCATCTGCTGCTGGGTGAGACTGACCTCGGGCACGTAATCCCAACCGATGCGCGGAGAGAGCTTGTGGCGGACTCGCGAGAAGGGGCCGAACCCGGGCCAGAAGCCGAAGATCTCGGAATCCAGCTGGACTCCAAAGCTCCAGCGGGTCGGGGCGCCCAGGAAGTCGTTGCTCGTGTCGTTGGACCTGAAGAGGAGACCGTTGAGGGAGAACCGCGGCGAGAGGCGCATGGCGGGACCGAGCAGGTTGATCTGGTAGCTGAGCCGGGTGTCCCAGTTGATGGTGGCGACGCTGAGCTTGGGGCCGGGGCCGGTCGCCGTGTCGAATGGAGCCGTGTTCACTTCGTTAAAGCTGCCTGACGAGGTCCAGTTCAGGTTGCCAACCCGGACGTTGCTGCCGGCCCGGGCATCGGTGGTCAGGCGGTCGTCGGACACCTCGTTGGTTATTTCGGTGCGGCTGAAGTCCACCTGCCCGTTCCAGGTGATGTTGTTGAACGGACCCGCTCGCGAGCGCGGCGCCTTGAACAGGGTCACCGGTGAGAGCGAGAGCCCGATGCGGGGCAGAGTGAGGGTCACCTGATCCGCGGCACCGAGGAACTGCCGTCGCTGGGCGTTCAGCGTGAAGCTCGCGAACGGCCACCGGTGGGCGAAGCCGAGCTCGGAGTCGATCGTCTGGGTCTGGTCGCGCGGATCGAAGCTCTGATCGGTGAACAGGCGCGTGTTGTTGACGTAGCCGAGATTGACCCGGTAGTTGGTGACCGCGCTCAGCTCCTGATTATGGTTGAGTCGGAGGTCCCACACTTTGCCGGAGCTCCCGAAGCTGTAGCTCGCCCGGGCGCTGCCGCGTATGAACTGCTTCAGGAAGTTGTAATTGAAGATGCCGTTGAGGCGCGTGTACTGGCCCGAAAACCAGTCGACGGTCCCTCGAAAATCCGTGAATTCGTTGATCGCCCAGTAGTATCCGAAGTCGGAAATCTGGCGGTTGTAGCTGTCGGATGTCTTGACGATGTCGTTGAATCCGAAGCGGGGTGGCACGAAGCCGCTGTGGCGACCGGGTCGGATGTCCTGAGCGAAGAAGGGGAGCCAGAAGACCGGTACATCGCTCACGTACAGAGTGACCGGCCAGGCGACGATGACCGTCTCGGCCACCATCTTGATCCGCCCGGCCTTGAAGAAGTAATGCGGGTCGTCGTACTCGCATGAGGTGAACGCTCCGCGGGACACGAAGACCGTGTCCTGGCCCTTGGGAACGGCGGTCCCCTTCACCTTCCACTGGGCGCCTCGCTCGGAGAACTCCGTTTCGGCGTCGAAGATCGTTCCCTTGAGTCGAGCCACGTCGTAGTAGAGGATCGAATCGCTCGTGACGTGAGCCTGTCCTTCACCGACCAGATCGATGTTGCGCTTGGCGCGCATGAACTGGGGCTGCCCCTCGTACATGATCGTATCGGCGCGCAACACATCCGAGCCGTAATTCGCCTGCGCCTGCCCCCCGAGTCGGATGGTCTCGGAGTCGATTTCGAGCTCGACCGTCTCCCCCCGGTACTCCATGACCCGGAATCCCGGCATTCCGGTCAGCTGCTGGAAGTCGGAGTCCTTGTCGGGAAAGTCGCCACCGCCCAGCTCCTGTCGACGGGCGTCGACATCGATGCGCGGGAGGCTGTCGAGCTGGAGGGTGTCGGACCGCGCCAGGGCGACCGAGTCGGTATCAGCCGGTGCGGCCGCCTGCAACTCGCGCAGCTGCCGGCCGCGTTCCTGGCCCGCCAACCCGTCCGGCGCAACCAGGAGGAGTAACAGAATGCCGCAGAGCCGCAGCCGTCTCACGCGGCATGTCCCTCGCTCGTCGGCACCGAGGGGGAGTCGGCCCGCCTCCGGCGGCGAACGACCAGTCGAACCAGCCAGATCGATATCTCGTACAGCAGGAGCATTGGAGCCATCATCATCACCATCGTGCCGATGTCGGCCGGAGTGAGGATCGCGGACACCGCCGCGATGCCCACGACCGCATACCGCCACGACTTTCGCAGCGACTCCGGCGTCACCAGCCCCAGATACCCGAGCACCAGCATGATGAGAGGCATCTCGAACACGATGCCGAAAGCCAGAATGAGGCGGGTCGCAAAGCGAAGGTATTCATCGATCGTGATGATCGGACTCAGGGTTTGAGCCTGGAAGTTGAGCAGGAAGCGCAGTCCCAGTGGAAGCACCAACAGGTACGCCATCGCGATGCCGATCAGGAAGAGTACGAACCCGGCCGCGATGGTGGGCACGATGAGCTTTCGTTCCTCCGGGTAGAGGGCCGGTGAAAGAAACGCCCACGCGTGAAAAGCGAGAAGCGGCAGTGAAAGAATGATGCCGACCACCATCCCCAGCTTGAGGCTCACCATGATGGGGGTGGTGGGATTGGTGTAGTAGAGCTCGTCGGACTGCAGAGTGTTGCGGAGGGGCTTCTGGAGCAGCTCCATCACCCCGAGCTCAGTCACGAGGAAGAAGCCGACCACGGAGAGGACGGCGACGGCTACCAGGCTCCAGATTATGCGCCAGCGGAGTTCTTCCAGGTGATCGAGGAAGGGCATCTCCGCGCTGTCACGGGGCATGGCCTACTTCTTTCCGTTCGCCTCGTCGGAAGTGCCGAACAGATCTACCTGACCGGCTGCTTCGTATCGAGCGCGGCGGACCAGTTCGCGAACTTCCTCCATGAACTCGGTGGTGTCCTGGAAGTTCCGGTATACCGAGGCGAATCGTACGTAGGCGACCTGGTCGAGGCCTCGCAGCTCGGACATCACCATCTGACCGATATCCTCGCTGGCCACCTCCCGGGCGTCCGCGGCCGCGAGCCGTTCCTCGATCGCGTCTACCAGACCCTCGATCACATCGACGGAGATCGGACGCTTGGCGCACGCGATCCGTACGCTGGCCAACAGCTTCTGTCGCTCGTAGGGCTCGATCTCCCCGGAGCACTTACGGACGGTGAGGGGCTCTCGCTCTACGTATTCGTACGTCGTATAGCGGCTGTTGCACCCCAGGCACTCGCGGCGGCGGCGAATCGCCCGCCCTCCGCGACTGGTGCGCGAATCGACGACCCTATCCTCGGTGTGGTCGCAACTAGGACAGCGCACGTTCCCCCTCGCCGACGTGAGGGCCCCAAGCGGGCCGGCAGCCGACTACTGGTTCAGCCGCCGCAGCTGGTCCTCGGCGAGCTTCGCCTCATCACTATCCGGATAGCCCTGCACGATACGCGTGAAGAAAAGCGCGGCATCGTCGCTGCGTCCGCGCTCGAGCTCCACGACTCCGCTCCGGTAGAGAGCGGTCGGCGCGCGGCGTGAATTCGGGTACAACTCCAACACCCGCGCGAACTCTTCGAGCGCCCGGTCCGAATCATCCGTCTGCACGAACGTCTCCGCTCGATAGTACTGGGCGTCCGGTGCCAGGGCGTGGGTAGGGTACTGGCTCAGGAACTCGTCGAACCCGGTCCGGGCGGTCTCGTAGGAACCGCGCCGGTACTGCTGCAAGGATGCCTCGTATAGATCGGCGGGTCCGCCGGTCTGCCCGTCCCCGGAGTCTTCAGCGCCACCGGGGGGGTCGCTCACGGCCGCTCCCGCGTCCGGGTTCTCGACCGGCACGCCGCTTCGTCGAGCCAGGTCCTGCAGCTCCAGCAACCAGCGCTGATTCTGCCCCGACAGCTCCTGGAGCTGAGAGAGCATCATACGCATGTCGTCCAGCTGCCTTTGCAGCTCGCTGCCCCCCACGAGGGTGCGTTGCTCCTGCGACTCCAGCGCCGCCAGCAGGTCTTCGCGCAGCAGCTGCAGCTGCATCGAGAAACTGTCCTGGCGCGCTTCCATGGCGGCCAGATCGGTCTGAATCGACGTCTGCAGGTCCACGACGTCGCTCTTGGTGGCGCAGGCCGCGGCGACCAGTCCGGCCGCCGCGGTGAGCGCGAGTCGGCTAGCTCTCTTTCCCGTCGTCAACTTCTCGTCCCGTCCTCCCGTCCCGTCGTCAGCTTCCCGACATGCCCTCGATAACGAACCCATCGTTCCTGTTCTGGGCCCAGGCAGTCTCATTGCTGCCCATGGCGATGGGCCGCTCCTTCCCGAAGCTCACCAGCTTGAACTGGTTCGGATCCAGACCCAGGCCGACCAGGTATCGTCTCGCCGACTCCGCGCGGCGCATGCCGAGGGCAAGGTTGTACTCGATCGAGCCTCGCTCGTCGCAGTTCCCCTGAATGATGATCGTCCAGTCCGGATGGCGCTTGAGCACTTCGGCCTTCGCCTGGAGGATTCGGGCATCCCGGTCCCGGATATTCGCCTTGTCGAAGTCGAAGTTGATGCGCACGGCGACTTCTTCCATATCGGCGATCACCGCCAGGGCGGACTCCGCCTCGGTCGCGCACGGCGTGTCGGAGAACTCCCGCTGGGCCTGCGTGAACAGACTCCTGGCCCGCTCGAGGTTCCCGGACGCCATGGCAACCACCGCCTCTTCACATAGCTCACGGGCAGCCGCCTGATGGCGCGCGATCGAATCGGCACGCAACGAGTCGCGAATCGCGGTCGAGTCCACGGCCGCCACGGGCTCCGGCGGAGGCGGCGGCGGATTACTGGAGCACGCCTGCAGGCCGAAGCCGAATAGCAGCGCCACCGCTAGCAGAGGACCGTATCGACGCATGAGTGTACCCTTCCCTTTCACTTTTTTTGCGAAGCTTGGCAACTTCTCACGTAACGCAAGCCAACGCGCAATGTTAGCCCCACCGCTATCGCAATTCAACCCGGTTGAATCCGCATTTCCGCGGCAGCACGCGGCTCGGAATCCGGTTTAGTCGATGGACGGCGACCAGTCGGCCAGCTGATCCAGCCGCCCCGACGTGAGCCGTCGGATTCGGCCGCTGACGGTATCGAGAATGAGCAGAGCGTGGCCCGTCCGCTGCCTGGAGGAGAATACCAGGTGGCGTCCGTCCGGCGCCCAGCTCGGATCCTCGTTGCTGCCTCGCGAAGTCAGAACGCGGCGACTGGATCCATCCGGATCGACACTGACAATCTGGAACACCTGGTCCACCCACGCGTGGTATGCGATGCGGTCGCCGCGCGGCGACCAGTCCGGGGATGTCGCATAGCCCTTCTCGCCGAATACGTAGCGGCTGATTATCTGGGGCGCCCCGCTGTTCACATCCTGAACGTAGATATGGGGCTGGACGAGCGGACTGGCAACAAACGCGATACGGGTGCCGTCGGGCGCGTAGCGGGGGCTGAGCGCGTCGCCGCCGGAGGTCCGCGTGATGCGACGTCCACAGCAGAGAGGCTCGCGCTGCAGCTCGAAGATCTCGGTGTGATCACCCGTCGTGCGGGCGACCAGGATTCGACTGCCGTCCGGCGAGTAGGTCGGGGTGATGTTGAGACCCGGCTCGGCCGAGATCAGCCGTCGGCGGCCGCTGGCCATGTCGCGTTCGAAGACGTGCGGCTCTCCGACGACGGCCAGCGGGCCATCGCGTCGTACCACCGCAATGGCCAGCAGCTGTTCTTCCCCAACGCCGCCGGCGGCGGGAGTTGAGGGAAAGACACGGCAAGTGCGTGGATTTCCGCGGATTTCACCCTTCATTTGGTCATCACCGGGCTCGACCCGGTGATCCAGGACACTGTCTGCAGCAAGAACCGTCCTGGATTGCCGGGTCAAGCCCGGCA
>Ga0209567_10001189_pt1 | contig 13703 bp, 12 predicted proteins | sample COG_12_FD_184756 | JGI IMG/M metagenome (GOLD analysis project Ga0209567, IMG submission 184756) | Pelagic marine sediment microbial communities from the LTER site Helgoland, North Sea, for post-phytoplankton bloom and carbon turnover... | ecosystem: Environmental > Aquatic > Marine > Neritic...
GTCTCGAGGCCGAGGGCAATGACTACATGGTGGCTGCGGCGCGCCTGGGCGCGGGACCTGACTGGCTCGTTCTCACGAACGCGACCTCACTCCGAAAGCTCGGCAAAGGAGATCGCGAGCTCCGGCATCTCGAAGAGATGTACGCATTGATCCGCGACCCCGCCGTGAAAGCACAAATCGAGATCCGCCTGTCCCAGCTCCGCGACGCAGCCTACGCGGAAGCCTTCCGAAGCGTGAATGAAGAGTTCGAGCAACGTCATCGCGAGGAGTTCCCGTACCTGCCCTCGACGCTCTATTTCCTCGTGGCCGAACCCATCGAAACCACGGTCGGCCTCGAAGACGCGAGCTAGGCTCTTGCCAAAAGGGTTGCCGCCTCGCACAGTCTCGCGGCCTTGCCCCGCGGTCGTCCGAGTTTGAGCCTGATCGAAGTGGCGCTCCTGCTTTGCCTCATGGGCATCGTGCTGGCGGTATTCGTTCCGACCTTTCTACGGCGGGTACGCACCAACAAGATCAGCGAGGCCTCCGAGCTTCTCCAGGAGATGAGCGATCGCGCCGCCGCTTACTACGCCACCTCCTGGGGAACTGGGAAGCGCCACTGCTTGCCGCCGAGCGCCGGCCCGACGCCCACGGAGCCGACCGTCGAGTCGGCGGAGGTCGATTTCTTCGCTGACGAGCATACCGGTCACGCGACTTGGGAGGCGCTCGGTTTCCAACCCGACCAGCCGGTTCGCTACAGCTATAGCTACACCCCGAGTCGGGACGGCTGTGGTTTGGTCGGCCGCGGCGATTTGGGATCGGTATCGTTTCGGGCCGAGGGCGACCTCGACGGAGACGGGGTGCGGGCGACCTTCGAACAGCCGGCGGCGATCGAAGCCGACGGATTAAGGCCCGGGGACACGATACACGTTCACCAGCGAACCGAGTGATCCCTGGGCCGCGACGCTAGTCGGCGCGCCCCGAGGCGATGCGCGCCTCGGCGTTGACGAGCGCAGTCACGATCTCGCCGGAGGCGCGGCGAAGCGCGAGCGGCGCACGATCTCCAAAGCGGTCGGGGTGAAGGTCTCGAACGAGCTTGCGTAAGGCGAGGCGCGCATCCCGTCCGCCCGCACCTTCCGGAAGGTCGAGCAGCACGTGTGCGGAGGCCTGCCTGCGCAACTCTCTACGCTTTCGGAGCAATAAGGGGTACGAGCCGCCCGCCTTCGGCGAAGCCGCGCCGAGCAACTTGAGCATCCACAAGAAGCGATAGCCGGCGAGGCCACAGCCGGGCAGCGTCGCGAGGTCCTCGGCGGGCACGCCCCGCTTCAGCCAGAACAACACAGCCGTCTCTTCCGGCCGAAGCTCTGCGCCGAGAAAGAGCGCTTCGCCAGCGGCGGTCAGATGATAGACGGCGTCTCCAAGGTCTGCCCGCACGCTTGCAGAGTGCACGCCCGTCACCGCGGCGCGTATGGTCTGTAGCGCTAGGGTTCGGGCGGGGACCGGGTCTCTCAGCTTCCACCAGCTCGTCGCGGACGGCGACTGCACGAGGCGCAGGACCAGACCTTCCCATTCACACATCTGCAACACGTTCTCGAATACCTGACGCGGCGAGGTCGCCACGCGTCGATCGACGTTGGCGCCCACCACCTCGCCCGACTCGAGCGACAGCGTCGCGCTGCGTCCTTCGCCGCGAACACGCAAGGTCCCGCTAGCGCCGGCTCGGTCGAGACCGACCAGGACGCGGCAGACGGTCGTGCTGCTCGGAAGCGCGCGCATCTCTCTCGGATATGCGATTCATCTAGTCGTGGCTAGTTTTCAGCGGGACGCGGCGTAGCGAGGATCGCCGGGGCGCAGAGCGAGCGCGTTTCGGATTTGCGCGAACCGTGCGGACACGGAGGTCGGCGCGACGCCATACCGCCGGGCGATTTCGGCCTGTGTGCACCCTGGACGCTGCTCGACGACTGCAATCGCGTACTCGAGTGCGGCAGCCAACACCTCGGGCTTGGTGACTCGGAGCTCGCAATGCGCTTGCATGTCGGACCACAACTGCGTGGCGCGTTCGATCTCGGCGCGGGAGAAGCCTGCCTCGCCCATCTTGAGCTGGACCGTCTCGGCAACGCGGTCGCCGGGCGGACGGCGCACGCTGGCGATTGCGGCGGGCGTGTCGGTTGCACCACCGTCTATCCATTCGACGAGCGCGCGATGTTCTGGATTGCACGGGCCCTTCTCTTGTGCGAGCGCGGCGAGCTTCTGCGCCTGGTCGAGGTCGCCGAGGCGCGCAACACAGTGAGCGAGCGAACCGATGATCTCGTCGTGCTCGGGCTCGAGCTCATACGCACGCCGAAGGTGGCGCTCGGCGCCGACTGGATCATCGAGGGCCACATCCATGAGATGACCGAGGTTGTGATGGTACCAAGGCGTCTGCGGTGCGAGCGCCGACGCTTCTCGATACGCACGAACCGCGACACGGTAGTTGCCGAGCAGTGCGTGGCACAGGCCCATGAGGGCATGAAGGATGTCGTCCTCGGCGCAGTGACCGAGCACTCGCCGAAGGTGCAACGCGGCCTTCCACGGATTTCTTTCGAGATGCAGCTCGGCGAGGTGACGGTGGGCGAACAGCGACGCATCGCTGCCCTCCTCCGCGGCGGACACCAACTGCGTCAACAAACCCTCGGCACGCTTCGAGGAAGCTTCGAGCGCTTCTTCAGCGCGCTCCCAAAGTTCTTCGACCGTGCTTGCCCGTTGACTCATTTGTATTCGTATAGCCGTTCACTTTTTTGAACGCAAGACTCGTCAGCTTCGAGCCCTCGTGCAGAACTGCAACGAAGAGTGGCGCATCCGATGCAAGGTCGTGCGCTTCGATTCCATGAAACTGCACTCCGCCCGGGCTTGAGGTATGCTTCGGACACTTGACCCTTGGAGGGTCGAAGGATGGCGAAACGATGATGCCCGAAGAAATCGATGAAAAGGATTCCGCTGACCCCGAACAGGGAGAGCGGGAGCGACGCTGGTCTGAAGGTGTCTTGCGCGACACACTGCGAAAAGCCGTCGAGAAGGGCATCGAGGCTGGCGTTGGAACGCTCCGAAGCGCGGACAGCGCGCTTCGCGGAGTCACGCAGGACGGCAAACTCCCCAAAGAGCTGATTGGCTACGTTTTCGCCACGGTCGACGAGACGAAGAACGCAACGGTGCGCGTCGTCGCCAAGGAGGTTCGAGATTTCCTCGAGGCGACCGACATCGCAGGCGAATTCTACAAGGCTCTCACTTCGTTGTCGTTCGAAGTGAAGACAGAAGTTCGCTTCATCCCGAACGACGCCGGCGGCGTTCGGCCCCAGGTCCGAGCCCGGGCAGTGAAGAAGCGCAGGCGGCGCGGGGGCGTGGTCGAAACCGAACAGATCATCCCACCCGACGATAAGGGCGAGCCCTGAGCAGCATGACGGCACCCGGCAAAGTGTACCTCGTGGGTGCTGGCCCGGGCGATCCAGAGCTAATCACCGCGCGCGGGCTGCGGCGCCTGCGTGAGGCGGACGTCGTGCTCTACGATGCGCTCGTGCATCCCGACCAGCTGAGCGTGGCGACGCCCGACGCGGAGCTCGTGTTCGTGGGCAAGCGTGCGGGACGAGCCAGCGAGCGGCAGGCAGAGATCAACCGCCAGCTCGCCGAGGCCGCGCGCGAAGGGAAGACGGTGGTGCGCCTCAAAGGCGGCGATCCCTACCTGTTCGGCCGCGGCTCCGAGGAGGCCGAGCTTCTGGCCGCGGAGGGGATCCCGTTCGAAGTGGTTCCAGGCGTGCCCTCCCCGCTCGCCGCCACCGCGTACGCGGGCCTTTCTTTGACGCACCGCGAGCTGGCATCGAGCGTCGCCTACGTCACAGCAACCGAGTCCGTCGAGAAGGACCGCGCCGGCCACGACTGGTCGAAGCTCGCCACGGCCACGCAGACGCTGGTCATCTTCATGGGCATGCGAAAGCTCGACTCTCTAATGAAGCTCTTGATCGAACACGGGCGCCCTGCCGATACACCCGTGGCCGTCGTTCAATGGGCGTCGTTGCCGAAACAGCGCACCGTCACGGGCACTGCGGCCAACATCCATCAGCGCGCGTCGGAGGCGGGGCTCGGCCTACCCGCGCTCACGATCGTCGGCGACGTCGTGCGATTGCGCGGCAGCCTTCGCTGGTTCGACACCAAGCCGCTTTTCGGCAAGCGCATTCTCGTGACCCGCGCAGTTCATCAAGCCGGGTCGCTCGCGGCGTTGCTTCGTGACGAGGGCGCGCAGCCGATTCTGGCGCCGACCATCCGCATCGCGCCCCCCGCCGATCCCGGGCCGTTGCGAGACGCGGTCACTCATCTGGATTGCTACGACTGGATTCTTTTCACCAGTAGCAACACGGTCGACGCGGTCTTCTCATCGATCAGCGAAGCCGACCTGGACGTCAGGGCTTTGGCGGGCGCGAAGGTGTGCGCCATTGGTGTCAAGACCCGGGAGGCCCTGAGGTCCCGAGGGATCCACGCAGACCTCGTTCCCAAAGACGCCCGCGCCGAGGGAGTGATCGCTGCGCTCCGGCCAGTCCTCACCGATCGGACGCGCATCTTGCTCCCACGGGCTGAAGTCGCGCGGGAGGTCTTGCCTGACTCTCTTCGCGACGCGGGCGCGGAAGTCGACGTCGTCCCGGCGTATCAAAACCTGCCCCCCGAGCCCAGGGACGTCGAACGCATCCAGAGCCTCATCGACCCCGCTGAAAGCGATGCAATTCTGTTCACATCATCGTCAACGGTTCAGAACCTGTTCGACGTGCTGGGCGAGGACGCCGCGCAGCGCTTGAACGCGCTCGATCTGTTTTCGATCGGTCCCGTCACGACCCATACGGCCGAGCGACTAGGCCTCCGCATCGCGGAGACCTCCGCCGAGCAAACGATCGAATCCCTGGTCGCCGCGGTGAGCGCGTACTATGCCCTCCCCGGAGATGCCGATGCCTAGGTTTGCGTGGTTGGGTGCCCTCATGATTCTTGGCCTGGTCGCCACGGCATGTGGTGATCCGTGCGGTGATGCCGAGGACCGGGTCGTGCCGTTGAGCGATCTCCCCTGCAGAATGACGACGGCCGACGGTGTGTGGGAGTCGCACCCCCTTCCCCCCGTCACCGACGAACAGTGCTACTGGCTCGAGTTTCGAGGGTGTAGCCAATACGAGTTCGAAAACCCTCTCGGCCGGGTTCCGAGCCTGGTCGTCGGCTACACCTCATTCGAGCAGGACGGCCGCTTCTCGACGGTCGGCTCAGGCAACAGTTTCGTCATTGAGGAAGCCAGCGCCTCGACGGTGACCATCCGCAACGCTCAGAACCAGTTTTTCTACCTTCGCCTCATCCTCGAGTGACCCCCCTAGCGGATCGCGCCGGCCGGCCTTAGATTGTCGAAATGCGTGGGCGGTGCCCGCCTGGGCGGGGTCAGAGAAAGCGCTAAAATAAGGTATGGGCGACAGCTTCGAGAACGATGCCGGAACCATCACGCAGGTCAAACCGGAGAAAAAACTCAAACGCCCACGTCTCTTTCGAGTTCTTCTGCACAATGATGATTACACTACCAGGGAGTTTGTCGTTCAGGTTCTTCACACCGTCTTTCACCGCGACGAGCAGGATGCCATCCGCATCATGCTCCACGTGCACCACAACGGCGTGGGGGTCGCAGGGGTGTTCACCCGAGAGGTCGCAGAGACCAAAATTCAACGAACCGAACGCTTGGCGCGGCAGCAGGAGTTCCCTCTCCGTCTGACGATGGAGCCCGAAGAGGAGGAAGACGCGTAAACATGGCCGGTCCCGTCATCGATAAAGAGCTTCAGGCGACCCTTCGCAAGGCGTTCGACCGCGCCGGGTTGATGCGCCACGAGTATGTGACGCTCGAGCACCTGCTCCTCGCCCTGACCGAAGACCCGAACGCCTCGAAGGCGCTGCGGGCCTGTGGGGCTGACCTACGCCGCCTGCGAAAGCGGCTCGAACAGTTCATGCAGGATCGGCTGTCGCGCGTTCCTGAGAGTGTCAGCGTCGAGCCCCGGCAGACGCTGGCGGTGGAGCGAGTCCTTCAGCGCGCGGCGATTCACGCGATCTCCTCCGAGATGAAGACCATCGACGGCAGCAACGTGCTCGTTCAGATCCTCAAAGAAGAGGAATCGTTCGCAGCCTTTGCACTTCAGGAAGAAGGGGTGAGTCCGCTCGACCTCAAACGCTACATTTCGCATGGTGTGGGGACAGACATCGTTCCTGGTGAGAGCGATGCCTATTCCGACACGGACTTCGAAGATGACGAGGACGAGTCGTCCGCCGGTCGCGACCCTCTCGAAGCGTTCGCCACAGATTTGATCGCGGAGGCCGCCGAAGGGCGCATCGACCCCTTGATCGGCCGCGACGAGGAGCTCGATCGCACGGTTCAGGTGCTGTGCCGGCGCCGCAAGAACAACCCCGTATTCGTAGGCGAGCCGGGCGTCGGCAAGACGGCTATCGCAGAAGGGCTCGCGCGCCGAGTCTACGAACGACGCGTCCCAGAGGTGCTCGCAGACGCGCAAATTTACTCACTCGACATGGGCGCCCTTCTCGCCGGCACGAAGTTCCGCGGGCAGTTCGAGGAGCGTCTCAAGGCGATCATGAAGCGGCTCCAAGAGATCGATAACGCGATTCTGTTCATCGATGAGATTCACACGATCGTCGGCGCCGGCGCGACGACCGGAAGCTCGATGGACGCCTCCAACATCCTCAAACCAGCGCTGGCCTCTGGGAAGCTTCGCTGCCTCGGCTCGACGACCTATACCGACTTCAAGCATCTCGATCGCGATCGCGCCCTCGCCCGCCGGTTCCAGAAGATCGAAGTGCACGAGCCGACCGTCGAGGACACGATTGAAATCCTCAAGGGCCTCCGCCAATACTACGAAGAGCACCACGACGTGAAGTACGACGACGAGGCGCTCGAGGCGGCGGCGCAGCTCGCACAGAAGCACATCCTCGAACGCTTCTTGCCGGACAAGGCGATCGACGTCATCGACGAAGCTGGCTCGCTCGAGCGCATGCGCCCCGAAAAGGAGCGCACGCATCGAATCACCGTCAAAGAGATTGAAAAGGTCGTCAGCAAGATGGCTCGCGTCCCGGTCGAGTCGGTGAGCGCCAAGGAGCGCGACCAGCTCAAGGAGCTCGGCCCCGAGCTTCACAAGGTCATTTTCGGCCAGGACGCCGCAATCGAAAAGGTCGTCAGCGCGATCACGCTGGCGCGGGCTGGGCTACGCGCGGACCACAAGCCGATCGGGTCCTTCCTGTTCGCCGGGCCCACGGGTGTCGGCAAGACGGAGCTGGCTCGACAACTCGCCCGCGTGATGGGCGTCGAGCTCCTGCGGTTCGACATGAGTGAGTACGGCGAACGGCACTCGGTGTCGCGGCTGATCGGTGCGCCTCCGGGGTACGTCGGCTTCGACCAGGGCGGTCTGCTCACGGACGCGGTTCGCAAACATCCGCACGCGGTGGTGATTCTCGACGAGATCGAAAAGGCCCATGGAGAGCTCTTCAATATCCTGCTGCAGGTGATGGACCACGCGAAGCTCACCGACAACAACGGACGCGAAGCCGACTTCCGCAACATCGTACTCGTCATGACCACCAACGCGGGCGCATTCGAAGCCACAGAGAAGGTCGTCGGCTTTGGCGGCGGCGACGACCCCAAGGACTTCGCAACCGGTCGCGCCCGGCAGGCGATTGAACGGATCTTCACCCCGGAGTTCCGCAACCGGCTCGACGCGGCGGTGTACTTCCGCGGGCTCCCCAAAGAGGTCATCCGCAGGGTGGTCGACAAAGAGGTCGCCCTGCTCGGCGACATGCTTGCCGACAAGCAGGTGCAGCTGGAGCTCAGCGACGCGGCGCGCGATTGGCTAGCGGAGCACGGCTACGACCCGCAGATGGGTGCACGGCCCATGGCGCGGCTCGTCGAACAGAAACTCAAGAAACCGCTGGCTGAGGCCATGGTCTTTGGGAGCCTCACGGAAGGCGGAACGGCAATGGCCGACCTCCAGGACGGCGATATCGTGCTCTCGTTTCATGAGACCGGCACCCCACGGGTAGAGGCCTAAAGGCCGGGAACCACCATTCGGGTGCTCCTTGCGCTAGCCTACGGCGTCCGCTGATGCCTGTGTACTTGCTCGACAAGGAGCTCTCCTTCCCTGCTCCCGAAGATGCCAACGAGGAAGGCATCGTCGCGGTCGGCGGAGACGTGTCTCCGGAGCGGCTTCTGGTCGCTTACCGCAATGGCATCTTCCCCTGGCCCGCGCGCGGCTACCCGCTGCTGTGGTTCTCTCCAGACCCGCGCTTTGCGCTGAGGCCCTCGAGCGCTCACGTCTCGCGCTCGCTGCGCAAGGTGGTTCGAAGGGGGCAGCTTCGAGTGACAGCCGACACCGTGTTCGACGACGTGATAACGGCGTGCGCCGCCGTACCGCGCCCGCATCAGCAGGGGACTTGGATCACGCGCGAGCTTCAAGAAGGCTACCGAGGGCTTCACAAACTCGGATACGCGCACAGCATCGAAGCATGGCGCGACGACGAGCTCGTGGGCGGCCTCTATGGCGTGGCGCTCGGCCGGACCTTCGCTGGCGAATCGATGTTCGCTTCGGAACCCGACGCATCGAAGATCGCATTCACGACCTTGCTCGGGCACTTGGCCATGTGGGGCTTCCGAATCGTGGATTGCCAGGTGCATACCGAGCATCTCGCCCGATTTGGCGCCACCATGTGGCCGCGAGAGCGTTTCCTCTCCGAATGGCGCGCCGCCGTCGATGAACCCAGCATCCTGGCCCCTTGGCAGCTCACTCTCTCGCCGCAAGAGGCGCTGACAGGGCTGAGACCTGATATATGATGTAGGGTGAAATGAAGGCGACTCTATCCTGGACTTGGCTCGCAGCGCTGCTGCTTTGCGCACTCGCAACCCCCAACGCGCTTGCCCAGGGTGATCCCGACGCGGGGACAGAGGCAGGGGCAGAGACAGCGGCAGAGACAGCGGCAGAGACAGACGCAGGGACAGCGGCAGAGACAGGGGCAGAGGCGGAGGCAGGGACAGAGGCAGAGACAGCGGCAGAGGCGGAGGCGGAGGCAGACGCTGGGGTCGACGAGGCGCCGGCCGAGGCTGCCTCCGACGCGAAGCGGATGGTGCGGATCCGCAAAGTCATCGAGCTCGACACTCAGCATTTGCGCTGGCTCCGCAGCGAGCTCCGGTCCAGGACCGAATGGTTTGACGGGCTGGTGGAGGCGATGGCGGAGGTCGCCGCAGAGCGCAACGACAAGAAGGAGAAACTCGAAGCGCTCGAAGCGGACCCGGAGTCCGACCCGGAGGAGGTCGAGGCACTGCGCGCCGAGCTCAAAGATGTCGAGGTGGACTACGGCCTCTTCGACACGCAGACCGATCTCGCACTCACCGCTGAGAAGGCGGTCGGAGAGCAAATCACGGCCCTAGAGGACAAGCTCGAGAAAGAGAAACGCGCCCTCGGCGAGCTGACCGGTGAAATCGAGATCGAGCTCCCCGACGAAGTGCCCGCTCCCGCGCCCGCGCCGGCCGAAGCAGCAAAGGCGCCCCCTCTTCCCTCGCCCGTGCCAGTGCCGGCGGCGCAGCCCGCAAGTCAGGAGGAGGCCAAGAGCTCGTCCACCTCCACCATGACGGCCGCGCAGATCGAGGCGCACAATGTCCTCGAGCAGGCGGAGCGCGACGGCCAGCTCGCGAAGATCGCGCTCTCTGAATTCGTCCAGCGGAAGCAAGCACTCGAGGAGCAGATCGAGTTCGAGGAGGGCCTCGACGAGACGCACGCCGAAGAGGTCGAGAACTTGAAGCTCGCGCAAGAGGCGTTCGAAGCGCGGCTGCAAAAATACCGCGACGCCGACGCCCCAGTCGAGAAGATTCAACGGCTGGATCGCGGGATCCGCGAGATCAGCCGCGCGCTCGAAAAGGCGGACGACGATGACGACGCCCGAGCCACCTACATCAAATCACTGCACGATAGGCGTACCCGCCTCGAGGAAGAGGAGCTGCGTGTCACCGCCGTCGTCGACGAAAAGGAACGCGCGGCAGAAAAGGCACGCGATCACATCGCCTGGCTCGAAAGCCCGATCCACCCGCAGAACGTCGCCCATTGGGCCAAGGAGCGGGGCCCGCGCATGCTCCTGGTCATTGCGGCTGCCCTCTTTCTGCTCTTATTCGTCCGTATCAGCGCTCGAGGAATCGCGCGAGCCCTGGTCGGCAGACGCCGCGGTGCTCGAAGTCTCGGAACGGGGCGCGCCGACACGCTGGCCTTCAGCTTCCAAAGCGCGTCCCGCGTCGTCATCGTGGTGATGGGCGTGATGCTCGTGCTGCAGGAAGGCGGTGTCGACATCACGACAGTGCTCGGAGGCGCTGCGATCATGGGCGTTGCGATTGCATTTGGCGCGCAGGACCTGATGAAAGACTACTTCTCGGGGTTCCTGATTCTGGCCGAAGATCAGTACCAACTCGGCGACCTGATCACGATTCGGGGCATCACGGGGACGGTCGAGTCGGTCAACATGCGCGTCACCGTTCTGCGCGACCTCGAAGGCCGCGTGCACTTCATTCCCAACGGGAGCATCGATCAGGTCACCAACCGAACCTACGGCTGGGGCCGTCCTGTCCTCGAGGTGCCGGTCGGATTCGACGAGGATGTCGACAAAGCGATGGAGACGCTGGTTGAAATCGCCAAGAACCTCCGCGACGACTCGGACTGGAAGGGCTCGATCATCGGCGACCCCGAAATGCTGGGCGTCGACAAGTTCACCGACTACGGGGTGGTCATCAAGTTCATGGTCAAGACCCAGCCGGACAAGCTGTTTGCAGTGCGGCGAGAATTGCTGCGCCGGATCACCAAGCGCTTCAACGAGCTGGGGATTCAGATCACGGTGCCGCAACGGATCTTCCTTCGCGGAGAAGGCGACCGGCCGACCTGATTGGCAGTTGCTGCGCGCAACTTCACTCTGGCGTGCGAAAGATGATCGTCCCCAGGTCTGGCCCGAGGAGCGCGAGGGGGAATGCCCCGTAGACCTGGAGCTCGCCCTGAAGTCGTGCCTTTTCGGTGTAGCCCGCTGGCGATGCGGTGAGGGCCTTTTCGCGCGCAACCGGGTCCCGAACCAGGGCATCGACCTCCGGCGGGGTGTCCCAGTGGAAGAGACGATTTCCTTTGTAGAGGTACACCCAGACCGGCGCGCCCTCTTTCTGTTCGACTCGGAACTGACGGCTCAGGCGCTGCGCCAGTCGGGATAGCGGGATGCCCGCCAGAACGGCGCCCACCACTTGCCCGTCACGGAGAGACGGCGCCGCGAACAGGATCGACCAGGACGAAGGCGCCTCGGGGTCCTCGGCGTAGAACTCGCCGAGGCCGGTGGCTGCCGTCCCGTCGAGGGCCTGCCCGAGCACGTCGAACCGCGTCTTGAAGTCCTGCCCCTTCATCCGATCTGGCTCTCGATCGCGCGCGATGACGATCCCGTCGACCCCAACGGCGGCCAGGAACGACATGGGAGACGCGACGAATTCATCAATACCTTTCTTGGGTTGCTGAAGAATCCTCAGGGCCGATCGCACTTGTTTCTCCCGCGCACCCGGGTCAGGGACGGCGAACCCCGGAGCGAGCTTCGCCGCCGCTTTCACCACGCCTGCTTGATGCTGCGCGAGGTCCTCCTCGAGCAAGGCCTGAACCCGCGGATAGTCGACGTCGCGGAGTTGGGTCTGGGTGCGCTCAACGGCGGCGGTGTTCTCGCAACCGATGAGCCCGGCCACGGCGAGTAGAAGGATCCCCCAGGGCATGCGGGCAGTCTAGCAGCGTGGGGGGGAAAGTCAGTGGCGGCGGCACCAACACGGTCGCTGGCACTGGCACTGGCGCTGACGCTGACGCTGACGCTGGCACTGACACTGGCGCTGACGCTGACACTGGCACCGGCACCCGCCCTCGCTCCCCCAGCCGAGGCTCCGGCGACCTCCTCGTCACAGTTGGAGTAGACTCCCTATATGGCGTCAGGCCTTGGCGATCCCAACCTGATCGGCAGCGTTCTTCTCTGCTTGGGCGGCCTGGGCCTCTTTCTGCTTGGGATGGTCGTTCTGACCGAAGGGCTACGCGCCCTGGCAGGTCGTGCCTTGCGCCGATTGCTGAGCCGTTTCACCCGGAGCCCGTTCTCCGGTGCGGTGACCGGCGCTGTCACCACCGCCGTGGTGCAGTCGTCGAGCGCGACCACCGTCGCGACCGTGGGCTTCGTGGGTGCCGGCCTGCTCACGTTTCCTCAAGCGTTGGGCATCGTCCTCGGCGCCAACGTCGGCACGACGGTCACTGGCTGGCTCGTGGCGTTGCTCGGTTTCAAACTCGAGATCGGCACCGCCGCATTGCCGATCATCTTGATTGGCGTGCTCATCCGCCTTTTCACCGGGGGCCGCACTTCTTCGGCCGGCTTTGCAGTGGCGGGTTTTGGCCTGATCTTCGTGGGCATCTCGCTCCTGCAACAAGGCATGGGCGGGTTCGTGGGCATCATCACGCCCGACAGCTTTCCCGGCGACACCTGGACGGGCCGCTTGCTTCTCGTCGCGTTCGGCATTGCCTTCACTCTTGTCACGCAATCGTCGAGCGCAGGCGTGGCCATGGCGCTGGCCGCCGTCAATGCCTCCGCCATGACCGTACAGCAAGCCGCCGCCGCGGTGATCGGGATGGACATCGGCACTACGGCGACCGCCATCCTCGCCACCATCGGCGGGTCTGCGTATGCAAAGCGCACTGGCTATGCCCACGCGATGTACAACGTGTTCGCGGGCATGGGGGCCTTCTTGATCCTGGTTCCCTTCATGCATGCGGTCGAACGCTTCGCCCCGCGCCTGCTCGCTTCCGAACCAGAGCTCGTCCTGGTGGGCTTCCACACGTTCTTCAACCTCCTTGGAGTGAGTATCGCCCTGCCCTTTGCACCCAAGTTGGCGCACCTCTTGACCCGCCTCGTGCCCCTGAAGCTCGTATCTCCCGGGCTCGCTCTTGACCGCTCTCTCCTCGATGCACCTGCCGCCGCCCTGGACGCACTCGGCACTACACTTGCGGACCTCACGGCCACCACATTTGAGACGATCCTGCGGCTGCTTCCCGCCGATGGGGCGCGCGGCGTGGAGGCACGGGTTGCGGAAGTCCGCCAGGCCTTGAGCGAGACGCGCGACTACGTGGAGAACATCCGCAGCTCTCCCGACCAGGGATGGACCAACCATCGCCATCTCTCTGCTATGCACGTGATCGATCACCTCGATCGCCTCGCGGATCGTTGCGCCGACGCGGACCGTTGGGCCCTCTTGGCTGAAGATCGACGACTCGCGATGATCACGAGAGAGCTCGCGCCCGCGGTAAACGAAGTGCGCGAAGCACTCGTGCACGGAGAGCGAACAGTCCGCGAGGAAGGCCTCGAGGCAGCATGGCAATCGCTTCAACACCAGGGCCGGGAATATCGCGAGCGCGTACTCGAGCGGGTTGCGGCCGGAGGGTTCGTCGCGGTCGAAGGCATCGAACGTCTCGACGCAGCACGAGGCGCAAGACGCGTCGCATACCATGCGTGGCGAATCGCATACCACCTGAACCGCTGCCGGGTTCACGACGAGCCCGGAGAGCAGCTCGAAGCCACGATAGTCCCGCCACACGCCGAGGCGGAACCACCGGAACCGAATTGAAATAGCGCCGCCACCGGCACTGGCACTG
>Ga0209567_10001193_pt1 | contig 13679 bp, 11 predicted proteins | sample COG_12_FD_184756 | JGI IMG/M metagenome (GOLD analysis project Ga0209567, IMG submission 184756) | Pelagic marine sediment microbial communities from the LTER site Helgoland, North Sea, for post-phytoplankton bloom and carbon turnover... | ecosystem: Environmental > Aquatic > Marine > Neritic...
AAAGCGTCCTTTAGATATTCGCTTTTATCGAAATTCAAGCGGGCAAGGGTTTTGATGCCTGAGCCGCCGAGAGAGGACATATAAATGGCCGAGGCCAGGGCGCACAGACTGTGGTTGGTGCAGATGTTGGAGGTGGCTTTTTCCCGCCGGATATGTTGTTCCCTTGTGGCCAGGGTCAATACAAAGCCTCGTTTACCTTCAACATCCGCAGCTTGTCCCACCAGCCGGCCCGGCATGTTGCGCACATATTTCATCAGGGTTGTAAACATGCCCAGGGCCGGTCCTCCAAAAGAGCGGGGAATTCCCAGACTCTGTCCTTCTCCGCAGGCGATGTCCGCTCCCTGGCTGCCGGGATTTTTAAACATCCCATAAGCCAGCGGTTCACTGAATCCGACGATGAAAAGCGTTTTTTCTGACCGGGTTTTATCTCCGATGGTTTTCAAGTTTTCGATGCAGCCAAAAAAGTTGGGCGATTGCACGATCACAGCTGCCAGTTCATCCATACCGTTTAGGGATGAGAGATCGGTCGTGCCGTCCGGCAGGTATGGCAGTTCCAAAATTTCATAATCGGTGGGGGCCAGATACGTTGCCAGCACCCGGCGATAATGCGGGTGGACTAAACGGGACACCGCCACTTTTTTGCGCCGTGAAATTCGTACCGCCATCAAAGCAGCTTCTGCCAGAGCCGATGCCCCATCATATTGCGAGGCATTGGCGACTTCCATACCGAGCAGTCGGGCCGTCAGGGTTTGATACTCAAAGATAGCCTGGAGTGTACCCTGACTCATCTCCGGTTGATAAGGCGTATAGGAGGTGACAAATTCGGAACGGCTCAACAGGTGATTGAGAGACACCGGAATATAGTGTTCATAGCTGCCGGCACCCATAAACACTTTATATTCAGGGGAGACGGCCATACTCCCGCATAGCTCGTCGATGTGGTGATTTAACTCCCACTCGGTTAATGCCTGCGGCAGGTCAAGTTCGTCTTTGCGGCGACAATCAGCCGGGATAGTGTCGAAGAGAGCTTCCAGGGAACTCACCCCCACCGTCTTTAGCATCTCGGTGATGTCTTCAGGTGTGTGGGGAAAATATCGCATCGATCTTATCCTTTCAGAGTTGATAGATAGGCGTCTTTGTCCAATAAAGCATCCAGTTCAGAGGAATTATCAAGTTTGACCTCGATCATCCAGCCATCTGAAAAAGGCGTGTTGTTGACCAGTTCGGGGGCATCTTCCAGAGCGTCATTGATGGCGATAATCTCCCCGCTGACGGGCATGTAAAGCTCTGAAACCGCCTTGACCGATTCCACCGTGCCGAATTCAGCACCTTTTTCAAAGGATTCACCCACATCGGGCAATTCTACAAAAACAATATCTCCCAGTTGGTCCTGGGCATAATCAGTGATTCCCAATTTGGCAGTTTCCCCTGTGGCTTTAACCCACTCGTGGCTTTCCGCATAGCGAACATTTTCCGGGAAATTAAGCTCAGTAATTTCTTTCATTGCCCCTCCTTACGATTTAGTTAGTTTGGAATTAATAGCCAAAAGAAAAGAAAAAATCATGTGACAATTAATCTATGACATACGGAATTTTTAAATTATAGCTTTTGTATACCACAAATGTTTCCACGGATTGAACATCTTTCAATTTTGAAACTTCTTCGGTGTAAAATTCCAGAAGGCCGAAACCTGATTTCAACAACACCATCAGAATCAAGTCAAACCGGCCGGTCACAACACTAACAGAAATAACGCCTTTTAATCTGCTGAATTCTTCCCCCTTTTTAACAAGATCCATGGTTTGTAATTTTACACCCACCATGACAATCCGGTGACCGTTGATGGCTTCCGGGTCCACCAGACCGGTGATGGCTAAAATCCCTTGGTCAATGAGTTTGTGAACCCGGGTGCGAACAGTGTTTTCAGATACAGACAGTTCTTCGGCAATTTTTTTGTAGGATTTCCTGCCGCTGCGGAGGTGTTTGATAATAGCGAGATTGATTTTGTCGATATTCATAGAATCCGCATTGATTTTTGCCATTCAAAACTGATATTTTGAGGCGGGTATTATTAATGCTTTAAAAAATACTGGAGAATCTGTCAATAATTATTTTATTTTTTAATGATATCATCAAAATATACGGAAAAAATTTAGAGTAACCAAAATAATTCTCCGGTTTCGCTTCATTGAACTGCGCTTTTGGCCGGAAGTGATTTTTCATCCAGCACAACGAAATGGGATGGGATAAGGAGCATGCAGACGATTCTTTTATTAATGGTTTGATTAGCATTGAAAAATTTTTCTCCCTATGGTACAGAGCCAATCGTTTTTGCAGTTTAACCGGTTGTGTTTGTTAGAGTTTATAACAACGTGCTTAACGTTAGCAAAAAAAGGAGGCTAAAAATGAAGAGCAAACTGTTTACTGTAGCAATCGTTTCATGTTTTGTCCTAGCGCTGGTGTTCCTTGCCTGCGGTCCCAAAGGCCCGGAAACCATCAAGATCGGTATAAATGCGCCTATGACCGGCGATATTCCCAAAGTGGGGGAGGGTACCAAATTTGCCGCGCAGATGTGGCTGGAAGATATAAATGCTGCCGGGGGTATTGAAGTCGGCGGCAAGAAATACAAGGTTGAGCTGGTGATCGAGGACAATGAGTCCAAAGCGGAATCGGCAGTCAAAGCCAACGTTAAGATGATCACCGAAGATGAAGTACTGGCCATTATCGGGCCCCAATCTTCCAAACAGGCAGTGCCGGCTGGCGGCAAGGCCAACGAATTGGGTACACCCATGGTCAGTCCCTGGTCAACCAATCCCAACACGACCAAAGACCGTCCCTTTATCTTCCGGGGTTGCTTTCTGGATCCTTTTCAGGGGCCGGTTATCGCCAAGTTTGCCAAAAAAGAATTCGGATTCACCAAAGCCGCAGTGCTTTACGACGTGGCCAGTGACTATCCGAAGGGTCTGGCAGAATTTTTTAAAGCAGCCTGGGAAGATCTGAATGGTCCCGGTTCCGTGGTGGCCTATGAAAGCTTTACCACCAAAGACGCTGACTTCAGTTCCCAGCTGACCAAAATCAATAATTCCGACGCCGAATTTCTTTTTACCCCCCAATACTACAATGAAGTTGCCCTGATCGTCCAACAGGCCCATCAACTGGGATGGGATAAGCCCATCGTAGGAAGCGACAGCTGGGGTTCGGCTGAAACCGTCAAACTGTGCGGCAAAGACTGCTATGGTCTTTTCTTCAGCACTCACTATGCCGCCGCCGGAGCCAAGGGCGCGACCAAGGAATTTATTGATCGCTACAAAGGCAAACACGGCTATGTTCCGGATGATGTGGGCGCTTTGACATGGGATGCCATGCGTATCGTTCAAACGGCCATCGAAGGCGCCGGGGAACTTACCGGTGACATTAAAAAAGATCGCAAGTCGGTTCGGGATGCCCTGGCAACCATTAAAGACTTTGATGGAATTACCGGTGGCATGACCTTTACCGAAGAAGGCGATCCGATCAAATGCGCCGTCATCGTGCGTATCAGCGATGCCGGTGAATTTGAATTCTATCAGTCGGTCTGCCCTTAAGATCGACCCTGTATGGACCTAAACTATTAGATGGGAAAAAAAGACGGGCCAGGGCACATAGCCCTGAGCCCGGCTTTTAGTATCTTATAACCCAACATTCCAGGATTCTCTCCGAGCCTGCTTCCCGCGCGGAGGGCTTACAGACCGGTGGGTAGGATCTGCCCTCCGGGACCTTGCCCCCTACGGAACGGAGTCAAGCCGGAGGCCAGTATTCCAGCATTTCTGCTGGTACGGGCAATCGCTCCGGCAGTGCAGAGTCGGCCTGCCTTGCTACGGTTTATTCGGATCTGGATATAGGGAACAAGGAGAACCGCAATGGTTTTTTTTCAAAACCTGGTTAATGCCTTGCAGTGGGGTAGTTTTTACGCCTTAATCGCTTTGGGGTATTCCATGGTTTACAGCATTTTAATGCTCTTTAACTTTGCCCATGGCGATATATTCATGGTCGGCGCCTACATCGGATTTGGCGTTTCATCGGCCCTGATTACGCTGACCGCCATGGGCGCCTTTCCGCTGCCCGGCTGGCTTATTCTCGTGCTGACCATCATTTTTACCATGTTCCTGACTTCCTTTGTGGGCATGTTTGTCGAACGCGTGGGCTACCGGCCTTTGCGAGAAGCTCCCCGGGCTTCGGCTGCCATTACCGGGTTGATGATCGGCATCATACTGGAAACCGGCAACCTGGCCCTGCTCGGTGCGGAACGGGTTAAATTTCCATCTTTAATCGAAACCACCACCTATCATCTCGGCGGGGTGGTGGTGACCAATAAAAAAATAATGATCGTTCTGGTTTCCATCGCCCTGGCTTTTGCCCTGCATCAGTTTATCCGCCGAACCCGCTATGGCATGGCGATGCGGGCCATGGCCTTTGATTATGTTGTTGTACCGCTAATGGGGGTACCCTTAAACAGAATGGCCACACTCACCTTTGCGATAGGCTCGGGCCTGGCTGCCGCTGCCGGCATCCTGTTCGGTGTGGCTTATCCCGTGCTGGATCCCTACATGGGAATTCTCATTGGCTGGAAAGCTTTTGTGGCTGCCATTTTAGGGGGTAGGGGCTCGGTGGTGGGTGCTACGCTGGCAGGATTTCTACTGGGGTTTATCGAAATGTTTGTACCGATGATCTTCCCATCGACTTTCCGTGATTTTATTGCCTACTCCATAGTCCTGCTGATTCTGGTTTTCAGGCCGCATGGCTTCTTCGGTGAAGCTTACAGTGCTCGTTTGAGGCTCTAATCCTGATTGAGCGATACTCAAAGGGGCGCTCAATCAGATAGCAATAGGAGTCCAAGTTATAGCTCCATTTTTTGTGCAACCGGTTGCAGGTAAAAGCGGACATCAATTGAGATTCGAGGACTTGATATGGATGTGACAAGTGACAAGTTATCGACCCATAAAAACTCGCTGGCAAGCAGATGGCGGGCCTTCAGTTCCGGGGTTCCCCTGCTCGGGTGGCTCCTTGGTGCCCTGGTAGCGGTTTTGCTGGAACAAATAATTGGCACCCCCTTGGCCCAGGGGATGTGGCTGCCGAAAGTGCCCGTGCTTTTTGGCTGTGTCATCATGCTCAAAAAACCTTTGCTGATCCCCAGTGCCGTGGCCTATATACTGCTGATTTATGTTTTGCCCATCGGAGTGATCGCCCGCTTGAGTGCAGCTGCCATGAACCGGCTGGCAGCCAAACTTCTCGATACCAAAATAATAGTTGCGGTCCTCGTTCACATCCTGTTGCTTTACGCAATTCTTCATATCTGGTCCGGGATGAGCGATTACCGTTTGCTGGTGCTCAAGCTGATGCTGGTCGCTGTGATGCTCACCCTGAGTTTAAACGTCATCAACGGCTATATGGGCGAGTTTTCCTGTTCGCACCCGGGATTCATGGCCCTGGGCGCGTATGCTGCATCGGCATTCACGGTGCTGTTCTTTACCAATGATCGGCTTTTTGGCGAGGCTTTGCTGCCCCCGGTCATCGGGCCTTTCTTTTTTCCGATTGCCCTGATTATAGGTGGGCTGGTGGCGGCGCTCGGAGCGCTGGTGGTGGCCATCCCATCATTTAGAACCCGGGGGGATTATCTGGCCATTATCTCTTTGGCATTTATGTTTATTGTCAAAAGCTTAATTGAAAACCTGGAAGTGGTGGGCGGACCCCGCGGATTGAGCCAACAGCCGGATTGGGCCAATCTGCCGGTGGTGTTTACCACGGCTATGCTCTGTGTCTGGATTATTAATAATTTTGTGCGTTCTACCATGGGCAAGGCGCTGAACGCGGTCCGGGACAACGAAATGGCCGCAGATGCCATGACGGTCAATACCCGCCGCACAAAAATGCTGGCCTTTTTGTTCGGTGCTTTCTGGGCCGGTGTGGCCGGGGGGCTGTTTGCCCACGTGCTGCGCTATGTCAATCCCGGAACCTTCGGCCTGCAAAAACTTGCCGAAGTGCTGGCCATGGTCTATTTTGGAGGTCTGAACTCTATTTACGGCTCAATTGTGGGGGCCTGCGGCATCAGTTTGCTGGGTGAAGCCCTGCGGCCACTGGAACTCTACAAGTGGATCATCATTCCGTTGCTGCTCATTTTGGTGATGATTTTCCGTCCAACAGGATTGATTGCATTCAAGGAACTTGATGTTAAAAAATTGATCCGGCCTAAATAATTGAGGGGTCGGGGAGTTTTTCGATCTGTGCTATTCTCTTGGCGGACCGCTGACAATCAGTGAGAAGCTGATGGTTCACTCTAAACGCATTGGGGCAAAAACTCCCCGACCCCTTAAATAATTAGACAAGAGGTAATTGGTATGTCATTGCTTCAAATTGACAAGATGACGCACTATTTTGGTGGTTTAAGGGCAGTATATAATTACGACCTGGAGATCAATCCGGGCCAGGTCCGGGGGCTGATCGGGCCCAATGGTGCCGGCAAAACCACCATTTTCAACCTCATCACCGGTATCTACCAACCGACCGAGGGCACTGTAACACTGGCGGGCACCAAATTAAACGGTCGCGCACCTCATGAGATCGCTTCTCTGGGAATCGGCCGGACTTTTCAAAACATGTTGCTGTGGCGACATATGACAGTGCTGGAGCATGTGAAAATGGCCCGGTATTCCAGGCTCACATACGGCTTGGTGGGCGCCTTTTTCGGCACAGCCAAACGCCACAAGGAAGAAGCTGAAAGTGAAGAAAAAGCATATTATCTGCTGAAAATGATGGGGGTTGACCAGCTTGCCGGTCAAATCGTGACCAACCTGCCATACGGTGCCCAGCGCCGGGTGGAAATGGCCCGGGCCCTGGCCATGGAGCCCAAGGTTCTTTTTCTGGACGAACCCACGGCCGGTATGAATCCCGAGGAACTGGTTCAAATGATGGCCATTGTGCGTCAAGTCCATCAAGAACTGGGGTTGGCTATCTTTCTCATCGAGCACCGCATGAAAGTGGTTATGGAGCTTTGCGAGAGAATCCAGACCCTTGTTTTCGGCGAAGTAATTGCCGAGGGGACACCCGATGAAATCCAGAACAACCCCAAAGTGATCGATGCCTATTTAGGCACGGAGGCGGTGGCATAATGTTACTAGCGGTTGAGGATTTACGCGTATCATACGACAACATTAAAGCGTTGCACGGGCTGAATTTTCAGATTGATGAGGGCGAAATTGTCTGCATCATCGGGGCCAACGGAGCCGGCAAAAGTACCACCCTGAAAGCAATTTCCCGTATGGTGCCGGTTGAAGGCGGCACGAAAATGATGTTCCAGGGCAATGATCTCCTGGAATTTGCCGCCGATAAAGTTGTCAGCAAGCTGGGGATTTCTCACGTTCCGGAAGGCAGGCGGTTATTTGAAAATCTGACGGTGACTGAAAACCTCAAGCTGGCCACCTTTGCCAGAAAGGACAAAGATCAGATTCAGCAGGATGTCAAGCGGGTGTTTTCCATATTTCCCCGTTTAGAAGAGCGTCACAACCAAAAATCCGGCACCCTCAGCGGGGGCGAGCAGCAAATGCTGGCGGTGGGCAGAGCGTATATGAGTGGGCGCAAGGTCATGTTGCTGGATGAGCCCTCCATGGGACTGGCTCCCCTGTTGATGATGAGCATGTTTGATGCATTAAAGGAAATCAACCAGGAAGGCACCACCATTTTGCTGGTGGAACAAAATGCCCGACTGGCGCTCAAATTCGCCCAGCGGGGGTATGTGCTCGAAAGTGGTCATCTGGTTCTGGAAGGAGCCTCTGAGGACCTGCTTGAAGATCCGGAGGTCAAAAAAGCCTATCTGGGCGGCTGATGGATTTAGGAATTTAGAATTCGGATTGCTGATTGATGCAAGGGTTGTTATCGATTTTAATTCCTTTGTCTACTATAGATCGTCGAATTTACCTTAAACGCGGAACTCGCAACCCGGAACTTTATTGCAAAACAAAAGGGCATCCCCACTGTTATTAGCAGGATGCCCTTTTTTTAATTGGGAATTATAGCCTAGGCCACCGTGACATTTATCGCAGCAGGACCCTTGGGACCCTGCTCAATGTCAAAAGTAACGGCGTCGCCATCATAAAGAGCTTTGAAACCGGTCGCATTGATTCCTGTGTGATGGACAAATACGTCCGGGCCATTTTCCTGCTCGATGAATCCGTAGCCTTTGCTGCTATTAAACCATTTTACAATTCCATTTACCATTGTAGCTTTCTCCTTTCAAATAATTCTCAAAGCTTCAAACTTCCGGAGTGCCACTTGATAAATGGAACTTGCCTTTAGAACGAAACCGGCCCGCCAATTAAGAACGGGCCTTTATTGATTAGGGTTATGATAATACTTTTTTTACCAAAAGCAAGTCAATGGTCGATCTTTTTCCCATTATAAAGCGGTTGCCAAAAAAAGCATTGCGTAATTCGAAGCATTTTTTCTACAATCATTTAACCCAGCCTCCCGCATTTCGGAACTTATTTATAAAAAAGCGGTATAAATCATAACTTGACAATATATAACACAATGTGGCAGAAAAAGTAGGAACAGCAATATTTCTAACCGGCATACATCTTAGTGCTGTCTTTGTATCTCTTATATATTCATCAAGTTGCATAATTTCCGAGACCGAAAAGGTGTGACACCATGGATAATAAAGTCTATATTGTTCAAAGCCAAGATTATGATGAAGTTGAGGAAAAGCTTACATCCCTGATCAACCTGATGGGCGGGATTGGGCGTTTTGCTGATAAAGATGAGAGAATTGTACTCAAGGCCAATTTACTGCGAGAGGCTCGACCGGAGCAGGCGGTTTGCACCCACCCGGCGGTGATGGCCGCTGTCGGGAAACTGACCAGAGAAGCGGGAGCGGTTCCTATTATAGCCGACTCACCGGGCGGCGGTTACCTTTATAACGCCAAAATACTTGAAAAAATCTATCACACCAGCGGGATGCTCCGGGCAGCGAGACAGGCCGGTATTGAAGTTAACCGGGATACAACCTCCAGGCCCGTGTCCTATGCCGATGGGATGCTGACCAAACATTTTGACATCATTACGCCGGTTTTTGAAGCCGATGCCGTGTTTAATATGTGCAAAATGAAGACCCACCTCTTCACGGTCATGACCGGTGCCGTTAAAAATATTTTTGGCGTGGTTCCTGGATTAATCAAAACCGGCTACCATGCCAAACTCCACGATACAACCAGGTTTGCCGGCATGTTACTCGATCTGGCGCAATACATTTCGCCCCGCCTGACCATAATGGATGCTGTCTTGGCGATGGAAGGTGACGGACCGGGGTCTGGGGATCCAAGACATGTCGGCTTGCTGCTGGGTTCTGAAAATCCTCTGGCCCTGGATGTGGTCGCCGGCGAAATAATGGGTATCGACCGGACAGAAAATCCAATCATCATGGAGGCCGAAAGCCGGGGCTTAAAACCCAACCGTCTGGAAGAAATTGAAATCGTCGGTGCCAGCCTGGCGGATGTAAAAGTGGCGGATTTTAAACGGTCCCAGGTATCGGCCGGAAGTCTTGGGCTGCAATCGATGCCGTGGTATCAGCGAATCCTTGAGCCGGTGTTTAAAAATGCTTTCACGGTCAGACCCAGGGTAATTTGGGATCGATGCATTGCTTGCGGGACATGTATTGAAGGCTGTCCGGTGGAAGCGGTGAGCTTCGCTAATGAACGGGCTTTTATCGATGACGACAAATGTATTCGCTGTTATTGCTGCCATGAATTGTGTCCGGAGGAGGCTATCGGTTTATTCAGCAGTTGGTTGTATCAGCTGCTGAAGCCAGCCTATCATTGATTTCTAATTGGACTTTTCCTTGTTGGCTTCAGGTGCCGTTACCATTTTTATCGGATTTTTCATGATTCGGTCGGCCTGACTGTCGGATAGCATAAATGCATAGTCGCTGCCCGAAGACACGGCCGGAAAATCCGTGTCCTTCTCAGCAGTTTTGGCAAAGATCGACAGACTATACTCCTGCCCGCCTTTCATCCGGAGGGTGAACAGCGGCGATGCAAAATCATCTTTGCGGCGGTCGCTGATAAATTTTTCACAGCGCAGATTGGAAATGGTGTTGAGAATTTGTTTCACGACGGCTTCATCGACCGGTTGCCCATCTGAAGCCTGCCATGCCGGCTTGCTGGCCTCAGGGGCCGCTTCTGTTTGCTTATCGGCCTGTGCGTCTTCAACCACCACGGGTGGCTGAGTTTTGTTTAAAATCAGGGACTGCTGGTCTTTGATCACAATAAATTGCTGGATCTCAGCGGGGTTTAAGGACAGCACCAGTTTATCACGCAGATCATCTATGGTGATGTCAAAATTATTTCTAATATTTCCGCGGGCATGAAAAACCCGCTCATCTCCAGCCGGTCTTACAAAGGTGTGACGAAAGGATGAGGCAGTTTTTCCCAGGTCAACATCCCGTTTGAGGTTGTCTTCCTGCCAGGCTCTGACATTAATTTTTTTATCCTCATCGAGGTCATAGAGATTGTAATTCTTGGACTCGGAAACCAGTGCGGTTAATGTGAGGTTCTCGATGGCATTAAGCATATCCTTGACCTTGCTCCCATCGGCCGGGAATACTTCCGGTGCGATATACCATTTATCATCTTTTTTATTGACAACAATGATGGTTTTATCACGGGTAATCTGTAGTTTGGAGATCTCTTTGCCTGCAACTTGCGGAACATCCGGCAATTGATACTGGGTGCGATCCGAGGTGCGTGTCACCAGATAGGCAGACAAGGCGATGATTACAAGGGCCAGGATGATATACTCTTTCTTCACTTTCATTTTTCAATTCCAATGGGTTCTATGTTATTCTTTACTACCATGAGTGTACGTAAACTATATGGTTCAAGGGTTCAGGGTTCCCCGTTCAGGGTTATGTTCACCTTGTATTGAGACTAACGGCTGTGAGCCCTTCATTCATGAACGCAGGGTCGAACACAGCTTGGCCAAAGCGAGTTTGGCCTTTCTACTGTGCAAAGTCTTAGGAACGATGAATCACTGATCTTTTGAACCCTTGAACCTCTCTGAACCCTGAACCTTTGAACCCATTTACTATTTATGAAACATCATCTGAATATGTTTTTTGCGGGAATGTCGCCGGAACCAGACTCCGAGGCCGAATATGACGACCAGTACCGGCAGACCGGCGATATTTGACGCTTTAACAAATGCTTTGGTGCCGGCCTGGGTATCCTCCACCGGGTTGAAACGCTGGACTTTGGCACGCATCACAGCAATGTCTTCCCGTCCGTTTAAATAATCAATGGTATTTAATATAAAAGTGGCATTGGATCCTCTGCCGCCGGCATCCAATACATTGTCTCTGAGCATGTCGGCCGAGGCCATCACCCATATTTTTCCCCGTTGGCCCCGGGCCAGAAACTGTCCCTGGCGTTCGATCTGTGACAGATCAATATCAGTTGGGGATTTAGAGTCCTCAGCCCCGGGTTTTTCTTCAGATTCCTTCTCATCTTTAATTTCCCTGACCGGCAAGGGTTTGCCGGCAAAGTAACTTGGAAATTCGCCTTCGATGATATAGGCCAGTGGATAGCTTCGCATATCCTCGGATGATTCGGGCGGCTTGATAAACATGGGGTTTAAATTGATTCGATCGCGCATCTGCCAGGATTTCTCCGAGGAAGCAAACAGCCTGTAAGTTTTCAAGGAATTCTGGGTGATGCGTTCTGAATCCAGTTCCAGGGGAGATATCTTCAGTGCCACCAGCCGTTTGATGTTTTTCATAAAATCCAGATCATGGTTTATGAAGCGATCTTTAATCAGGGGTGCAAAATAAATTGCCCGTTCACCACCGCCAAACTGGGCCGGCAATTCCTGGCGGTAGCAGTTCTCGTCCATTACAAAAGATTGCTGAATGCGGATGCCATAGTGGGAAAGCAGTTTCTCAAGTCCGGTATCCAAGGGCACAAATACGGGAGCCTGTCCCATCATGCCTTGCTGACCGGCAGGACTCATTTCGTTAAATCGATCTATCACCAGGGCCAGACTTTTGCCCTGCAGGAGAAACTGATCGATTTGAAACAGCTCGTAATCCGAAAATTTTTCCCTTGGTCGCGCAATAATCAGGCAGTTCAAGCTTCCAGGTATGTTTTCGTCTTTGAGCGCAATGTTTTTCAGGGAGTAATTCTGCGAGACCAGGGTACGAAAGTTGGTGGCCGGCTCCTCAGCCGGCGGACGGCCCGGGGCGCCGGGCGGCGTGCCGGCAAGGTCCAAGGTGCCGTGATCGGCCAGATATCCAATGTCCTCATTGATGTCGATCAGGCGTTCAACGTTACTGTTGATGTTTGCTTCCATTTCGGCTGTTTCGGTCAATTTGTACTGGGTCCCGATAATCGGCAACCGGATGACCTGCATTAGCGGCACGGCCAACAAATTTCCCCCGTATTCCATGACCAGTCCGATGACGCCTTTCCCCGGGGCAATTTTGCCTTTGGCAAGCGCCGGCCAGGAAAGCATCATAACATTGTATTTTTTAGAAAGCGCCGTGAGGTCCTGATCCTGGGCCGGATTTAGAAACTCGAATTCGAGTTTGTTGTAATTTTTTTGATTCAGCTTTCTAACGATAGTTTCTATTTCAGCGGGAATGTTGGCAAGGTTTCTAACCCCCATGTGCGGGGCGACGGTTTCAATCGCCGATGACAAAAACAGCTTAATTTTAATTTTTCCTGGCAGGCTTAACAGGGCGCTGATTTTATTGTTCATCTTCTGAATGGCCGTGGTCAGTTGATACTCCAGACCCTCGGTCGAAGTAATGGCCGGAACTTGCTCAATTAAATCCCCATGAATCAGGACCAGCCCCATGTAGGCCTTTTGAAATTTAACTTCGTCATTATCGACGACCTGGATTTGAATGGGATGGATGCCGTAATTGTTGGCTATTTTCTGATTTTCCTGGGCTTTATCGGTCAGTTCTCCTTCTTCGGCGCTGACGTCGTAAAATCGATAATTAAAAAATTTGTTCCCATGGATGGCATATTCTTCGAACAGGTCATGAAGATAGCGCGCGGTGTTGTTGTAAGGCGCTGGAAGATCCTTGGTAAAAAAGACTTTGATGGTCAATGGTTCGGACAGGGTCGCCGCCACTCTTTTGCTGGCGTCGGAAATCGAAAAAATTTTATTGGCCGTCAAATCCGCTCTGAAAAATAGTGTGATTCCAGCGACATTTACCAGCACGACAATGACGAGGTAGATGATGAACTTAAAATATTGGCCTGATCTTTTCCCGGAAGACATTATACACTCCTTATTTAGGTGCAAAGCCAGACATTTGGTTGTTAAAATATCTTTGCACATTTTTTGATGCAGCTTTCAAGGTTTCAGGTGTCAGGAAAAGGGTTTCCAAGGTTCAGGCTTCACCGATCAGGGCTACCGTTTGTAATCGCACAACGGCGGAACTTTTCACACTTTGAACGCTGAACCTCGAACCTTGTGCCCTGACACCTGACACCCGACACCTGAAACCATATTCTCGAAACTTCATTCGAGGCTGATGAAAATATCTTTCCCCCCAAAAGTCTTAGACTCCTTTTTTAGTACTTCTCCTTCAGGACCAGGTGGGCTGAATGCAAACCGATAAAACAGACACTGAAAAAGTAAATGAT
>Ga0209567_10001194_pt1 | contig 13672 bp, 12 predicted proteins | sample COG_12_FD_184756 | JGI IMG/M metagenome (GOLD analysis project Ga0209567, IMG submission 184756) | Pelagic marine sediment microbial communities from the LTER site Helgoland, North Sea, for post-phytoplankton bloom and carbon turnover... | ecosystem: Environmental > Aquatic > Marine > Neritic...
GGTGATGAAAAGACGGTTGTTTTTACTTTAACCCCGCCGTCCGAGGAAGATGAAAGTTTGATAACACCCATTATTCGAATTGATGACAAAGTATTAGATAAAGAATTAATAGTGATCGCCTATGACCATATTCCTACGCAAACAGTTTTAATTCCCTCGGAAGCCAAAGTTGTAAGACTGAACATTCAAAAAGTTGGTGAGAATATAGGTTATATAATGGGAGCCGGAGATGAGGTGCCCGAAAGCCTGGAACAGATAGGTTATACTGTTCATCTTATTGATCCTATGGAAATAGAATCGGGTAGTCTGGAGAAATATGACGCTGTTGTTACCGGAATCAGGGCATATAATGTAATTGAAGAACTTAAATTTAAACAACGTTTTTTACTGGAATATGTAGAGCAAGGAGGAAACCTGGTAATACAGTACAATACCGCCGGGCGCAGGGACGCCGCTTTTGATGATCTGGCGCCCTACCCTCTTAAATTATCCAGGGACCGTATTACCAATGAGGATTCTGAAGTGAAGATTATTGCAAGTGACCATACAGTCATTAATTTTCCAAATGCCATTACTATTTTAGACTTTGAGGGTTGGGTCCAGGAGAGAGGACTTTACTTTCCTGGCGAATGGGATCCTAAATTCACACCAATTCTCCAAATGAATGATAAAGGAGAATCCCCAACCAATGGAGCACTTCTGATAGCACCCTATGGCAAGGGAAATTATATTTATACCGGAATAAGTTTTTTTAGAGAACTTCCTGCCGGGGTATCTGGAGCATATAAGCTATTCGCTAATATTTTGTCATTAGGGAAAGAACAAATAGATAGTACTACAGATATTAAAGGTAAATGATGCTTGATAAACTTACCTGGAAAAAAGAATATACACTCGTATTGGTACTCAATACTATTTACATTCTTATTTTTTATTTTATAATGACCTCATACAGTTGATATGGGGAAACTTGACTGGATTATACTTGGTGGAACTCTATTATTTATAGTGGTTTATGGAGTCTGGAAAACCAGGGGTAATAAAAATGTAACTGATTATGTACTAGGAGGGCATCAGTCCAAATGGTGGACGATTGGCCTTTCTGTAATGGCTACCCAGGCCAGTGCTATTACTTTTCTCTCCACCCCCGGACAGGCTTTTCACGACGGAATGGGTTTTGTTCAATTCTACTTTGGACTGCCATTGGCAATGGTAATTATATGTATTGTATTTATTCCTCTATATCACAAATTAAAAGTATATACTGCCTACGAATTTCTTGAAAGGAGATTTGATCTTAAAACCCGTACTCTTGCTGCGATATTATTTTTAATACAACGAGGCCTTGCAGCAGGTATTACCATTTTTGCTCCCTCTATAATCCTCTCTGCTGTCTTAGGATGGGATTTAAAAACCCTCAATATAATTATTGGCTCCTTAGTAATTATATATACCGTCTCCGGTGGTACAAATGCAGTAAGTGTTACCCAAAAACAGCAAATGTTTGTTATTATGACCGGGATGTTTATTGCATTCTTTTTTATTCTGGGTTTTTTGCCTGCAGATATCACATTTACCAAAGCCCTCAAAATTGCAGGTGCGAGTGATAAATTAAATATTTTGGATTTCAGTATCGATCCGCGCAGCAGATATACATTCTGGAGTGGGATAACCGGAGGTATGTTTCTTGCACTGGCTTACTTTGGTACGGATCAGAGTCAGGTTCAGCGCTATCTCTCTGGAAAATCCATTCGTGAAAGTCAACTAGGCCTTGTCTTCAACGGAATTTTTAAGGTTCCTATGCAGTTTTTTATCCTTCTCGTTGGTGTTATGGTTTTTGTATTCTATCAATACAATCCATCCCCTTTAAATTTTAATCCTGCTGCTACAAATGCAATAATGCAAACTTCCTATGCAGAAGATTACAAATTATTAGAGGAAAGTCATAAAAATTTAGAAATTGAAAAGAAAATGGCGCAGGAACAGTTTTCTGCAGCATTGGATTTAAACAACCAGAACGCTACTACCGAAGCTAAAAACGAAATGCTACTGATTATTGAAAAGGAGAAAAACAACAGGGAAGCAGCAAAAACCCTTATATCCAATGCGAATGACACTGTTGAAACCAATGATAAAGATTATGTGTTTATTCACTTTATATTAAACTATTTGCCAAAAGGATTAGTAGGGCTTTTATTGGCGGTAATTCTGTCTGCCGCTATGTCTTCTACTGCTTCAGAACTAAATGCTCTGGGTACAATTACTGCACTCGACCTTTATAAAAGGAATAAAAAAGAAGAATACTCCCCGGAACACTATGTGAAGGTTTCCAAGTTATTTACCTTGCTTTGGGGTATTGTTGCGATTCTAATTGCCTGCGTGGCAAACCTCTTTGATAATCTGATTCAATTAGTGAATATCATTGGGTCTATTTTTTATGGAAACATATTGGGCATGTTTTTACTGGCATTCTTTTTCCGGTATGTAAAAGGGAATGCTGTTTTTATCGCGGGTATTATCACCCAAGTAGTTGTTATATTTGTATGGTATTTAGATTGGATGGGGTATTTGTGGTTAAATGCATTCGGCTGTCTTTTTGTTATTGTATTGGCCATATTATTCGAATCATTTGACAGGCTTCATAAGAACCCTCCCATTAAAACCTAATAAATTCTGACATCAGGAGATAGTACATTTAAATAATGATACTTGTCTTCACATAAAATAAAAAACCCCAACCAAAAAGGCTGGGGTTTTAGATAATAATAATTTTTAAAGAATTACAATGCTCCCCACTCTTTAAGAGAGTCTTTGTTCATCTTTACATAATCTGCATTGCCCGCTGTCTCTGCCGCCGTCATAGATTTCTTGGCCGCTTCGATAGCGCCTTTTGTATCACCCATTTTTGCTGAAATTAGAGATTGCATTCTCATCATCCAGTAAGCCTTATCGTTCATTGATACTGCTTTATCAATCCATTCCTTGGCTTTTGAAAGATCCTTGCCTTCCGTAAAGTAATAGGATGCGGCTCCAAAATAATCATTAGCTGAAGGACCATTCATTACACTTTCAATACTCTTAACTGCCTTTTCAGCAGTAGGTACCTTAAATGCAACACCCACATAGGTTTTTTCCCATAACATCCCAAGAGTAGCTCCATTATTGTTTAGCGCATCAATACTCATAGTAAATGATTCCACGTCAGAAGGGAGCGCCATTACCTCAGCTGTGGTCTTTGCAACCACCTTGGAATCGTCCCAATTTTGAGGTGTTCCGCCGTTATTATAGTCAGAATAGAAGATTACTTCCCAGGAAGTTTGTCCCGGTTTGGTGTAAATTGCATAAGTCCCTGCTTTTACTTCCTGACCTGCAATTGTAACATCATCAGAAAAAGTAATCATTGAATTTCTGTTAGCCCCTGTTCTCCATAATTTATCGAAAGGTACAAGATCACCAAAAATAGTTCTGCCGCGCATTGAAGGTCTCGAATATTCGAGAGTTACATCGGTTAAACCGACCGTTTGCATAACCTTGGCTGCCGGGCTTGGTGCGGGTGTTGTTATCTGTCCGTTAATAGAAATTGATCCCATTAACACACAGATCAATAGTGCTAGTTTTTTCATTATTTTTTAAGTTTTATAGTTCTAACAAAGCTAAATATAAAGGTGTATTTCCTTTGTTAACAAATCCTTAAATAATATACACTGAAAAATCAGTCCAAAATAAATGGTTTAGATATTGTTATGCCCTGAAGATAAAAAGTTAAATAATAAACGGAACTGCCTAATCCGCTCAGGTCTATGCTGTTAGTTTCAATTAAACTTCCATGTGTATGTCTGACTCTTTTCCCGGTAATATCAAAGATGGCTCGCCCAAACAATGGTGCATTTGACATAAGGTCATATTGAAGTTCATTTGATCCAAAGGTTTTGTAAATAATCAATTCATTTTCTGCTTTTCCTGAATCTATCGGAATTTCTATAGGTGGTTCTTCAGGTTCCTGAGGGGCATCTTCCGTATCAAAAGTATAGAGTTGAGAAGCAAGAATTATAGGAGGCAGGTTATTTTGGTAACGCTCAGAAGAGATATAGTAAGTATTAGAATCTGAATAGGTGATTCCTTCTACCTGCGAAAACCCTATTCCCAAATCTGATTTTTCCTCTGTCCCGTTAAAGGAAAAATTTGCGGAAAGCTCATCTATCCGAACAATAAAAGGCTGTAATTGAGGTGAATACCCCAGTAATATCAGGACATTTGAAATTTTGTTGTACGCTGCTCCGGTAACCAGACCTGAAACATCATAAAAACCCATATTTTTTGCCGAGTAAGTTCCCGGAATTTTAGGAATGGAATATGCAACCGTTCCAATTGTTTGCCATTGTTTGGTAAATATGAGTAGCTGATCATTAAAGTCAACCATGGCTTCAGCATCCCAGTCAGAATTCTGCATCTCTGTAAAATCCGTTTGATCTTCGTAAGAAAAGTCTATTCTTTCAGCACTTATTGAGTTTGAAACGTCATACTCAGATTTGGCTATTCTATAAATGGTAAGATCTTGCCTGCTGCCGGTATTATTTCCGAAGTCCCCAATATAAATATAGGTGTCATCCTGCGCTATATCTTCCCAATCTATATTGGTAGCATTGTTTATTATAATTGTCCGGATAATCTGCAAGCTTAAGGTATCTACTTCAAACAATCGGGGAGAATTTCCCGAATCATTATGTGTTATAAGTTTGTTATTGTAATAAATAAGACCTGAGGATTCCAGAACATCATCCGGTAAAGTCCCGACAAGTGTGGCACTTACCTGGGCATTTAAAAAAACGACAGGAAGGAAAACACTTAAAATATATAATTTGGAATTCATGACACTTAGTTCCAGAAATATACAAAAATCACACTTTGGACCATAAATTTCCCGATAATAAGGCGTATTGCTCCATTATATGGGATTATTCCACCTACATATTCGTAGATAAAACAGCGCGACATTTACTATTTGTTTAACACATTTAATTTTTTATTAAACAATATTGAACTTAATTTTGTTAAAACGTTTCTAATGAAGTTATATCAGCTACATTCCAGACAATACTTACCCATTACACAGGATGAGGCATGGGCCTTTTTATCAAATCCCGCAAATCTCAAAGTTATCACCCCGGACCACATGGGTTTTCATATTTTAAACGGCGCCGACAGAGATATGTTTCCGGGTCAAATTATTCAATATACAGTTGCTCCATTTGCCGGAATAACAACGAAATGGATCACAGAAATTACCCATGTAAAGGAAGGTGAATACTTTGTGGATGAACAAAGGTTTGGGCCTTATGCGTTATGGCATCATAAACACTTTATCAAACCTGTTTCAGGAGGAGTGGAAATGGAAGATGTTATTGACTATAAGCTTCCTTTTGGAATTTTGGGCCAAATGGCTCATCCCATACTGGTTAAAAAACAACTGGAAAAAATATTTGCATACCGGGGAAAAAAGATGGAGGAACTTTTCGGACATATGAATGGCCCCTCTAATGTGCTAAGTATAAAATCAATTTAACCATGAAGAAAAATCTATTGTTAATCGGAGGATCGTATGGGATTGGTTTGTCTACGCTCAATATTAGCTAAATGCGTGAAAAAGTAAGTATTTTTTGGTTTCGGAGAGACTTAAGGCTGGATGATAACACAGGGCTTTACAATGCCCTAAAGGGAAGTCATCCCGTATTACCTATATTTATTTTTGACACTGAAATACTTCATTCGCTTCCGGAAAATGACGCGCGTTTGACTTTCATTTACGATTCTTTACAGGAATTGAGAGAGAAACTGAAAGAGCATTACCAAAGCTCTATTGGCGTCTATATAGGTAATCCATTGGATATTTTTAAAACCCTTATCAATCAATATGACCTACAAAATGTATATACCAACAGGGACTATGAACCTTATTCTCAAAAAAGGGATAACGAGATTGCGCAGGAACTAAAATTATCTGATATCGAATTCAAAACCTTTAAAGATCAGGTAGTGTTTGAGGAGAATCAGGTTGTAAAGGATAATGGTGAACCCTATGTGGTTTATACACCTTTTATGCGCAAGTGGAAACAAAAATTGAAAACAGATGAGCCAGTCATGGTTTATGACTCCGAGTCATTATTAAACAGGATGATTAAACATAAAAAATTACCTAATCCGTCCCTTGAGGAGATAGGATTTAAAATATCCGATATTAAGATTCCGGCTTATGAAATTTCTTCATCACTACTGAATACATATGAAAAAACCAGAAACTTTCCTGCTATAGAAAAGGGCACGTCTAAACTAGGCCCCCATTTGCGATTTGGAACTGTTTCTATACGACAGGTAATTCTAAAAGCCCTGAATGCTCAGAAAGAAACATTCTTAAATGAATTGATTTGGCGCGAATTCTTTATGCAAATTCTATGGCATTTTCCGCATACGGTCCATAAAGCCTTTAAACCAAAATACGATAGGATTCCATGGCGAAATAATGATAGGGAATTTGAAAAGTGGAAAAATGGGGAAACAGGATACCCTCTCGTTGATGCAGGAATGCGTGAACTCAATGCTACCGGGTTTATGCATAACCGGGTCCGAATGCTTGTAGCAAGTTTTCTTTGTAAGCACTTATTAATAGATTGGCGTTGTGGAGAGGCTTACTTTGCATCAAAACTTTTGGACTTTGAACTAAGTAGCAACATTGGAAACTGGCAGTGGGCTGCCGGGAGTGGCGTAGATGCAGCTCCATATTTTAGAATCTTTAATCCGCTAACACAAGCAGAAAAATTTGATCAGCAAAAAGAATATATTAATAGATGGGTTCCTGAACTTCAGGAATTGAGTTATCCCCAAATGATGGTAGATCATAAAATGGCCCGTGAACGCTGTCTCAGAATATACAAAGAAGCACTCAGCTGAATCCTTTTCGATGCAGCTCGCAAATTAACATTCTCTTAAAAGATTTAGGCGATTTAATTCTTTAAATTTATAGGATATAAACATCTAAAAATCAAATTAATATGACAACAAAGGAAGTTGCGGACAAATTAATTGACATGTGTCGTCAAGGTAAGAATATTGAAGTAGTAGAAGAACTTTACGCTGATAATGTGGTAAGCAAAGAAATGCCGGGATACCCGGAAGAAATTACATCCGGCATTAAAGCCGTTCATAAAAAGAGTGAAGATTGGGTAGCGAATGTACAGGAGTTTCACGGGGGTGATATTTCAGATCCTGTTGTTGCCGGTAACCATTTTACAACAAGAATGTCGTTCGATGTTACATTTAAAGATCGCGGGCGCCAGCAGATGGAAGAAGTCTGTGTCTATGAGGTAGATAATGGTAAAATCGTGAATGAGCAATTTTTTTACACGATGTAGATAAAGAATTATCAAAGTGTGCAAAACATTAAAAGTCATTTGCCCAAGGGTTAGTGACTTTTTATGCTTGTTAAAGACATTACACCGTAAAAAAATGTATTTTTATTGAATTGAATACCAATACTAATTCCATTTTAAAAATATGAGAAAATTATCCTTTGGATTGTTGTTGATCCTGGCCTCTGCGGTCTCAGCTCAAAAAATAAGCAAAAACAAAACAGCAATTATTCAATCTATTGAAAAACACAATGCAGAATTAATAGCGATTAGCGATTCTGTATGGGCTCTTGCCGAAACGGCCTTCAATGAAAATAAATCTTCCAAGATATTAGCTGACTATGCAGAAAGCAATGGTTTCCAGGTTGAACGAGGGATTTCCGGAATGCCGACTGCTTTTATAGCAACTTATGGCTCCGGAAAACCGGTAATAGGCATTTTAGGCGAATATGACGCCCTTCCGGGAATTTCTCAAAAGGCACAGCCTACAAAGGAAGCATTGAACGAAGGTGCTGCCGGACATGGCTGTGGTCATAATCTATTTGGAACTGCAAGTCTTGGAGCAGCTATTGCTGTAAAAGAGCTCATTGAGCAGGGTAAAATTAAAGGTACCATTAAGTTTTTTGGTACCCCGGCTGAAGAGAAGTTTTTTGGGAAAGTCTGGATGGTTCGAGATGGTTTATGGGATGATGTAGATGTAAACCTAAGCTGGCATCCTGGCGACAATACTGAAGCCGATGCTCAAAGTACGCTGGCTCTTGTTGACTTTAAAGTTGAGTTTTTTGGTCAGGCTGCACATGCCTCTTCTGATCCATGGAATGGCAGAAGCGCTTCAGATGCACTGGAATTATATACAACAGGAATTAATTACTACAGAGAACACATTAAACCTACAGTGCGTATCCATTACCATATTCAGGATGGCGGACAGGTTGTAAATGTGGTGCCTGATTATTCCAAACTTTGGGTCCGTGTAAGGGACACAAAGCGAAGCGGAGTAATGCCTGTATACGAAAGGGTTCAGAAGATGGCCGAAGGCGCTGCAATAATGGCAAATGTGGATTACAAAATATCCCTGATTTCAGGAATTTATGAAGTATTGGTAAACAGATCAGGTGAGGAGATCATGCAAAAGAATTTAGAATATTTAGGTGATATTACATATACAGATGAAGAACAGGCCTTTGGAAAAAAGATTCAGGAGATTACAAAAAAACCTCAGATAGGAATGGATAGTAAAATAAATCCGCTGAAAGAAACCAAAGAACACCCTGGCGGTGGATCAACAGACGTGGGTGATGTAAGTTGGAATGTTCCTAATATAAATTTAAGTGTAACTGTTGCGCCAAAAGATACCCCATGGCATTCCTGGGCTGTGGTCGCATGTGGAGGAATGAGTATAGGTCATAAAGGAATGACTTATGCGGCTAAAGCCCTCGGAATGACTGCCACAGATCTTTTTGAAGATCAAAAGTTGATCGAAAAAATGAAGAAAGAGTATAAAGAAAGGAAGGGTGAAGAAATCTATGAGGCCAATATTCCCCCTGGGCCACCCCCGGTTGGGGACAACAAATAAAAACTATATCCTATGTCAGAAAGAGAAATAACGAAAGAATATTCTAATGGCGACTTCACAGTAGTATGGAAACCAAGAAAGTGTATACATTCCGCTATTTGCGTAGAAACCTTGCCAAAAGTGTATGATCCGAATAAGAAACCGTGGATTGAACCAGAAAATGCATCTGTTGATGAATTAAAATCACAAATTGAAAAATGTCCTTCCGGGGCACTAACCTATACTATGAAAGGAGAATCAAAAAATTCAGAAGAAGGAAATAATAATACCCGAGTAGAAGTTATGGCCAATGGCCCGCTTTTGGTACATGGGGCTATAGAAGTAAAGGATGCCAGTGGTAAGACTGAAAGTAAAAGCGGGGTAACTGCCTTATGCAGATGTGGTGCCTCGGCTAACAAACCCTATTGTGATGGCGCACATAAGAGAATAAACTTTGTTGGGTAAATTATTGTTGTGTTTTCATAATTGAGCTGTTTAGATTTGAATGTTATAGTCTTAACTAATATCTTAATAATATGAATCCGATATTTAATAAAACTCTGGTAATTCTCTTTATTATGGGTTCAGGACCAAATTTTGGACAATCATCCCAGCTTAAATCAATGCTGGAAGTTTATTCTCTGGAAACCGGGGAACGAAAAGTAATATATGAAGAAAGGGCACACTTTGAAGCTCCCAACTGGAGTCCGGATGGGAACTATTTGATTCTCAATCAAAAAGGTCTTTTATACAGGATAAAAACAGATGGAAGTTCTAAGGAGCAAATAGATACAGGAACAGCTGTTAAATGCAATAATGACCACGGAATTTCTCCGGATGGCACCATGCTGGCAATTAGTAATAATGACCCAATAAAAGGAGTACAGTCCGGTACTTCCAGGATCTATATATTACCTCTTGAAGGTGGGACACCAAAACTTGTGACATCAGAATATCCATCATACTGGCACGGATGGGCACATGATAGTGATTCGGTGGTCTATACCGCACGTCGTAATGAAAACTATGATATTTATCGAATTTCAATTCAGGGAGGTAAAGAGGAGCGCCTGACCAATAACCCTGGTTTAGATGATGGTCCGGAATATTCCCCGGATGGTAAATACATTTATTACAATTCAATGCAATCAGGTAAAATGGAGATTTGGAGAATGAAACCAGATGGTAGCGAAAAAGAACAATTAACTAATGATGCTTTTTCAAATTGGTTTGCACATCCTTCACCTGATGGTAAGTATTTTGTTTTTATTTCCTATCTGGAAGATCAGGGTGACCGTCATCCTGCATTAAAATCTGTGGCATTGAGACTCTTCGAATTAAATACAAAGGAAATTAAAAGTCTTTGCCTTTTTATAGGTGGACAGGGAACCATTAATGTCCCCTCCTGGTCACCCGATAGTAAACACTTTGCTTTTGTATCCTATGACAATCAATAATCATTTGAAACCAACGACACTAAAAATATTAAAAAAACGATCCCATGAAAAAACTGATACTCTTATTATTCATATGCTTTTTATCCTATTCATACGCTCAGGATTTTGATTTTCAATACGACCATTATTCCTTTGTCGTTACAGATCTCAAAAAGACAGGAGACTTCTATGCTGACATATTAAAACTAAAAGAAATCCCCCACCCTTCTGCATCTAAGGGATTTAGATGGTTTAGTATCCATGGGAATTCTCAACTTCACCTGATTGGTAAAGATTCGGTGATAAGACAAAATAATAAAAGTATACATCTCTGTCTGGCTACCCAAAACCTGGATGGGCTCATTTCTTATCTGGAAGAAAAAAATATCCCTTATTGGGATTGGCCTGGAAAAGAGAATGCTGTTACGGACCGTGCAGATGGAGTGCGTCAGATTTATATCAAAGACCCTGAAGAGAATTGGGTTGAAATTAATACAGCAATCCATAAATGATATTTAAAAATTTATTTTAAATATCACATTAAGTAATTACTATAAAATAGTTTAACAGCTAAAATTCAATAATATGAATAACCCAATTCAACGTATTTTTCCTTTAGGGTTTCCATGGGAAACACAAGACCCGTTTTTGTTCTGTGTTTATCATTTAGATCATTACCCAAAGGGCAATAGTGCTATGGAACCGTCCGTATCCCTTGACGGGCGTAACTTGGGCAACGATTTCACTCTTAAAGATGGTTGGAGAATGTATCACGGACATACCATTCCCGGGTTTCCTTATCATCCCCACAGAGGGTTTGAAACGGTTACTGTTGTAAATAAAGGATATTGTGATCACTCAGACTCATTAGGAGCTGCCGGTAGATTTGGGCAGGGTGATGTACAATGGATGACCGCCGGTAGAGGTGTGCAGCATTCTGAAATGTTCCCCTTGCTGAATACAGATCAGGATAATCCGTTGGAATTATTTCAGATTTGGATCAACTTACCAAAAGCAGATAAATTTGTAGACCCACATTTTAAGATGCTCTGGCATGAGGACATCCCCCTTGTAAAGATAAATAATACTACTGTGAAAATAATTGCCGGTAACTATTCAGGAACACCTTCACCGGAGCCTGCACCCAATTCCTGGGCAGCAAATTCTGATAATGAAGTAGCCATATGGAATATTCATATGGATGAAAATGAAACATTTAATTTGCCTCCTGCATCCGCAAATTTAAAACGTACCCTTTATTATTATGAAGGCGCCGAAGTAAAGATTGCTGAGCAAGTGATTAAACCCAATCACGGTGTGGAACTTAATTCAGATGCAGAAATAGAATTGTTAAATGGCAGTCAGAAATCACACTTTTTATTATTGCAAGGGAAGCCGATAAATGAGCCTGTTGCCAAATACGGTCCCTTCGTCATGAATACGCAGTTGGAAATTCAACAAGCAATGGAGGAATACAGGCTTACACAATTTGGCGGTTGGCCCTGGCCGCACGCAGACAACGTGCACCCTAGGGAAAAAGGAAGATTTGCCAAATACCCCAATGGGGATGTTGTAGAACGCTAATATTATGGAGATTAATTAAACTGTTTTGGTAACTTGGCCTTTTGCTATAATTAACACTTTATCTTAGATCCTTTCAATCCTCGCGCCAATGGCCCTCAGACGATTATCAATATCCTCATAACCCCTGTCTATCTGCTCAATATTATGAATGATAGATGTTCCTTTTGCGCATAGAGCGGCAATTAAAAGGGATACTCCGGCTCTGATATCAGGGGAAACCATTGTTGTAGCCTTTAAGGTTGACTTAAAGTCGTGACCAATAACTGTGGCCCTGTGTGGATCGCAAAGAATGATTTTTGCCCCCATGTCTATTAATTTATCGACAAAAAACAAACGGCTTTCAAACATTTTCTGATGAATGAGGACTTCGCCTTTGGCTTGAGTTGAAATTACAAGGATAATACTCAACAGATCCGGGGTGAGTCCGGGCCAGGGTGCATCTGAGATCGTTAAAATAGACCCATCAATGTAATTGTGAATTTTATAGCCATCTTTATGTTCAGGAATGTAAATATCATCCCCTCTTTTTTCCAAAGAAATACCCAGTTTTCTAAAAACTGAAGGGATCTGGCCAAGGTCGTCCCAGCTAACATTCCTGATCGTTAATTCGCTTTTGGTCATAGCTGCCAAACCTATCCAACTCCCTATTTCTATCATGTCTGGCAACATGGTATGCTCTGTGCCTTGTAATTTGGCCACCCCATCTATAACTAATAAATTAGACCCAATACCGGAAATCTTCGCTCCCATCCGGTTTAGCATCTTGCACAACTGTTGTAAATAAGGCTCACATGCCGCATTGTAAATAGTTGTTTGTCCTTCTGCCAAGACAGCTGCCATAACAATGTTAGCGGTACCTGTAACCGAAGCCTCATCTAAAAGCATATTGGTCCCCTTTAGTTTTTTGGCTTCAACCCCATAAAAATGCTCCTCCTTATTATATCGGAATTTTGCACCCAGCTGAATAAATCCTTCAAAATGGGTATCTAATCTGCGTCTACCAATTTTATCACCACCTGGTTTAGGAATGTATCCCTTGCCATATCTGCCCAATAAAGGACCCACCAGCATAATGGAACCTCTTAATCCCCTTCCATCAGTTTTAAATTGTTCGGATTGGAGATAAGAAAGATTAATGTCATCTGCCTTAAAGGAATAAGACCCTATCCCCTTTTTCTGAATTTTTACTCCAAGGTCTTCTAATAAAGAAATTAACTTGTTGACATCAACAATATCCGGAATGTTGTTAACCACTACCTCATCCGGAGTGAGCAAAACCGCACAAAGAATCTGTAATGCTTCATTTTTAGCGCCTTGCGGGGTTATTTCCCCATGAAGTTTATGGCCGCCCTCAATTTTGAATGTTCCCATTTAAGGAAGAAAAATTTAATACCGTTTTTTACCTCTGCCAGTATTTCGCTGACTCTTTTTAGAAGAACCTGATCTATTGGATTTTGTAATTCGTGATTTAAGAAACTGTCCACTATCTGTAAGGCTAACGCCATCAGTGGCTAAATCTATTTTGCCATCACTAAGTTCATAGAGGTGCTTAAAAATTGCCTTATCCTCTACGGTATCCTTGTTCCAATTAAGGTAACACTTCTTCATATGATTAGCTATAGCGTATTCCAATCCTGCACGCATATCGCCTTCATCCCATCCTATAGCTACATCTATCATTCGCTTAATGTTAT
>Ga0209567_10001195_pt1 | contig 13657 bp, 11 predicted proteins | sample COG_12_FD_184756 | JGI IMG/M metagenome (GOLD analysis project Ga0209567, IMG submission 184756) | Pelagic marine sediment microbial communities from the LTER site Helgoland, North Sea, for post-phytoplankton bloom and carbon turnover... | ecosystem: Environmental > Aquatic > Marine > Neritic...
GCAGTCGATGAAGCTCCCTTCGAGGGGGACGAGGTCGAGGGATCCCTCGACCTCGGCGCGGCTCCAACACAGCTCGTACAGTCCGCCGGGCTGAGCGGGCAGGCTACTCGCCCAGCGCCACGGGAGCAGCGAAGAACCGGCAAAGCGCCACACTCCGGCGAAGTCCGCCCGCGCCGGGTCGAACACAACGCCGAGACGCACCCGCCGGCCATCCCACCCGGCGTAGAGCCGCTCCAGCGCCCCGGAGAACCAGACATCGGCGTTGGTGATCAGAGCCGGGCGGCCGTCCAGCCAGCCCCGCAGGTTGCCGATCGCACCCGCGGTCCCGAGCGGCCGCTCCGCCTCGATCGAAAGATGGACATCACGTTGCGACAGATGTGCCTCCAGCAGAGCACGACCATGGTGCACGTTGACGGCGGTTTCGACGGACCCGGCGACGCGGTCGAGCGCGTGGTCGACGAGCGGCCGGTTCCCAACCGGGCACAGGGCCTTGGGCAGATGGTTGGTGAGAGGCCGCAGCCGAGTACCGAGTCCGGCGGCCAGCACAATGGCCGGCACATCGTCGCGGCGGACCGTCATCGCATCCCGGCCCGGCGCGGGTGGGCAACGGCCTCGGTCAGCCAATGCCACGCAAACAGCCCGGTACAACTCCCCCGCTGCCCGGCATCGCCGGCGATGACCGCCAGGTCGCCGACGACGCGGTCGAGTGTTCGCCCCTCCTGCATGCCCGAGACCCTACCCGCGGTAGCCGCCCATACCTCCATTGTTGGCCGCTATGCGCGGAAACGGTCCGGATCGCCGCAAACCAACCGCCAATGTGTCCGGCCGTTGTAGCTCACGCTTCGGCCGCGGTGTCTCCTTGGCCCCGCTGCAAGAGCGGCGAGGGGAGCCGGGTATCGTTGCGGCCCATGGCAGAAAGGGCCCGCAGTGGTGCGGATTCGCCGCTGCGACCACACCACCGACTACGAACGGGTCTATCGCTTCCTGGTCGAGATCTACGAGCCGGTCCTCACTTCGACCTTGGCGGCCCGTCGCATCACGTCGGCTGCTCCCGACGGATTGTCGATCCGTTAGAACTCGAATCCGGCATCCCGCCCGATCTCACGCAATTCGGCCAGTGGGTAGAACCCGAGCGCCTCGTCGACGTCCTTTGCTGCAGTCTGGGCGCCCTGACCGGTGGCGTTGATGTCGTACACGATGCATCCGCCCTCGAATTGGTGATACCAGGTCGCGACGTAGCTGGGCGGATCGAGGTCTTCGGCCAGTTCCTCGGCGGCCTTTTCCGGCGTCATACCGGGCGCCGGTTCCTCCCCGGGCATCAGAAGCTCGATCTTGCCCCCGGCAACCTCCCGGTCGTCGACAACGATCACGGCTATCCCGCTGCCTGTGGCCGACGCGATCCTGACCGAGGCAGGTTCGGCCGAATCGACCACCGTCACCTCGATCCCCCGAACCCCCGTCCAGGCGCGTTTGAGCTCTTGGCCCGCCACCTCTGCATAGTTGCGGTGACGCGGCGCCACCGGTACAACGGCGACCTCGACCACACTCGTCTCGCTGATGACGTCGATAGAGCGAGCAACACCCTCAGCCGAGACCGGGGCGGGGGCAGCCGAGCCCGGTTCACAGCTGGTTTGCAATGTCACCTCGGCAAAATGGTCGCCCATCCGATCCGAATCGAGCCAGAACGTGGCCCGGCCCCGTTCGGTCTGCTGCGCCTCATAATCCCAGCCCACCTTTAGTCCCTTGATGCACGCTCCCCAGCGGGCGTCGGGTATCGCCTGGAGCTGCATGAGGATCACCGTCGCCAGCTCTCCGGTAGATATGTCCTCGCCCGTTGGACATTCCGGCTTTCCGGGTCCGGTGGGCCCGAAGTCCGAACACGCTGCGACCACCAGAGAGCAGGCCAGCAAGATGGCCAACCGGCGCCTCATGCCAAGCCACCGATCTTGAGGTTCTCGATCACCAGGGAGATCAGCAGCGCCAGGGCAAAGGCGGCCCCGATGGCAAGGCCAATCCGGCGACCGCTCCAACGCTGGATGGTGATGGGCTCGCGATGTGGCGACAGCATTTGGAAGCGCTCGATCACGTCGATGCCCTCCTTCTTCTGCCGGCCCTTCAGATGCGATCGAGACTGCGACGGAATCGTGATGCTGCGGGTGGCGGCGAATGCCTCGGCGATGTCCTCCGGAGCGAAGTAGTGCAAGGCCCGCTCGTAGACATGCTCGGGGTCGGAGCGGAGACCGAGGATGATCATCATGTTGGCGAGGTCGACGGCTTGACGCCACGGGCTCGGACGAATCGTACCGAAGGCGACGTCGATCATCCGCACCTGCCCGTCCTTCACCATGACGTTTGCGGGCTTGACATCGCGATGTGCCAAGCCGGCGTCCCACAAACGCCGAATCATCAAGAGGGCATCGTCGATGACGGCGTCGTCGATCGGTGCGGTGGTGATCTCCTCGGCGTCTTGGAGGAACTCGGTGACGATCAGGTACTCACGCTCCGGGGTGATCTCGACGAAGCCAAACGACTCGGCCGACGGGACGCCCGCTTCCTTCATCCGCAACAGCATGTAGTCCTCGTACTCGACCAGACGTCGCACCGAAGTGAAGCGCACCTCGTCCTCGAGTGCTCCGTAAGCAATAGTCCGCCACAGCTTGTAGTAGCGGTCGGCGCGAAGGTGATTCGTCGAGTAGAGCTTTGCGAACAGATACACGTCGGGGTCCCCGGCAACGGTCAGCCGGATCGGGGTGGATCCCCCGGAGCCCTCGAGGCCGAACTGCTCCATGGCGAGCACGTTGAAGCCCAGCTGCTCACCAACCGCCCGCTTGATCGCCTCGCCGCGAGCACCCGTGATGTCGAGATGTGCCGTCCTCCCCCGCCCATACGAAACTGGGAACACCGACTCGGGCGCAAAGAAGCGAAAGACGACGACCGTCAGCGCAACGCCGAACAGGGCACCGACGAGACCATCGGTCATGTGATCGGTCCCCAGGTAGACCCGCGCCAGCACGAGAAGCGCAACTAACACGCCCGAGGCTGCGAACCAGATGCGGCGGTACCGCCCGGCGGGAATCAGAGACAACCCCATCACGGCAAGCGTTGCCGAAAAGGCAAACACCGGGAAGGACGGATGCGAATATCCCTGCCAATCGCCGATGATCTGCAGGAGCGGTCGCGGACGGGCGATCCCGTTGGCGAAGGCTTGGACCACCAGACCACCGACGACAAAGACGATGACGGCGGCCAGCAGGTGGCGCCACCGCTTGGTGACGATCAGCACGATGAGCGTCGTCCAGCGCAGTGCACGCAGCATCCACGTCGAGCCGAGCGCGTGCAGTCTCTCGCTGATCGCGGTGAGCGGATCGGTGCGGATGTCGACGAACCAACGGCCGATAGCCAGGTCAACCTCCTCCCACCAGGCCCGGCTCTCCGGCCACGCGAACAGCGAGAACCACAGCACCATGACGGCGGCGCCGATGGCGAGCCAGAACCACCCGCTCGCCCTCAGGTTGCGAGGCAGCGGCTCCTTCTCGCCAGACGGTCGACGGCGGCGCCCGGCAACCCTGATTCCGGCGACCCGAACGACACGCCGTTCGCTGATGCCGGTCAGCTGCGCAGCAATCTGGTCGCTGTCGTTTGGTTGATCGGTTTCGATGGTCGTGTCCCCTGACGAAGACCGGTTTCAGGCCGACCCTACCCATTCTTGTCGCTGGCCGGTTCCGCTAGAAAACCCCTTGGCTCTCCAGGCGTTTGTAGGCGAGCCAGCCGGGCAGAATCGGCAGCCAGAACGTTGCAAAGCGATAGAGGAATACGGCCGGAACCGCCACCGCCGGGTCTAGACCGAACGCGGTCAGGCCGGCAATGAGCGCCGCCTCAGCCGCCCCGATCCCGCCGGGGGTAGGCGCCACCTGGGCAAGAGCGGAACCGGCCAAATACACCGCGGTAACCGCCACAAACCCAATGCCGCCACCAAACGCCGCCAGGCTGTACCAGAGCGCAAAGGCGTACGCCATGGTGATGACGAAGGCCCCGCCAAAGAGCATGAGGAGCTTCTTGGGACTCGCTGCTACCGCCGCGATCCCCGCCCCGGCCTTGCGCAGTACCGGCCACAGTTTGCCGAGGAAGAACTTCCTGCCCCACGGCAGAAGCATGACGCCACCGGCCAGGGTGAGCACCACGACCAGGCCGACCAGGACCGCCTGGCCGGAAGGCAGCGAAATGGCGTCCGTTGCCGAACGCCCCGCCGTGGTAACGAAGATGACCAGCAACGCGATGTGCACGATCACGCCACCAATGTTGTTGACCCCGATCGCAGCCACGCCGACCCCAGCCTCAACACCGTTCTTCTGGAGATAGCGAAGGTTGGCGGCCATCCCGCCGACCTTGGCCGGCACAAGACGGTTGAAGAACGATGCCGCCAACTGCGCCCACAACGTCGGCCAAAGGCGCAGCCGCTCGGGCACAGAACCCATCAAGGCCACTGCGGCGCCAACGTACGTCAGCAACGAGAAAAAGACAACCAGGGGGAACCACTTCCAGTCCGCCCCGGCGATCTCACCAAAGTCCACCTCTGCCAATTGCGGGATAAGGAAGTAGAAGGCCAAGCCGAGCATCACCGCAGTCAGCACGGTGCGGGGCTTGACCCGCTGGAGCTTCTCGAGCTCGTACTCCTCGACCCCGGTCTGGCTCAACACCTCGGCTTGGATCTCACCGAGGAGCCCCTTGTGTTGCTTGAGCGCCGCCCCCAACGTTGACCCCAAAGCGGTGGGCTGCAGGCGAGGGCCGGCGTCGGCCACCGCGTCGGCACCAATGACATCGATCGCGGTACCCACCGCCCGGGACGGGCCGGCAGCGAGGGACAAGGTAACCAGCATCTGAGCGACATCACCCCGCAGGTCGCGCGACGAGGCGGCCAGTTCGGCGAACCCGAAGTCCAGCAGCCAGACCCGACCATCGGCGTCGACCATGATGTTGTTGGGGCTGAGGTTGCGGTGCGCTTCGCGGGTGTGGCGGAGAAGGGCGACCTGGTCCCACGCCAAACGCAGCGTGTCGTCGGAGATGACAACACCTTCACCCATGGCACTCAAGGTCATGCCGTCCACAGCGTCAAACAACAGCACAATGGAATTGGACCCAACGTCCGCAACCCGCACCAACTGAGGCGTGCACACTCCGGCCGACGTCGCGGTGAGCGACATCGCGGCTTCGTGCTCTGCCTCCCGCCGTAGCGACGTGAAGGGGCGTTCGTCTCCAAAACCGGTGAGCCGAACCGTTCGGTACCCCCGGTAGAGCACGTCGGCGGCTCGCTCCTCCGGGCTGCGCACCTTGGCGAAGAGTCGCCGACCGTCGCCGGTCTCAACCAGGAACGGTGAGGAACTGCGGGCAGACACATGGGCCGGCGCCACCCGGGTCACCGAGAAACCATGGCGACTGAGGGCCTCGGCGACATCACCGCCCCGCGGTCTGCGATCCGGGGACCCAAAGACCAGCAGAACCCCGGCACCGATGGCATAGCTCAGCGCGCCGATGAGCAGGGCATCGACCGGGATGAGCAGGCCGTCGATCAGCCGAACTGTGACGAACACCATGAGCACGATCCAACCGGCCCGCCGCCAGCGGCGGTTGAGCCACGGCGTCAGCGTCGAGAAGCCCGCGATGAGACCTGCCAGGTAGACCGTACTGGGGAAACCATCGCCCGGAACGCAGGCATGCGTGCCGAAGACGGTGCCGACGGTTTCACCCGGTTTCGTGACGAGGTCCTGGACGGCTTGCGGGTCATCCGCCCCGATCGCCCCAGCACCAGCCGTCTCTACGTTGTCACACACCCACGACGGCGGCGCGACGTCCAGCGCAGGTGGCACAAAGCGAGCCGTCACCTCACTCTGGATGCCCCACGCCAAGCCGGCCGCCAGCAGGATGCTCAAGCCGACCAGCAACAATCGGCGGTAGCGCCGCCAAAGCAGAAGCAGTCCGACCACCACGATCGGGATCAGCCAGGCAAGCAGCTGCACGGCGAGGATGACCGTGACCACCAAGGCCGCAGGCAGCCCATCGAAGGCATCAACGACCTCGACTGCGATCCCTACCGTCACGTTGTTGAAGACGCTGGCAAGCAGCAGACCGATCGAGGCGACGAGAAGGCTGACGAGGAGCCGCAGCAGGTCACTGGGTAGGCGCGAACGCCGATAGCCGCCGTCGTCAATCACCTCAACGGCTGCTTGATCTGCCTGCGGATCGGCCGGCGCGCTCGTCATTACTCTCCGCACCTCACCCTACCGACCAACCGCTGCGGGCAACAGTCGACCGCCCTGCCGTCCTACTCTCGGCCCGCCAGATTACCGACGCCAACCCGCTCCATGTTCCCCCACTCTTGGCGTTTCCGATTGCCAAACATCGAGCGGACTCGCCACCACACCGTGCGTTGCCTCCAGCCGAAGTTCTCGGTGAATGCCAGTCCGATCAGGCGCGCTGCCTCAGTTGGACTGTTGAAGTAGCCGTAGACCTCGTCGAGGTATAACGCCAGCAGCGAGTTGATCGCGCCCACCAGGAGGGCAATGCCGATCAGCGGCAGAGCGACCGCAACGTTCAGCAGGCCGAGAAGGAACGCAATCGGCAGCACGAACCACCCGGCGAATTCGACGATCGGGGCCAGGTACTCGATGAAGAACTGCGCCGGCCAGCCAACCATACCGACCGACCCGTAGCGTGGGTTGAGCAGCATGCCGCGGAAGTCGCGCACGGCCCGCAGCAGACCGCGGTGCCAGCGGATCCGTTGGGTGCGCAACACAGGCGTGCTGCTCGGCACCTCCGTCCAGGCGACACAATCCGGTGCGTAAGTGATGCGATAGGGCCGCTTGTTGCGCCGCATATGACGGTGGATTCGCATGGTGAGATCGAGGTCCTCGCCGAGGTGCCCGGGGACCATCCCACCCACCTCCGCCAACGTCTCACGGCGGAAGATGCCAAACGCACCCGAGATCAGGGTGAGTGCGTTCATCCGGGACCAGGCCGGACGGGAGGCAACAAACGAGCGCAGGTACTCGAGCAACTGCACCCGCTCGATCATCTTCTCCGGCACCTTGGCTTCGACGACGCGGCCAAAGGCGACCTCGCAGCCGTTGGCTGGTCGTATGTTGCCGCCGACCGCGACAGTCCGCACCCGGTCCTCCACGACATGACGCATCGCCCGCAACACGCAGAACTCGTCCATCACGACATCGGCGTCGGTGAGCAGCACATATGGGTATTGGGCCACGTTCGTGCCGGCGTTGAGGGCGTCGGCCTTGCCCCCGTTGACCTTGTCGACGACAACCAGCGGGATGGGCAGCATCGACTCGTAAATCGCAGTAATCGGTTCGGTCGCAATGTCATCGCGAAACGGCATTGTCACCTCAACCATCCGGAACGCCTCGATGAGACGCGCCAGGGTCGCATCGGTGGACCCATCGTTGACCACCACGATCTCGATTTTGGGGTACTTGAGCATCTGCATCGAGCGGATCGACTCGGTGATCCCAATCTCCTCGTTGTAGGCGGGCACGATGATGGAAACCGGCGGAACCGCATCGGAAGAGAGCAGATCCTCGATGCGGCGGAACCGAGCCACGTAGCGATCGCGCCGCAGCGCAAGGCCCGATCCGACCCCGAGCCCGAGGATCGAGAATTCGATGACGACGGCATAGGTCAGGATGAGGATGGACAGGAGGTTCAGGATCATCCGGCCAGCTCCGATAACTCTGCCGAGTTGGGTGCGCCGGATTCGAGCGCGGCGCGGAGTATCCGCTGATCGAGCTCCGTGCCCGTCCCCGCCTCGATGCGGCGATAGGCGTCACGCACCGTTCCCTTGAGCCCGAGTTGGTGCAGCGCGGCATCTCTGGCGTAGGGATCGGCGTCCCCCAGTGCCTCGATCAGTCGCGCCTCACCGCCGAGGTGGTTTGCCAATGCCTTGGCGGCGTCCTGGCGAACCCACCAGGCCCGATCACGCAGGGCGATGCCAAGAGGTTCGATTGCCCTTGGATCGGAGAAGACACCCAGCGAGTCAGCCGCCCTAGCCCGCACCCGCCAGTCGGGGTCCTCGAGCGCTTGGAGGAGTGCAGGAACGCTGGCCGGGGTACCGGCCGTACCCAAGGCCGACGCCGCACCGATCCGCAGCAATCGTTCGTCGGCCTCGACCATCGAGAGCAGAGCGGGCTCGGCGCTGAGGTCGCCGATCAAGCCGAGCACGCGGGTGATGTCGCGCAGCAGTTCGGCATCGCGCCGTGGGTCGAACTGGCTGAGGAGGAGGTACTGCGACAGCGCCGGGACCGCCGCCGGGCCGTAGCCAACCAGCACATCGGCCAATCGATCCGCCACCCAAGGCTCCTCATGCTCCATCCGGTCGAGGATCTTCCCCACCGACTCGGGGTTCCCGACCCTGGCGAGACCACGGGCCGCATGCAGTCGAACCTCAACGACGTCGTCGTCGAGACATCCGAGAAAGAGGTCCTCGACATCCTCGTCGGCGATCTCCACGAGGTAGCCGAGGGCTTGGAGCCGCTTGCGGAGCCGGCGCGAACCTCGCACGTCCTCGGCGAGCTTGGCTGGAAGGTCGAGCCGCTCGATGAGCCTGTCGAGCGTGGCGCGCTCGTCTCCGGTGACGATGGTCAGGAAATCGAAGAGCACCTCGAGGAAGACCGGGTCGTCTCCCCATCCGGTGAGCGACGACATCGGCAGTGCGTTGCGCGCCACCAATTCGCCAAGTGCACCGATGTAGTGAGCCCGTCGGACTCCGATCGCCCGGATCCGGCGGCGGTGGACCAGCTTGATGAAGAACAAGGCGATCGCCAGCACCACGGCGACGATCACCAAGGCGGCCAACACCGTCAAGAGGGTCGACGGGCTCAACATCAGCGGGCAGACGGGGCGCTCACGGTCACCCCACGGCTCGGGGTGCAGCAAGATGCATCCGCACCCGCACCAGCAGTTCCTTGAGATTGAACGGCTTGCGAACGAAGTCGACCGCTCCCAGTTCGAGCAACTGGATAACGAGGTCGCCGTCGTCTACCCCGGACAGCACCACGGTCGGGAACGACACGCCCGCCTCACCCCACCGTTGCAGCACCTCGGTCCCGAGCATGCTGGGCATCATGTGGTCCAACAGGGCAAGGTCGAAGTCGTTGGATACTCCCGCCTCGAACGCGGCAAACCCATCGCTCGCCACGGTCACCCGGTAGCCGGCCGCCTCGAGGGCGCGACTCACCAGCAACGTGACCGTGGCCGCGTCATCAGCAACGAGAATCCGCGGCGCGTCTGCCATACCCACTGTTATCGAACCACTCCACCCCTCCCCTGAGCCTTCTTGGGCGGGAACCATTGCCGAACACCCAAGCGTCACAGCAGCGACAACTGAGCCGTGGGAGGAACAGTGATTCACGCAGCGAAGCGTTGGCAATGGGTTCTCGCAGTGGTCGTCATCCTGGCGGTGGTGGCAGCCGCCTGCGTTGGTGGCGGAGACGATGCGAGTCTGGCTGCCTTCTCGCAGACAACCACGACGTCTGCCTCCGCCGAGGCGATGGATGAGGCTTCCGCCGAACTCGAACCCGAGGTCCCAGCGCCTAGCGCGATCGAGGCCCGCGACGAACTCGGCGCCGGCGGCGTCGCCCTCGATCCCGGCCAGGTGATCGCACTGAATCGCGACATCATCTACACCGCAGACCTCGTGGTCGCGGTGACCGACGTGGCGGCCGCGGGAGTCGAAGCGAGCCGCGTCGTCGCATCCGTCGGCGGCTTCCTCTTCGGTCAGCAGACCACGGGAGCGCCTGAGCCCCGCAGCGTCCTCATCTTCAAGGTGCCGCCGGAGAACTTCCAGGAAACCCTCGCCTTGCTCGGCAATATCGGCGATGTGCGCACCCAGACCGTCACCGCCGACGACGTGACCGAGCGAATCGTCGATCTCGAGAGCAGGATCAAGACTGCCGAGGTCAGCGTCGAACGACTCCAGGGGCTGCTCGCCGAGGCGACCGACATCAAGACCATCGCCAACGTCGAAAACCAGCTCCTCCAGCGCGAAACCGATCTTGAGACATTGCGCGGCCAGCTGCGCACCCTCCAGGACCGGGTCGCCCTGGCGACCATCACCCTCACCCTCACCGAGGCTCTCGCCAACCCGCAGATCGGCCTGAAGGTCACGGCGTATCCGGGTAGCGACGACGCCGGGTCTTCGTGCCCCGGCCAGAACGGCATCTCCGTTGAGAAGGGCGAGACGGCCACCTTGTGCTTCAAGGTGAACAACCCGGGCGACACCCCGCTCACCGACTTCACCCTCACCGACACCGTTCTCGGCATCGAGACCGGCGACCTGATCGTGGTCGTTGGCAACCCGGCGGGGACCCTTCAGCCGGGTCAGTCGTTCACGCTGGCGTTCGAGGTCGAAGTCGACCAGGACGTGCGTACCCGGACCCGAGTGGAAGCCACGCCGATCAACCAGGACGGCGAGCCGATCGAGGGCCGCACCGTGGCCGCTACCACCCAGACCAGCATTCAGGCGGTCGACCCTGGTGGCCTACCGGGGTTCAGCGACGGGTTGGAGGCGGCGTGGGACATGCTGTTGTGGCTGGGCGGCGTGATCGTCCTTCTCGCCGGTCTGCTCTTGCCCTTCATCTGGGTTCCGATCGTCCTGTGGCTGATCTGGAGGTGGCGCCGCAAGCGGATGGATGACGAGCCGGCAGAGTCGGGCGCCACCGCAGCGACGGCCGCGGCCACCGCCGAGCCCGCGACCGAAGAGGCGGAAACGGTCGAAACAGCCGAGCCCGAGTAGGCGCTACTCCCCGCTGGGGCCGCCCGGCTCGCCGTCGTCGCCGAAGGGGTCGAGCTCCGGCGGCTGCTGTTGCAGGTACCGCTCGATCTCGGTGGCGAGATCCTCCCCGGATGGGGCGTCCTCGACGGCGAGCCGCTCGAGGCGTTCGACAAGAGCCTGGGCCTCCGGTTGTTCGGCAACCAGCTCATCAAGCCTGCGGCGTTGGGCTGCGGCATCATTGAGCAGCGTTCCGTACGGGAGGCTGATCCCGAGATGGGCCAGCACCCGTTCGACGAGTGCGACGGTGGCCGGCACGTAGGCGGCGCCGACGTAGTGCGGAACCCTTGCCCAGAATCCGCGAGTGGGGATTCCAAGCGCGGCGACATACGACTCGACAGCCGAGGTCGCCGACGCCGGCGCCTGCAACGTGCCTTCCGGGTGGTCGGCGTCGTCCTCGAGTAGTTCGTGCTCCGAAGCGGTCTCGATGATCGAGGTGAGATGGGTGTGGGGCGTCGCCCACGGGATGCCCCCCAGTGAAACATGCTCGGCAACCCCGAGTTGAATGGCAAGGTCGGCAATCTCACGCCCGAGCCGCTGCCACCGCCAGTTGGGCTCAACACCTGAGAGCACCAGCAGGTTCCGGCCTTCGGCTGAGCGGTGGCGGATGGTCAGCGCAGGCCACTCGATGGATGCCAGGACCCCACTCTCGAATTCGGCGGTCGGCCGGGCGGCCCGGTAGTCGTAGAGCTCGTCAGGATCGAACCTGGCGATAACCTCACCGTCTCCTGCCAGATGCTCGGCGGCACCGGTGGCAGCCGACCCGGCATTCACCCAACCATCGAAGGCGACGATCAGCACAGGATCGGTCAGATCGGCGGGTTCGTTCAGCTCATAGAGATGCATACCGCAAGCGTAGGGTTCCTCCCGGACCATCGCCGACCACGGTGCACGCCCGAAACGCTCGGTTGCTCGTTGCCAAGGCAAGTGGGCTCGACCGGGTAGGTTCTACCGTGGCCTCGATTCCTCTGTCGCCGACGTTCAGATCCGCACCAACCTCAGGTCCGTGATGACCACACCCCAGCCATCGATTGTCACCAAGGCCAACGACCGACTCGCGACCCGACCGGATTCACGGGTCACCGGTGAGGTGCCCGACCAGGGGCGTGACCATGCGTGGTAGCCCTTGGGTCTTTGGATACGGCTCGCTTGTTTCCCCCAGGGAAATCGAGCGAACGATTGGCCGACGCATCGACACCTCCTTTGGACACGGGCCAGCGACTCTCGTGGGCTATCGCAGGTCATGGAATGCCGGGATGAGGAACCTCCACGACGATCCCACCGACAAGCACTACGAGTTGCCCGATGGAACAAGACCGGACCGAACCATCTCGGCACTTGGCATCGAGCCAGACCCAGACTCCAACATCAACGGCGTTGTGTTCCAGGTCACCCACGCTGAACTGAGGGCACTGGACCGGCGCGAACGTCGGTACCGCCGAATCGAATGCTCCGACCAGATCGTTGCGGAGCCTGCAATTGCCGGGCAGGTCTTCACTTTTGCACCGCTCGAATCGGCGATGCGTTTGACCGCTGCCAGCCAAGCGGATGGTTCGGACACGATATCTGAGACGTACAAGCTTCTCGTCGAGCGAGGGTTCCAGGGCCTCGGCACCGATGCCTACGTCGCATACCTGGCAAGCACGGACGTTCCGATCAGCCCCGTGATGCCACTCCGCATCCCGCGTCCCGACCCGACTGCTTGATCCGGAAACGGGGTGACCCGACTCAGCGAACGACCCGCAAGCGGTGGTCGCGATATCCGTCGGCCAGCTTGACGAAGTCGAACACCTTCTGGTTGTCGATCTGGCGCTGCAACAACGCACTCGCCTGCTTCGGCCGCAATGGGCGAGCGAAGTAGAAGCCCTGACCCAGCGTGCAACCCAACGCCCGCACCCGTTCGAGCTGCTCCTTGGTCTCGATACCCTCCACAATCGTCTCGAGGCCCAGTGACCTACCCAACCCGACAATCGTCGAGACGAAGGGTGAGGCGCTGTCCTGGTCCTCGAGACCTTCAACAAACAGCCGATCGATCTTGAGGACGTCGACCGGCAAGCGATGGAGCGACGCCAACGACGAGTAGCCCGTCCCAAAGTCGTCGATGGCGAGGCGAACACCCAGGCCGCGCAACTCGTCGAGCCGCTCCGGAGCGGTCCGCATCATGGCCGTCTCGGTGATCTCGAGCACCAGCAGGGCGGGATCGGTCTGCGACTCTTCCAGTGCCCTGGCAACTTCGGCCACGATCTCGGGATCCTCGAGCTGCTTGGCGGACAGGTTGACGGTGACCTCGAAGTCGTCCGTGTTCGGACCCAGCATGTCTTGCCAGATGCGCAGCCGCCGCAGTGCCTCCCACAGCACCCACTTTCCGATCTCGTGAATGATCCCGCTCTCCTCGGCAAAGGGAATGAAGGCATCGGGGCCCAGCCATCCCTTGCGAGTGTGCTCCCAACGGACCAGCGCCTCGAAACCCCTGACGGCGCCACTCTCGAGATCAACAAGAGGCTGATACAGGAGCCGAAGCTCTTCCTTAGCCACCGCAGCTTCGAGATCGGATTGCAGCTGGATCTGGGCGATCACCTCGGCGTGCATGCTCTGCTGGAATAGCCGGAACGTGCCCTTGCCAGTGCGCTTGACGGCATACATGGCGGAGTCGGCGTCGTGGAGCACCTTGCCCGCCGAGTCTCCGTGGCGGCCGAGAGCAATCCCGATGCTGACCTTTGCCGTGACCTCGCGCCCGGACAGCAGAATCGGTGCCGCCAGACCATCGAGGATCCGCCTAGCTACCCGGGTCGCATCCTGAACGTCGTCCACGCCTCCGATCAG
>Ga0209567_10001196_pt1 | contig 13651 bp, 14 predicted proteins | sample COG_12_FD_184756 | JGI IMG/M metagenome (GOLD analysis project Ga0209567, IMG submission 184756) | Pelagic marine sediment microbial communities from the LTER site Helgoland, North Sea, for post-phytoplankton bloom and carbon turnover... | ecosystem: Environmental > Aquatic > Marine > Neritic...
TACCGAGAAACGCCATGAAGGCCATGGACTGTTCTACCCAGTCGATGTAGCCGCTGACCGACATATTAAACAGCCAGCGTCCTAATACGTTGGCAGTGGCGAGAAATACCAGCAGGAATATCACTACGCCGCCGAGCAGGTTGAGCGCGGATTCGAGCCTGAAAAAGCAGCGATCCGCCAGGCTGAGTTTGCTCTGGTCTTCGAAGATAGTAGTAGAGCTGATCATGCAGAGGCCTATAGGGTGTTAGTCGTAACGACTACGACTGAAATATACATGAAGCACGGTGCTAACAACCGTCGAACATAATGTATTAGTCTGGATTCTATACGACAGAAGCATCGCCTGGTGTGGATATCATCTGACACTTGCTTATTCACCTAAAGGCGAACCTACGATAACGGTATTTAGCAGTATGGCTATAGCGGGTTATGCGCTATTCGTTCACCAGTGCCTGGGTGAAGTCGTACAGCTCCTGGGCATTAAAGCTGTTGCTGTTTTCTTTTATCCAGTCTTCGCGCACAGTTTCAGCCAGCTCATTCAATTTATTAGTTTGCGCTGCGCTAAAGGTCACCTGTTTCAGTCCGGTTTCTTTTATTGCGGCTTCATACTTGCGGGTGGTGTTGTTGTCGTAATTGCTCACGTAGAAAGCCATGGCTTCGTCAATAGAACCCAGTAGTGCCTTTTTATGTGCGAGTTTCAGTGCATTCAGTGCATCGGTGTTGACTACTACCGGGCAGTTTGCCGTGCCCAGGTTAAGATTAGTGGTGGCCCATTTGCCGACCTTGTAGGTGTTGGTGGCCAGATGAGCGTGGGGTGCAAAAGAGGCCGCATCAATCACACCAGAGTCCATCGACTGACGCACTTCAGAGAAAGGCACGCCGGTTTTGATTGCTCCCAGTTTGCTGAGCACGCCCATGATACCGCCCGGTCCACGAATACGCAGACCTTTAAAGTCGTCCAGGTCATTCAATGCATCGCTTTTACTGATGATGTTGTACTGCGGCATGGGTGTTGGCATCAGCAGGGTGGCGTTCCAGCGCGCCAGGTCTTTTTCCACAATGGGGTGTTTGAATACTGCGCTATGAATCTCGGCCGTGCGTGCCAGTGACAGGTCACGGGAGAAAGGCAGTTCGGTTACCGTTATCGAAGGGTTCTTCTGCTTGTGATAGAATGAGCAGAACTGTGCCATTTCGAAGGCACCGATGGCGATACCATCAAGGTTTTCCTTGGACTTGGACAGTCCACCATAGGAGATGTTGAGTTTAAAGCCGCCATTGGTCTTCTGTAAAACCAGCTCGGCCAGCTTTTCAACATTTTCGGTAAAGGCACGTCTTTTACCCCACAAAGAGACGTTCCATTCTGTGGCGGCCATTACTTCACCGGCAATAAAGCTGGTAACTACCGCCAATAATATGGATGCTTTGTTTGCAGATATCACTGTAGTCTCTCCATCGTAGTGTTGAGGATAGGTAGTATTAACGACCTGTCCTTCCAGAATACTCATATCACACATTATCACGCCGCTAACCGTTCGTAATGATTTTGTAGGCCACCGACTTCTGGAAAATGCACGACCTTTCCAAGAGCCGGTGGCCACACCGATCGCGATTCAGGACTATCCATCCCCAACGACAGTTGGTTGTGCGCTGATAGACAGTAAACTGATGTCGTAATGCGACGATCTCGAGTTGCAGTGCGAGCCGCGACCGAAACAGGGTGGACACGAATGCTAACAACGCGCAAGTAATGGGTTTCATGATTCTGGATTCTCTTTGGCAGTAACGATGTCCAAAGATTTCAGGCCGACGCTTCGCTCGAAGGCGATACGCCTGCACAAGTTAGTGGTGAATCCATAACCAGGCTGACCGACCTGGAGCATTACCGATGGCAAGCTCATTGCCGCGGGCTCGTCCAACTGCAGATGGCAGCTCTAACTAGGAATTCGAGACCCACAGGAGTCCATTCCATTAGTACACTATTGCTCTCAAGGTCTCACATCCAGCACAAAAGGTTATTTATTCGCCTTTCTCGATCAGCCTCATATCCTACTCGCTGACTTATATATTTTGCTAATCTACACATTGCGCGGATCAGTTTCTCAACACTGTCAATGGGTGTAATTCGAAATCTGCATCGCGCAGATTCGGAAACAATATTCAGTCCAACAGATCCGCGGGTATATTACCGCCGTTTTCAGCCAGCTTCTGAAGCACGGTCTTGTGCAGCCACATGTTCATCTGCGCTGAATCACCCATCTTGTTGGCGGGGCAACCAAGCTCTGTCGCCAGCTCCTTGCGCGCCCCAAGGCTGCTATCAAGGCCAAGCAGCTTCATCAGATCGACGATGGAAACCTTCCAGTTGAGTTTTTCGGCGTGCGAACTCGCCAATTCCGCCAGCTTGGCCACGACATCGACTTCGCTGATCGCCACAGGGGCAGGCGCAGCTTCGGGCGTGGCTTCGGGCGCGGTTTCGGTGACCACTGCCTTCTTTTTATCACCAAAACCGAGTTTGGATAGCATATTGTTAAAGATACTCATTTCATCTCCTTTAAAGGTTGATTGAACGACTATTATATACCATCGCTGTTACCGCTACCGCCATGGAAGGGTGAAGTCTGAGGCGGATAGTCCAGGGAGCTGTGCAAGGGGTACTGACAGATTGTATTAAGATTCCAACATAATTCACCGCATTTTTAAGGCACCTTAGAAACCACCGCCGGTGCGAAAACCACCACCGCCACCGCGACCAAACCCGCCGCCCAGGCTACCACCTGAACCGCCGCGTCGACCGCCCCATACGCTACCGCGACCGAACCCACCGGAACCAAAAGTGGGATTTGTACGCTGTGGGCGGTAGCGCTGTTGTTGCTCCAGCACCCGCCACAGGCTATCGCGGTCGAGCACACCGTTGAGGAAATTGCCCAACATGGCGGCGACCAGGTTCCCGTCCGAGAAACTGTAGCCGCTCTGGTCGTAGCGGCGACGCCTGAAGTCTGCGCGCAGCGACTCGAGCTCCCGGAGCTTTTTGTGTTGCTGTCGCAGCGCACGCTTCAACTCGTTGAGCGAGGTCTCCAGTTGCTGAACCTGCTGCTCGCTTTCGAACAAACGGTTGACGACCAGATCATCGTCCGGAAAAGGTGTTGCCATAGCATCACGCCGCAGTTCCCGCGTGTCGTCACGACGCAGCTCCGAGGCCACATAGTCCACCGCTTTCCGATAGTGCTCATCCTCGCCCGCGGCAAAATCGTCCTTGCGCGCCAGTAACTGCCCGTAGCGTTCGTCGGCCTCCTCGATGCGGGCATCAATCGCTTCGAGAGCGGCCTGTTCTTCATCCCTGGCCTCCTCCAGCGCGACGACGCCATCCTGCTCGCGGGCTTGCTCGTCGAGCCCACGCAGCACCGCAAATGCGGCTTCAGCGTCGTGTTTTTTCTGTTCGGCGTGCTCGCGCAGCCGTACCGGTATCTCCCGCAGGCGGGCATAGTTGGCGCGTGCATCCTCAAAGCCGATGAGTCGCGCCACCTTCGTATCCAGCCAACGCGTGACAGGCCAGGCCCGGTACTGTGGCATGCCATAGTGTCGCTCCCACAGGTACATGAACAGCGCATCATCCCGGTATGACCGGCCTTTCTCGTCCTTCTCCTGTTCGCTGTGCAGGGCCTTGTCTTCGGCGTGCCTGGCAATGCGCTCGGCTTCGCGGGTACGCTGCTCCTGGGCCTGGTAGTCAGCATCCGCATCCAGGCGCGCCTGGGTCGCCGCTTCGGCGATATCCAGCGCTTCGGCAGCTTTTTCCAGCAGCTGTCGCTGGCTTTCGCGCTCTACCTCCAACCCATTACATTCATCCCGCATCGCAGGTATCCGTGCATTCAGTTCCGCCTCGGCGGACTGGCGGAGTTCCAGTGCTGCCGCCACCTGCCGCTCGACGGCATCAATGCCGGAAAGCGTGTTACCAGTGGCCATCATATCGACCCGCAAGCGGGCCAGCTCACGATAGTCCTCTACGCGCGCCTGTTGCAGTGCCAGCAGCTGCCTGCTGACTTCGGCGATACGCGTATCGGCTGTGTCGATGCTGGCGCGCTCCTGGTTCAGCGAATCGTCGATAACGCCAAGCGCATGTCTTCCGCTGATCATGATGCCGCTCTCACCATTGGGTTATGGCGGCCCCGCGTGTGGGAACCTGGTAGTCGGGTTTCAGTTGGCCGCTCTGCTTCACACCGAACTGGCGTTGCTGGATGATACCGTCGTCCTGTTTGTCAGCCGCAATGCGCTCGAACACAGCCTTCTCCACACGCAGACCCCATTTGGAAACACGTTCGGTCCGGCCGTTCTCCTCGTTGACGACGGGCACCTGCAGCGTCCTGCCATCGGCCGCCAGCGCCTCGACGATGATGTAGTAGTTACGCGCATTGGGATTGACTTCCGGCACTCGCCATACCCCCGACTTTTCGCCGGGCCGCGAGACGATCTGCAGGGTATAGGCCTGTTCCAGCGTGGTGCGCAGGTCGTGCAGTGACTGGAACGCCGTTTGGGCTGTCTCCTCGTCACCGTTGTTCAGGGCTGCGCTGGCAGTCTTGTACAGTTGTTTCGCCTGACGACCGGCCTCGTCGCTTTCCACGACCTCGACCACTGACTGGTAGGCCGCCTCCAGCCTCTCCGGGAGCTGGGTACGCGGGACAATAACGGTGACGTGATAGACCAGCCAGGCGACCAGCAATGTGGCGAGGCCGCCCATGACCCATTTACCCCAGCTGGCACGGCTGACATAGAGACTTGCCAGGCGGGTGGCAAAACTCTCCGGCGCGGGCTTATAGACAAATCGCTCTTCTTTGAGTGCCGCTACGCCTTCTTCCAGCACATGATCCGGCACCTCGATACCCTGGGTGGCGTAGATCTTGTGAAGACGCTGCTTCAGGTCCTGTTCACGCCCCTCGGCGTCGAGTTCCCGTTCCACCAGGCGACGCCGGCGACGCAGGGTATCGACCACATCCATGGCCAGCATCACTTCGTCCAGTGGCTGCTTAGCCTCTGACTCGACGCCCCCGACGGTCGTTGTGACAGCCTCCCCGCTCATTCAACGCTGACCGCGAGCCCCTTGCCCTCTTCGGCGAGGCGTGCCAGATTGCGCTTGCCCTCCTCGACCGCATCGCGGATTTCCTCGGCATTGGCGGTACTCTGCTTGCGCATCTCCTCGATGATCTCGCGCGACCGGGTCTGCCAGGTCACCACTGAATCGACGAGTGTTTTGACCGCATCGGCGCGTATGGTCGGGCCATAGCCAGCCCTGACAGCCGCCTCCTGGACCTTGCCGCCAATCTCGGCGAGATCCTCGAGTGAGCGACTGACACCCTCTTTCATGGCCTCCACCGTCTGGGTGCCCTCGTGCAGGCCAAACATCCCGGTAAAGGACGCGGAAAGCGCCGTCAGGACCACTTCGTTGGTGCTGAAAAAGCTCACCGCCTGGGCATACACGCGCTCCTTGGCATTGGTGGTCTGTAACAGGCGCGCCATGACCACCTCGGAGGTGTTGTAGCTCACCGTGAGGTTATCCGACAGGTCCTTGGCAATCTGATAGCGTTTTTCCTCGTTCTGCAGAGCACGGACGGCTTCGTCACGCGCCATCTCCAGCCTGGCACGCTCGGCGGCATCCTCGCCCTGATAGGCTTCCACCGTATTCATGGCGGCGTTGACATCCGCTTTGGCGGCCTCCAGCTTCGCCCCTGCCTTCTCCAACAGCTCGAGCGCCAGCACTTCCGACTGCTTCAGAGCGCCGCGGAAGTCCTGGTAGGCTTCGAGGATCTTTTGCTCGCGCTGAATCTGGTCCTGCGTGGCATCCGTCACCTCCAGGTAGGTGTCCTTGATTTTGTCGAAACGGCTGGCGATGTCGCCGCGGGTCACCTTCATCCAGACGTTGGAAATACGCTCGAAGGTATCCAGCTTGCCATCGTCGATCTGCTCGACCATTTTCTTGGCATCATCGCGGATACTGTTGAAGGCGTCGACAATATCCTCATAGCGCGTGCCGATATCCATCGCCTTCACCTGTTCACGCACCACCTCGTTGAACAGCGACGCTTGGCTGAGCGTACGGGTGATAGCCACCACCCGTTTTTCGTCCAGATCGGCTATCTGGTTGAGGAGCGCGATGATCGGCGCCTCCTCACCGCCTTCCTCCGGCAACAGGCCCAGATCATGCAGGCCGTTCATGGCTTTATCCAGGTATTGTATGGGTGATACGGCTGTGTTCATGATTCCTCCGCGCGTGGTGAGTTGAAGTTTATCCGTTATTCGAATCGTCTGGATCGCGCAGCAGCAGGGCTCATAAACCTTGTGCTCCGCATTTATTGCCTGACCGTACGTTCACCCTGATTTTAGTTTAGCAAAGGATTGAGGAATCGGTGTATGCTGAGTCAATGGAACTGTTTTCTCTGATCATCAACCTGGTAGCCGAACTCGCTAAGCTCGCATGGATGCTTTTCACCGACGGCATGCATTTTGTTGCCTTACTTACACGATCCCGCACCGCCTTGGCGGCTGAAAACTTATTCCTCCGAAAACAGCTCGCTTTCTACCAAGAGCGAAAAATCAGGCCGCGACGTTTCTAAAACGTAACACGATATATGCTGATGCTGCTTTCTCACGGTTTCGCATGAAAAGATGCGCTGGTGAATGTCACACCAAAGACCTTCATCGGCTGGCAGCGTGCCGGATTTCGCCCATTCTGGCGCTGGAAGTCACGGGCTGGGCGTCCACGGATACCGGCGGGACTGGGCGCGCTCATCCGTGAAATGGCTTTAAGTAATGCGTCCTGGGGTGAAGAGCGTATTGCCAACGAGTTGCTGCTCAAACTTGGGATTCGAGTATCGCCCCGCACAGTTCGGAAGTACATGCCCAAACACCCGCGAGGATAACCGCGAGGCGATCAACGGTTGTCACGACACGCGGGGATTAAAGCATTACTCGTCCACGCTCTGTCCGAAAACGCCAAAACATTTTATGTACGGAACGGCTTTCTCGAGTCCCCGCTTGACCCACTGACGCTTGTCATTTCCCTGCGAGATGCAGCACATAACCTCTCTGTGTCCTAGCCCCGTAGGGTTTCCGGACAAGCATGGAAGCGAACTTTCGCTGGACCACCACACCACACATTATTCTGGAATGCCAACGACCTGGAGAAAAAGCTTACGGACTTCCAAATGTATTACAACCATCATCGCACGCACAGCTCACTCGGCGGTGATACACCGACGGAAGTGGCTGGAGGCACCCCGGCCGGACAGGACGATTATCAGTAGATGAAATGTTTTATGGCGTTTGTCATTACACGAACTGATTATCCATAATATCGTTTGATAACAATATCATACAGTCCATTCGAATATTTCCACCATACGGGACCTCCGAACAGGTGGTCACGCCCATCGCCTTCCGGGACTCCGCGGGCAAGGTCCGTAGCCGTCTGGCGCTGGGTTCCGGCAACAGGATTGATCTGGGACATGTCCCGTTGCATATGGGCCGGAACGCGGCCGCAGCCGAGGATCGGGACGACGACGGGGTGATCGACAGCCCGATGGTGCTTGACGATGTCGGTGCGAATAATCCCCTTGCACAGTCTGACACCGATGAGGACGACGTGGACGATTACAACGATCCAGACCACGGTGGCTACCACTACGACGACACACCCGATCCGCAGGATCATGACGACGACGGCGTGCCCAACGTTTATGACGACGATCATGTGGCCAGTTCGAACGACACCGATGGCGACGGCTTACCGGACAGCGTCGATGCGAATCCGCGCAACGAGGAGAACCACGACAACCACGAACTGGAAGGCGATTGCGACAACGACGGTTATCATGACGAAGACCACGACCATGATGGCTTCTACGACGACGACGACCGTGACGGGTATCACGACGACGACCGGGATCAGGACGGGCGCCACGATGATGATAATGATGACGACCGCTCCTGCACGGGTGGTGCGTCGCCGACGCCGACTCCCGGCCTGACGCCGACCCCGACTCCGGCGCCAACACCCACTCCGACTCCAACACCCACTCCGATCGCTGGCCAGGCTCTGTACAGCGCCAACTGCATTGGATGCCACAGTAATCCCGCCCGTTTCGCCGGTATCTCGGCGGCAGGCATCGAGGCCGCAATCGTGGGAGTAGGAAGCATGAATTCGCTGTCAACGCTGAGCGCGCAGCAGGTTCAGGCCATTGCGGACTACCTTGCAACGCTATAGAAAATGACAGGGGTCGATTAGAGGCGATTCAACTAACGGGTGTCGGTGACGAATGAAGACGATTTGTCACCGACACCATGAGTATAGAAGATATAGACGCCCCCCTTTCTAACCGAGACGAGGGCTACCATCCAGGATGGATACCTAAAAGTGGTAATCTACCCCACTGAAACCAAAGGTAAAAAGGAGGTGTCTATGAAACACACTACAATCCACGTCAGTCTTGATGTCGACGATAAACAATACCACGGCTCGGCGTTGGACAAGCGCACCGGTGAAGCCATTGATTTAAAATGCCGGCCGACGGTTTTGTCAAGTTAACGATATTCAAACCGCACAACCGACAGTGTGACTGATGAATGTCGGAGGAAATCGGTATCAATGGTATAACGGCTTGGCATCTTTCATGCCTGTAGTCTGACCGATTGAACGTGAAGTTGACAGTACCCTTAAGATAGTGTCGCACCCTGTTCTAGATGGCTTATTATCCCGAATATTGCTGTGCAGCCGAGGCTGCCTGATTTCTTGCGGACCTCAGGTCCAGCCCCCCTGGACTTGTTAACCCGGTCAGCCGGGTTTACATTCGCTTACGCACTCATTTCACACTATTTACAACCGAGATTTCACTCATGAACTGGAAAACCAACTTTCGCTCATTTTACTACGAAAATGCAGAGGAGCCCGATAATATTGTTCTGTCTCCATCTGCAACGGCATTATTGGTTATCGATATCCAGAATACCTATCTGCAGCTTGCGGATGATCCTGTCGAGGCAGCGCGCTGGCAGCCCTTTCATGATCGGATGAATCAACAGGTCATTCCCACGACGGCAAGGCTAATTGACGATGCGCGTAGCCGAGGTGTCGAGGTTATCTTTGCGCGCATTGCCTGCCTGAAAACCGATGGGCGCGACCGCTCGCTGAGCCAAAAGAAACCGGGGTTTAATTATCTACTGATGCCTGAGACCAGTGAGGAAAGCCAGATAGTAGACGAGCTTCAGGCCCAGGGTGATGAGATTACCCTGACCAAGACAACGGATAGCGCTTTGACAGGCACCAACCTGCGCCTGATATTGCGCAATATGGGAATCGAAAATGTCGTTGTCGCTGGAATATTTACCGATCAATGCATTTCTTCTACCGTACGCAGCTTGGCTGATGAGAGCTTCAATGTGATAGTGGTCGAGGATTGCTGCGCGGCTGCAACCGAGCAGTTGCACTGCAATGAACTCGAAATCATCAATATGATTTATTGCCATGTAGTCAGCTCGGAGGAGTTATCCGAATTTTATTGTTAAGGCGACTCAAACGACATGTGGGTCTCGGATTCGTAATTTTCACCTGAAGAAGGCGCGTTATACAATCTTGACGCTTGCTATCAGCTGACCCTAAGCTGCGCCAACTTGAAGAACATCGTCATTCTATTGGCTCACCTGCCAACCACCTTCGCGAAACTCCTCGGCCCGAGTGGCGCAAAGGCGATCATTGCCGAAAACCTTTTCCTCAAGCAGCAACTGCTGGTTGTCACACGCTCTCGACGACGGGCGCTGAATCTTTCCACGGCCGACCGATTCCTCATGGGCTTCTGGTCGCGGTTCTCGCCGAAGACGAGAGCAAACCCGGGACCGAAAGGTCCTTCCGACGCACTCATTCGTGCCATCGTTGAACTCAAGCGCCGCAATACGGGTTTCGGCTGTCCGCGGATCGCATTAATTATATCCAAGACGTTTGGTATCCAGATCGACAAGCATGTCGTTCGACGAGCCCTCGTCAAACACTATCGCCCAGAATCCGGTGGAGGTGGCCCTTCCTGGCTCACTTTCCTTGGTGACATGAAAGACAGGCTCAGGCAAACCTGCGTATTCTTGAGATTAGACCCTTAAAACCGTCCCCTATACCCCGATATCACACCCATTCGAAGAGCGCCTGATCGGGACCATTCGTCGAGAGTTTCTTGACCGGACGGGAACGTTTACGGGGCACACGACGTGCTTGCGATTCACAGACTTACAACCAATGCTGTTACAAGCTGTTACAAAGGTGTTACCTGCCTGAAAAGTAACTCTTTCTGCGTTTCATTATTCTGTAACCGTCAACTAACACAGGAGAAAGAAAATGAAACTCACCAAGCGGATAATTATTTACATGGCAGGCGGAGCACTTCTGGCAGTGGGCCTCGTTGCCTGTAATCACGGCATGCACTTCGCCAGTCCGGAAGAACGCGGCGAATGGATGATCCAGAAAGTTACCAAAGAGCTCAATCTGAACGAAACACAGTTGTCCAGACTGGTAGATGTTAAGGATGCACTCCTCGATACCCGCAAAACAATGCGCGATAACCGCGAGCAGCACAGTGCGGATGTTATAGCGATGTTGAATCAGCCGACATTCGATCGCGACAAGGCGAATGCAATCGTCAACCATCATATCGAAATGGTCGATACACGTGCGCCAATCATTATCGACGCGATCGGAAGTTTCTACGACAGTCTGGATGACGCACAGCGTGCCGAGTTGAGGGAGTTCGTCGAGCACAGAATGGAACATCACCATCACCGACGCCACTGGTAAGGCAAACTAACAGGAGAGCATGATGACCAACCGTATATGTAAATCAGCTTGCCACTGCAAGCGTTCCCCGGTCCTTAACTGGTTACTCAAGCGCAAGCTGCGAAAGTTAAAACTGGGCGAGCGTCAGAGAGAACAGCTCGACCAGCTGATCTTAAGTACAGCGTCAGCAAGGCATGACCACTTGAGTGCAAGAGGCGAGTTGCACAGCAGCCTGGCTGAGCTGTTGATCGAACCAGAATTCAACCGTGATAAGGCGGCTGAGGTCATGCGCACAGCTACTGGCCACCAGGTCGATCGCGCGACAAAGTTAATCGATACATTCGGTGAATTCTATGACGGCCTCGATTCGAGGCAACAGGCGCAGTTGCGGGCCATGTGGCATAAACGCGGACGCTGCGCCGTAAGGTGCTGCCATTGAACTTTCGCACACAGCAGACACGTCTGTGTCTGCTGTGTGCGTTCGAGCAACAAACACGGTAAAGTATCTCCACATGCACCGGATACTGTTGATCGATGACGATGCGAAACTGGCCTCGCTGTTGGGTCAGTATTTCGAACAGTTCGGATTCGAGATCGAGAGTGTGGCTCTGCCGAGTCAAGGGCTGGATTTGCTTGCTCAGAACACATTCGACCTCGTTATTCTCGATATTATGCTGCCGGAAATGGACGGTTTCGAAGTTTGTAAAGCAATACGCAAGGACAGCGAAATCCCCGTCATCATGCTGACAGCACGCGGTGAAGTCATGGATCGCATCGTCGGATTAGAACTGGGCGCAGACGACTATCTGCCAAAGCCGTTTGAACCACGCGAGTTGGTTGCTCGAATACAGCGTATTCTAAAACGTACCCAGACAAAGAGTGGAAATCCGAAGGAACGGAATACCGTGCTGTCATTCGATACTCTTGTCATCGATACCGGCAAACGGCACGTCCAGTTGGGGGGCAACGAAATATTGCTTAGTGCGATGGAGTACCGCTTGCTTCTGTTATTTGCGTCCGAACCGCAAAAGACGTTCACGCGCGATGAACTACTGAACCAGCTCAAGGGTATCGATGCTGATGTATTTACGCGTTCTATTGATATCCTGGTCAGTCGCTTGCGCCAGAAATTGAAACCACTTGACATGATAAGGACAGTTCGCGGGCAAGGATACGTATTCGACGGACAGCCGAAATGAGGCCGCTTAAACGTAAAAGAAGACATAGCCTGTCCGGAAAATTACTTCTGCTGTTCATTATTATGGCGGTTATATTCGTGATGTCTGTTGGCAGCGGGATACGGCACGCATTTCAGGAACATTTCAAGGACAACATACGGCCACACATCAATCAGTATCTGGAGTATGTACAGGCAGACATCGGCACCCCCCCGGATCGCGACCGCGCACAGGCGCTGGCCGACCGCTTGAATATCGAAATACAGATCTTAGACCGGAATGCTGGCTGGTCGTCCAGCGGCCATAAAGCCGATCTTGAGAAGCTTGAAATCAAAGGAAAGTTTAGTGCAGATGACAAGGATTTTTTCCATGTCGAAGATGATAATCGTCATTACCTGATGTCGCGCGATGGGGATACAACGCTACTATTCAATGCGCCTAACATACGCGATCAACGTAGGGGATTTAAAGCATGGATACCCCTGTTGATACTGTTGTCCATCCTACTGGTTCTCTACCATGCCACACTCCGTCTTTTTGCGCCGCTCGATTCCATTCAGGAAGGTGTGCGTAAGTTCGGTGACGGCGATATGGCCCATCGGATCAATATCAAACGCAAGGATGAGCTTGGCGAACTGGCGGGCAGTTTTAACACGATGGCCGAAGATATCCAGCAGATGCTGGATGCCAAGCGGCAACTGCTGCTGGCTATCAGCCATGAACTGCGTTCGCCACTTACTCGCACAAGGATTGCCGCGGAAATGCTGGATGACAAGGAAAGAAAAGCGGAGCTCATCCAGGACATTCATGAGATGGAATCACTCCTAGAAGAGCTGATGGAGACCGAACGTCTGAGCAGTCGGCACACGAAGCTGAACAAGGCTCACCATGATGTCATTTCGCTGGCGAGCGATGTTATTAGCACGTATTTTCATGATGAGGGTATCACAACAGATTTCCCCAGCTCACCCCTGATACTCGATGTCGATGCAGCGCGCATCAAGCTGATGCTGAAAAACCTGCTTGAAAATGGCGTGCGGCACACGCCGGATAATGCACCGCCCCCGGAATTGCATCTTTGCCTGGAGGAGCACAAGGTGTTGATCACGGTGATTGATCATGGTGTCGGTGTCGAAGCACATCACCTGCCGTACCTGACGGAACCGTTCTATCGTGTCGACCCGTCACGCCAGCGCGAAACCGGCGGTTACGGCCTTGGCCTCTACCTTTGCAGAATGATTGGTGAGGCACATGGCGGGAAACTGGTTATTGAAAGTACGCCAGGAAAGGGAACAACCGTGCTAGTTGAACTGCCTGTACCGTCTTAGAAACTTCGGAAGGGTATTTCAAGTTAACGTTATCCAAACCGCACAACCGACCGATGGTTTCATCCCTTTACCTTCAGGCCATAATATGGGTACACGTCACCTCCTTCCATTCACAAAATGCCTTCAAGCGAAACTCGCGATAGTGAATCGCGCGCGTCAACTCTCTACCAGCCTTCATACGTCGCTCGGTGGCACCCCAGCGAAAATTAGTGCCGCAACTCTCTCATAATGGTTAAGGCTAACCTTCGCGAATTCGGGCGTTTGTCCAATTATCTCGTTCTGTTCCAGCTGACCATCGCTACCCGTATAACGTTTCGCCATGCACAGGTCAGCGCTCCGCCCTCAGC